>JAABUP010009235.1_pt1 | contig 12199 bp, 13 predicted proteins | sample 5559201 | NCBI WGS metagenome assembly JAABUP01 (sample SAMN10711887, study PRJNA513373) | rock metagenome | isolation source: Antarctica rocks | place: Antarctica | reverse complement strand
ATGGTCACGAAGATACTGTGAACAAGTGTGCAGGAAGCTGCAAATTTTCCCTCTTGCAGAGGGCACGGGCCGTCATCGAAATGGCTTGTTGATTCAGGTAAAGAGCGTTGTCTAGCTTGTCAAAGAGCTGGGCGAGGTCGAGGACGGCTTAAGGGTCATGCAGCTACTCGTAGTGAATGAGAAGGAGAGTTCTAGCTATGTTCAAGGTCAGTAATCAATGCGTGGAAGCGATACACTTGTGAAATGTTTGGAGAAGTACGAGCAGCGATCACGAGGGCACTCGTACAACATATTAAGGTAAGTCGGGAAACACCAAAAGAAGCTTAAATCGGGGCAGGGCGCCTAAGTCGATCCAGACAATGGCCCTGGAGCACGCTACACGAAAATCTCCAGGGCCACTGTTGCAGGCTAAATACCAACTTGTTGGGTCGGCTTTTAGGCACGAAGCCGCCTTTCGCCGCCTAAAATCCTCTTGTTACAATCCTCGGGTTTGCAAGAGTGCTTTGACGCTTCTTGGAAGAGATTTAAGCTCCTGCTTGCTTGCCTGGTATTATACAATACGGATTGCGTTTGTGAGAACTGTTCGCTCACGCTCTATTCCTGTGGTATCATTTTATTCCTGCCCATCCGTTACCAATCAACGCCGCAAAATGCTCTTCAAGTCCCATGATCATTTGTGTTTCGACTTGCCCCTGGGTTTGTCCTCTTCGTAGATCTTCACCTGCTCCGAGTATTCCCTTATATTGGAAACATAGTTCTCCTCGATTTGGTCCCCCTTTCCGCCCACAACTCTCAAGATCAGGTCGTTCAATGACGACCTACCCAGAATGTCGACATGGTCACCTAACACTGTTAGCTGAGAGAAGGAGAAGCGACAGTGAGTGTGACATACCAGTATTTGGCCCACCACGGGGAGAGTACCTATCAGGTTCGTGAGGCATCTCGTAAACCTTAACCTGCACATCAGCAGGGTTGAACCGTCTGATGTGCCAACCTTTCGCACACATATAACCATTACTCAATAGAGGCACCGTGCCATCACCCTCGCCGGGCACAACACCATGGTCGATCGTTGCCATTGTTAGGGAGGTATCAATGGTAACATTTAGACTTGAGAGTGGGTCCTGTTCTTCGCGGTAGAAGTAGCTCCTCTCGGTGGATTTACCAATACCATAAAAACAATAGATTTTCAGACTAGGAGCCACCGGTAGGCGCGTCTCGAGTGGATTCATCCATTTGCGGTGATCACGCTCGTTGTCCTCAACTTCCTCCGATGTGAGTGCAACACCGTGTGAATAGTTGTCAAGGACCTGATCTTTATACCAAGTATCGCTGTGCTCCAGCAAATAGGAGATACTTTCCTCGACCGTCAGATTTCCTGGCGATTGCGTCGAGTTACTTTCCTTGAAGTTGATGAAAGTTCCAAAACTGACATTCTGACGAGGCAGATCGTCAGGCGCCCAAGTTCTATTGCCCCAGACAGCGTCTCCTCCTTTGGGTAGCATACTGGATACGCCAGGCATAGTCCTGAAGATTTCACAACGCTCGTCCTTGCCGAGGAACTTCTCCAGGCCATAGACGGCGAAAGCGTTGAGCTGCGCGGTGTCTTTCATCTCACCAGAAAGCACAGCTGGCAAGCCCTTCAAAGCGCCCAGCATAGAGCCGCTAACATTGATCCAGGAGTCCACGTATTTCTCGACCCAACCCGGACCGCCATTTCCAGAAGCCTCTACCCAGTGGAAGAAATAGAAGAGAACCTGTGAGCCCATACTGTGAGAGATCAAAACCACCTTCTCGTCACTAGTCATCAGCGCTGTTTCGATATGAGATCTCAATCGTGTGAAATAATGATCCCGTTTCTCGAGGCTTTGGCATGATAACCTCCAGTCATATGCCGCTGTGAAGGCATTCGTAGGGTCATAGCCCAAAGTCGCGAGGTTCTCCAGAATCTTACTCCAGATCCAATAGCCAGTGATGAAGCTGCGCGGCGGTCAGTGCTCCTGCTCCCCAGCCGTAGCTGTCTGAGGGCCTCACAAATCAGCCGCATCGAAACCCTGCGCTGCCCTCAATTTCACCCCTGGCGGATCCAGTCCGGTGAGCTTGTCCAGCATGATATGCCTCTTCCAGCTCTTCTTGTCCACCACCAGCGCCCTCATCATGCTCCAACTTCCCCAAAGCCTCTTCCTAAAATATTGTCTCGACGGCTCTTCCGTTCCCCAACTTTCCAAGCCTGTAGATATGACCCCCGGAATCATAATGACCGGATGTACCGCTTTCACGCCTTGCGACTGTAGATGTAGTCCCACAGAGAAGGAATCGTAGTTGACAGCTTCGCGCTCATGTCGCTATGCTCACCATCTGCATCAGCATCTTCAGCTGTTGCGCCCCTTCCCAGCCGCGAACAATGGGTACGTACCGTGATATCCTTCGCATCCTTTACTATCCCGGCCGGTATCACATCCATTAATGAGTCCAGGTTGAAATCAACCAGACCCTCCAGATTGATCACATCATGCTGATTCGCAAAGAATGCCGCGACGACAAGCCCAAATAGGCCTCCGAGACCGAAAATCAAGCCGGACCGACTCTTACTTTTCTTACTCTTGAGCTTCTTGAGCTGCGCGGCCGGGATTAATGTTACTGCCTCCCCCTTGGCTGGCGATGGATCGCGAGAGGCTTCCGTAGATTCTGGAATAGAGTCGCCCAAGGGACCCAAGATGCGACGCCTTAGCGAGGACATTATGATGGATTTGATCCGCCTCCGTTGAGGAGAGAGAAGGTAAATAAACATTCCTATGCGCGTCGTCATTTCGTTTTCTGATAGCTCGGCTTCCCGCGGATCACAGGTAGAAGGGCTCGAAGGGGTCACCCCCTAACCATCCATTCGTAGGGCTGAAGCCTGTAGACCCCGGAAGGGCGCCTTAGAGCGCGCCGTCTAGGCGACAAGACCCGTCGCCGGAAGATCCCGGTTCAAGAGCGCCATTTGGGGGTCTACGGGCTGCAGCCCTAACAGTAGACTGTGTTGGCCTGGAAACTAGGGCAGTGCTAATTACCACAGCGCCAAGCGACCGATGAGGCAGAAACTCGTCCCTAAGAATCTATATGTTTTGCCGACAATGCTTAGGGAGTCTGGACGGTTAGAAGGTGACCCCTTCTAGAGGGCTAGCCTCGTGAGGGATTCCTTGGGTACTGGATTTCAATCAATTTTCAACATTGAACGGCTCTAGCTACCAGATCTTGTCAAACAACATATGAAATGAGCGAAGAGGTATCCTCTGCTCCGAGAGAGCTGAGGTATATACAGTACAACAGCGACAAGGAAACGACATATCTCTCAGCTATCCGGCAGCTGATATCGAAAGATCTTTCGGAACCCTACAGTATCTATGTATACAGATATTTTCTTTATCAATGGGGGAATCTATGCTTTTTGGTGAGAGAGACTCTCGGCCCTTCGAAATACATTATTGACCATTACTATAGGCGTTGGATGAGAACGACGATCTTATCGGTGTAGTAATCTCGAAATTAGAACCCCATAGAGGAGGCCCACTTCGAGGCTACATTGCTATGCTAGCCGTCAAAGAGGAGTTTCGTGGAAAGGGCGTTGCCACAAAGCTTGTTCGCATGGCTTTAGACCGTATGATTGAGCAAGATGCCGAAGAAGTGAGTCCCCCAAATTTGCGGACTTATCTTTGTTAAATGAACAATAGATCGTTCTTGAAACAGAGGTCACGAATAAAGCAGCGATGAAGCTGTACGAACGGCTTGGGTTTCTTAGGAGCAAGCGACTTCATCGATACTATCTGAACGGTAATTCTGCATTCAGATTCATGCTTCTCTTGAAGGAACATACGCCAGCATACGGCGATGAGTACGAAGACAATCCAAACTTACCTCCTCGGCTACCATCAGGATGAAACAGGGTATCTCTACATATACATGTTGACAGCCAACTCCACAGTTCAAACAGCCAATCCTTTAGCAGTGAACCCCTCGAGCATGAACAGGCGTGAAAAATCATTAAGCTGCCACTTGGACAAGTCGGAAGCCTCCGCTGACAGTCTTCTGGATCTCTTCATTCTTGTGCTGGAGCAAAGAGAGCGCGTATGCGACATCGTTCCATTGTCGCTCGCTCTCGCAGCGAGCAAGTCTAGCTGCAAGTTTGTCTGCCAGTTGCTTGGCATGCTTGTCCTGAGAAGAGGTTAGCGAGCGAGCGAGAAAATGATACTCCGGCTTGGAAATGCTTACCTTCTCAATGAAAGAGGACAAGAACTTGATAATCCTCTTTAGTGCATCCTCTTCGAGATCCTTCTCTGCGCTTAGAAGTGAGAACATGTCGATGAAATGGTTATACACCGCATTGTCCTTCGTCGCTAGCTCTGTGAAAAACATCCGTGACAGATCCGCTATACGCTTGTCTGAGTCTTCCAAACACTTCGCCATCTCACCCAACTGACCCTTGACCTTGACCTGGCCAGCTAAGATGAGGAACGTCAGTGTCATGAGACAGGTTCGCTTGACCGAGGCATCCTTATCGTTCAATCTCCTGTAGAGGAAATCTGTATTCTCGTCAATGAGATGGTTGAAGCAAACTGCCATGTCGCCCAGCGCAATGACAACGTTGCTTCGGGTGACAGCGTTCTGCGACCTCTCGAGGATGGTAATGAGAAGAGGCAGGTTCTTCTCGCAGTATTCCGACGACACGCACATCAGCTTGGCCATACAAAGGGTCGCTGCGGCTTGAAGGTCTTCATCCTGGTAGGCTGTGTTGTTTGAACAGATCTCTGTCACCAGAGGACCAAAATTCGAAAGAAGCGAGTTCTCGCCATAGAGCAGCTCTCGCTCTCGAATGTGTGTCATGGCTTCTGTGAAATCATCCTCTGTGGTACCACCAATCAAGTCCAGTTCGTCCTGATCGACCGCCCCTGACTTGACTGGAGCGGCGTTGGCAGTCTTCGTCTTCTCCTTTTCTGCTTTCCTGCGCTTGAAGTCAAGCTCGCAAAGCTCCAGGTGGACGATCTGCTTGATAGCCATGTGGCCAACGATAAAAAGCAACTGTGAGAGAGCCAAAGATGATTTTTGTGCCCTCTCAGGCTCTTCAGGTGGCGGAGATGGTAGCCCAGTCTCGCCTTCGACTCCTTCCATGGGCTCTAAGGCTGGTGTGTTTCGTGGCTGAAATACGTACCTCGTCTTCCGACGAAGTATTTCCGAGCAGAGCATGTCAGGGTATTTTGATAATGTAAAGATGGCGCCGATAGCTTGCTCAGCGACACCGAAGCTGTTCTGTCATTAGCAATTCGAGTGTTGGAAAGAAATTTCGGGACGTACCATTCTTTGCTGTCAGAGACAACCTCAACCATTGCAGCTAGCTTTGTGAGGATAGCATGATCGTTGGACAACTTCGCTGGTGCAGCTGAATCATACTTACCTTGGCGTTTGGTCGGATTCATACGACGGAGAGCGAGACAAGTGTACTTTGCTAAGGCCAGATCAGAGCGTCCTAGTGGTCCCAATCCAATCCGGAGCATGGTCCCCATCTCTTTGACAACGATCTCAGGATCTGCCGTGGCCAGCATGCCCAGTACTATGATTGCCCCACGTCTCTGGTTCTTCGAGACCTCCTGCTTCTGAACACCATACACCTGCCACAACTTGGTCACGACTAGATCTGATACGTGGTCGGCTTTCACCATCATGTTGAGTAGTTGCTCTAACGACGTCAATTCTGCGGGAGTGGCGCCGAATGTAAGACTGATCATGTTTCGAGCAACATAATTGGCCGCGTCATTTTCGTTGAATGAATCAGGAGCGCTAAAGAAAAGGCCTCGGTAGCAGTCAATGAGATGCGTCTGCACGCCTTTGCCTTCATCACTGTTGCCTTTGGTCCAGATCAAGCGCAGCATCCGGCGAATACCAGTCCTCGCGGCCTCGATCTTGTACGCATCGATGACCACAAAGAAGTCCATAGCCTCGATAACTTCGCTTTTGTTCTTTGATGATAGCAGCTGGCAGACAATGGGCGTTCCAGCGTGAAGAACCTCAATGAAGCGGATGGCTTCAGTATAGTACTTCCTAGTCAATTGAAGTCTGGTCATCAGCTCGGATGTAGCAGCCTCCTCGGCGGCTTTCTTGATTGCCGCCTCCCTTTCTTTCTCAGTCATTGGGGCCGCATCATTCGACGGGCTCTCCAGCGTTGTCGCATCATCGAGCAGGGCACTGTCTACAGTTGCTTCAGCTTGACGGTGCTCTTCGCCAAGTCCAGGGGAGTCAGCTGGAGGCTTCAGGGATTGAAGCTGTGCTTCTACTGCTTGAAGCCGCTCGTCCCATTCCTTGTATGATAGCTGCCCTCCATGCATGACGCTAAAGGGATGAGTCGACACAAGTTTGCCAAGCAGCTTGATCGCATTTTTTCTGACATTGCTGCTTTTGTCTTCGAGACTTCGAGCAGCAAGCTCTGCAGCTGCTTGACGGCGCTTCGGGAACTTCTGTTCCAGATCACACAACTTCATGTACACCTGAATATTCCTGCAACGGCAGTACGGATTCGCATCCAAGAATCGCTCTTCCAAGATGTCAAAGAAGCCATTGATCTGCGTTTTCGAGTTCTCATTTCGCTCCTCCTGCTTGCTAAGATCTGCTATTAAGTTGCCGCAGACCTCAATCACAGCACACCGAAGGGTATAAGCCTAGCATAATCAGCATCATTGTTTTAAGGGGACCGTGATTGGGCTTACTTCGCTGTCTAATTGCTTGATAAGTAAAGTCATTTGTTTGATGACTAGGCGTGGAGCGAGCTCAGACAACTTGATAATAAATGCTGAGACAGATTTCGGACCTCTCGTATCGTTGTTGTTGAACTCTTTATTGCTCAAGTCCCTACAGCAATTGATCAATTTCTCGCAATTGATTCAAATATTCGAGCTATGTTTACCTCAAAACCTCATCAGTCAATTGAGGGTAATCGTATTGCTCGGACAGAATGTGCAGAAATTCGCCCATTGGTTCTGCAAGGTGCTCGAAGTACGAAAGATTTTGGATTATCGAAGTTTGCGCTCCTGTAGAAATCATCAGCGAAGACATTCGAGCTTATTACGGACTTGATATCACCAAAAGCATGTCCATGATGCTTTACCGCTATGCAAAGCACTTTGAAAGCGTGCATCCGCAAAGCCGTGCTCTTTATCCGTTGTTCGCTTTCCAGAATCAGGTATACGGGCCGTGTGAATAGACCAACGAATGTATCTCTTTCTGAGGTCGTCACAAAGATCTTGCCAAGCTTCAGCTTCAGTACCTTGCACATCGTATCCAGAGCCGCCTGTAATTGTGCTGAAGAGTCCCATGTGCCGTCTTTTGCAGTTCCTTTTGCTTTCGCTCCCTTGCCAGTGCCTCGACCTCTCGCAGGAGCCCCACTTGGTTTTTCTGCAGCCTTCACCTCCACGGCAGATATTGACCACTGCAGCAAGAATGCATACATTTCTAATAGTTGCTTATGATGTTTGAAGGTGTCCTGTTCGTCCGTTTGAAGCTCATTGTGAACAGCATCCGCCTCTGAGGAGAGGCCTGAGACAATAAGATCGAAGATCTTGCTTAGAGAGTGAGTAGGCAGCTGGGAAGCCGATCTGGAAAGTTTGAAAAGTTCAGAGTCTGGTTCGCTAGGGAAGGTATGCTGGGAAGCAAGAAAAATGGGGGCACACTTGAGTAGGAATTGTAATGAATCAAATGTAGAGCTCCTTGTCAGAGAGTCGGGGTTCTCTGCTATAGAGTCCACGATTGGATTTAGTATACCGTTCACCATTCCACTGGTCAGTAAGTCCGGATCGCTTTCGCAGTCCTGTAGAGCTCCATCTGCCTCGGGGGTTGCTATTGTAGCGGGGTCGTTGAGAAGGTACTTGAGCGCATTGTTGATGTCGAAATCTACTTGGTCTCCCATATTGGCGAAGAGGTCGTAGAAACAGCGCTGGCTCTCTAACGCCTATTGCTGTAATATCTGCCAGGGAAAAAACTTAGGTCGTGTCCAAGTGATCGCAAAATCGATGTTTACAGCGCACGGGCCATTGTTTACTTAGACGCGTTCCGCGCCGCGCCTAAAGTCCTGTCTCTCAGACCTTGCACTTTGACAGGGATACCTCTGTCAATAATGCTTGTCCAAGACGTCTGCTTGCTACTTACAATGATGCTACCGTTACAGGTCATCTCGTGACCAGGAAAAGGCGCTCGTGCCTCGTGAAGCCAAACGAAGCAATGGTATTGCCCGCAGAGCCGATTGCAGAGAGGAACCCGTTCCTTACAGGTACAGACCTTGCGCCTGCAACTACCCTTAGTGAAAAGCTGGGACTGAGCCCTGGATCAAGATACGAGGTAGACGTTGAGCAAGGTGGCGAGGACATTTCAGAAGGCTCCCAATGCTCGGAAGGGGGCCCAGAAGAGGCATTGGAAGTCGATCAGTCAACCCTAGACGAGATGACCAAGCTGGAGGAGGCTTTTCGAGAAAGAGGAATGAAGTTCCGAATGATTGATCGCGTTGGTGAAGGTAAAGCGTAGCGAACAGTACGTTGCGGGTCAATGGGCTGAATGCAATATTTAGGCACCTTCTCTACAGTCTACAAAGCCGAGGATCTACACTACGAGTACTACGAGAACGACTGGGACATGGAGCCTAGAGAAGCTTCCGAATGGACATCACCTTCTTCCAAAAGAAGAAAGGATACTACTTCTCAATCGTTCACATCACAAAGCGACCGTAGCCTGCGGCGGCAGCGTGCACCTCGATATGTCGCCATAAAGAAGATCTACGTAACAAGCAGCCCAATGAGGATACAGAATGAACTCGAATTGCTGCATGATTTGAGAGGGCGTAAGGCTGTATGTCCCTTGATTACTGCGTTCAGACATCAGGACCAGGTCGTGGCCATCCTGCCACATTTCCGGCACCAAGATTTTCGCGTACGTTGGCCGTCAATCGTACAAGTTCAAGACTGATGAACCAAGATGTTTTACCGAGGCATGAGCGTCTACGATATCAAGGTGTACTTTCGATCTTTGTTCGAGGCTCTCAGCTCAGTACACGAACACCGGATCATACACCGAGACATTAAGCCAACGTGAGTGCGCAGCCTGTGTCCGCTGGATGCCACTGACTTACACAGAAACTTCTTGTATGATATCGAGTGGCAACGAGGAGTGCTTGTAGATTTTGGTCTGGCGGAGGTCAGCGAAAATGCTCAAATTGTCGGTTCCTGAAGCTGACTGAAATAGCGCGAGGGTACCGACTGCTCACATTGCTTATGCCAAGATCATCCTACCATCAGGAAAGCCAAGATCCATGGTAGCAGGGCTGCGACTCAACCCACGCCTACTGGCTACCCGAAGAACGACCAGCGACCTTCGCGCCGCGCCAATCGAGCAGGGACGAGAGGGTTTCGCGCACCTGAAGTCCTTCTCAAGTGCACCTCCCAAACAACCAAGATCGACATATGGTCAGTGGGCGTCATACTACTGACCATCCTCGCGCAGCGATTCCCGTTCTTCAACTCTGCCGACGACATCGAAGCCATGGTCGAGATTGCTACCATCTTTGGGAAGCAAAAGATGAAACAATGTGCGATGTTGCACGGCTCCGTTCTCGACTGCACTTTGCCCACGGTAGGTATGTCAGGTTTCGGATTGGCCCAGATCGTTCAATGGTCAACATCCGCCACAAGGCCAGATGATGGCGAGCATCTCGAGCCTGAAGTCAGAGAGGCTGTGAAGTTCCTAGAGATGTGTTTGGAGCTGAATCCTCAGAAGAGGATATCTGCCAAAGCGGCATTAGCAAGTGACTTCTTGGCGGATGATGTCTCCGATACCGAGCTCGAGGAAATGGATGTACTGTAAGTACTGTAATAGCGAGGAAACATGGGGCCGACGGAGCATTGTTTTGGGAGGCGTCAGTACTGCATAATACCCTAGATGCGACTAGAACGATTTATGTGTCAATAATATAAAGAATCAGAATCTTGGGAACGCAGGACCGTTCACGTGTAGGAGAAACTTGTAGTTCTTGTATGCAAGTATGCCGTAGCACTCAACGTTCAAGATCAAGCCCCTCGTTGACGCTTGTAATATTCACCAGCACTTTGATCCTCCAGTTAAATCATGCCACCAATTCCACAACACCTCCTGCCTCCTTGATCTTCCTCTCTGCCTCTTTGCTGAAGAATCTCGCCCTGACCACCATTGGTATCTCTGGAATCCGCCCCTTGCCCAACACCTTCGAGTAGCCTAGTGGTAACAGATCGAGGACGGGTGCTGTGTCGCCTTTCTTGTTCGCTAGGTATTCGTCGCGCTTTTCGAGAGGTACCAGGGACCAGAGCTGGAAAGAAACATGCGTTAGCATTGTCTAGTCATGTCTAGTGCCCACGATCTGTAGTCCGAGTCCTTGCCCCACATGCTTCTATGTGCCAATTCGCGCCCTCCTCTTTCAAGATCCTATCATGTACCCCATACATATCCTGCGATCCCCCATCGCAAATGATCCAAGGATGTATGTGGCTCGGCTCACCTTGTCGAGATTAATGACGGGCTTCCAGAATTGGTTCTGCAGCTTGTGGAAGTATCTCATGCCAACCTTCCCAAAGTAGCCGGGATGGTATTTGTCGAGGTTTGTTCGGTGATGGTGCTGACCACCAGCCATACCACGTCCACCAGGATGCTTTCGGTGCTTGCCAACACGTCCGTGACCAGCGGAGACGTGGCCGCGGCTGTGAGCGAGCGATGTTAGCTCCAACATAGACAATAGCAAGGGCATTGGACACTCTTACTGCTTGCGGGTCTTAGTCAGTCGAGTAGGCATTGTTGCGACGGATAGACGTGATGTTGTTGTCGATGCCGGTTGAAGTCGAAGATCCCAAGCAAATTTAGGGTGTGCGTGCCAAGACTCGCTAAGGGCTAACTTCGGAACTTCAGCCTTATGAATGCTCCCTCCACATCTCAACTCGCCACGCTCGCGTCTAGCTACGATGTTGAGCTTTACCATTTCAGGTTGATGCGATCTGCAATGGATCTGGAGACTGGCCAACCGGGTGAGGGGAAGGGAGCTATTGGATCTCTAACTTCATCATGCCATCTACTCCATCATCTACATCTACCCCCAGGACTTACTGCCATTGATTGACGGGTAAAAGAAATAACGATACCCACAGCAATGTCTCGACCAGTCAAATTAGATGCTGTACAAGCAGAGCCAGGATGGAATGATCTCCAAAAGTACGTGGACAAAGTCATTCCATTGATCGAAGATGTTGGCAAAAAAGGCGTCAACGTCCTAGGGTTTCCTGAAGTCTTTATACCAGGCTATCCTTGAAGTATCTGGCACCATAGCCTCCTCACCAATGCCCAATTCATTAACGAGTATGTCAATGCTTCGCTGGTCAAGGACTCTCCCGAGATGGACAAGATCCGCAAAACAGTCAAGGCAGCTGGGGTATTCGTTGGATTAGGATACAGTGAGCGTGACAGAGGAAGCATATACATTGCTCAGATATGCCACAAAACGTTGTTTGTCATGCAAGTAGGATTACCAAAGCTTACATCGTCTGCTTCTTCAGTCTTTCATTAACCCCGCAGGCGAGAAATTGTCCTTCACCACCGCAAGATCAAGCCTACACACGTCGAACGATCCCTTTGGGGCGACGGACAGGCAGTCCATTGAAGTGCGTGATGGACACTCCCTCCGGCAAAGCTGGAGGCCTTAATTCTTCAGGACATCTTCAGCCCCTTCTACGCTACTATGAATACTCTCAGGGCGTTGAGATTCATGTAGCCGGCTGGCCTCCCTTCTGGAAACACCCCATGGATATACCTTGGCCATACCACGTCAGCGACGAAGCCGAGACCCGTGCTTGTCAATTCATGGCCATGGAAGGGGCAACATCCGTATTGGTCTGTACTCAGATGCCGACAGCCGAAAACAAGGATAAGAACAACTTGACGGATAGCCCATTCTGTGAAGCGCCTGGAGGGGGATGTGCAATGATGTATGGCCCTGATGGCAAACCACTAGTCGATCCACTGCCGTCTAGTGAAGGGGGTCTTCTGATTGCGGACATCGACCTGAACACCATCGACTTTGCAAAGCAGATAATTGATGTAGTGGGACACTACTCAAGACCTGACTTGCTGAGTTTGTCCGTCAATTCGGAAGCTGCGAAACATGTCA
>JAABUP010009234.1_pt1 | contig 12199 bp, 14 predicted proteins | sample 5559201 | NCBI WGS metagenome assembly JAABUP01 (sample SAMN10711887, study PRJNA513373) | rock metagenome | isolation source: Antarctica rocks | place: Antarctica | reverse complement strand
CACCATGAGTATGAGTGATGGGAACAAGCTGTGTAGAGGGTTTATAGAAGTGAGTAAGGCGAAGAATTTGCTCTATTCAGAATTTTGATAGCTGATCTGGTTGTGGTTCTGTGGTGTATGCTGGCGTTCCCTTTCTTTGAAATTAGTTCTTTATAGCTGCATGCATAGAATGAAGAATAAATAAATAAATAAATAAATATAAATAACTGCCATAGCTTATACAGCTGCATGCATAGAATGAAGAATAAATAAATATAAAAAAACATCTGCAAAACATCAGCTTATTGCTGATAATATCTTTCAATTACACTGAGTATTCAGATGTATTTTCAGAAAAATAAGCAGAACATTTTTCTACTCATACACAGTATGATCATGCTATTGAAATTAACAAAGATGAATCTTCATATAAATCACTCTATAATCTATCTGAGACAGAGCTTAAGATTCTACAGAAGTATTTAAATGATGTCTTAATGAAGAGTTAAATACAGCATTCTGTTAGCTTTGCAGACACTTCAGTCTTATTTGCTTTAAAGAAGAATGATAATCTACATTTATGTGTTGATTATAGAGAATTGAATTGAATTACTGTAAAAAATCATCATTCTTTATCACTAATAAGTGAGGCACTGAATTGATTAAGTGATGCTAAGATCTTCATCAAACTGAATCTTAAGAATGCATATCACTGAATACAGATTTGTTAAGATGACAAGTATTTATTTATTTATTCTTCATTCTTCACATGCAAGTTATGGCAGATGATTGCAGTTTATGAAATATGCAGATTTATTCTGACAATTCATATGTATAATATATGAATTACAGATTTATTCTAATAATTCTGAATGCTTATTGATCACTTCTGAGACAGTCAACTTGATTTTGAACCTCAGCGGTCAAAAGTTAAGGAAATTTGGGGTTTGATGCCTAATAATGACTAAATAATTGTGTGTTTTAGTGTCTTTGATAGACAACTAAGGCCTGTAGAAGTTTTTCACCACTTGTTTCCCTTATACAACTGAACAGCTTAGTGAATAATGTTTGTGAGAGGTGCAGAATTTGAACTCATGGTCTTTGAAGTTAACTGATATACTAGTGAGGTCACTACTTCTCTAGTTTTTTGCTTAATTTTTTCGCAGAACACCAGAGCAGTAAACTGTTCACTATATTGCTCAATCACTCATATAAGCTGTGTATGACATCTGAGCTGTATGCCTCATCTCTGCATGATGCTCAGAACAAGTAGCTTCAGCGAAATCAAGAAGGCATCATTAGTAATTAGCATAGAAATAAATCAAATAAATTCAACACTAAATTTTGAACTCTGTACAATCTCTCAAACTTATGAAGCATCTCAGCCTCTTCACATATGGTTAAGATTTAGTCATCTCAGGTTGCATTAACTTTCATTGATTTAATGTCACTGTGTCTTTCAGAGCAAATGTTGATTCTCATGTGAATCAGGTATAACTGACTCATTTTATCAAGTACTTCTTCTTGAATTCTTCTTTATGTCATACAAATCTCTTTTTCAGAATCTTCTTTATCTCAAACTCTTCTTCATTGCTTACAATTTGTGACAGAGATTGCAGATCTATCATACACTGAGAAGAAAGAGCATTCATAGCTGCTGACTGAAGCATGATTGAGTGAAACACATTATGAATACCTGACAGTGTGTTCAGACAGAAGAAATGTGAGCTGATCTTCTTAACAATGATGTACTTGACATTCTTTGCATCAAACTTCTTACACAGATGATTCATATGTATGTTCTTAAGATTTAGTCAGATTTTGTCTTCTTTCTTAAAGTCATAAGACTGCTGTCTCTTCTGATTCATCACTTTTTTTTGTATTTGCTGAGTGACAGCCATAGTCATCTGTGCTCACTCTGTGACTTCTTTCATCTTCTATACAATTTGATCAGCTTTCTGTACTGAACTTTTTGCAGATTGTACAGGCTTCAACTTCTCAAGTAGTTGTAAGAGCTTCATGTGATACTCATAAGACAAGAAAAAGAAACTCACCTCTGTTGAGATGAAGTCATGATTGTTTATAACTAGCTCAGTCATGAGAAGCAGGCTCACTCAGTTGTTCTGACTATAATTGAAGAACATACAAATGTACAGCTCAACATTCTGATTCATTCACTCAGTTGCTCTGTCAGTTTTTGAGTGATATGCTGTGAACACTTTTTGTACAATCTTCAAAAGTTGACAGACTCTCTTTCATAAGCTGTTCACAAACTGAGTGTCTTGATCTGAGACTATTGCAGTGAAAAGCTCATGAGCTTGATAGAAATGTCATACAAATGTCTGAGTCACTCATTCTGCAGTCATATTCTTGCACAGTTTCAGTATTACCCTCTTGTTAAGACAATTTGTAATAGTCAGAAGGTTTATACAACCCTCACTTGACAGTAAATCTACTACAAAGTCAATGAATATTTTTTGTCAAATTCACTTTAATACAGATAGAGGCTTCAAGAAGCCTTGTCAGCAGTCTTTTCAGCTGTTATTTGTACAGCATTTGTTGCAATTTCAGCAGAATGTACAAACATTCTGTTGAAATAAGAAGGCTTTGTGAGGGATTTCAGTTCTATTCTGACCTAGTGCCGGAACTTGCCGTGTCACGTGACGCTGCTTAGTCAGCTCACACAAAAGTCATGCTGTTGATGCAGACTCTGCATTCTAGTTAAAACAACAACAGTTGTTTCATAGAGGTCATAATATCAATGACTCAATGTCTTTCTGTTCAATAGATTATGAGCTTGACATTTCACCTTCATATCTTAAGACATTAATCAGTCATTCATTAACCTCACTGTTGTCATCTTTTGACAGCATCTTTTGTCATTTTGATAGCCTACCTGAGTACTTCTTCAAACAACCCCTTTTGTTATTACTTGATATTCTCAGTTTTGACATTTTCATCATTTCAATAGCTCATCTGAGTGCTTTCTTGAACAACTCATTGTTTTGATAGCTTACTTAAGTGCTTTCTCAAACAACACCTTTGTTGTTTTGATATTCTCAAACAACTTGTCATTATGATATTCTTGATTGACATCTCTTTGCTTTTTCAATAGCCTTTGTGTTTTGGTGTTTGTTCTTGACAACTTACATAATCATGACTTTCTTGAACAGCATTTTCAACTTTTCTCATCTTGCTGACACTAGTAACTATGCCTCATGGGCTACTAACATCAAGTTCATTCTTATGAACAAAGATTTATGAGCTGTTGTTTCAGACATGTCTTTCAAACCAGTTGTTGAACTTGATGATGTTGACACTTTGAACTTGAAGTTCTCATCTGAATACATTGTTTGAAGTAAAGAGAATGACAGGGCATGTGCTACTATAGCACTGTCATGTCAGAATGATTTTAAGAGGTTCATTCAAGATCTTTCTGCACATCAGATGTGGTTGAAGCTCAAGAAGTTGTACAAGGTTCAGGGCTTTAACATCAGATACCTTACGTTTATGACACTTTTAAGTCATCACTATGATTTGTTTAAGTTCATTGAGGACTATGTTGATCAGCTAAAGACTTTGTCACAATGTTTGTAAGAGATGAATTCTACCTTTTCAGACTGGGTTATACTCACTGTTCTTCTTAACAACCTTGAATTCACATTCAATGTCTTTGTCATGGCTAAACATCAGTTCATTCACGTTACAACTTTTACTTTCAATTTCTTAACTGTTGAGTTGATTGATGAGGCTAAAATGAAGGATAATAAGAGCTTCATTGTGATGACCTTTTGTGACAAACCAAAATTGATGTTGTTGTCACTTCAGTGTTCACACTATAAGAAGACTGATCATGAGAAACCCATGTGCTTTGTTAAATACCCTCATAAGAAGAAGAAACTCAATGCAGCTTAAGCTGCAAAGAAGAAGGGCAAATTGTCATCATCAGACAAGTTCTTGAGCAAGTTCTTCAACAACATCAAATCAATCTTTGATAAGACTGATGACAATGTCACAACGCTCAGCTTTATGTTTGTCATAGGATCACACCTTATGAGTGTGTGAATTGTTGATACTGAAGCCTCTGATCACTTGTGTTCTACATGCAAATTCTTTCTTATCTACAAGTCTATTTCTAGATCTCTTAAAATGATTAATGAACCTGCTCAGATCATTGAAAAGAGCATGGTTTCACTACATTTAGTTTATTCTGATGATGACATACAAGAGGTTATCCTCAAAGATGTTATGCATGCCTCTGATTTCTCTGAGAACCTTGTTTTTGACTGTCACATGCGCGCTGATGATATTTCTTTTAACATGCGTGACTGCACCTTACGTCACAAAAACAATGTCATTGAATACACTTCTGAAGTCAACGGGATTTTTCAGCTACACCTCAACAATACACCTCAGTCTCATGCCTTTGCAGCTAATTGTGAGTTCAAGGTATTGTTTGATATGTGACATTGATGCTTGAGCCATTTAAGTCATACAAACATTGAGTGTCTGTTTAAGATCATTGATGACATAGATCTTAAGAATCTTTCTTAACAACATGATGTCTGTGAATTGTGCATGAAAGTCAAGCAGACTCATTGCTCTTACAATGCTTTTATTGAGTAAGTGACTTGATCATTAAATCTTATTCATTCAGATGTTGTTGAACCCATAATGCTCATTATCTATGACAGTTCAAGGTGGTTTGTTACTCTTACTGACGACTTCACAAGGTTTACCTGAATGTTTTTCATGAAAATCAAAGACAAAACAGTCAAGCATATTAAGAACTTTGTCACATTGATGAAGATCAACTGTTCTGACTATTCTTTAAAATGCCTTCACATCAACTTTAAGTGTGAGTATCTTGTCTTGAAGAACTGGTTTACAGTCAACAACATCATCTGAGAACCTACTGTGCCCTATTCACCTGAAGAAAACAGTGTTTTTGAGCGGCTAAATCGCACTATTTGTGAACCCGCACAAGCTATGCTCAAAGACTCTGGCCTGAACTCACACCTCTAACTGAAAGTCATTAAAACTGCAGTTTATATCAAGAACCAATCTTCTACTTGAGTACTCAACATAACATTTTATGAAGCATGAACAGGCAACATTTCTGACCTCTCAAGTCTTTGTGTCTTTGATATCATTGCTTGAGCACACATTTTTAAGAAACAATGTCAGCAAGAAGTCAAGTTTGAGGACTGCAGCCTCAAATGCCACTATTTAGGCATGAAAGAAAGCTCAATCTTCTGTGTTTGAGACTCTGAATCAGAATGAGTTCTAGAGTCTCATAACTGCTTTGTTGATGAGGACATTACTGCTTATGAAAACATAGCTAACATAGAGATTCACAGCAAGAAGAAGATAACTAGCACTAGCAATCATGCTGTTGATCTTTCTTCTGTGTTCTCATTCTTGTTGTTGCAATCTTCTTTTGTTTCAGAGAGAGTGTCTGCATCAGCTACACTGCTGCTTTGATTCTTGCTATTACAGTGATCAAATTCTTCATTTTCTTTTGTTTCAGAGAAAGCATCTACCTCTTCACATTGTTAGTCTGAACTCATGAGTTCAAACTCACAAGTTTTAAACAAGTTGTCTGATTCAGATGAGCTTGATTCATTGAACCCTTCAGCCTCAGCTGTATTATGCTACAACCTTCACAGTCACTCAGTTGTTGATGAGTCTGACACACACATTTCATATGCGTATGCTGTGATTTTTATTGATGACATCATCAAACTGATCACATATAAGCAGGCTGTGAAGTCACCTCTGTGTGATAAATGAAAGATGACTATGAAGAATGAAATTCAGTCACTGAAGAATAATAACACATGAGACATTGTCAATGTGCTGTTGAATCAGCATGTCCTTAAAGAATGCTGGGTTTACAAGGTTAAGCGTGACGCTCATGGTCAGGTTAGCCGCTATAAGGCTCACTGAGTTGTCAAAGACTATGAACAGCAGTTTGACATAGACTATGATCAAATCTTTGTGTCTGTTGTTAAGTTGCAGACGTATAAGACCCTCTTCACCCTTGCAGCACATTATGATCTTGAAGTGAATTAAATAAACATCACTATCGCGTTTCTTTATGGCTTTATTGATCAGGTCATTTACATTGAGTTATTTCACAACTATGAGCTATCTGACAAGGTTGCTTTGCTGAATAAGGCCCTCTATGACCTGAAGCAAGCATCTCATCTGTGATATAAGACTTTACATGATCTTCTCACGTCTCTTGGTTTCTGTTGACTTGATTTTGATCATAGCATGTTCATATGAAACAGTGTCATCATCATCATCTATGTTAACAACTTTCTGCTTGTTGAAAAGAATAAGTCAGCTATTCAGAATGTTAAACAATGTCTTAATGACATGTTCAAGATGTCAGATCTCAGTTCCGTGTTCTACTATTTAGGCATGAAAGTGAAACAAAACTGCACTGAACGCACAATCTGTCTTACTCAAACAGCTTACATTAACAAGGTTCTTCAGACCTTTCAGCAGTTGCAGGCTGTTTCTGTTGACACTTTTATGAATTCTGATGCAGTACTCATGAAGGAGTCTATCACTTAGGCTGACATCACTGTCATTTGACAGTATCAGAAAGCAGTCAGATTGCTAATGTACATTATGTTGCAGACATGTTCTGACATCACCTTTGCCGTCTCTACTGTTAGTCAGTTTGCTTAAAACTTTAACATGTCACACTACAACACTGTTAAGTGGATCTTTAAGTATCTCATCAGCACTATGAATCTTGATGTCATTTATGACATCACTGACAATGATCTCATCAGCTATACTGATGCTGACTGAGGTGGCTGTTACAACATCAGAAAGTTTACTGAGGCTTATCTCTTTCTTCTATATGAAGGTCTCATTAGCTGATGTTCTAAATGTCAGCAATTCATTGCTTTATTCTTGATGAAGGCTGAGTACATGGCTGAAATGCAAGCTATGAAGAAAGCCATTTGGCTACGCCATTTTCTTAGTGAAATTGACTATTTTCATGACAACAATGTTGTCGTCATTTGAGCTAACAACAACAAAGCTATGAACCTAGCTAGAAACCCTGAGTTTCATGCTTGTATCAAGCACATTGACATACAATATCACTTTGTTTGTGAAGCTGTTGATTGTCACCTTGTTGACTTTGAATTCATATCTATCATCAAGCAAGCAGCAGATGAGCTTACTAAGGCTCTGTCTGCTGTCAAGTTTAGCTGTTTTCTTATTCAGTCAGGTCTTATATTTAATTAATGACCTGTCTTTAACACACATTTGAACCTTGTTGTTGTTGACCTTTTTTTCTTTGTCACCTTTTACATTCTCACTTTCTTACCTCACTGTTGTGACCTTCTTCACATTCTCATTATCTTGCTGTTGAGCTCACTTTTTAGTGAGATTGAAGAACTTTATACTGGCTAGTGAATGAATATTCAGATTGTCTAAAACTGAAAGAAAGTGTTGAAATAAGAAGGCTTTGTGAGGGATTTCAGTCCTATTCTGACCTAGCGCTGAAACTTGCTGTGTCACATGACGCTGCTTAGTCAGCTCACACAAAAGTCATGCTGTTGATGCAAACTCTGCATTCTAGTTAAAACAACAACAGTTGTTTCATAGAGGTCATAATATCAATGACTTGACATCTTTCTGTTCAATACATTCTATAGCATCTTGAGTCAAAAGAACTGTCATGATAAAAGAGCATCAGTTACATCTCTTTTTGAGTGTTCAGTCATTGTTGAGTCATATGTATACTAAATCAGTTCTGTACAAAGAGATTTTAAGAACAGCACTCAGTGTCTTCTGTGAAAGAGTAGCTTTTCTTCATCACTTAAGAAGCATTTCATTATGAATATTCTCACTTTTAAAACAGTAGAAAATGATCTTTGTTTCTTGTGAATTGTTTGACAAAGCTCATTGTACAACTCATCTTCTGCTTCAGCATTTACTCACATCTGTTTGAGGTTCATAATCTCACTGAACAAGTTCTGATCTTATATGAGCACAGAGATTGATATGTCTGCTACTGTCATTGAGGTGGTCTGTATAGGCTTGCTTATTATCTCAGAATGTATCATCTGCATCATACAATGTTGTACTCTGTCATCTGAGAGATTCATTGACACATTTTGCTTTTGTCTTAATAAAGCATCTGCTCTTTCATTCTGCTTACTCAGCAAGTATAGTATGAAGAAGTTGTATTGTGACAGTATTAAAGATCATCTCATTTGCCGCTCTGTAAGCTTTTTAACTGTCATAAAGTATTTTAGATTTTTGTGATCTGTACAAATCTGAAAACTTGATACACTTCTCAATTCTGCATCTCACTTTTTTAAATATTGTATGATGACCAGCATCTCTTTATCATAAATCTCATAATTGCACTCTGTAGATGCATTCTTCTTTGAATAGTAGACACAGAGTCTTTACACATTGTTCACTAACTGCAACAGAATTTCATTTTTGCATCAATCTGAGAAATCTGTTTTCATCACAGTTGTACATGTATGATCAAACAGAACTAGAATCAGCACTGAAATGAACATAGTCTTTAGCTTCTTAAAACCTTGATCAGCTTTCTCAGTTCACTTAAAAGATGTGTTCTTTTGTATGAGAGTCATCATTGACATAATCAAATCAGAAAAGTTCTTAATGAACTTTCAGTAAAAGTTTGCAAAGTCTATGAAACTCTGTACTCTCTTTACTGATTTAGAAACTTGTCAGTTTATAATTGCCTTCATCTTTTGAGGGTTCATTCATATGTTCTTTTTAACTTTCAGAATAAACTTTAGATACTTGATTGACTTGACTTCAAACTCACATTTGTCAATGTCAATCTGTAAGCCAACTTCTCAAAGTCATAGTAGTACTCTTTGTATGTAATCTTGATGCTGATGCAAAGACTCATCAGTGAAGATGAGAATATCATTCACATAGATTGAACAAAACTCATTTAAAAAGTCTCACAAGACTCAGTTGATATATCTTTAAAATGTGCTTGAGACATTGACTAGCTTAAAAGAAGTCATTATTTATTTATACAACTTATACCTTGTACAGAATGTCATCTTTCATTTGTTCTCTGCAGCAATTCAAATCTTGTGAAATGCTGCTATGACATTCAACTTGATGTATCATTGAGTTCATTTGACGTTTCACAGAGTCTCATATATTAATGAAAGAGAGTAATGATTCTTCTGAGTGATTCAGTTTAAGTCACAGTAATTCACACAGAATCAAAGTTCATCTTCTGACTTCTGTATAAATAAAACAGATGCTGCAGCAAGTAAGTTACTGACTTATATAAACTGCTTATTCAAAAGTTCTGTTAGTGTTTTACACAACACTAGTAGCTTCTCTTTTGTCATGTTGTATAAAGAACCTCAGGGTACTTTTAACTCTTTTTCATCTATCTCTTTTAGTTTAATTTGATGATCTGTGTCTTCTTTTCTTTAAAAAAGGCAATTTCTCAGTCATTGTATAATCAAACACATTTAAAAACTCATGATAATGATCAGAGAGTATAGTCCTCAGATCAGTCTTCTTTTGTGAGATTAAGGCTTTTTTAATATCAGTCATGCTGACTGAGAACACCTCAATCTTCTTTTGTTTCTCTTCTTTCTTCTGTATGAGATTTGTAAAGAATGTAGCTGACATCATAACATGATTGAACTCACTCTCAGCAGAAGCTTTTCTGTTTTGTACAATAGTTTTTGTGAATTCAATCATAAGAGAGACTCTGTTTGCATTCAATATGACCTTGTTCTGCTTCATTCATGATAGACTTAGTATAAGATTGTAGAATGCTAACTTAAAGACAATATAAAAGAATGTTCTTGACTTCTGATGTCTGTTAATATCAATCTGTATGACAGCTACTTCATTTACTGATGAATTTGAAGGTTCATTAAACTCTGTAATCATATGAGATCTTATCTTCATGCACTGTAGATTGTTATTTTTAACAAAGCAAGAAGTGATCATTTCATAAAACAGACATTCTGTGTTGTACAAGATACATGCATATGATTTCTTATTAATTAATGTTGACATAGTGAAGAGAGCACTGTTTATCTGTTTCTCAAACTTCTTTCAGCTTTTATCACATTTTGTACACTTTCAGCTGTGACTTCTGCTAAAAGCTACTCTTTTTCTGAGTTCTCTTCTTTTTCTGTTGTCTTCTTCATAGTCTCAGCAGTGACAACATTGATGACACAAGATTATACAGCAGACAAAAGTTTGCAGTTCTTAATGAAGTGAATGTTGTTTCTGCAGTGCATGCATAGTTGTTTTGTATGATGTTTTGTTACTTTCTTCTCTGACACTCATTGTGCTTTACATTTCTCTTCAGTTTCTGTAGCTGTAACAATGATGTGCTCAGTGAGTTCTCAGTTCATGTTGTTTGTGTGAGACTGTTGTGTGATGATGATAGTTGTCATATGACACTCTTGAGTAACAGCCTTTTGAATTGAGTTTAAGTTGTGACTAACTCACTGCAGTAGAATAATGTACTCATCATATAACACAAAGATTGAGATGACAATCAGAGCTCACATGAGTGTTACATCAAGATTGTTATTAAGAAATGTTTTCTTGACAGCATCATCTCATTTCAAGCCTTCTGCTTTTAACAGCATTTGTTCAAAGATGGTCAGGTGTTTAGCAAATGATTTTTCTTTCTGTTTTAAAGCTTTTAAGATACAAGTCACTTTCTTCTTTAATTCTGAGTCATTGTACATGTGTCAAAGCTGATTGATCAGCTTCTCAATGATTGTATGATTTAAAACTTTGTTCAGCTTGATATGAGCTACAATTTAAGGTGTAACTTGACTTAAAGTCAGCTCTTTTAACTGACTGTGTAAGTATCAGAATTGCACACTGACATTGTTGTCTGACATGTTCACATTCAATTTAGCAACAATTTGTTATAGTCAAGATCTGAATTTCACTCTTTTTTCTCTAAATCTGAGTGAGTCAAAGAGACACCACTTTAAGTGTCAATTCACTCTCATTGCTGCAGTGAGCTGCTTTAGAGTGAGACTGTTTGTACAATTAACTGATTCTTGAGAAGAAGATGATCTTGCAACAGCTGATGTTGAAATAGCTGTATCTACTGATGTAGTTAACATAAGATTGTTTCAATTTATCACAAAGATGTAAAGAAGATTTGTACAAGTCTTCATGTTTTGCATGTTCTCTTTTGTATGACTCTTTATGCTGCATAATTCTGTTATAAATATTTGTGCTCAAGAAAGAATCTTCTCAGCAACAGTCTTTACTTCATCTGTCATAGAGGTTTTTGTGCTCATTCTACACTGATTTCAACAATTGTATAACAAGGTCTTTAGTGTAGGTCAGATTTAAATGAGAATAGTATTTTAATGTCATGAGTTTACAATGAGACTGATGCTCAATTGATAATTTCTAAATACAAGAAGAATACTATGAAGAAGAAAAAAAAAGCTTCATACAGAAGTGAGAAGATAATGTGCTTTAGTCTTAAAGTCTTAGTAAGCAACTAGATCATAAGACCTTAGTATGAGTTCAACTCATGATAAGATTATTCTTTAACACAATGTCATCATTAAGCTGATGCTTATGTGAGTGATTACAATCTTTATCAAAGATAGACACTGGTTTTTAAAAATGTGTTAAACATGAATTTCAGAATTATAACTGTATTAATTTTAAGTGACATTGTGAGATCAAAAGTGTCTGAACAGTTGTGTAAGTGTTATTATATGTTAGTAAGACATTAAAAAGACAATAGAAATGTGATGCATATGTGATAATGATGATGCTTTAATTGTGAAAAAAAGAGAAGAAGAAGAAGAAGTGAAAAAAGCAAAGTATTTAAGTTGTGTAAGTGCACAAGATTAACTTATTCACTGAGTATGTAAGATTAACTTATTCACTGAGTGTGTAAAATTTACTTATTCATTAATGTGTAAGATCAACTCTGCACATATAACATAAACATGTAAAGCTAGCTAAAGTTACATGTGCTATGCACATTTGTAACAGCTACTCTGTAACAATAAAGTGTGTATTCAGTGCTGAAGAATCAGCACATAAAGAAAAGATAATTGTTAAAGTCAGAACTAGAACATGTTTATAAAGTAATCTTAACAGAAGTGACTAAGTGTCATTAAGCAAGTGCACATATATATGAGGTACTGACACTTTGCTCACTTAATTTCTT
>JAABUP010009232.1_pt1 | contig 12201 bp, 18 predicted proteins | sample 5559201 | NCBI WGS metagenome assembly JAABUP01 (sample SAMN10711887, study PRJNA513373) | rock metagenome | isolation source: Antarctica rocks | place: Antarctica | reverse complement strand
CCGGACGGCCATGCCGGCCGGCTGGAAGGAACTCAGGAACCCCTTGCCTCGCCGCACACGGCGCATGCAGCGCAGGCTGCGTGCATGTGCTGGTGCTGCAAGCCACGCGGCGGCGCACCTCGGCAGGGTACAGCACGAACGCGCATTTCAGCTGCGGCAGGTGCGGCAGGCGCCCGCGCAGCGCCGCCTCCGCGACCCACCGCGGCAGCAGGCGGCCCACGCGCTCGCTGCCGTCAAACGCGTCGGCGGCCTGCGCCGCCCGCGGCGCCAGGCTCAGCACAAGAGCAAGCCCGGGCGGCTGGCGTCGCGCGCGCCGGCGGCCCGCGCCGCCCGCAGCGCCGCGCCCGGCGCGGAGCGCGGCTGGTCAAATATAGAGCTGCACCCATGGGTACCACAACAGTGAGCTCCGTGCGTGGAGTCACGGCGTGCGCCCGCCGGCCAGCAGGCCTGCCGTGTGCCGCACCACGGCCCTGTCGCCCAGCAGCAGCAGCAGTGCTAACTGGTTGCACACCCTGTTGACTTGAGGCGCCCGCGCCACCACCCTAGTGCAAACAGGCCGAACGCGGACGCGCGCTGCAGCAGCTTGCGCTGGTCAGCGGACTGGCTTATGCGCGGCCCTGCGCCGCCCACCTGCGCCCAGGCCTGCCGGTCGGCGGGCGCGGCCTCGTCCTCGGCCTCGCTCATGACCAGCGGCGGCGCCGGGGCGGCTGCCAGGCTGAAGGCGCACTCGGCCGTGCGCGACAGCTCCTGCGCTTCCAGCCTGCGCGCGCGGCGGGCGCGGCCTCGCGCCGGCAGCCCCGAGCCGCGCGCGTCTTACAACGGGCTGCTGAAGCGGGGAGCGTTCCGCAGCAGGGGGCACCGCGCATTTTCCCGCTTATCGCAATGTTGAGGTCACAGCTTTATGGTGCGCTGCCCCCGCACATCCCTCGACCAACACACCCGGCGCCAGCAGGCCGGAGCCTGCCAGCCTGCCCTCGCTTAGTATGCACTCAAGATGCACATCACAGATGCTCATACCATGCCAAAACAAGTCGGACCTGACAACCTGCATGAACAGCGCAGCCAGCCACCGAGCATATGCAAGCGCGCACCGCTCCATGCACTCCACCGCAGCCGCGCGGCCGCTGTGCAGGTACTCCCGCAGCACGCCCTTGCTCCACCCGGCCAGCGCCGCCTGCGCCCCGCGCGCCTCCCTCTCCCTTCCATTACCCGAGCCGCACCAGCCCAGGCCGGGCACGTGGCCTCAATGGCCCAATTACGCTGCACAACCAGCCAACCGCCGCAGAGGCTGACCGATCAATGCGCTGGCAGCGCATCCCGATCAGGCTCCGGGGTTGCTTGAGCGCGCTCGACGCCGCGCCCGCAGCAGCAGCGCGCCTGGGATGCATGCGGCGCCTGGGCCGGCAGCCTCGCAGCCCGCCTGCTCGGTGCCTGGGACGCGCGCGGCGCCTGGGCCGGCGGCCGCGCAGCCCGCCTGCTCGTGCCTGGGATGCACGCGGCGTCTGGGCTGGCGGCCGCGTAGGGTAGGGTTAGGGTTAGCGCCACCGGCTCGCCTCAGCGCTGCTCGGGGGGCGGCGCCGCACCCGCAGCAGCTGCTCGCCAAGGTTGAGCTTCAGGTCGTCGGTCGCGCCGGCGCAGCCCAGGTCCTGCGCGTACACCTCAGCGCCGAACGCGCCCGGCGGCTCAAGCGTGAGGCACAGGCCGCCCATGTGCACGCCGGCCGTGAACCAGGACGGCAGCGCGGCCGGCGTAAACCGCTCCGCCGCCGTGGCGTCCAGGTCCCCCTGCGCGCACTGGCCAATGTCTGATCTGAGCTCTGAGTTTTATGTACCAAGTCAAGGCACATGACAATACCCAGACATGATGCATCGTACGTCATAGGCGTGCAGACGATCCCATGAAGGTGCTCTGAATCAGTGTGATTCCATTTCTCGCAGCTTTGCCTGTGTTGTTGGGCAATCAAGGAGACAAGAGTGCGCCTCGGAGCCATGTCTGCGACGTGCAATCACTGGTACCACAGAAAACCCCCAACATGCGGCCATACCCGCGAGGGGGGGTGGGGGGGCACCTCCTCAAACCGCTCTGCAATGCCCCCGGAGGTCAGGTCCCACAGCTCGAGCGCGCCCGCCTCGTCCGCGGCCAGCACATGCCGCCGGTCCGCCAGCACCGCGCAGCGCACATAGGCCGGCAGGCCGGCCGTCGCCGCCGTCGACGCGGCCTCGGTCGCCGCGGGCTTGGGCGCCCCTGCAGGGCAGGGAGGCGGTCTGCAATCTCATGCAAGTTGTTGGAGCCTTCTGGGCTGCAAGCCCCAACACGCTTGGACATTTTGCTCTACACACACGCGCGTCTGACCCCACAGGCTCGCTCACACGCTTGCCCGCCCATGCGCGGCACAGCGGGCTGGCAGCGAGCAGCATGACACTCGAGGCTGCAGGCGGGCAGGTCGGACGCGCAGGCGCGAGCGGCCGCCGGGGCGCACCGCCGTCGAACGACTGCCGCGCGCGCACCAGCGGCAGCGCGCCCACCACAAACATGCGCCCGCCCGCGCCGCCGGCGCCGCCGGCGGGCGCGCGCGCGCCCGCCGGCGCCGCGCCCGGCGCCGGCGCCGCACCGAGCGCGGGCGGCGGCGGCGGCACGCGCCAGCGCCGCGCGGCAGTGGCGGTGGTCGCGACCCACAGCGCGCCGGACGGCTCGTGCAGCGCCAGGCGGCGCACCGGCGCGGCCTCCTCTAGCAGCAGCTCGCTCGTGCGCGTGGCCAGCTGCGTCCTGCGGCGCGGCGCGCCGGCGTTGGCGGAGGCAGAGGCGGGCGCGCATGTGACATTGAGTATTGGCCAAACAGCGGACTGCAGTGGCGCACGCATGGACTGCAGCCACATGCGCAGCATTGCCGAGTCAGCTGTTCTGCCTGTTGCGAGAGACCGGCGGCGTGCAGCGCTACGTGCAGGTCAGGCACCCGCTCCGACGCAAGGCCAGCATGCTCTTTGTGACGTGTCACATCTCTTGGTGCCACCACGCTGGAAACTGCGACTGCATCCAGATCCAGCCAACAGCTTGGCTCCAAAGCGGTCGCGAGCTCCGCCGCGGGCCCAGCCATGCAGCGCCGGGCAACCAAGCGGCGGCGCATGCGCAGCGGCGCGCGCGCGACGCGCGCGCGCGGGGCGCGCGCCTGTACACGCAGCGGTCGCGGCCGCCAGAGAACACGAGGCCGAGGTCGGGCGGCGCCGCGAGCGCCCAGACGCTGTCGGTGTGCACCGCGAACGCCTGCAGGCAGCGCTGCTGGCCCAGGTCCCATAGGCGCAGCGTGTGGTCCGCGCCGCCCGACACCGCCAGCGTGCCCGCCGCATTCAGCAGCAGCGCCCTGCCGCGCGCGGCCCGCGAGCAGTCAGCGCGGGGCGCGCGCCGGGTGGTGGTGGCGCGCGCTGGGTGGGATTGCCGTGCGCATGCGCTGTGCGCATGCGGCGCCGCTCGCTGTTGCCCGATGCGATCTGGCTAGCCTGCGTGCGCGCCTGCTCCGACACATAGCCACTCGGTGCCGTGCAAGCCTGCTGTGCATGCTCTTGCACCTTATCGCAGAGGCAAAGCGTCCCGGGCGCAGACACAGGCCGCTGCCTTGGTGAACACTTATTCCACTGTGGTGCGAGCTGAGGCAGGCACGCGCAGCTCGCTACAGCGAAAGGGCGCCCGGCGCTGCTGCCGTGCCCACGGGTGTCACGAGATGGGGGCTTACGGCCTCGCCACGGTCGTAGGCAGGATAGGAGCACAGGCTGGGATAGGAGCACAGGCTGGGCCACCCTGGCGCCGCGCCTGACATTGCCGGCGTGCCCGCGCAGCTTCATGACCTTGCCGCCGGTGCGCGCATCAAACACGCGCACGAGCGACTCGGCGGTCCCGGCCACCACGAGGCTGCCCGGCGCGTTGAGCGCGAGCGCGTACACGCTGCCCTTGCACGCCAGCGCGCTCAGTGGGCGCCCGGGCCCTCGCGCATTCTGCGCGCACGCGCGCCTCAGGGCGCCGAGCCGCGCGCCTGCCTCAGGGCACCGAGCGCACCCGGCGCACGTCGCAAGAGTGGGAGATGAGCACCTGCGTCTGCCCTGCTTTGCAAAGGCGCCAGAGGCTGCACGCTTCTGTAGTTCAGCTGAGTTCAGCTGCATATATAGAATGTTCAAGAAATAGCCGGGACAAATGGCGCCTGCCCGCGGCTGCGGTGCGCCCTGTTCGGAAAGCACACATGCATGCCTGCAGCCGCAGCCGGTGGCACGCCCGCCCTTCTCTGCCCTACCCTGACCAGGGAATGCAGCGCGACAGGCATGCCTGCCCGCCCCAATGAGCGCCGCTGCATGCAGGCCGTGCAGCTCGCACCTGGCCGGCCGCCTGCGCGGCGGCGTGCAGGTCCCAGAGGCAGACCTGGCCGCGCAGGCCCGCGCTGGCCAGCAGCGGCGCGCCCTGCGCCAGCGCGAGCGCCAGCACGTAGTCGCTGTGGCCCGCCAGCGTCGCCTGGCACCGGCCGCCTGAGGGGCCGCGCGCGCGAGCGGTCAGTGGCACTGTGGAGCAGTGGCCGCGCATCTGCGTGCACCCCATGTCCATGGCGGCAGGCGACGGCCGAGCTCTGCTGAGAAGGTGCCTTCCATGCAACGTGCCAGCTTGCATGGAATGTGCTAGCTGCAAAGAGTGGCCTTAGCATGATGTCGATGGCATCACCGCTGCATACACGGACAGTCTGACAACCATGCTGTCCCGCCATGAGTTTCAATCAAGTGCAAAGAAGCTTAATTAGGTGGAAGCACGGCAAGAAGAGGGGCAACAAGATGCCGGGGGCGCGTCCGCGGGCGCGCGCGTGGCGCCGCACGCACCCTCTGGCCGCCAGAGCCGCACGGTGCGGTCCGACGAGCAGGACGCCAGCAGCTCGGGCCGCAGGGCTAGGTCGTTGACCCAGTCTGCGTGCCCCACCATGTCTGCTGCCAGCTCGGGCGCCGCGCCCTCCTTGCAGCCCCCCACGCGCCACCTGCGAGCGCTCCGGCAAAATCCGTGTGCGGCCAGATGCCAGCGTCACGTTTCAGGAGACTGAAGCTCGGGCTAGAGGCAAGCACACACAAAGTAACACGCCTCGCTCGAGGCGGGTGCTGCCGAGTGCGCTCGCAGAGGGCTGAGATACGGCGTAGGCTTGGCTGGTGGAGGCGCTGGCAGCGCACCCCTTGATGGAGGCATCGCGTGACGCCGTGAACAGCTGCTCCCCATCAGCCGATAGCGCGAGCGAGTTGATGCCGCCAAAGTGCTGCACGGGCAGCCAATGTAAGCTTGCTTTGCCAACAGGACAGCTATCAGCGAGGACGCAGGTACAGCGACCAAGCCAGCCAACCAGAGCAACAATGTGCCTTGGGCACGCGCACCGCGTCGATGGCTCTTCGGTACAGCAGTGACAGCTTCCTCTCCCGGCGCGTGACCTTTGGAGAGCCCCGAGCTACCCCCGGGGAGGTGTCATACATGCTGCCTTTGCCCGGGCAGGCCTCGCCTTGCCAGGCGCGTGCGCGCTAGCCCCCATCTTCCATCTACAAGCACGCCTTGCTCATTCTGCGCCCTTGGCGCCTCTGCTGGTCACTGCTAGGTCCACCGCCGACAGACGGAGCGACCGAGCGCGGTCACTGCTACCCTCGCCGCAAGTGTGCGTGGCGTCCAGCTGCCCCAGCAGCAGCAGGGCTCCCTGTGCCTCCTCAGCTCCCAGCGTGTAGAGCAAAGCACGCGTCACTGTACTCGAGCCAACTCGATCACAGTGCGTCGGCCCTGTTTGGCTACACACCGCAGCTCATCAACAGCGCTTCAGCTTGCTTACAGCTAAGAGGACGTACTCCTTGATGATTAGTTTGCAGTCGCTGCAGAGATTGTGCTGCAGGTTGGCCCCAGGTGTGTGAGAGGGAACCTGGCAGGCCCAGCTGGCCCTGACCTGCCTACATGTATAGGCAAGGGCATGGCTGTACAGCCATATTCGTGTATTTCTCCCGCTTGCATTGTGCATGTCTATGCGCATGAGCATGCGCACTAATGCACCACACCCCAGCACTCCATGCATGCAAGAGCAACGGTCACGCAACAAAGCCCTTTGCGCCCTTCTTGCTGCCTCCCCTGCCACCCAGGGACTCCTCTCTCAAGGCATCCCGCCGCTCCATGATGTACGCCTTCAGCTCCCGGAACCTGCACATGGCAGATCAGAGTCGGCACGCCGAGTCGGCACGCTACCTTTACAGCATGCATGCTGTAAAGGTAGCGTAGTGTTGCTTTCCCTGTACTGCAGCCGCACCTTCCTCCTTGCAGGCGGCTCGCCTTGCATGGACTCTCTTGCTACCTTTCCACACGCGAGCATAAGCAGGCCGCAGCCACTCGGACACCCTGCTCGTGTTCTCTGCACCATGCAGTACAGCACACCGCACACACACTACGAACAGCAGCAAGTCCACGAGCGCCCCAAGCCTGGTTGCTTGCAGCCGCCATTGGCCACCGCTTGCACCACCGCGCGCCGCACTACCAGCACTGCCAGGTGAATGGTGCCAGGGCGCGGGCAGGGGCGCACTGCGGCAGCGAGCGCAGCTCCACCTTGTTGTTGTTGCGCAGCGTGACCACCATGTCGCCCCAGAAGCCCAGCCCGCGGCCGACCGTCACCACATCCTTCACCTCCTGGTATGGCACGTCCAGCTGCTCCTCTGCGCGCCGCGATTACACCCAGATCATACCCTACACCTAATCCTATCATACCCTACCCTAGCCCAAAACCATCAGTGCCCGCGCCTCCCGCCCTGGGGCAAGGCGCACAGGCGCTGGCGCGGCCCAGGGCATACGGCGAGCGCGCATGCACAGACGGGACACCCGACGAGCGGCTGTTTGCGCGGCTCCTGCCCGGCAGAGGCTGCAGCGCCCCTCTGAAGCATGCATGCACCCACAGCACCTGTGTCATTCCAGGCGGCAGCAAGCGACAAGACCCTTTAAACATGCAGCTCACCGCCGTGAGAAGAGCCTGTTCCAAAGGACCGGGGTCATGCAGACACCCTCCTGCTGGTGCATCGCGGCCCTCACCCTGGGGTTTCAGGAGGCGTGCTGCTCCTGGACAGCCCACCAGCACACGCAGCGCTCTCACGAGCGGATGGCGGTCATAGCCGTGCTCATCGGTCGGGACAGAATCTGACTGCTGACATGAACGCATGCGCATCTGCGCCAACAAGCGCAGTGCGCTGTTTCTGTGGCACAGGGCACAGAAACCCTTGTTACCCTCGCGGGGCGCGCACTCTTCCAGGGCGCGGACGTGATCACCGACACGCGCTTGTCGGTGAAGCGGAATTTCATGAACGCGCCGCGGCCGACCGCGGCGGCCGTGAGCGGCAGCCACAGCAGCGTCGCGCCCAGCGCCAGATTGGTGACCAGGTCGCCGCGGTGCGGCGTGCCCTCCCAGTGCAGCTGCTCGCCCGCAAAGTCGTACTTCGGCCCCTCTGCGGCCCCGCGCGCGCCGGACCTCAAGGCGCCGGGGTCGCCAGTCTCACTGAGCCCTCCCTGCCGGTGCGGCGTGCGCTCCCAGTGCAGCTGCTCGCCCGCAAAGTCGTACTTTGGCCCCTCTGCGTTACGCAAATGCAGAAGGTCAAGGCGCCGGGGTCGCCAGTTGCATCGGCCCCTCTGCGGTCCGCAAATGCTGAAGCTAAGGCACCCAGGTCGCCGCCAGCTGCATTGGCCCCTCTGCAGTCCGCAAATGCTGAAGGTCAAGGCACCAGGGTCCCCAGTTGCAGTTGCACTGGCCCCTCTGCGGTCCGATAATGCTGGAGCGCATGGCGCCGGGGTCGCCGGTTGCATCAAGCCCTTCGTCGGCATCCGCTGCCACCAAGCTTACTTGCGCCCTCTGCCGACCTGGGCACGCTGTCAGGCCGGTGCCTTGCTCCTCTCAACCCAGCAGTGCCCTGCCAGTGCAGCCAACCGCCCACAGAAGCGAGCGCATGTCCACCATGCTTCACTGCACACGCTGGCGCTCCCCGACGCAGAGCGAAGGGCTCGGCGGAGCGCAACATGCCCTTCAAAGCTGCTCGCCGTCCCCGGCTCCGCTGCAAGACACGTGCCAAGGCACTATGCCAGTCTCTTGTGCTGTCCAGCCTGCCCTCAACGTGCAGCTTGCCATGCTCAGGCCTGGCAGGGCTTGCAGCGCGCCCCAAAAGCTCTCTTTGCCTCTTGTCCCAAGCGGGCGGTCATCCTCGGTCCATGCAAGGCAAGACGTGTGGAAAGGCTGCTAACGTCAGAGAAAAAGCCGGCATCGGTCTGGCCTCCACAACAGCGTGCGAAGCAGGGGTCAGGCAGGCGCTCAACGCCAACGAGACTGGCAGGGCCCAGACCCCCTGTCATATTGACAGCCAGAGTGCATTGCTCTAGCATGCCAGTGGCAGGCGCAGGTAGGCCCGCACCAGCACGCTTGGGCGCTGGGTCCGCCTCCCGCTTCCGGCTCTCGCCGTACGGCATCTTGCCCTGTGCCGTCCGCAGCCTGGCCAGGCGCGCTTCAAACTGCTCGTCCGACTCAGCCTTCTCCCCACCCGCCCCTTCCCCAGCCACCACACCTTGTGGGTGAGTTCGCTGCGCCACTTGGAAGCGGTCACAGCATATGTACAGGAAGGTGAGGTCGGTGCCCGCACCCGCCGCCCTGACCACCCCCGCACACCGCCTCCCATGCGCCGGCAGGAAGGCCTGCGCGCGTGCTTGTGCAAAGCGACTGCTGTGGCAGTGTGCGTGTGTGAAGGCCTCTGTCCGCGCACCCATGGCTGAATGGCCGAGCACATGGACCGCCATTAGGCTCACAGGTCGGAGACAGAGTGTGTGACAGCCTAAACGCCTGTTCACAGATCAGATGGGACCTTAAGGTTGCGGTTGGTTGGATGCCGGGGCTCGCCTGGGAGGGCCTTATGAGCCTCGATGAGCTTGAGCCTACCTTGGCGGGCTGGATACCACGCAATGCGCCAGTGTTAAGTAAAGGCTGTAATAGTCCAGCTCGTCCGCACCTAGACAGAAGGTTGCTTATCACACCGTTCTACAATACAAGGCAGGCTCCAAGGTTTTCCGGCTTTGCAGGCTGGGCGTTGCAGTGCATGCGCACTCCGTAATGGAAAATTGCCAGCAGCGTTTAGCTTAGCTCACGACGTCGTTATGCTGAGACTATTGTACAGCTCATAGGGGGTGGCAGCAGCAACGCCCAATGCAGAGCTTGCACTTGACCTCACCAGCGCAGGCGCAGCACTGCGCCTGCAGGCCGCCGCCCGTTGCGCTACTCCGAGCACGCGGCAGCTCATGCTATGTGCGGTGTGCGACAGCTACGGTCGTGAAGCCAAAGCTGTCGTATGTCGGCGTACGCGCGGCAGGTGTGGTTAGCATGTAGCTGAAAACCAGCAAGGAGTGGCTTAGGATAACAGCTGTGCTCCTTGCAGCTGTATGTGCGCGTCGTGAGTGCTGTTGGGGTGTGCTGGTGCTGAGCTGTGATAACATGGTGCTGCGAGCGTGCACAACAGACTTGCTACATTGAACTTGTAGCACCTCTGTTTTGCGTAGCCTGCAGTGTGTAGATGGAAAGGTACAATGCTCAGCTGCGCTGTGAACTTTGATGGTCGAGCTACAGTGGGCCTGAACGCTGTGGGGCCGCTCCGCTTTCAGCGCTGGCGTCGGAGGGCATCAGCAGCGGGCGCGGCAGCGGCTGGGCGCTGCTGGCGGCTGAGCCGCTGCCGCCCCCCGCCATCACCAAGTCCGATGCGGCTTTCGCTGCAGAGGGCCTGGAGTTTGTGGTGGGCCACGACAGCGTCAGCTTGAGCGAGCTCAACGACCTCTTTCATAAGGTGCGCCAGCACGTTTGATGAGCAGGCGCTGCAAGGCCTGTGCTCACACATGTGTGTGTGTATGACAGTGCAACTCTCATTTGCAATTGTGCTCCCAAAGCTGAAATGGATGCTGGCTGCTTCCATGGGAGGCTGGTGTCTGCTGTGCACGCTCGCAGCAGTGAGCGCTGCTTGGCGATGCAGCTCAGCTCGTCTCAAAGCCAAGAGCAGGAGCCCGGCAGCTTGGAGCGCGCAAGGAGGGCGCCGCGACCCTGCTGGGCCCGCGCGACGCTGATGCAGTCGGAGCCCGCGCGCAGGTGGGCTTCCCCAAGCGCGACCCGGGGAAGCTGCAGGTCGCGCTGGCGCACACGCACTGCACGATGTGGATCCGCTGCTCGCGCGGCAGCCGCTGGGCGCGCCTGGGCCAGATGCTCGGCTTCGCGCGCGCGACCAGCGACAAGGCGCTCACCGCCACGATCTGGGACGTCGCGGTGCGGCGCCCCCGCCGCCCCTGGCCCGGGCCCCCGCCCCCGCCTCCACCCCGGCTCACATGCGACACCCCTGCCAAGCTGCGTGCAGGCTGCGTGCTGGGGCGCGGGCACGCGCGCAGGCGCGCCGACCGGGGGGGGTTTTGGCGCGGCAGATAAACCCTGCCTGGCAGAAGGCGGGCCTGGGCCGCGGCGTGGTGGAGCGCCTGACGGCCGCGCTCGTGCGCGACGGCATCACCACCATCACGCTGTTCGCGGAGCCTGGCGTGGTCGGTCTGTACGAGAAGCTAGGGTTTGTGCGCGAGCCGAGCGGCGTGCAGGGCATGGCCTTCCAGCGCAAGTCGAGCGCCGGCGGCGCGCTCATGTTGGCGCGCTGATGCGCGGGGGTAGGTAGCGGCGTGCAGGGCAGTGCCTTCCACCGGTAGGTAGCCGGCGCGCGTCAAGCGCCGGCGGCGCGCGTCAAGCGCCGGCGGCGCGCTCATGCTTGCGCGCTGAGGCGCAGGGGTAGGGTAGGGGAACGGTGCTGTTGCGGCGCCCGGACGTGGCGCCCCGGCGCCGGCGGCGCGCTTGTGTAGGCAGGCACACGGCTTGTACCAATGCGGCTTCCTGTGAGATAGCCTGCTGCCTTTTATTTTTTTTACTTCCAACCACGGTGTTGTGGTGGGTTGAAACCGTGGCGACTGGCAAAATAAGTCGCCTTGCAGAGAGCCTTGCAGAGAGCCTTGCAGCCGAGTGCACGCATCTATGCTGGATGCGCAGAGTGCCTGTCGGCACACTGCTGCTCGCCGTCCTTGGCTTTTGTGTGCGCGGGCCATACATTGCTGAGGCAGGGAGCACACGGGGCCTGCATATACCGCGATGTGGGGTCGGGGCTTGGGTGATGCGTTGTGGGCATGCAGGGCATGCCTTGCATGGGGCGTGTGTGGCATGCCTTAGGTGATGCCTTGCACGGCATGGTGGCCATTGGCCAATCCGCAATAACATGTTATCATCCATAAGATGTCCTGCTTCCTGCACTTCTTGTGCCCGCTGCTTGTCAACCGAGCTGTGATCTGCGCCTAACCATGCACTGCCACCGCGCCATAATACCACTTGCAGCCGCATTGTAATCACCGCAACTAAACTGGCAATGCAATGCCATGATTTTCCTGACGCTCTTGCTAGTATCCATCCGTGTGTTGACCAGGTGCATCCCGCACGCACGCCGAGGACCTCCTGTCTGATCAACGCCCTGCTAAGCAAAGGACAACCTGCCGCAAAGGGACAAAGTGCGTCCAGCATGGACGGCACACGTATTGGCCAGGACGGGTGCGCTGCCGACGACCATGCCAACACCCGCCGCACACATGCAACAACTCTCTCCTCCCGCTCCTGACGCCATACTGTAGTCTGCAAACACGCCCGGGCGGCGACCTAGCTGGAGCTGCTGGCAGCGCCTCCGCAACCTGTGCCGCAGCTGAAAGGCCTGTCGCAGGCAGGGCCGCGCCCCGGAGGGAACGGGCCTGGCTGCGCACGCAGTCACTCAAAAATATGTAAGCACGCAAAATTACCAGTACCGATGCCAGGGCCCCCGGCTGCAAGGCCCCGAGCACTGTCAGCCTCTCTGGCCGCGGTGCCAGCATGGAGCACAACACGTCAGCCCACATAACATCAGACAAGCGCATGCAAGGCAGTCCCTCATGCCCTGCGCAACTCTGTCGCCACAGCCCGTGTAATACTCTCGACACCATGCAGCAGACCGGGCCGCAGGCTCATCTCCCGCATGGCCGTATGCGCATGTGGCGGACGAGTGCCGCGCTGTTAGCACCACCCCGCATGCGCTCTCCCAAGAGCCTCCTGCATGTAGCTCCCCCGCCTGCGCCACAGACCCCGGCGCCGGCCGCAGAGCCCTCAGT
>JAABUP010009230.1_pt1 | contig 12205 bp, 8 predicted proteins | sample 5559201 | NCBI WGS metagenome assembly JAABUP01 (sample SAMN10711887, study PRJNA513373) | rock metagenome | isolation source: Antarctica rocks | place: Antarctica | reverse complement strand
AAATTGTTATCTGAATTATACAAGAAAGAAAATCACATATTGACAAGCAATAAGAACTTTATCTGTGAATCTTATCCGTATAAAATGAACAAACATGTGTCAACAGACAATGACAATCATACAATAATCTTTTTAAACACTTAGGGCACAACCTTGAAGAAAAAGAAAGAGATAATGTCATAAGTTAAACTCATACTAAGATCTTATAATCTAGTTGCTTATTAAGACTTTAAGACTAAAGCACATTATCTTCTTGCTTCTGTATAAAGCTTTTCTTTTCTTCTTTTCTCTTCATAGTATTCTTCTTGTATTTAGAAATTATTAATCAAGCATTGAACTCATTGCAAACTCATGACAGTTGTTGTTGTGTTTTAAGACAGTTAAATTCTGTCAACCTTTGCCTTCTGACTGCAAGCAGAGATGTGACATTGTCTTTACTATGTCAGTGAAAGACTCATTGATCACTGAGAGAAACAGGTTGACAGTCAGTCAGTTGCAGTCAGTGATGACATGTTTGATCAAAGCAAGTATCTGAGAAGATGATTTCTCTTTTTTAAGCTGCACAATCATATGATTAAGATCTGCAGTGCTGTAATAGTCACACAACATCTTTGTCAGAGCTGCACACTTTTCTCACAGCTTTATAGCTTAAATTCACTGACAAAGTCATCTGAACTTGATGTTCTCTGATGAGTCAGCAGTTTGTTTAATGTTGCTGTAAGTTAAGCTGATCTGTTTTTAAAGCTCAATGTTTGTCTGTTCTGCACTGATGATATTTGAGTGTTAATGTGCTGAAGTTCATTGACTGTCTGTAAGACACTTTGAAAGATTATAATCTCAATGCAGACAGAGCTTTTTGATCTCTTTAATAAGATCTGACATAAAGTTTTGTCTCAGAAAAGCTGCCTGCATGTTAACTATAATATGTTGAGATATGTAAAACTTTAAAAATGTCTTAAAGTGAGCTTGATCAAGAATCTGATTCTGCTGTGATTTGCTGACATCACAATCTGTTAAGACAGTTAGTCAGTCTTGTTCTGTAAATTAAAGACTCAGAAGAAGAGATTCAGAACTGATCTGTCAGCTCTGTTTTCACTTTCTATGAAAGACAGTAAGCATGAAAAGACTGATTGAAGCTGACATTTTGACTCAGTCTCATCATCTCATATAAGAGAGTGTGACTGACATGATCTTGATTAAATCAATCATTATGTTCTTCATGATCTGTCTAAAGTGATGAAAGATTGATGTGTTCAGTACATCATTCTGAAGAGCAAATCAGATGATGATCTGACTGTTTGAGCAATAAAAGCTGTGCATAATGCAAACTATCAGATCTACATCAATCAGCCTGAAATGAAACACATTATTGACAAAGATAATTGCTGTGAAATAAATGACAAAACACATGACAGAACACATTCAATTCTCATAGACTGTAATTCATTTTCTGTACATTTTTGTCAGTGTATTCAGTTCACAGCTCACTGACCCTCAGAGTGCAGTGAGACTTATGACTTATCTCACTTGTGTTTGCTCTTGTTTAAGTGAATTCTCATCTTCAAAATGAGAAGTGACAGCCTCTCTTTAAGATGAAAAAGCTTGAGCACTAGATCTCTGTAACACAATGCAGTGTTGATGCTGACAATTCCTCAACTGCTACTCTCAACTATTACATCAGGTCTGAATTCAGTGTAAATTAAGAGTAAAAGTGCTGCTGTAAGCTGTATGTAATCTCACTTCAGATCATAAATCTTAGTGTTATATACTCAATGATAGTAAAGCACTCTGTGAAAAGCAGTATGATTAATGATGAGTTTCTTTCTTATGTCTCAGATTAGATGACACTTATTGCAGAAGTTCTTATGCAAGTACTGATTATTTAATCAGCCTCAATGCATGTGCTATAAGAAATCAGTCAGCAGACTCACTATAATGACAAGTTTTCTGACATGCTTCTTGACAGATTTTCAAGTCTGATCATAATACAGCTGTTACAGACTCTTTCAATAACTTTTAAAGATGTTAAGGTGCTAAATGCAGAGATAGATTTTGTGATACCAGATCAGGTAGCTCTGAAAGACTGCAGCATCACACTTTTTAAAAAGCTTTATGAGATTCTTGTGCTGCATAAAGACATAGTATTTAAGATTGAGAGACAGAGAATCAATTAACTGTGACTGATTATCTTTTTGAGAAGCTGAAAGCTTAAAGATAAAAGAAAGAGAAGAGAGAGAAAACAGTATCACTCTCATCACTTCATGACTGAGATCTATTATGTAATTGTTGTATCTGTCAGATCATGCTGCATCTTTCTCAGATTGAGCTTCTTAAGATTTTATTGAAGTTTTAACAGCTTAATGTCAGACACATTAAAATCAATCTTGAACTCAGATTCAGTGTCTGAAGCATCATCTGTCTTTCTTAAATACACATTCTGAATTTTGAAGAAACTCATGATGTGCTGCAACAGCACACTGCAATCTGTTTAAAGTTAACTCAACAAAGTCAATTTGATGAGCAGTGAAGAGCACAGTGACAGATGAAGAACAAGATCACAAAGAAAAGAGAAAAAAGAGCTGAAGTGAGAAAAACGATGCAGAATGAAGATCTATAAGAGAATGAGAATGAGAAACAGACACAGAGAAGCAGATGCAGATCTTATGTAAAAGAGAAGATGAATTAAGAGATAATAATCATTACATAATGTAACTCACAAAAGTGTGAAAGAAGGTCAGAGAGACATGCTGTCACAATGTGTGCAGTAATGATTTTGATCATTACAAACAAGCTGAAGTAAGGCTTGAGGTTCAGTGCTGACAGCTTTAGTACACAGCAGTATGTATGAAACTTGTAAGAAAGCAAAGTGAACAGAAAGATTACTGCAACATCAGAGAAAGCAGAATATTACAATGTTTTTATCAGTGTGCTGAAGAGAAGCTGAAGGTAAAGAAAGTGACAGCAGAAAGATGTAAGTAAAGAAGTTAATGAGTGAGAACAGTGAGGTGACGCTAAGCCTAAAGAGGCGCACAATTTCAGAAGAAAAAACTTGAGCACACTGACATTAATGTCTATTATGATGAAATAAAAGGCCTCACAATACAAGAAATCTAACTAGATTTAACATGTTGTGTAATTTATATAAAAAAACCTCACAACAGCAAGGTCATTTGATGTAACTAGATTTGAAACTCATTACAATAAGGCCTCAACACCATCTTCATAAAAGAGTTACTGAAAGTCTTTAAGCACTGTCTGAAGGTCTTAATGACTGCTTCTTTCACATTTTAACTTGTTTAACTTGTTTGACTCATCTGACTTGTCTCATAACTGATTATAACTCTTTCTATTCTCTTCACATGTCAACCACATTCTTGTCATCACTGTAACAGCTTAATGAACTTTTATAATGTCTCATTTTCTTGTTTTAAAAACAAGTTTCAAAGCATAGTGTTCTTCAAACTCTTCATACTTTTCTGAACTTGTGTCTGTGATGCTAATGTCAATTATTCATGATGTAGAACTTAATTCATGAAGGTTTAAAGATCTCAGACAGATCTTAAGATCTTGTCATAAGAAATATTTTTTGACTGCTTCAGAGTAATCAGTCATTCAGAAGATAATTTTGATAGAATCTTTTTCAAATTCACTGAATACATTCTGAATTCTTTTCATGCATTAACCATGTTCTCTGCCGCTAATTCAAGCATTTTAACCTTGTCATATAAAGCTATGAAGTCAGGCTTGCTGATATTAACACTAAGCCCTGAAAGGTGACAACAAGCTGCATTCACCTCTACAGCATAGTAATGCTTTAAGGGGTCAAAAACACTCACATTTAAAGACTGTGTTCAGTGAGTCATATGTAAAGGTAAAACATGAAGAAGAATTTGATTTGTAAAGCAATAATACTGAAATTGCCATGTGGTGTGACTGTTATGATCATTCAACAGTAACAAACATCAGTTACATGCATTAAGCCCAGTTTGAGTTAATGAATTAAAGTGTTCTTTCAGTCATTTAAACTTTAACTTGTCATCTGTTCAGCTCTTTAAACTGACTGCAAATTGTTAGCTCTTAAAACAGTAGCTTTTATATCAGTTCTTCTGATAATGCTGTTTATTAAAAACAACATAAAGAGCAAGAAACTTCTCTGTAAAGCTAATGCATTTAAGCACTGACATTTAGGTGCAGTTTTCAGACTTCATAAAAAAGAGAGCAGAGGTATCTGTAGCCACTATGACCTTCTGTGACTTTGACAGTCTTATAGTAAACTCTTTCTCATCTATATTTCACATGTTTTTCTTCTTAATGTCAAGAGATTGAATTACCTTCAAGAATTTAACAAACCACTGTTATATGATTGATTAAGTGGTTTCTAGCTGTTGTTGCTGAGTAATTGTTCTTAACCTCTTTAGTCTTAACTTAAAATGTCAATTCAGAAAGTGCTGAGGCCAATGAGACCCTACAAAGAGCACTCAGAATGTGACTTGTGACTGTAAGATCATATTGATCATATTCTGCAGCATGTCATATGTAGGGGGGCACTCATGACGGCATTGACGTTGAATTCACCCCTCTAGGGTATCCTCCTCATTAGGGGTGAGCAATTGGTATGCAGCATGCCTGAGGGCTCAATTTTGACGTTCTTTGAAGCGGTGTGTGAGGGTGAACAGTGGTATGGCATAGGCACAGGCTGCAGCCGTGATTGTAGGGTATATGCCTGTGGATAGGTCTTTTAGGGCCTTCTGAATGGCTTCCTCACGATTGTCCCTATTAGGTTTGGTCATATTAGCTATGGTTCTTTGATTCTTTGGAATCTAGCTACACCAAATGACCTCGCTGTTGCGAGGTTTTCCTATATAAATTACGCGACATGCCAAATCTAGTTAGATTTCTCGTATCGTGGGGCCTCTCGTTTCACCGTGGTAGACGTTACGCGATGCGATCCGAATGTCTAGACTGTCCGATCGGGCAATAGTCCTCACGTCATCGACCATGCTGGATATATCGACGTCCGGAGCAGTCCGACATATAATCTAATTCATTCCAGGTCCCACGTTTTGAAACTGCTACTATGCCTTTCACTTTGATTCATCATTGTGCTTGAGCATCATCTTAAATATTTTCTTTGTCGACCGTCACCAATAATTGTATGCAACCTACCACTAAATACGCCGTCTACCAACAATGAATCGAGCTTCACCTCCGCTGTCAACACTACTGCCTCCGTTGGTCTGCGGTACGGCGACCTTCAACTCTCAATACAATCCAGATCCATACGCACTCCCAACAACTGGCATAGTCCATCGCGCCCTCTCTCTTGGCGTTCGCGCCTTCGATACTTCCCCTTACTACGGTCCAGCCGAGGAACTCCTCGGCCAAGCGCTCGATACCCCATTCGTCCTTGGTAACTTCCTCCGCCGAGACTTCTTCCTTCTGACCAAGGTTGGTAGGATTGGCGGATCGGACTTCGACTACTCTGCTTCATGGGTACGATATAGCGTGCAACGCAGTCTGAAGCGTCTGAAGACTAGCTACCTCGACGTCGTGTACTGTCATGACGTTGAGTTCGTTTCTCCGCCAGACGTCCTGATTGCAGTCAATGAGCTCCGGAGAATACGCGATGAGACTGGAGTCATAAGATACGTCGGCATATCGGGATATCCGGTGAGGGTGTTATGCGAGTTGGCAGAGATGATACTACGTGAGACTGGGGAGCCGTTGGATGCTGTCATGTCCTACGCCAATTTCACTCTGCAGAATACAACCCTGAGCTCTGAGGCTCTGCCGCGTTTGAAGGCTGCCGAAGTCGATGTTGTCCCCAACGCATCTCCGCTTGGGATGGGTATGCTGCGGCGGGGCGGGGTCCCGGTTGGTGGCCAAGGCGACTTTCATCCAGCCCCACAAGGTCTTCGCGATGCCGTCCTAGCCGCGAGTGAGTGGTGCGATACACGCGACGAGAAGCTGGAGGTTGTCTCTATACGTTTCGCGCTCGAGACGTGGTTGCGGGAGGGCTCTGCCGTAGGGTCAATGGGTGATCCGGCTTCTGGAATACCTTGGAGACGCGAGACCATTGAGGAAGTTGGAGGTGCAAACCTCGGAGTGAGCGTCATGGGCGTCAGCAGCCTCGACGAGTTAGAGGAGACGATGCGTGTTTGGAGGAGTATACTCGATGGCCTTGATGGCGGGAAAGCGACTGCGATCGCATCTGGTAGGGGGTTAAGCGATCATGACTGGAGCTTGAAACGGAAGAGGCAGGTGCTTGAGCTTGCACATGGTGTACGCAAGGTGTTGGGCACGTGGATCGACTTTGCGTGGCCAAGTCCGGGTTCCGGCTACGTCAGGACGGTTGAAGCAGAGAAGCAGCTGGAGGTTAGCCGATTATAATGCTTGGTGTTCGAATCTTGAGAATACATCTCTCAATTATACCCTTGTGGAGCTAACGCTCTAGAGATGCCTGATCGTCACCTCTCAAACCTTGTTGCGGTCAATCATGCGGTAATATGACACCATGGTTGTTTACATCAGCATCCTAACACTGCTCCTTCACACTAAATCGTATTATCTCGCGCTGAATATACCGGCGCTTCTCTCTTGTTTTGTCTCAGTTCAAGTGACTGCGTCCTCTCTGGCTTGACAATCTGCAGAGAGTACGTTCCTGGCGGCGGAACTTTTTCCCAAAGCCTTTCCGGAACACCGCACTTCTTGTATAGCTCGTTGACTTTGTTCATCCGCTGATGCAAATCCAGTTGCCGATTCTTATCCTTCCAGAGACGCACTTCCTCATTGTCTCGTCTGTATCTGTCCGCCTCCCATTCGCCTACACTCATTCTTCTCCTCACCAAGCTGCGGGCGACTGCACCGACTTCCTCTGGCTTCAGCAGTGCGTACATCTCACGGCCTCCCGGACGTTCAGGCCAGGAAACAAATCCATAGAAGCCGAGGTAATACTTCGCAATCACCTGTTGCGCCTCAGATAGGTACGAAAATGCATTCTCTGGGTTTGCCTTGATTTGTTCTTGGATCCTCTGCTGAAGGGGTTTGGCATCACCGACCACAGGTCTGGTACGGATGTGATGACATCTCATGGACCCGAACACGAGAAGTAAGATCGAAAGTAGGCTATATTGCGATTCAGCCATCAACACTCTTGGCATAGGTTTTTGCCTCGTACCAGTGGATGGCTAGAACTACTCCTTCCGCAATTATCAAGCTAGAACGTGTACATACGTCATAGGAATAGGAGCAGACATATCTCAGCTCCGACCAGGCCCCGAACCGGAAGAGGATCGACACGACTATAGCTCCGAGACTTTGAAGTGCCATGAGCACCGCGAGACAGATAATCAGTACACTTGTTGCCAATTCAAAGAGATTGGCATGAAGCTGCACAGAAAGAACGACGAGTTCGACAAGAGTTAAAGCGGCCCAGACCCATATGGCCAAACTGCAACAAACAGGCGCAATCAGCAGATGCGACGTGCTTGCACGAAACCGGCTCACATACAGATAGTTTCCATAGAAATAGTCGATCAGCTCATGAGTGACTCTTGGTCTTTCAATGCCAGTCAAGGCCGCATGAAGCGTCAGGATGATGCCGAAGCTGATCCATGTCAATATAAAGGGTATTTGACTTCGACGCGTCCAAGTCTGTCTCTGCTCAGTGGGGTCTTCGGGCCACTTGTGGGTACCCTTTGTCCGGAATGTATCTTCATAGGACTGCACCACCGTCCACATCTCCGAAGGTGTGGGAAGCTGCCCGGGCGGGAATTCATTCCATCTTGGGGAATAAACAGGAGTTTATTGGTTGCAATGCGTTGCTCCGCTGTGCTATTTACACCTTCCCCACCCGTACTGTCCGCCACAACGACCCTCTTCGCACCATCGTATGCTGGACCATTTTCCCGGTTGACTCGAGCGTCTTCAGCTTGACGATCTGGTGCGTTTGGATTCCAGGGTTGCGTAAGATGAAGTATGTCGATGTAGAATGGGTGGCCTAGGTCCTCCATGAATTCAAAAACCAAACCTGCGACAGGAAATGGGAACGGTGGTTCGCAGGACCTGCCCTGGCTCGGTCTTGAGTTCATCGATGTCAACAACGCCGCCTCGCTCAAAGTGCTCATGGCCAGCAGCGATCTGAGGGGGAAAGTAGTAAGATGGAGTTATGGTCTCGTAAGGTAAGGACCATACGCTAAAACCGTCGGGGACAGCCCTATCATAACAGTCCAGACAAAGTTTGTTGGTTTCAAGATAGGTCAGGTATTTTTCGCCACCCAGATACTTCTCGTCTTGTCGGTGTGGGGCGAAACTATATCCGCTGTCTGGCTTGACCCTGTGAAAAAAACCTAATCGGATGGGAATACGAGATTCCAGGCCTGGGACGAGTTTTGAAGTGTGCGGACAACTAAAGTCTGGCCCAGTCAGAAGGGTGGACAGACACTCAGCCGTTCCTGGTGTCTGCGTCGCCTTGCGGTAGGTCTCAAGGTATCCCGGCGAGACTTGTGAATTGATATTCCCGCGATGATTAGGCGCCAGGCTGGCCATTTCGATGGTCTCCGAGCGCGACATGTTGGCAGCCGTCGAGGAAAAGGCGTTGCCAAAATGAAGAACGGAATATGCGTGCAAGGTACACTGCCGCTCCAACTAAATGGTGTCGTGTGTCGTTAAGTGCCAGACGTACTTTCTGTCTTTGTACGCCTTGTTGTGAAAAATGGCAAGACTCGGTGTTCCTCGAGGGCCTGCTGCAAGGCCACTCTCTTTATCTCGAGTAGTCATGGAGGCTCTGCGGACTAATTGAGGATGAATTGGTTCCTCTAGCCCATATGCACTGCTGCCTGACGTGGTCTCTTGGTTTGAGGTTCGACATAAGAATCTCAGATTACTTAGGATATCTGATAAGTCCTGGCCCAGAATCAGCTAGAGTTCGTTCATATCTCCGCAGCTCTGTCGAAGTTTGGCCTCAGCCTTGCTAGAATGCGCGACAACTCGCCGCTTGTTGGCGTCTTGCCTGCAGGCTGCCATTAATGTCACCTTAAATGATCAACCAGCTCCAGTAATATCAATGACTGAGAAACGGCGGTTCTCAGCCCAGCAACGCTAATGCCGGCGTCCTGAGTCTGCTGTGACCTTAGGTGCAACTCCGCATTTGAACTTACCAAGAACGTCGACCCATTGAGCAGCCCTCAAAACAAGGTCAACGCCTTCTCCCACTCCTTATGTACTCAAGACACACTGAAGAGTCTGTTCTCCGGTGGTAGGAGGTGGGTCATGAGGGAAGATCAGGTTGCAGTCAACGGCAGGGCAAGCAGTCCAAAAGGATCCGAAAACTCGAAATGATGGCCTCTGTCTGGCTTCCATAATCTCAGATTGTGCATTATGATGCTCCCTCTCAGGTGGCGAAAGGGAAACGCAGAATGGGAGGATCAGAGAGGGCAAGTAGTCATTCATGGTCAACTTATCGTCCTCGTTCTCGTACCTCGCTGGCTAATCCCGTCAATGATCCTGAAGTATTCGGCACAACACCTTCGAGGAGCCTTTGTCAATGATTCCTTTACAAAGTCAAATGTGTCTCGATATCGGAGTAAAGGTAGAAAAAGTTGTGCGCAATGTCCTATGTCTTGATGGAACAACGTGCCCTATGATAACTCGGATCGTACTCTAGCAAAATCGAACATTATTCCCAAGCAGCACTAGCAAAAAGATGTACTATCCTCCACCACCATCCAACCATGATCATTCCTATTCGTGCTCCATATGTCTCTCAAACGCTTTCCCTTCGAACCTCCTGTGAGGCCAGTCCCAACGTACTATATCATTCGGCGTCGACTAGTCGAAGGGAGGTCCGTTAAGGATCTCTAGTGCTGTGAGGAGTTTTAGCAGTCGAATGTCTATGAAGGATATTGAACCTACGCCACAGCTTTTACATCCACAGCCAGAGCAGTCTCCAGAGCAGGCGCCACAGCTTGCGCAACTACAAGGAGTCATTGTAGGTAGTGAGGGTTATTCTGTCGAGACCGAGTGTGATTATGTGATTGTGTTGCTTGGATGATACTTTTCGAAGGAGATTATTTCTGATGGAGAGTCGAAAGGATAAGGCTTTGGGTTAATCTCTATAGCTCCAGCTTTGCTACCTCCCATGTGCATTCCCCACGTAGTCTCCGGATAGTCCGGAGGTAGGATGCAGACCTTCCGGACAGTTTCGATGCATATGCCCCTCACCCACCGAGATGGAAGCAAATCAGAGCAAGGGATGTTTCTCATGGCTTATATCGACCGCGTGATTAATGCGTGAACGTCTATCATAGGCCAAAGATGAACAAATCAGCATCCTCAAGCGGGGCATTTGTGCTGCAGCGGGACACCCACGCCGCGAAAGCTCAAGTCCGTGTGGGATATAGCGGCACCTAGGATGGTGGACGCCAGCTTATTGATGTATTTGTACTAGAAGGACTATTGGCTCAGGAAGGAGCTTTTGCTACCGCTTATCTTCAAGAAAAGCAACGCCATCACTGTTGACCTAATGCCACCCAGCCTTGTACCACGTGCTTGGACCTCGCCACTCACTCTCAGAACGCCATGCCTCCTTTGTCGAAATACGAGTCATTCGGGAGTTCTGATACTGGGTATATTGTAGGCGACGTTTGGAGGAGGATCGATGTAGGGTCGCATTTTATTTCTGAATCGCAAGAGGTCAGCTAGATACTTACAAATTTCTCCACTCGTCTCGTTGAAAGAGGATACGGAAACGGCGAGAACAGCAGCTTACACAGTTGCACTGGCCAGTAGGGCATGCGCAGGAGCTGCCGCAGCTGCAAGTGCATCCGGGAGCTAGGTGAACCAGTTAGTCAGTGTTGTGGACATCCTCGTGTGCCGTACCCATTGTGATTTTGATTTGGTTTGACTTGACGTCTTCGCTGAATATGTCGTTTCTTGGATGCAAGTTTTGTTCGTTATCCAGAAATTAATGTAGAGGAGTGTAAAGTAGAGTGATGGTAAAGTCCACAAACCAGCGGGCAGAGCGAGCTTTAAGAAGCCCCTCAGTCAGCCGCATCGGGCCACTCTTGCCGAGCATTCATCATACCGTATTAAGTTACTACCGTTTCTACTTCACTATCATCATTACAGTATCCTCTGTTCAACCTCAGATTCGCGTGTCCCAGACGAATCAGAGGCACCACCCCGAAGCCGACCCACGCCTATAAGGTCCCACAGTATTTGATTTGCCCTTATCCCAAGCCACCAAGCAGGGGCGCAAGCATCATCTAAACAGGAGATTTCTCGACCGAACATTTGGGTCGCAAGAACACGAGTAATGGAGGGGATTTACCGTTGATCAATCCACTGGCTGCGGTATATGAGTAGTATCACTTGGATACTGCCAATTGGTTCGATCGACGATGCAGTAGCGTTTCCTGGAGAAGCGTCCTCACTGGCTTCAATGTTCATCTACCCTCTTACCATCCGCCCTCAGCAAGCTGCGATGCCCCGGAATATTTCTTTTAGTGGTTCACTTCCGAGGAAATCTACTCTCCGGGTGGCAGCAACGACAGGAAAAGTCTCATTTAGTCAACCCTTTACGTGTTGTTCTGAGATCTCGCGGTATCTTGGTCTTCATCGGTGTCCGAACCTACCTTGCACATATTGCTCAATCATTCTCATGCTCCCTGCTCCTCTACACAGAAGCGTTAGAAGATGCATGCTTGTGCATATCTCCCTTCACTTCCAATCCTCTTGTGGGGGTGACTGGTGTCTCTCGAGGCGACTGGTTCAGCGCCGTCTTGGCTTGAGAGGTGATGTCCAGTCTTGGATGATGTAGGCACTGTCACTGCGACGTTATATAACAGGCAAAATGTGGAGCTACCTACTCCGAGTCTTTATAGCAGTTAAATGTATCACTAAATACGTTGTGTACTAGAGTCCCTCTCTAGAACTCTCAACAATAAGACAGTGTGACAGAAAGTATATACCTTGATCGACCCTCGTATGACAATTAGCTCCAAGCCCAAAGATGGCCTCAAGTTGTCGCAAAGGTTTTTGATATTCGTGCAAAGCCAAGCCTTACCTATGTAATGGGTTGAAGGCGCCAGGCAATCAATAATATACGGAGAAGGCTAATCTGGCCACACTAAAATCTGCAGCTAGTACCTAGCCGTATGGATTACTAAGAATATAAAACCACATCAGTTTGTGAAGCTGTGAGCAG
>JAABUP010009228.1_pt1 | contig 12206 bp, 18 predicted proteins | sample 5559201 | NCBI WGS metagenome assembly JAABUP01 (sample SAMN10711887, study PRJNA513373) | rock metagenome | isolation source: Antarctica rocks | place: Antarctica | reverse complement strand
GGTGGGAGGGGGAGGTAGTATTTTCTAGGCTTAAGAGGAAGGAGAATGTGTCTTGCATAGCGTTGGCGCTAGGAGGAGAGCCATCTCGAACAGGTCCCCATAGCACGTCCAGCTTATCTTGATCGAGAGATCTACAGATCTCGAACAGGTACATTATACGAATGTGAGCCCCCTGAAGGGTATGTCATGGTGCGTTGTACTGGTTCCTTAACCCGAAGCCTGAGACGCTGAGCTGAGAAAAACCATCCCCCCAAACGCCAACCCACCCATGTTACAAATCCCCAAACACCTAAGCCCGGCACCCTGAATCCAAAGTCTCCCCGTCCCATCAAAACTCGCCCCCTTTCCCTCCAACCCCACCCAAAGTAGCCGCCCCCCACACCCCCACAAGCCCCCACATGCCAACCCGCCACCCTCGGAATAGTCCCTCTACTCCCTGCCCTTTCCTTCTTTGCGAGTCTTTACCGACGCTATCCACCCTGAGTGCTGGGGCACCGCCAGTTCCTTTGACCATGTCCGTGTGCCCACCGCGTTCGCCTTCTTCGTAGACGATGTGCAGCATCGTCCCCAAGAGACCCTTGTAGGGTCCGACTTCAACTATGGTCTGGATGTGCGGTGTTCGTGAAACGGCGAGTTGACCGCGGCGCAGGACGGTTTCGATGGGGAGTTTGATACCGAGTTCGAGGGTTTGGCCAACGAAGGTGGCGATGGCGTAGAGGCTCGGGGTGAGGAGGGGATCGATGCCGAGTTTTGAGCGGAGGAAGAGGGGGAAAGAGGCGGAGAGGAGGGTGGGCAGGGTAGAATGGAGGAGTGTTACTGGGGCGATTGCCCAGGGGAGGGTCCAGGAGGACAGGGACTGGAGGGTTGAGAGTATGGAGCGAGGGGGGTGCGTGGATGGGGTTAGGATGAGCTGGGTGCGTGCGATGTCGAGGGGAGCGAGGAGCATGCCTGTGACGCCTGCCGCGGATATGGCGACGGCTAGGGAGGTTAGAGGAGAGGGAGATGCAAGGATGTCAAGGCCGCCGGCGTAGGTGTATGAAGGCGATGTTGGGAATGTGGAACCTGCGTCTGGAAGCGCGAGAAGGGCGGAGATGAAAGAGCGGGTGAAGGTGGTGATGGCGGAGGAGAGGATGGAGTGAATGTAGGTGCTGTTGGTGCCTTTCCAGATGCCCCAGGTGCCTTCGGCTGACCAGAGATTGGAGAGGACGGTGAGAAGGGAGGTCGAGGATTTAAGGTCCAGGATGTGGGGGGAAGGTCGGGGGTTACGGGGCGGTGATTGGGGGGTGTGCACCTGTGGACCGGGCTGAGAGTGGAAGTCTGGGGAATTGCGCCGGCGACGAGGTCGTGAAGGTCGGGTGGATTGAGAATGGGTGTTCAAAGAGGGTGCTGTGGATGTAAAGTAGGACGGCGAATCAGGGTCAGAGTCCTCAGAGGAAACCTAGTAAAGTTTTTATAAGCAGAAAGCAGCCGGATTCTTTGAGTTTAGACATACATCGTAAGAATCCCTTCTATAGCTCGCAGGCCGCCTTCGCATATCCTCATTAAAAGCAGCTTTCGATATCAACATTTGTCCTGACGGCGCAGCATGAACTTGCAATACAGTCTTTGCAACCTCGAATGGCTGCGCTAAGAAGACGCTGGAATATCTCCATAGAGCTTGCTCGACCAGCTGCTTTACCACATCCTTGGGTGACTGTGAAGACTCTGAGAGGTATTCTGAATAATCCATGTCCGCAAGTATATTACGAGCGGAGGATCCGAAGCTCGTTGTCGGTGCTGATACCGATGCATGTGTCTTGCTGATGTTGGGTGCGGAGAAGACATTGTGGTGAACATCTCCCGGATGTCCTACACTTGGCGGTATATAATATGGTCGCAAAGGGTTTGGGCCTTCCCTTGGAGTTGTCATGGTATGTTAAGAAGCTGAGCTTGGAGAAGAACTCAAATCCGGAAAGCTGTTGATGATGTTTTGCTGCAGGGCAAGTTTCGGCGACGCGCTTCCGGTCCGCCTTTCCCTACATCACCGTGCAGACCAAAAGTTTGTGAGAACGTCAACATATGACAGCGGTGTTTCGAGTGGGTTAATTCTCAATCTTGAAATCTTTGGAGTAGATATGTTCACAGCGCGGTCGACACCACGATCGCTATATCAGTGTCTTCGAGTAGCAAATACGCAAACGCCGCCCAAAGTCTACCATCCAACTTCACTCCACAACGTACCACGACACTACAGCCATGAAGCGCATAGTCGACTGATAGCATCGCGCTCTTTCCGGGCAGAAAAGCAACCAAGAGGGCATAGGCTCTTCCCTCGAGCTCGAAGAAGATTCTCTTCCTCGGCTGTGGCAATGCACGAGCACCTCACACCTCCGAAACCTGGTGAAGAGTGAGCAAGCGCTGGCAATAATCTGGCAGGCCTGCCAAGTTCAAAAGCAGATGCTGATAGAATGATTTTCAGGCTTCATGTTACTTTTGTCGATAAAGACGGTGAAGAGCACACCTTCGAGGTTTCTCACGGGGACAATTTACTAGCAATCGCTCAGGATAATGACTTAGAAATGGAGGGTGAGGCATGGCCAGCGTGACTAAGGATAGGCACTTCATTAATATGCATGTCCAGGAGCTTGCGGGGGATCATGCGCCTGCTCAACCTGCCATGTCATTGTCGAGGACAGCGACACCTACGACAAAATACCCGAACCCGACGATGACGAGAACGACATGTTAGATTTGGCATTTGGCTTGACGGAAACGTCAAGATTAGGGTGCCAGGTAAAGATGACAAAGGACATAGACGGATTGCGCGTCAGGTTGCCCAGCATGACGAGGAATCTACAAGCTAGCGATTTTAGTGGGGCGAAGAAGTCATGAAGGATGCAAATCTCGTGGTGTATCATATGGAGAGACTTCGAATCAGGCTATCTTGAAATAGTCTACGAGAATTTGCTTCTCTTCTGAGAGAGATACGTTTGTGATGAAGCTACCTAGAATGCCTGAAGACGTTCTAATCAGTAGGCGGAAATGCACGGGTTTTTCGAATCTCCACTTATTGATTGATCACACCTACTTTCAGTTTTCCCTTTGCTTGACAGACTTATGGATTCACCTCAGGAATAAGAGTAGGCGGAGAAGATGGACAATAAGCACTCGCCCTCTCAAAGAATGCAGACAGACAAGATGCTTGTTGGACGAGTAGAAAGGAGGTGGCTGCGTCGAGATACTTTTCTGTTATGAAGCTTGTAACCTTGTAGTACTGTCTTACCTTTGCTGCTTCTATTTCAGCTGATCTTCATTCTAAGTACAAGCTTCGACTGAAGGCCGCGGCCTCCTTGATGGGCAGGTGTCATTGCTAAGTTTGCCATAACTGAAATATCTTATGAACGCAAGACAATTCGTGAAAAGACTTGCTGCATATCTCACATCTGTGTTAAATTTAATTTCCTGCATGCATATTGACTCAGTACTGTTGATGGTTTTATGGTTGATGTAAGGTAATAGTTTGTTTGTTTCCGTTGTGAACCTTGGTGTAGTGGGATAATGTGGCTACTTGAATACGGCTCCACTACACTCGGCAGGCCAACGTAACAGTTTCCTTTGTATTAAAAGTAAAATTCATTAAGTTGGGTTTTCGTAGGATAGGCCACAAGGTCGATCCGAGCTTTTTGCTTTTTTGCACCCTTTATTTTGGCTGGATTTTGGTTGCCGTCCTTTAATATGTCTTTGCATACCTTTATATATATTTACATGATAAGCCTTACAGATTCAGCCCCCTCTAATAGCTGATGGGGTTTTTTTCGTTTTGACAGCAGAGATTAATTGGTGTTGGTGGGCGGATTCATCGATGCTCGATGGTGATAGCCAGCTAGCTTTGGCAGCAACGTTAAAGAACATCAACACAGGTTCGATTCCATACAGAGGACTTAAAGATCGAACTTTAACGGGATCATGTAGAGGAGTATATCCCGAATCAGTTGTATATAAGAGCAAAAGCAGAATTCAGTATATGAAAAGGGCAAAAGACTTCAAACCTGGGCAGTCGCCTAGCCGGAAAGTTCTAATGTCTGTGGGTGCAATGGCCTAGCCCCCCGAAGTTTGTCCTGACTCCGAAGAGATGCCTTCAGCGGGAGCCCTTTACCACTGCACCACCTGTAGTACCGTCAGTGAAAGGAAAGATACTATTCCGGATTATGAACATAAAAATTCTAATTCAACATAATTTACTAACCCTCAACACCCCTTCCAACCCTAGCGCATTGCAAGATCAATATACAGTCTGAATTTGAATTTTCTTCTTTTCATATATTCGTCGCCTGTATTATTTAAACATTTATAACTCACTGACGGCGCCTCTCACCCTAACAAGAAGTTAGATTTGACTATCTCATAAGTTTCTTTCTCGTAGTATAGCAAGGCTCCTGCGCGCAATTTGAAAGACACTTGGTGCTTTGGAGTCAGACATGCAGACTGCTATCAGCCTAACGAGAGGTATCTTATATCTTGCCAGCCAAGTCTTCATGATACGGAATTTTACGTTTGCAGGTACTAACCAAAGCTCCTCCGATAGCGACGAGAGGAGGAGAAATTGGTTTGCCCGCCTTGGCCCAGTAAGACGGCCAAGTCGAACCTGCGTCTAGCTATGGGAACGCTGATCTACTGAGAAAGACCTTCTCGGTTTGAAAAAGGCGGACAACTGTTCGCGACTGTTAGTGTGCTGGAACAGCCAACATTTGACAGCCTGTTTTTCCTGTTTGTGCGGCACAGAGCCTCTTTTCTCTTCGTCAACGTAATATTCGTAGCTTGAGTATTTCAGTCAAGCGAGCTTGTCTCGAGTCTTTTGCAGCCTGGCTAGCGGAACTTGAAGCTTGATGAGACGACTAAGACGCGTATGCACCGCGGTTACAGCGCACGCTTTTTCGTTGGATGAGGAGATGTCAATATGGTCTTCCTTACTGGCTCGATTTCGTGCCCGTATTTTTCCTTGTTATACCCTTCGGTCTCTTTTCCTAATAAGAACGGTTCAACGCCAAGATTAATTGCCCCTTTTTTGCTAGGTCAGATCTACGAAATGGAGTAGGAACACCCGGAAAGCCAGCATCTCGTCTTCACTAAGTTCAAAGATATTCAGATCTTCTCCTGCGGCTTTTCACCGCAACAACGCCCATGTCCATAGGCTATGAGCGCGTTTTGATCGGAAACTATGCAATACTGACGTAGACATAGATAATTTACTGAATCGGAGACTCGTTCGCTACTAATAGGCTAGGCGAGCATCGAATCGGTGAGGTAGTCGTTCGGCAGCCCACAATTTCCATCGTTCACGACAGCAAACCATATCTATGAATCCGGTGAAAGAATAAAATCATGTTCTTTGCTATATTATGATCAGAATATCCTAGTCTCAAAACATTTTTGCGATAAACGGGAACCAACTTCCACATCACCTTAACTAAATTGTATGTCAGCAGATATAACATATAGCCAAGCTACTGGAATGCATATATAGTCATGGACAACAGTCAAACATGGACGGGCATTGACTTGATGTATGTCACTAAAGGAAGATCAAAGAATGTCGTTGGGAAAGGAGACGGCGGATGGCGTTTAAATCTAAGCGCGATGCTCGCTGCTCAAACGTTCAATCATCCTATTGATACAGGCATTCATTAACATAATCAGACCATGATATTTCACTTAGACCCGATCCAATGAATTTCTTCTTTTTCCTGGCCCAAGACTTCGCTATTATTGAATGGGATATGCCGCTCAACCTGTTCCTCGTCCGATTTCCAATTTTAATATCATGACGAGCAGCAAACATAACCATTCATATTGAATCCCGACTACTTTCTGACTTGATCCCCTTGATCTTCGGGAAATAAGAGAGAAAAGAACGGATCATTGTATGGTACATCAATCGATTGATTTCCCCAAGGATACTCTCTTAGGCTGCATTAAAATATCCTCATCTCTTAAAGTAACCTAGGAGATTACCAGCTCTTTGTCTCCTCCAATCACTCATTTCCACAGCGCTCACACCCAACCTCACAATTCATTTCCATGTCCATAAAACCCATCGTGCGACGTCAGCACTCGTCTAATACATACACTCGCAGAGGGTTTTATAGCTTTTGTGAGATTTTGCCATGAGCGTTTGTGTGGTTGCGTGGTTAGTTCTTGAAAGAAAATCTTAATTCCGTTTATTACCACGTCATAGGCCTTTTTCTTGAATTGGGAACCAGGCCGAAGAGGGGGTTCCGTATTGCATCGCCTCATAGGTCTATCTCCTTAATTGAAAATCAGATCGTTGGAAGGTGAATAGGCGATATCTACAGTAGTTAAATCAGGAGTGGTTCCATATCTCTATCTCTGGAACGATTTCACTACCTGGGGCTTGCTTTTTGAAAATTTTGGCCAAGCACAATTATCCCTTTCTCTCATACCGTATCCTTTCCTTGCCCTCACTTCTTCACGCTCGTAATACCTCCCTCTATTCCTCTATGTACCTTCCACCACCTTCCTCGCTCTCCTCACATTCACTCCCCTTCCACCAATCCCACAGCACCATCACCACCACCCACGCCAAAATTTCGCAGCGCTGAAAACTGCGCGGCGCAGGAACTGGGCATTAGGAGGGTGGTTATAGGGGCGTGAGGTGGTGACTGGCGGGTGAGGAAGAGAGGTTTGGCTCATGGGTCGTTTCTTGGGTAAGCTATTGTGTTTTGAAGCTGGCGGCACATCTTACACTAAACAGCGATGCTGAGTACTGTCTTCAGCGAACAATCTGTCAGAGCTTGGTTTGATATCTTCATCGATACAGAGGGTTCGGACGGAGGTGTTGAGTATAACGTACTGGCGTACTGGCGTACTGGCGTCCTGGGCTGGCTGAACGCGAAAGGCTGTATGAGATTGTCGGCCATTGGATCTAAAGCTGATAGGGGCTTGATTGCTTCCAGGGTTGGGGAAGTGCAACGATGTCCAACAAACTTGAAGCCGTGTTATAGCTTTGCGACATTTACTTTGACCAATCCTCCTTTCTCGACCCTGTAATCTTTATCCCTCTTCCACCCTACCCACTTCTCCAGAATATCTTCACCGCCAACGCCAGGTGCCAGTCCTTTGCTCTTCCATGCCTCTGTTTCAGAGATTTTCAGCCCGGGCGATTCAGACAACAGTACCGCAGGCCTTTGCTCATAGCCTTCTCTCTCAAGTTCAGCCTGCTCAAGCACAGGCGTGCAACAAGCATCCTTTCCATCAAACACCCGTTCCCACTCCAATCTCGTCTTTTCCAGAAACCGCTTCTGGAATATTTCTCGATGCATAGGCCATGCCTCCGGATCATCTCGGCGTTTCAGAAGCTCGTCGTCCGTACCCAAGCCCTTTATCAGTAGTTTCGAAAACTTCATCTCCAAAGCAGCACCAATAGCCATGTAGCCACCATCTTTGCACTCATAAACATCATACCACGGACTCCCTCCGTCAAGTACATTCTCCCCTCGCTGTTTATTCCAGAACGGTGTCTTCAAACCGTACCTCATGAACGAAGCCAGATATGCTGATCCATCAACCATGTTCGCCTCTACCACCTGTCCATTCCCAGTTTTCGCCCTGCTAATGAGAGCAGCAAGGATCCCAAAAGCACACATCAGCCCCCCACCTGCGAAGTCAGCTACGATATTCGCTGGGGCATATGGTGCCTCTCCTTTCCGTCCCAATTGACTGAGCACGCCAGAGACAGCTAAATAGTTGATATCATGGCCAGCCATACTAGCGTATTTGCCATCTCTTCTGAATCCTGTCAATCTTGCGATTATCAACCTTGGATTTGCAGTCAGCAGCTCGTTGGGATCGAGGCCGAGAGTTTCCAACACTCCTGGCCGGTAGGGATCAAGGAAGACATCGGTATATTTGAGGAGATCCTTGAGCAAGGCGAGGCCGGGGGGAGACTTCAAATTCAGTGCTATGGAGGATTTGTGTCTTGTGAGGAAGTCAGCGGTTCGTGGAGGAGGTATAAAGGAATGGGCTTGGGGATGGGGGCGATCTATGCGAAGGATCGAAGCGCCGTAATCAGCGAGGAGGAGGGAAGTGAATGGGACTTTTACGCGGCTTGTTGTCAGTATGACATGGACCATGAGTAGGACCGGCAGTCAAGTGTGGATTACCTGGAGCGAGACCGGCAAGCTCAACGATACGGGTGCCTGCGAGTGGTGGGGGATGAAAAGCCATGATTAGGGGTTGTATATGTTGTATATGGGTATCAACAAACGCTACGGGGCCAAGAAGTGACATTTGAGGTACCCGTACCCCGCACTTCCGCTCCAAGTACTTAGGTACCTACCTACCTTAACAGAAAAGGCTGATGGCCCGCTTTACTACAAGTACGAAGTACTTTGTGTGCAAGTGAGAGCGCGCACAATTCGCCAATACCGTTTCAACAAAGATTCTGCGTAAAATGCTCGTGGTAAAAGTATAAACCCGCCATGCTGTGTCGTACCGTGACTTTTGACCCTAGAAAAGACCTTTGTTGCCTCAGTTCTCAGACGTGCCAGCGTCGCTAAGCCCCTCCGGGTTAGCCTTGGCTGACTGCGCAGCGTACGGGCGGCACGTCTGAGTGCAACCCGCAGTAATATTGGTTGATTGGCATTAACTTTGGAATAATACCGAACTTTGCCGGTCGCCTTACCTGAATTAATTACATTTTGTTCGCTCTGTTTATCTATTCTACGATTTCTATCGACTCGCCTACCTACCCTACTCACCACCCTACATGCTCACCACCCTACTCACCACCCTACTCACCACCCTACTCACCATCCTACTCACCACCCTACCTACTCGCCTACCTACATGTTCAGCTACCAACTCAGCTACCGACTCGATCGCCTACTCACCACCCTACTCGCTTCAAAACATGCTTCATGCGACACGTTCAAATAAGCGTCCTACGCTTCATGACCTACTTCATAGTATGCTTCATACATGCTTCATAGCACATGCTAATTAGCTCAATAGAAAGTATTCTTCATGACTCGATATCAAACGCTCTATCAAATTCCCTACCAAACGCCCTATTAAACGTCCTATCAAACGCCCTACCAAACGCTCTACCGAATTCCCTACCGAATTCCCTACCGAATTCCCTACCAAACTCCCGACCAAACTCTCGACCAAACGCTCTATCAAACTTTCTACCAAATTTCCTATCGAGCTTTCTACTGAGCTTCCTACTGAGCTTCCTACTGAGCTTCCTACCGAGCTTCCTACCAAACGCCCTATCAAACGCCCTACCAAATTCCCTATCGAACTCTATCAAACGCTCTATCGAAACGACTTAGCGCGCTTTCTCGATCATCAAAAAGAACGTTCGAATCAAATCTTCATCTTTCAACACGATGCAAGCTCAATCAAGTTCAGTCGACGATATGATCATGAGATATCAAGCGGCGAGAACAAAAAACAGAAGCAAGCATATTCTTGATCGCGCTGCTCGACTACTCGAATTATCGCTCGCAGTCGACTCGATGATCCGACTGCGCAATTTATCGATCTTGCAGAACTTTATTGATACTTAAATTAGACGCATCAGATAGAGCATATGTGAAAGTACAATCGCAAGTTCACATACACTATGATTTACATGTTGTGCATTGATGATCGCGTCGCGAACAAGAATGTTGTGACTTGCAAAAGTTAACGGGTCAGCTTGTGTGGGCTGTCACCAAAGTTAATGCCAATCAACCAATATTACTGCGGGTTGCACTCAGACGTGCCGCCCGTACGCTGCGCAGTCAGCCAAGGCTAACCCGAAGGGCTTAGGGAGGGCGCTAACCCGAAGGGACTTAGCGACGCTGGCACGTCTGAGAACTGAGGCAATAGTGTCAAATCAGACGCGTTATTACCCGCACACAAAGTATCCGCGTCCTAATCAACTAGCGAAAATATTATACAACGCTGCACGGTAATACCACTTCATTGCCCAACTCTAGGTTACACTACACGGTGGTTATGGACTCCCCAACATCGCCATCACCCGCGCCTAAAGCGATACCGTCAAAGAACTTCTCCTCGGCCCTACCGACCCCAAGCTTTAGCTCCACCCTACCCTTTCCCATCAGTCGAAGTACCTCTGACTCTACGTTTCGCACAAGACTCTCTGATTCGCGCAAGAAACGCACGGATGCTGCACTTCGTCGTCGACGCACACGTTCAGCAGTGTCTTCTCAGAACTCATTTGTGAGCAATAGCGCAAGCGATTCCGGCATGGATGACTTTTCGTTTGATTTGGCGAAGCTGGGCGAGAAGGCCAGCGGACTCATGATTGGCGACGGTAAGAGGGTAGTAGAAGGAATGGGGAGTGAAGACGAAGGACCAGAAGATTTTACGCTTAACATGGAGAAGTGGATGAGGGGAAAGGATTCTTATCGGAAGAAAATTGGGGAGAATTTGGACAAAGGTAGTGGACATGATGAGGACGGCCCAGGGCGTGGGAGCGATATGCCTGAAGACCAAGCTCCTAGCCAGAACGGCGAAGAACATATGAAAAGACAAGGGTCATTAGAAGAACATGAGGCGGAATACCAGGCTGAAGACGAAAGCGAATTCCTGCCACTGAGCACATCTACGCCAGGGCCGTCAAAGCTGAGGGGCCTAGCAGATATGCAAGAAACACGAGAAGAAGTCGAAAAGCTTGGGAATATACATGCACCACCATTGTCGCGCCTGAACACTGAGGCAAAGCACGACAGGGCTGCAGAAGAAGTTTTCGATCGAATATCGGCGCTGCAGGATGAAGTTGAGCAAATGCGCATCGAAGATGATATCCGTTGCTCTGCAAGTCGTGCTCACGAAAGGGAACACAAACAGCTCCAAGAGGACTACGAAGATCTTAAGGATCAGCTTCAGAAAGAGCAAAAGACGGCTGCAGAGTGGCAAGCAAAACAAGCTAAGGCCAACGAAGAGGTAATGGCTTTGCAGGAAGCATCACGACGTGATGCTGGGTCAAAGATCGGGTCTTTACGAGCCAAGTTCGAGCCGCTTGCAAAAGAAATTGAAATTGTCAAATCAGAAGCGGAGGCTTCGAAGCGAGCAGCAGATGCCAAGATTGCGGCACTCAAGGAAGGGCTTCAAACTTCCCAAGATGAGAACATTAGACGAAGGAATGCCGCGGAGGATCTCCAAGCTGCGACCAGCACAACGGTCAAGCAGTTAAGGTCAGAACTAGAGACGTGCAGAAGTGAAGTTGCCTTCGAGCAGAAACGATTCGCTGCAACAAAAGAGGAACATGCAACGGTTGTGGGAAGGATTCGATCTCAGGGCCAAGCTGCTCTTACCGCCGAAAAGTCGGAGGCTGCTATGCTAAGGATTGAGCTCGAACACGCACAGGAGCAGCTCACGGAGACACGGCGCATTGTAACAGTGGTGGAAGATGAGAATGACCGTTTGACTCAAGAGAACGACCGACAGGCTGCAGACGTCTCCGATCTAAAAGCTGTAGCAAACCGCCAAGACGCAGAGCTTCAAGCTGCGATATTGACTATCGAGAAACTACACGCAGAACTCGAGCGCATAAAGATCGAAAAGGATGAACATCCGCAGCAAACCGATGACCACATATCGCATGAACGTCTCAATTCCCAACATCAAGCAGCGGTCGAGCAACTACAAGCTCAGCACCAAAAGTCCGTTCTCGAAATCCAATCCAAGTACTCTCAAGAACTCAAAACCCTCCGCTCCACTCTTCTCAAAGCCGCCGAAGGCATGCGCAAGCGCGAAGCCCGTTTCACGAATCTGCACCGCGAAGAAGTCACTTCCCTAAAGGAAGAAATAAAAACACTAACCCAGCGTCTCAACGCTACTCCACCAACCCCAGCATCAACAGCCGACCCCACAAAAATCGAACAACTCCGCACAGCCATCCGCCTCCTCTCCCAACAACTCTCAACGACAAAAACCGACCTGGCATCAACATCCCAGTCCCTCTCCGCCGCGGAATCCGCCGCCGAAACCGCTCGCCAAGAAGCCCGCTCCTCTCGTGAAGAAGCAGCCGCAGCCAGGCATGAAGCTGCTGAAACTCGCGCCCTCAACGCCTCAGTAAATGCCTCCCTCGAAGCCCGCTTCGCGCAAGTGTTCGAAGCACGGGAGAAGGAGTGGCGCCGTCGCGTTGATCTATTGTTCAGGGAGAGGGAGAAGATGGGCAAGGCGTTGATGGT
>JAABUP010009227.1_pt1 | contig 12210 bp, 19 predicted proteins | sample 5559201 | NCBI WGS metagenome assembly JAABUP01 (sample SAMN10711887, study PRJNA513373) | rock metagenome | isolation source: Antarctica rocks | place: Antarctica | reverse complement strand
ACCAAACGCTCTATCAAACGCGTCGGTCGAACGCATAAAACACGTCAAACAGTGCTTCAAACAATGCTTTCTACATGACTTGAGAACAGTACTGTTATCTCTGTGATTAGTAATCTTCGCTTTCAGTCGAAGGTCGACGCTAGAAAAGTCAGGGGATTCAGAGTATTTACTTCTTCTCACTTCTTTCTTTCTTCGTAGAACAGTTTCTACTTTCTATTTCGTACGAAATAATGCTAACTGACTCAATAGAACGCACTCTTCATGGCTCAATATCAAACTTTCTACTGATCTTTCTACTGAGCTTTCTACTGAGCTTTCTACTGATCTTTCTACTGATCTTTCGACCGAGCTTTCTACTGATCTTTCTACTGATCTTTCGATCAAGCTTTCTACTGACCTTTCTACTGATCTTTCGATCAAGCTTTCTACTGACCTTTCTACTGATCTTTCTACTGATCTTTCTACTGACCTTTCTACTGACCTTTCGATCGAGCTTTCTACTGATCTTTCTACTGAGCTTTCTACTGAGCTTTTCATTGAGCTTTCGACTGAGCTTTCTACTGAGCTTTCTACTGAGCTATCGACTGAGCTTTCTACTGAGCTACCGACTGAGCTTTCTACTGAGCTTCCCATCGAGCTTCCCATCGAGCTTCCCATCGAGCTTTTCACTGACCTTTCGACCGAGCTTTCTACTGACCTTTCTACTGATCTTTCTACCGACCTTCCGACTGACCATTCTACTGACCATTCTACTGACCACTCTACTCACCATCCTACTCACCACTCTACTCATCACCCTATTCATCACTCTACTCACCATTCTACTCACCATTCAAGAATCAAATTTGTTCTCTATCGAGCATCAAATATGACTCTATCGAACAGTCTTTATGATTCCTACATGACTCTCTACATGGCTTCCTACATGACTCTCTACATGACTCCCTACATGACTCCCTATCAAGCTTCGAATTGCTTCGCAATCAAGGATCAAATTTGGTTTCTACCGAGCATCAAATATGAGCTCTATCGTACATTCTACGTGACTCTCTATCGAACATTCTACATGGCTCTCTACCGAACATTCTACATGACTCTCTATCGAACATTCTACATGGCTTCCTATCGAACAGCCTTCATGGTTCCTTTCATGGCTTCCTTCATGACTCCCTACCTCATTAGTTTACCCATTAACTTCCCCATTGACTTTCCCAGCGCATATATTAAATTGTGTAAATAGCTATTATTTAGTTAGTCAAATTAATTAGTAATTAACCTATTATACGATCGCAATAATCAATAAGTTCTGAGTCAGCAATAGCTGAAAACTGCGTTGCTTTCCATTGGTAACAGACTTGCTCGGGCAGCCAACGAACCTAGTTTGGAGACCTCGAGGACTACCTTGGGTAAATCATACTCGTTCTTGCTAAGTTTTTACTCCTTCAAAAACCAATGATGAGCTCCACAGTTCTGAGAGTTAGTTCAAAGACCTTGCAGTTATTCTACGTCTTGCTACCCTGGAAAGGGCTTAGAACCTTCAACCTCATTATGAAATTACTCATCCGATCAGCAAGAAGACAAAAGTCAACGTATTGGGCTTTTATTACCCAGGATACATGTTGAACCGGGAAACTCTTCATCCATAGCGACGATTTCAGGTTCCAGGCACAGGCCTAGGCACTGATCTTGCAGCAACCTGTCCTATTCCGACCACAGCCCACATCCATATGTACGTCAACTTCGCTTCTCAACTCTTTTTCCCTCAAGGCAAATAGCCTGATAGCCATATCGTACTCATTTATAAAATTCCCCATGAGAGCTGATGACTACTATTCGATCTTCTATCGACAACGACACCTCGAGCCAAATCGGAATTGAATAGACCCTTGTACCAAGGAAGCCAGCCAGCACCCGTTGCTGATATCTCTGCTACGATGTAGTGTTATGCCGTTAAGGGTGTGCTTTCATCGCGGCCACTGAGAGGGGATTGCTAGATGAAGTGACAGATTCATTCTGCTTTCAGGGACTCGATGGCGTCGTAGACTATGGTCACTGCTCTGCCGCAGACAGCTATAGGACCATTAACTGGTTCTACATGGTGACGGACTGGGCCTCATCGAACTCCCTTTGCTGCAGTGACATTTCGACTGGAATTAACATCGATGTCGGCAAGCAAGCAAGACTTACGGCGAGAACAGAAAAGATGTGTATATGGAGCAGCGTATAACGCACTGGTTTCAGATGGAAACCTTTTGTGGAATGGGTTCAACCGACCTTATTTTACAATTTGAAGAGAATAGGCTGAATGCCACCATAAGTCTCCAACCGCCTGAATTAATCATCTCGAGCCCCTTGAGGCTCGCTCTGACCTTGAATGCAAGCGAATGAGAAATGAAAAGCGCATAAATATGCGACAAGACAATGATAAGAGTGAAATGGCGCATTGATATGGGCATTTTCATTTCGGCACAGTACGCCAGCCTTACGCTACTGTACAATGTTTAGCGTCAGCAGGCCAGCCACCTTAACTCCGTTATTCGCTACCGTCATCGGAGTCCTCCTTTTTTGACTTGCGTTTCTCTTTCTTCTCCTTCTTTTTCCGTTTCCGCTCAGCTCTCTCCTCGGATGTCTCACCCTCGTGCCTCTTCCGCTTCTTGGACTCTCCTTCCTCGTCCGCTGGTTCTGACTTTGGCGGTTTGAGAGAGCTTTCCTTCAATCCAACGCCCGCGGGCTCTGAATCTGCAGCAGTTCGAGGGGTTGGTGGTATAGATGCTTCTGCCTCAACCTTTGCGGATACACTGATTCCATTCTCCAACGGAGCATTGAAGTCTTTGTAATCTTTCTGCCACTTGGATGGTGTTTCCTCATTTGGTCTTCCATATTTCTTCGAAGCGTTAGCCGTCACAAGAATGCTCAGAATACCAAAGGGGATCTTACATCAAGTTTACCGTCGGACTTCATCTTCTTCTTCTCCAGAGCGACAGGTCCTAGTCCCCAACGCCTCGGGTAGAGATCTCGCTCCATTATGCATCGCTTCACCTTCGCCACAACCCCATGATCGCAGGTAGACAATTCAACGGTCGACATTTGCGCTATGCCCAACGCAATTGCCTCGCCTTTCGTAGTGATTAGTACGACCTCCTCATGAACCTCGATACCAGCCTCTACAGATACATCAGCATGCCGCTCATCATACATTACAGGAATATTCATACCGTATCGTAGGAGACCGGGAATCATGAGTTTTGCTCCGTAACATACGGCATTTACAGCACTGTCCTTGACCACGATTCTTTTGTAAGTCGTAAGAAGACTCTCCAATGGCCTAATAACCATTCGTAGATACGACTCGTCTCGAGTATTATCCTGCAACCACTGGGCATCCAAAACATCATGTAACGTGACCATACCATCCTTTTCATCCATAGCTCCACTTCGTACTCTCCTTAACTCCTGCATGTGCGCGCCAACACCTAACAACAATCCTAAATGTACGCACAGCGTCCGGATATATGTTCCTGCTTCGCAACTAACCCAGAAAACACCAAGATGCCTGTCATTGTCGAACTCGTATAGCTTGCTTTCGTGTATCGTTCGAATGCGCAGTTGCCTTTTGACAGCTGAGATAAGTGGTGGTCGCTGGAAGAGTGCTCCGGTCAGGGTCTCAAGGGCTCGCGCAAGCTGCGCTTCGCCACCTGGAAGCTTGTCGTGTAGTCGGATTACGCAGACATATTCCTTTCCGGCTCCTTGCTGCGATTTGACAAGTCGTGTTGCGCGATCTATACAGACAATGAGACATCCAGTAACCTTGGGGTCCAATGTACCACTGTGTCCGGTTTTCTCGACCCTGATTGTTTTTAGCACATATTGACCGCTCCCGAAATCACTCCTTCACGTACCTTAGCATGCGCTTTACCCATGCTACGACTTCGTGACTCGAGGGATTGGAGGGTTTGTCAAGGTTTATGACGCCGGACGCGATGTAAGATTTTAAGTCGCGCTTAAGAGGCGTACATCCTACGGGTATTGGAGTAAAATGACCAGTGCGGACGAGGAGTTTGTTGTAGTCTTTCAGTAACAATGGCCAGCTGCTTGTGTCAACTGCTGGGGTTGTAGCCTCAGGTTTTATGGTATAGTCCGCCTCGTCTTTCGATACTACCATAGCCATGTTGACTGAAGGCAATTACCATACTATGACATTGGTCGTACAGTTGTGGTGTTAGGTCCTTCAGGAAACAAATTGGAGCTTGAGCTTTGAGGATCTTAAACTTTTGTGTGTGAGCTAACCGAATTTAGACACAACACTAGTTTTCCGCAAACCAACCCTTGGGCCTCTCATCAGCTCGTTGGATGATTTCACGGATATGGCAACAACTTATAATTGTGATGATATGCTTGCTTGTTTGCTAACTATGGATTGCTGTAACCTAGATTCGCTAAAACGACGCCGAACCATATACCCATCATTCTCCACCGAGACGTCTACCTTGGCCCCTGCTACCCCACATACCGGAAAACCCACCGGCATATCCGCTGGATGCACCACGACTAGGCGGTTGTGTCGCTGGCCTGAAAGAAGTGCCATAGCCTCTAACCTGAATTGCAGGCCGCTCGGCTCCAAACCATCGCTTGACTAGAGCTGGTGTGCGGATGAAATTCCTACCGCCACCAAAAGTTGGGTATATGCGTGTGAGGAAATCATAAAGATGAGCCGCAAGAAGACCGGTTCCTTGTGTCATGGTCGCCTGAGGGCCTCCCATCACGAACGTCATCAAGAGCATAGCCCACGGGAGCCATATCACATTGAAGGTAATGATAAAGAAAGACACTTTCTTTCCCTTGTTATCTTGCGAATATGTGTATGCCAAGCCGAGAACGAGGGCTATAACAGATAAGCGATAGGCTGTGAGAGTCTCTTGAATCTCATAAGGGCACTTACATGATGTGAATATCACAGCCCCCAAAATGCCACCAGCTGTCACCTTATGACAGTCAGCAAGTATTCATGGGTACAAGCACAGGCCTTCTTTGAAGTAGTTTGAAACGTAGAACAAAGCCAGGTAGTCAAGCGAGAGATGTAGGAAGCAAAAACCACCAAACGCGAATTTCCGAAGACCACGCAGGCTAATCTCAAATGTCGCTCCCACCATGCCTACACCGCACGAAGGTCCTTAGGATTGATTGCGAATGACGGACCAACGCGAAATGCAAGGGTAATCTTCCTCGTTTTCAGGAACCGCTTCAGCTAGATATTGGCTGGGCGGGCAGATATAAGAGGTGAGTGGCATCAAAAGAAAGCTGAGTTGTGAAAACAGGGGTGCCTCGAATAAAATACAAGAAGAGAGGATATGACATACTAGGATGAAGAGTCCAAGGAAGATGATGTAGGTTAAAAAGTCGCCAGGCTGAGAAAAACGGGGCGAGTCTTTTTCCAAGGCGCTCGAATATGTCCATACTAGTAGAGTGTAAGCAGAAAGCATCCTCATGACCAGATGGAACTTACAAAAATAGGTGTCGAAGAGAATACTAATATTTGGGCCCGTCACCCAAAAAGGAGTGAAAAAACGCCATATTTCAGGTGCAGGAAACTTGAAGATCCATGGCAAGTAGAAGACAACACGACTACCACTCAGAAGGTTCCCGTAGACAAGAAGAGATGTGGTTAGGGTCAATGCTGTCAAAGTCCTACGCATCAGCATCAGAGACTAATACTTGTCCCAAATGTATCGATCATAGAAAGCAGATGACCTACCTCGATACTGGCGGAGCAGCCCAGTATGCTTCCATAGCTGACATGTTGCTGAAGTTGCTTATACTGCTTGGAAGATGTATAAGTTGGCAATTCTGTCATGAACATATGAGAATCGTGTCTTTTTGAAGGCGTCGAGTAAGGCTGACAGGGCTGACGCTAATCCTATCGCTAGTCAATCACGTGAATCTATGTCATTCTCGAACAAAAAATTTAGAATTCCATATCCACGAAATTTGTCTAGGTGCTTGACAAGATTTTCCAACTTCTTAGGCCGGGACTTAGAAACAATGAGTGCAAATAAGTAATTTATATTCATTCAATGTCGATCGAAGAATCTAGTAAAGTGCAACTGACGTTGCAGTAGAAAAGTCCTCCTTCTGGGGGCAGGCTTCGTAACAAAACCCACTGTCCAAATTCTCAGTGACGCCGGCGTTCAAGTCTCCGTGGGTCTGTCAGACCCCCATGTTGTATTCAAAGATTTATGTTGAATTGTTCCAGCATGTCGAACTCTCGGAAGCGCGGAAAAGCTTTGCCAGGGCATCAGAAAAACTCATCCGATGTCTCTAGACGTTACAGACGCTGCTGCATTAGATGCTGAAGTCGCCAAAAACGATATTGTTGTCAGCCTGATTCCGTACACTTTTCATGCCGATGGTAAGATTTCACTTAAACAACGCTGAGCTGTGGCGTTGTCTAAAGGCCGCCAAATGGGTTAACGTAACGTACTGGTCTCAGTCATTAAGTCTGCAATTCGGAAGAAGAAAAATGTGGTTACTACTAGCTATGTTTCACCGGCAATGCTTGAGCTCGAGAAAGAGGTCAAGGAGGCAGGGATTACAGTAATGAACGAGATAGGCCTAGGTAAAGAGCCTCCCTCTCAGTCCAACATAACAAACCAAAGACTAACAGTGTACACCCAAGATCCTGGCATTGATCACGTTCGTTGCGCCCATTCTTCTGGCAAGATGCCTTCTTTCTTACGATTGATTTTTCCTAGCTTTATGCAGTAAAACTCATCGATGAGGTTCACCGTGAAGGAGGCAAGATTATCAGGTATGGCTAACATGTAGCATTTTCGTCTTTTGAAGACGGCCTAGGGTTTTAGATCTCTTAATAAATAATCTTGATAGTTTCCTATCCTACTGTGGTGGACTACCAGCGCCGGAAGCCTCAGACAATCCTTTAGGTTACAAATTTTCATGGTCGTCAAGAGGCGTCCTACTAGCTCTGGGAAACGCGGCTAAGTACTATAAAAATGGCAAGGTCGAGGAAGTACCTGGACCGGAGCTCATGGGTACTGCAAAGCCATATCACATATACCCCGGCTTCAACTTCGTTGCATACCCCAACCGGGATTCCACGCCATTCAAGGAAAAGTATAATATCCCAGAAGCACAGACCATAATACGCGGAACCCTCCGATACGGCGGCTTCCCCGAATTCGTCCGTGTCCTGGTGAATATGGGTTTTTTGAGCCAGGAGAAGAAGGATTTCCTGGAGAAGCCTATAGCTTGGAAAGAGGCGACAGCCAAGGTCCTCCAGTCATCATCTGACAAGGAGTCGTACGTCACAGCATGTATTATAGGAAAGCTATATATACTAACGGCCATCTAGAGACCTTGAGTGGGCCATTTCCTCCAAAGCAAAATTCGACGACACCGAAGAGAAGAACCGCATCATGGCCGGACTCCGATGGTTAGGACTGTTCTCAGACAACAAGATCACTCCGCGCGGTACTCCCCTGGACACCCTCTGCGCCACTCTTGAAGCAAAGATGGAATACGGCCCAGGCGAGAGAGACATGGTGATGCTGCAACAGTAAGCCACCCCCCTTCCCAGTAACCCCCTCAAAGCCATCATCCACAACACTAACCACCCCCCACCCCGGCAGCAAATTCGAAATCGAGCACAAAGACGGCCGCAAAGAAACCCGCACATCCACCCTCGTCGAGTACGGCGATCCAAAAGGATACTCCGCCATGGCCAAGCTAGTAGGTGTCCCATGCGGGTTGGCGGTATTACAGGTACTTGACGGGACGATTTCGGAGAAGGGGATATTGGCGCCATATACGCCCAAGATTAATGATCCGTTGATTGAGGCGCTGAAGAAGTATGGGATTGAGTTGAGGGAGGAGACGCTTGCTTGATGGGGGGGATGGCATTGGAGAAGAAAGAGGGTTTGGTAGAGAAAGGTACATGAAATTCGAAACTGAGAAAAACGGGGCATTGCGGACACTCGGTTCCTCTATGTCCATACCCAATGACAACTCGTAGAGAAAGTGACCTAGTACATTCACATAAGACACTCCATCAATGGTCCGAGACGGGTTTGAGCATGCAGAAAAGCTTGGACAAGCAGAATCATGGTTCATGACATCCAGAAGTCAAATTAAGTACCTAAACACTCAGCGCTCCTTGTAGCTCCGCCCCCTAGTATATTCTCAACCGTGTCCCCCACCAACGCCATGCTTATAATCAACGCAGACCCGTTATTTCCCCTATTCCTATCTGCACATAGAAGCACCCAACGCCCTAAGCAACCCTTTGTCGTTTAACACTAAGACCCGGAGGTCCATTTCCTTCCCGCACGCGCTTCCGTTCGATCTCCTCCTTCATGATCCGCTCCGCCTCGCTCATTTTCTTGGGCGCCTGTATTGACATTCCCTTTCCGCCACCAAAGGCGTTCTTCCTCGAAGGAGCGGCGAAGACGTTCTTGGGCTTGTTGGTCATGCCGAGCTTGAGGGAGACTCTCTCGGGCGGAGGCGTGGGTACTTTTGTGGGCGGTGATGTGGATTTGTCGGTGTCTGCTTCTGGTCTCTCTATGCCGCCAGCATCGTCGGTTTTCGCAGTTAACGGTGGTGATGGATCTTTTGGCTCCTTGGGTTTAGGCTTGAAGTCCAACTTTATCTTTTCGCCCGGCTCTCTCCTCAAGATCCCTCCTTCCTCTCCAGAATCCTCCTTGTCGTCTAGCCTTCCCTTCTCCGCCGCATCTAGCCTCGCCCGCTCTACCTGCTCCTCGATAACCTTCCTCTCCCGCTCCTCGTCCCCGCGATCCTGTCTTTCCTTCTTCCGAATCGCGTCCTGCCTCCTCAACGACTCGGGGCTATTATCAATCCAGCTGATATGCAATCCCTTGTCCGTTTCCTCCACCCTGCACAGCCCTTCCCTCCCTAGATGCTTGGCATACTCCGTCAAACTAGGCCATTTCGTAGAATTCATATGGACATGCTCCTTGTTTGCGATATACTCCTGGTAGAAATGATTCATGTGGATTTTCTTCTCGCCGTGGGAGGTACGCAGGAGTTGGAGGAAGTCTCGTTGGAATTGGTTGGAGAAGTCGTTGATGTGTTTGCGGGGGTCTTCGCCGATAAGGAGCATTTGACGGACGTGGGATTCGGATTGGGTGTGGCATTTGAAGCCATTCTCATCGCGCGTTTGCTTCTCGCAGACCTGGCAGTACCAGCGGAGTCTTTGGAGGCCTTTGGATTTCAGCTTGTTGTTGAGGTACTTTGTGGAGCCTACCTCGGCTTTAGGCATAATGGCGGTACTTGGGGTTTCGAGACTGGAAGGGGCTGTGGATGTAAGTGGAGCAACGGTGGTGTAGATTCCTAGAGGGTTGGGCTTGCTGAAGGCGCTTTAGATATCCATAGGGCTGTGTTAAGCCTAGGAACCCTATTACTAATACGAGTAGTTCTACAGAGCAGTCCGGGATCAGGAACGTGATTGGCGCAGCAAACATTACAGATTCCCGTCTTCTTCTTCTTCAAGATCATCCACATCAATCTTGTCAAGCTTCACGTATGGTCATTGATTGCCATCCGTCATCTATGGGCTTCCCAAGTGGATCACCACATCACGCAGTCATTTTGCCATATAAACAATTTACCACAGCGCCAGACAACCGGAACCTTTAACCTAGAAGATAGCAAGAAGATAACTCTCTGGAGATATCGTTTTCTACGACAAGCCAATCCCTCCGATGTCCGCTTGTTCACGTCGCTAACAGCCGCTATTTGTGACCCGATGCTTGTGCCTTCTTCCTCTCCCGCCGCTGAGAGTGACAGAGTCGCGCCTCCGTAGAATGAGACCAACGCATCTTTTGCCACCTCTGCAACCATATCATGGCGAACAGAACCTTGCAACCCTGTGATTTGCGTCTTCGCCTGACCCAAATCATCATACTGCTATGGTTTTTCTAAACCGTGTCAGGAGCGGCAATGCTCTAAAACGTACTTTGAACTTTCAAAGGATTTGCCTTTAGAGTCGTCTCCATGTCACTGGAAGTCATTTCTTAGATTATCTCTGTCTCTCGTCTGAATGAGCTTCTCCGCCTTGATCCGATGTATGACATAGTCGAATCTCGGTCCCGAGAGTGCTCTAGACCCTCAATTGTTCCGTATCTCGTGTCGTGGTCTGCTTTTCTTCTTTGTTCTCCCATTTAGTAGCACGAATGGGTCTCTAAAATAAGCCCCATGTACCTGAAGCAACCGCGGTGGGTCGAGAAACCTAGCAGCGCAGCCGGTGTCCTAACTGTCCGATTGTCTGAACAGTCAAATATACAGACTTCGGTAGATAAATATTTCGTATCTAGAACGACAAGCTCGAACCTCTTTCATTTCGAGAATCGCTAAGGGAAAAAACGGACGAACTTAATATATTTGCGTGGTAGTAGGAAGACTGTATGGTGACTTGACCAAACGATCATGAGGTCTATGAGATGCTGTAGCGAAGTAAGAGAAGACGAGTTGGGGTTTAGAGGGGTGGAGAAGGGAGATAATGTTAATGACGGAGTCGGACAGGTTTTGCTTTGAGCATGTTAACAACCGTGCTGCCGCTTTCTTCTCCCGCCTTCTCCTTCTTTTCCAAAAGCAAACCCTCTGCCCAACCTCCCCATCTCCAACCACGCCCTCCCCACCCCCAACACCACACACAAAAACATCCTCACCCCACATCCCATACCAAAAAAACCCTCTTCTCAGATCCTCCATCCGTTCGTATTACACAAAAACCAAGCGATATATTCGTTTGCTACAAGCGTCAAAAACGTTCGATTTCCTCGAATGAAAAGAAATTCCACGGGGAAAGGGTTCTTGTGGTTGATATACTTTGTGTACAGAGAAAAAGGATTTATACGTATTAGCAAAGCATCATTCGTCTTACCGTACAAGCCTGGCCCAAAGAAACCCCCTTTTCTACTACTTTTTTTTGACGTACGCTTTACTAGTCATCTCGTCGAGGATTTTGATAGGATTATCTCTCCTTCTATGCCATAATGTGAATCGGCTTAGTGACGTTCCTGCCAATAGCCACTCTCTAGCCAAAGCAAAAAAGTGCTCGAGATTTCATGTCAATCGTCATGGACAAGAAATGGGTTCAGAATTTATATACTTGGACTATGCAGAACCGACGATACGGCCGTTTGATGCAATCACCCAAACGCCTCAACGCCTTCCGAAAACCTCCCTGCCGCTTTCCAAAACCTCCATCAAACAGCCCTCCCATTCTCCTTCCTTCTCCCACCTGGACTCGCATCCTCCTCATGCTCACTCATCAAGCCCTCAAGCTCAAACTCCTCCGCATCCTTCACATGCCCATTCACCCCGCGCGCCATCGCCCCGTCATTCAACGCACCATTTACAGCAGGGGCCTTGGCGGGTATGGCGTGCTGGGCGTAGAGATGCAGGAGCATGGAGACGAAGAGAAAGAGCAGGAAGGAGACACTGTAGAGGAGGAGGACGTAGGAGGTGTGGGAGATGTTTGCCGAGGTGAGGAGGACCATTTGTTCTTCAGTGGCACCCATGAAGAGGAAGCCGGAGGTGTAGAGGAGCTGTAGGGTCATGATGTGAGTAGGTAGGGTCATAGAGGCAAGGTCGCTGAGGTGGAGGAGCGTTGACTTACGAAGGGAGTGAGGTATTGCCAGCTGTTGGTTTCCTCCGGATCAGTATCTGAGATGGAGTTTTGATCTCTGAGAACAAAGGCAATCTCAACGATACGCACGGCTCCGGCTGCCATGAGCGTGTAGCCAAACACCGTATGCACCTTTGTGCTGATCATCAATTCCTGGTCGTGCGCGCTCATAGCCCATCCGGTCAATAGAATAACGATCCCAGGAATCAGATTTCTCTTCGGTTTCCCATCTCTCTTCCTTGATAGCCAAATCCCTACCAACCCCGCACACCACCATACAATGCCCATACTCGTGTGTTGTAGGTCATTACGAACCCATGGACCACCCCACTCATGCTCGGTAAAGGTATTGATGCAACCCCAGACAGCAATCAGCAAGCTGTCAAAGAATTCCTGGCTCCTGCCTGTGCGTTTGAGCCACAATTGTCCGACGAGCAGGATGATCGTCAAGACTATGCCGTACGCGATAAAAGCACTTCCCATAATAAAATGTGCCAGACACTGCCCGACATGGTCCCCCTTCTCTCCGCAGAACCCCAGAGCGGTGATGG
>JAABUP010009226.1_pt1 | contig 12212 bp, 11 predicted proteins | sample 5559201 | NCBI WGS metagenome assembly JAABUP01 (sample SAMN10711887, study PRJNA513373) | rock metagenome | isolation source: Antarctica rocks | place: Antarctica | reverse complement strand
TTCCAAATCATGTCTTTCAGGCGTCTCACGCCATATATGATACAGACGCTTTGGGTATCGTAGCGACAGTAAAGTTCGGTCTTGCTCGTAGCACCTTGATATGCATGTTGTGCCGTATTCGAATTCCAGTATCGTAGTCGTAATTGCGTATATTTACGTCGACATGTTGATGGAAGCTTCTTCTCGCTCTCTAATATGTGCCGCTTGTGTTCGAAGTGATTGTGACATTTCTCGAGTGACTGGTATCAATTAGCAAATATTTTTTAAGGAATGGAGATGGGCTTATAGCTTACCAGGCCAGACAGCAGCCCGCTCGAACATACGAGCATGGATCAGGAGAATCTTGCCTCCATACCCACAGTCTTCCATATAAGGGCCACTCGCAGCTGCCATCGATGACATGCCCATGCTCCCGCTATCAGCCAACTTCAACGAGGCACTTGTGATGACGCCGTGGATCTTATCCAACAACTTGCAGTCGTCCTCTTCTAGTAGCATGATTGCTGGGACCTGAGTGTAGTCTATTTCATCCTTGCCAAGTATGCCAAGATATCGACCCACGCGCCGTTGCACCGTTGACACCCATTCAGCGAGCACTTGAGCACAGTCAAAAGCGCAAAGGGCGGATTGAATAGGCAGCTCTCGAGAGCTATGGTCTGCGAAAGTTACGCCGAGCTTGTCAGACATATCCAGAGCATCAACCGCATAGAAGCCCGCTTTTCGCAAGTGCCTTTCTCTCTTAGAGCACTGGCCAGAATTGGGATCCGGCTCCGAGATCATGGTGCCGGATAGTTGACCATCTTCAAGCTTGACCTGCGTAGTATCATTCCCAGGGGAACTGCTAGTGGTATTGGACACGCTATTCAGATCGCCGGAGTTATAACCGGGAGAGTAATCAGCATGCTGTACAATCTCCATGCCTTGAGCTAATTCATGAGCCATTGCATCGAAGTCACGCTTGAAGAAGGCCTCTTTTGATCGTCCAAGATTGACAAATAGCCGAACGTATGCAAGGTCCAGATACGGTGTGCAGTCTGCAGAGAGCGAGCTCGCACCAAAAGGGTTTGGCCGTTCATTGCTGTGCTCAGGATTGCTCCTCCAAGCTGCCTGCCACGCTCGCAGAGCTGGTTCGATGTGAGCAAGCATCGCTTCGGTCTCCTGAGTGGTCCATTGCCTGCCCGCGTGTCGTTGTCGTGTTTCCCAGATATAATTGTGGAGGGCATTGATGAGGACAAGACAGCCAAAAGTGCTTGGCTTAACGTCGCACTCTGGAAGACCATCGAAGTTCCTTGCCAAATGACCGAAAGGCTGAGACATTTGGCCCTGCATATATTGCGGTCTTTGACTGGCTGTAAGTAAGTTGCTTAGCGCCGAAGCGAAGGACGTTGCTCTATGGTGATCCATGACAGCACCACCATGCGATCGCCAAGCCTCAGCAGAATCCGCAGCCCACAGATTCTCGTCACATGGGAGATCCAGTCCTATCTCGGAATTCATCAATGCTGGAGCGTGATTGTAAGCAGAGACACAGACGCTCGACAGGATGAATACAGCGTAAAGCGTTCGCTTGCGTTCTTCACCAGACTTCCAATGATACCATTCGCTTTGAGCGTCAAGGATACCATTATACTCGGCACCACTCCATTGTACGGAGCTGATGTCATGACCTCCCATCTGCAGGTCCTCTTGCTTCATGCGTTGGAAAGAATCATGTCCAGTGGAGGAGTCTGGCAGAGGTTTGGCAAGACCAGCCGCACGAGCCAGGTTCACAAGAGCCGCGCAATGAGTACTTGCGATACCTGCAAGTGTTTTATCTCCGCAATTATGGCCATAGATGACATTCAGCAGCATAGCCTGAACAAGCCAAAGAGGTGTATTATAAGCAGCGCTTTCGCCAGCATTGTGGTTGCTCGTCAGAGCTGCTGACATATCTGCCTTGCGTCGTTCCTCTAGATAAAGCTGTATCATCTTCTTGGCCATCTCGAACAACTCCATTGAAGCAGTGAAATCGTATTCGTAAAGAGCACCAATCGCGGCCATGGCAAGAATAAGGGAGCCTCCGCCTCCCGCAATCCCCGATTGGCCGTAAATAAACTGTCCACTAGACGCTCGAAGGCTGGTAGTAAACGCAGGGAGGTCGAAAGATAAAGAAGAAATATGCAAGAAAGGCATGTGAGGATGAAAATATTGAATGTAAGCGGCCACATATCGCTGGAGATCGTAGGTACTCGGCATTGGCACGATGCTCATGCTTCGTGTCGTTACTGGGAATCCTGGTGACAGGGGTGAAGATATCTGGGGCTGGGCCGTCTTCATGTGTGCATACAGAGATGGCTGAGAAAGGCTTGTGATAAGAGCTTGCCGAGTAGCGTCGGTAATAGAGTCTGTCGAAACGGAAGTGACAGAGCTCTGGCGGTTGCTGCTGCTTATCGATGCGGCAGAATTGCTTAGAGTTTCTGACTTCGCAGCCATTGGTGAATGAAAGTAGGAGTTTGCCATGCCTGGCATTATTGACAATGGTGTTTGGGAGGGCAGAGGTGGAGGCGAAGAGAAGTACTGATCGCCGTTCCCCAATTGAGCGTCTAGAGATCTTGGAGACGACTGGCCTGGAGGATACTGCTCAGGGAAGGGCATCCCGGACAAGTTCATGGCGTAAACAGATGCAAAATGTGCTTGAGAAGTAATCCCATTCTGCCAAGCTCCAGATGTGCTTATAGGTTTATTGGACCCATCAAGCATGACCTCGCTCATGGCACCAGGACTGCCGGTGCTACCTGCTGATGGTGAGGAGCCGTCAATAGCCTGTTCATTGAAGTTGTTGAATGACATCTGGTTGTCAAAAGTGTTTACCCAGCCAAAGGTGCTCTCGCTATCCATCATATCATGAGTTTGTGCGGCCCCAGGAAAGCTTTGGTGGTATGATGACTGATCCTCCAAGGTTTCTATTTGCGGAGAAGTCGAGAAATGAAGCTGCGCAGGATTTATCGTTGACGATCCCGGTCCGAACCATAGACTGTCCATATCCATCTCGCCTCCAAATCCTCCAAACGGGGGAGCGGTACGTAAACTTGCACCAACATCAATGCCATGATGTTTGGTCTCCAATTTTGGCAAGACGTGTGGGTTCCCGTGGTGTCCCGCCGCCGATGCCATTCCTCTAGGGTGATAGCTCCCAACACCAGGAAGGCCACCCACGCCAGAATAACTGTTTAGCCCAAGACCAAGTCCATCGTTCCGAGAGACCGAAGAGTTGGCAGCTGCAATCAACCCAAGCGTTGAATTATCTACATGGCTTATTGTGTTCGCTCTTGGGCGCATGGAGCCGGCTCCTGAACTTCCAGGAACATTATTCGCCATTGAGTTCTTGCGCACTCTTGCACATCCACCTGTGGCAGCACTACTTGTGCTTTCTCGGCGTTGCCCTCTTTGCCGAGACGCAGGCAGCGCCGTCATGTGTAGCTTTTGCTGGTGCCGTAGCAGTAGATCTCGCCTCGCAAAACATCGTGTACATTCGGGACAGGCAAAGGGCTTCTCTTTGGTATGTGACCGTTCATGCCGTTTCAGATGCTCAAGACGTGCAAACGAACGTGAGCATGTAGCACAAATGTGTGGCCTGGGCTTGTCTGTCTTTGGAGGAGGGAAATTGGGGTTGGCATTCTGACCGCTGTTCAATGACTTTGCATGTGGATGACCTAATTCTGCCGTTAGTCTGATAATAGGCTCTTGGATCGTGCAGAGAAGATGACGGGTCGGCAAGCTTAGGCACATTGAATACATACCAGTCCCAACAGTGGTATTGCCCTCAATGACCGAGGCTCCACCAGTGATGCCCGCACCGGTAGATGGCACAGTCGTGGTAGAATCACGGCCTCCTGTCATGTCCGAGAGCATTTTCATCACAGGTCAAAGTTATCTTGAAGATGGTCAATTCGACCTACTATCCATCCAATTGACGATAATGTATTCAGTAGTTCCAATGTTCAGGCCCTTCACTTCTAACCACTCAGTCTTCCAGAGGCATAGGCTAACATCAATTGGTGGATGTTTGACTATTCGACCCAAGCTTCAGTGTGGGCAGTTTAGTTTGAGAGGTGAATTGCGAGATGATGAGGCCTCGATGCGTACTGCCATTATGAGCACATTAGCATGCGAATCAGTGAAGGGCAAGCAGAGGTGGAAGTCGAATCTCGAGGCTTACCCTATCAGATCAGACCCGTGCGGATAAACGGTGTTGTGCAGATGCAGCCAGCCGTCATCCAACTTCCGACTTCGCAATGAATAGACAAAGCTGCTCCAGGCTGCTCGAGTAGTATTACAGAATGTGTATGTGCTTAGTGAAGGTTTTCGTTCTGGTGCAGCACGGTAGGCTGTTTGAAGGAAAGTAGTGTGAATGCCCTCGATTTCCAGCCAAGTTCGCGAAGCGCTCGGCTTGCCGTAAGCTTTGTTTCGAAATTCTGCAGGGGCTCCAACAATTGCAGTAGCTGGGGCAGATACTGTATGTGGTCTCGGTGGTTTTTGTCGGGCTTAGAATTGGTACCGCTGTACAATTGCTAGAGATCCACACGCAGGTCGATAGCCTCTCTACTTTGTGTATTTGCAGAGGCTAGGTGTGTACGCTGTAGGTCGCAAAGCCGCCTTCTGAGGCGTGGATTGGGTCGCAAGGTAGAAGACTATGTGAAAGTGTATGTACTGCAATCAATTGATTCCGGCGTGAGTATGCTGAGGAGTGTAAAAGCAAAGGCGTGGGTCAATTCGACGTCACGGAGGCACTTCTCTACCGCGTAGAGTTGATTGGCGGAAAGGAGGCAAATGCCGACGGTCCAAAAAGTAATCCATGAGGAATGGAAGTTTGGCGCCGCGTCACAATGCCGAACAAAGGAGTAAAGAAAATGCCAGAATTAGCTGGTCATGTCTACGAGTATACCACGCAATAACTCCACGCATAAATACGCAAGCCAGGCACCGCGACTGTGAGAACACCTTGAGCGTGCCACGCCCTTGCCAAAATAATTCGTAAGGTGGGCCCTAGCGCTGCCTCAGAGCCGCCCCTAAAACCTTCCATTCTAGCGCCTGGAGGCCAGCTTAGGGGCACCTTAGTGGCAAGCTTAGGGGCTATTTTAGGGGCCCAACCTTGCACATTGTTTTGACAAGGGCGTGCGTTCAATAGATGCGCCAAGCCAATTTCTTTGTCGCCCTGCCGACACTCGCGCTTGCCCCTTCTGGTTAAATCTGTAAATAGTCGTCAATATTGCAGAGTGCTGATGGGCAGCAAGAATTACCAAGAAGCCTCGGCCATCAGACTTGATAGGCATACGCAGGATCTCTGAGGCATTATAGTCTTGCTATCATTCCGGTCTCTACTGTTGCGCTGATGTCTCCCGAGAGTTAAACCAGGAGACTCAAGAACGATCATAATCACCAAATCCCAAGGTATCTAGCTCGTCCTCATCCTCCCTATCCTAGTCTCCAGTTGGTTGATATACGTGTACAGTCTTCCATCGCATATGAACACAATGTCACTAGCGGAGCATGCTCCCAAAAGGCCCCAGCACAAACGAACAACCTCTTCCGTCCTCAAGTCTATGATACCAAAGACCTATCAACGCCAGCCATCTTCTAAAACTCCGTCCAACGAGGCCATTGATGATCCCAATGGATATACACTACAGAGTAATTCAATGCTTCCACCGGATCACCCTCACACACGGCAACATCTTAGGGAAGAAAGCGGCAACAGGAACAATGTTCCTGCGTCACCATGGAAGGCAGTCCATGTACCGAAAGAGAATGGCAAAGACCCCAAAGAGAAAAGGATGTCGAAATCAACATCGTATATGACAATGCTGGACAAAGAGAAAGCGAAGTCGCCAAGGAAGAAATCGGAACGGCAGGAGGAGAAGCAGATGCAGAAATCCAAGTCCTCTACCAGCTTGTCCGTTCTACTTTCGAGACCGAAGTCATCGAAGGGTACCAAGGAGGAAGATTCACATCGCCATTGCGACAAGGAGAATCAAAACCTTCCGAGCTCCGCATCAATGGCACCACCTCCCATCTGGGCACAATTCGCAACTCAAGATCTTCGGGATCGACCCAATACCACCAAACTACCTCTCAACGACGGCTTCAATGTTGAGAAAGAGGCAGCATTGTATACACCTCGGGTCTACTCGCCGTCGAAGCAAAGGAATTTCGAGGGTGACGAACAGCCCACTTTGTCTCGAAGGCCAGGCATGAAGCCGCGACCAAAGTCAGAATGCATAGCTCCTAAAGCTACTCCAGCATCCTTTGCCGAGACCATATCTGGCCTTCGAAGATCTAGTCGCGACACAACTCGGGCAAGCGCGTCGAACCATACGCAACAGGCTAAGCATGTTACGGATATCAATCGCAAGTCTTTCGCTGAAGACAAATCCTCAAGCCGAGGACAGGCAATTGAACGTCGTAAGGTCAGCGATGATTCCTCCAGCTCAGGCTTGACGGCTTCCAAACGTGGATCTCGTGTAATGGCTGTAGTCGCTGCTTTCAATGGAAAAAGCAAAGAGCTACCGAAGGAGCCCGCAAAAGACGTTACAAGCCTTGCAGTTGACTCTAAGGAGATTGAGACTGCTTTTGAGGACATGCTGGAGGCGCGCAATGTCCCTCAAGCTACACGTGACAAGATGAGGACATTGGACACCAACATCAAAGCGGACTTCATTAACAAGGATAAGTCTGGCTCTGGATCAGCCTCGAGTACAGAGGGTCTGACATTGCAATCTTCCAGGCCGAATAGTGGAAAGCGGCTGCAGACCGATGACGGTACGATAAATTCTGCAGAAAGTCTAGAGACGACAGCGGCTAGTGACTCGCCGAAGAAATCGCGGCCAAGGAGTCGGACTTTCACTTTCAGTAAAGGGGATCAATCGCCTTTGAAGAAGCAGAAGGCTGAACGCCCTGTGTCTCATCAAAAAACAAAATCCGGCGGGTTGACGCCCTCAGGATCATCTAGATCATTGACCTATGAAGGAGCAGCTCAAGCGTCGAATGTCTTTACTAGAAACAGTAAGCCGGCTGTGCCTGAAGACTACATCGGATATCTGAAGAAAATTCAGAGGCCTGAGTCAGTAGAGGTTGGCAAAGTCCACAAACTCAGGCAAGTCTTGCGGAATGAGACAGTCGGCTGGGTAGAATCGTTCATCGCTCAAGGTGGTATGACAGAAATGGTAGGACTGTTGTACCGCACTATTAAAGTGGAATGGAGGTGAGTCAAGCAAGGCCAGTTCCATACGGGTGTCTGCTAAACATTGTCCGCAGAGAGGAACACGAAGACGCTTTGCTTCATGAAACCCTTCGCTGCTTGAAAGCCTTAACTACAACTTCTTCAGCGCTCCACCAGTTGTCCGAGATTCAGTCCACTCTGTTTCCTACCCTTCTTGGCATGCTCTTCGACAAGGAGAAGAAAGGTCCAAACGAGTTCACAACCCGTAGCATCATCATCAGCCTTCTCCACACCTACCTCACCGACTCATCATCCTCCGATCTGACCACAAGAGCCCGCACCATACTATCCTATCTCCGCGACCCACAGACTCCCGAGGAATCTCAACCCCCAGGCTTCATAACCTCAATCTACCATTCACGCCCGTACCGCGTCTGGAACAAAGAAATTGACAACGTCATCAAAGAAGTATTCTGGATCTTCCTGCACCACGTAAACATCATCCCCTACCCTTCCGTCCCAGAAACTGCAACTACCTATACCCAACGCCACTTCCCCCGCGAACATCCTCCTGTTCCTGCCGCACCTTACATCGGCGGTGTAGAATGGGACGCCACGAACTATCTCACTACACATATAGATCTCCTCAATGGCATTTTGGCTTCCCTGCCCAGCAGGGAGGAGCGCAACAACTTGCGCCAGGAACTTAAAGATAGCAGCTTTGAAAAGGTGATGGGCGTCAGCTTGCGAACCTGTAAGGAAAAATTCTACGGGTGTGTGCATGAGGCATTAACCACTTGGGTTGGGGCTGCCAAGGAAGATGGATGGCCGTACCAGGATATCAGGCAAGGGCCTAGGCAGGAAGACGTGAGGAGGATGAGTCCGAAGAAAAGTCCGATGAAGAAGGATCAGGCGCCGCAGTTGGATATGCCCAAAATAGATTTGGGTGTGACAAACGGAAATGGGCTTGATGGGGATGGTGGATGGCTCTGAGCTTGGGAGATACGCCGAAGCTACTGACGAGGTAATGAGAATGAAGACATGGATACCTGCTCGTTTGTTGAGATTGATGCATCATAGGCTAAATTGTATTGGATGAATGGGGTTGACGAGTGTGATGGCTGATGCTTCATTGGCTACATTGAATTGGATGATCGACATTGTCATGCTTGGACTAGACCTTTCTTGGATTCAATTTCTTCGAGGGTTGGGACTGTGGATATGGGAGTTGTGGTATCACAGGTCTGCTGATGATTTACATAGCATTATGATGACTCAATGAATACCACAATCAATGAACAACGCACATGAGCTTCAATGTGCCTTCGTCGCTGTAGCATCCATTTGAACATCCCCTCTCGCTTAGACTTACTCCTTATTACACACGAATCCCTACGTACGCAACGCAAATCAGAGCTACAGTGTCTGCAACACGCTCACGAGAGCTCTTGCCTGTAGACCGAGCTTTTTCAACCTATACATAAAAATCGAGCATACACGAAGGTGCGAGACTGTCCGAGAAATCCAGAAGAGGAGTAGCTGACATTGGCGGAGCGAGCATGCAATCATGACAAAGACAAAGATGTCTGGAATCAAGGGCGAATGCGCGAGTGATTTTGCTGCAATCGGGATGGGTATGGGATGGGCAGAAATATCAGAGGGGAGATGGGAGTTGAGGATGCCAAAACCGTCCGAGAAAGCCCGAAAAGTGGCGAGCACGAGAGATTACTGGTGAGGGAGAAGTGGTGCGAGTAACTATGACAGACAGCTACGTCGTCGATAGGTCTCTCTCATCATGGGCGTAGAATAGCTGCGAGGGAAATTGTATTTCACGCAGGAGGTTGGGAGAAGAAAATTGCTTGGACGATGACTGTGGCAACTGGCATTTGGAGTAGGAAAAGTTCATGTGCCTGAGCATACATATTTCTCGGTTTACTTCGATATTCGCAACGGATACTGTTTTCGGCCAAGAGATTGTAATGGATGACTTTAGAGGTCGTTGACAGTACCACCAACTCGAGTCTTTCGTACGTAGTGGTGTGGGTTATGGAGAGTACATAGCCAGCTCCAAAATTCCTTGGATGAGAGTAGAAGAGAGCCTACCACCGAGAAGTAATAAAGGGAAATCTGAGCCTCAAAGTCTTCTCGGAGTCTTTCGCTCTGGACCCATAGCATCACCTTGTTGATAAGTATTACAGGGTATCTCACAGCATTGACATGGGGTGGCTGCACCCATCAAGATATCTTACGGACGTAAGATCTCAAATGCACATGGAGGGTGCAGAGACTGCAAGCGAGGGATGATACCGTGCAAGTCGAGGATAGTGAGACTCACATTGCGAAACAAAAAGGTCTTGGCTATGCTCGGCCTTATCACTTCTGTTGTCACCGTTGTGGCTAGGAAGCACTCCCCATTGCCAGGAGTTAAGATTCAACGTCTCCACGTGGTAAAGCGGAGTTAAATCTATTTCGGTACCAGTACCGCCGGTAGCGAATGTCTCTTTTTCCGAAACTGTGGCTCGGTCATACTCGGTGGTCGGTTCCAGAGCGGGTTCCCACCTGGGGACGAGCGGATGTCTTGCAGATGTTTTCGGAGATGCGGTTGAAATCTATGGCGTTTATGCGGGAATGTTGGGGTTATCTCGTCTAGAGAGTTTGGGGGTAATTGTCAGCCTTCTCAGCAGCAAACTGTGGAGGCAGAGTGATGGACGTATGGAGAAGGTCGGCTTCAAAAGTCTTAAGGAATGGAGCAGTTCTATCAAGTTATGAGATATGTCTTGATGCCACCACATTCGGATGCTCCGAGATTCCGAGACACCCATGTCTGCGTGAGTCGTCCACCGTGAAACGCAGGTGTGGCGGGATGGTAGGGTCGAAATGGCGAGGGAGGCTGCAGCATCTAGAGTACCGTGATGTGAGCGTCAGGGATAGCCCGAGCAATGGCGCGGAGTCGCGGAAGTGTATCACAACTTTGATGATTGATTGTTTGGTAATTGGATGGTGACAGGTTTGATATGGTGGCGAAGGTGTCCCGCCATGTGCCTTTCCGTAAGGTGTGGGAGCAACGCATGGTAAGCGAGGCCAGTACCACGGTCGAGTCTCGGGAGGAAGTGTGGGTCCGCTGCGGGACAACGGGAGATGTGCACAGAACCAGAAAGTGAACCAGAAAGTGAACGCGACAGTGCTGGCTGTCCTCGGTTTGATACATGTTGATGATCCTAGTGATGTCTAGCGAGTCAAAGGGTGCTCATCCCTGTGAGAATAGGGATGATGACTCTGTGAGACTCGCTTGCGAGAATGCCATGACTCGCTAAGGTCTGTAGCATTCGTGCATATCGTAGGTCATAGAATCTACTTTCACCCGCAGATTTAGGCCAATTTTCTCCACTGTTATCTCAATGTCTGCAATCATAGAATTTCTTTCAGGAACTGAAAGCACAGAGAGGATACTATGCGCAAGAATATCAGCGAGCTTTTCTACTCTTCTTCCTTGTGAAACATTTAGGACGTATGAAAATGCAACTGATCCGGACCTGGGGTTTTGGCGGGTCGATGCGCGCCCTAGTGGCCGAGAACAAGGATCGCAGCCATGGGTCGCCCTCCCTGAGCTCGGTTGGGAAGCGAGCCTGTGACCAACTTTGAGCCCCTAATGGAGTGAATGGTGGTCACGTTGCCGCGCAATTAGTGTTTGCTCGGTAGCCTGTAGTTGTGATATCGTACCGGCAGTGTGCATAATCTTGCAACTTTACAGCTTTGCTGCTCCGTCCAGTAGCGGATGACAATTTCGCGCCGCAGAAGGGGTTCACCGTCCACCAGTTCCTGGCCCTTGCAAAGAAAACTGTCAAAGTTGCATGTTGCCAGGGTGCTCGATCCCTTGGTAAAGTACGAGTACAAATGGTAAAGATCGACGATAGCCCTATGTCTGTGTCCGATTTTGGCACGCTTATTTTTGAGGAATGTTGCATGCTTGCCTTGTTTGGGGTTGGCGTCGCATCGTGAAAACGGTTGAGCATCCGATTGTCGATTATTTCCAGGCATCATATTGTAGATTTGCAGGCTGCAGCATCGTTCAATCAGCTGACTCGGTGGCAGAGGAGGAGGTGATGCACACTCTGAGGCGGATGCTAACTGCATCTGTGGTGAAGCCCCGGTGGAAGGCGGACGGAAGCTAAAACTTCATGCGCGAACAAACCTGGCAAAAGCGATTGCAGAGCTACACACAATCGTCAGTGTGCTTCATCAGTGAGATTGAATTTCAGTGGCGCTTGGTGATGACCTGGTCAGCGTATGTGCCTCAAGGGGGTCTCAACGTACTGGACCCGATCAAGCCTGTTTGCGGCGCAGATGCAATCCACTACTTCCGAAAGAAACTAAGCTCGTCTCATTCGGTAAACTTCTTTGCGCATTAGCCATCAGGCAAATTCTTGGGATACGGCTGTCGCTACGGCGTACAATGTGATAGAAGGTCATTTGCTCCCTAGCATTTGTTGGTGATTGTGGTTGTAGGAATGAGTTACCAAGTGCCATTATTATCATTATTATCATTAGTACCGTGGCTCGGTACTTCGACATCAGAAGGCCTGGGGATCAATCCTACCCTCGGACGTCTGAACGTTATGCACGACGTGTAGCGTGGGCAAGCGAAGCCGTACTTGAGGGAGGTTGAGGCGAACAACACGCAAGCGGAGACGAGAAGATGTTCCGCATTGAGATATGTTTAAAAGCCACCTGAAGCCATGTCGCTTTTACTTCCTCGGCTCGAAAGGAAAAGTAGGCAAATCCTTCTCTGAGCGCAATTTAGCTTGGGGTGTCACACGCACGCGAAGGGTCCGCTCCAAACTAGACGTTTAGCTGCAGTAGAGCATTCGTGTAACGGAACCACCAGCGCGTGTAGACGAACAATTCCATATCGTTGCGACACAGATCTGGCGTTTCGGGCGTCGCTTCTTTAGGAATGAAAGACGATGGTGGTGGAGGATGAAGAGGTGCGAGTATCTTGACCAGAAGTGGATGC
>JAABUP010009221.1_pt1 | contig 12218 bp, 13 predicted proteins | sample 5559201 | NCBI WGS metagenome assembly JAABUP01 (sample SAMN10711887, study PRJNA513373) | rock metagenome | isolation source: Antarctica rocks | place: Antarctica | reverse complement strand
GCTTCCGCGCAGCCTCGAACGCCAACAGACCGGCCTGCCCTGGCGCGACCAGGAGACCTGAGCAACCTCAAACACTACGGCAGCGAGATGGAGACCCCACTTGCGGAAGATGCGCAGCTCATCGACCAGGCCGAGGTCGATCGCTGCTGCGGCGAGACCGGCGCCGCCGATCTCGACGTCCTTGTCGGTCGCCCCGAGCGCCGTGGCGACCCCCTCGGCCACCGATGAGTCAGCGAGCCGGGCGTTTCCCTGGACGCTGTCGAGTGTGCGGCTGAACACGACCTTCGGCAGGGCGGACCAGACGTCGGCGAATTCGGCCCCGAGCTCAGTGTCGCGCAGCGATGGATCGGTTTCCCACGGCAGCATCGTTTCGTAGAGCCTGCGGCCGCAGAGGTGGGCGCCGAGCTCGCGCACTCGCGCGAGGTGGAACGCAAAGAGCTCGTCGCTCGGTGCGGTCCACCCGAACGCGCCGGCGCGGTCGGCGATGTAGCCGTCCACGGAAACGCTCATCGAGTAGATCAGCACCGCTCGACTCTAGTCCGCCCACTCGCCCAAGCCCGCGTCGTGATCAGCGACTGGAAGGAGGACTACAACCACCGCCGACGGCACAGCTCGCTCGGCTACCAGGCACCAGCGGTCTACGCTGTGCCTGCACCCACCAATGATCGACTCTCACCGACGGCGGATCAGTTCTCGGGGTCCGGCCATAGCCGCCGAAGCCGTCGACGGACGCGACCCGCACCACGTCGCCGGTGTGCGGTGCGCTGATCATGCGGGCGCCGATGTACAGACCGAGGTGGTGGATCGTTGCCGGGTCGGCGGAGTCGGTGGCAAAAAAGGGAACTGGGACGGGTGCCGAGCGCCCCGGTGGGCTGCACGCGCTAGTCGCTCCTGGTCACGGCGGCCCGGTGTCGCCGGCCCCAGCAGGGGTGATTCGTCGGGTTCACCGGGCGCGGGAGTACCAGTCGCGCCAGATGAGCCGGTGCACCCCTAGGCGGCGGGGCAGTGAGCGGAGCCCGGGCAGGAACGGCACGAAGATGAAGGCCAGCACCAGTACGGCCATCACTGCCCAGACCAGGGCGTCGCCGTTGCCAGAGTGGTTGAACGGTGAGATCTGATACCAGAAGGTGTAGAGCCACAGCCATGCCTGACCCGGGAAGCTGCCGGTCTCGTTCATCATTCCCCACTGGCTGCCCGACAGGTGCTGGGCCTGTGCCAGGCCGGCGAGGTACTGACCGTCTTGCAGGAACAGCAGCGGCGCTGTGTAGTCCGAGCTGTAGAAACCTGCCGACCGGCCCAGCGAGCCGTCCAGGCGCCGGACTGGGCGAGGGCCAATTCGGCTCGGCCCAGCTCCGGGACCGGCCCGTAGTCCCCGGCGGTGACCTTGGCCGGGTCGGCGTCGGGCGCTTTGCCGATCGCCGTGTCGTAGGCACTGGCCCATATTTGCTGCTGGTCGGCGCTTGCCCCGTTCCACTGGGTCAGTGCTGCGCTCAGCGCGGTAAAAGGCGGCACCTCGGACAGTGGTGCGATGACGAAGTCGGTCGCGGCATCGACAGGGAGGCGGTAGCCGCCCCACCGGGCCAGTGGCAGCGGGCCGAGCTTCTGGCCGTCGGCGGCGTGGTTGTACGGCGGGCCGTAGCCAGCGGTGTGGCTGGTGCCGTCCAGTTCGGTGACTGTGGTCAGGACGAAGTCGGCGGGCGCTGCCTTCGCCCAGCCCTGCAAGGTGACGGCTTTCTCATCCGGGGAGCCCAGCAACACTGCCAGCGCCACCACCAGCAGCGTGACGAGCACGGTGGCGATGGTGAACTCTTTGACCAGGTCATAGGGCCGGGTCGGCCCGCGCCACGGTCGGCCCTCCGCGGCCTGCGCCGCCCGGCGAGTCGTGGCCGTGGGCTGTTTCGGGGGCGCTGCGACGCTCATGGCAGCTTCACCTGCTGATCACGCAGCGCGGCGCCGACCCGCGGCCTGTGGCCCGGTCGGCCGTCATCGGCTCCCCCATCACCTGGTGTCCGTTGTCGAGTCAGGTCGACCTCCTCGGCGGTTTCGCTGCCGTCTCCGGCGTCAAAGGGGGGGACGACACCGTGGCGGCGGACCAGCAGCACGTGCAGCACCACCAGCACGCCGAGCACCAGCGGGAGCAGCAGGATGTGCCACAGCAGCATCTGACCGGTGTTGAGCACGTTGAACCAGGCGCCGATGCCCACCGAGTTCAGCCCGTCCTTCGCCTGGGTAGAGATCAACTGGGAGTCGAAGTTGGTCTGCACCAAGTAGCCGGTGAACGCGGTAGCGACCGACCCTATGAATGCCAAGGCCCCCGTGATCCACGTCAGCGCCCGCTTGCCGCGCCACGCAGCCATGAAAAACTTGGCCCACAGGTGCACCACCATGAAAAAGAAGAACAGCTCCACGCTCCACAGATGCATCGAGTTCACGAAATGACCGACCGTCGACGTGTGGTACCACGCCGGTCCCTCCAACGCGATCAGCGTCCCGCTCGCCAGAACCACCATCAAAGCGGCGATGCTCAGCACCCCGAACACGTAGATCCAGCTCGCGACATAGGCAGGCTGGGTCTCGGGGAGCAGCTGCTCAGGTGGCAGTGCCGCGACCGCCCGGCGGTGCACCACCCCGGTGATCACGAAGGTCGAGATCGTCAGCGCGCCGGCGACGTAGGCCAGCAGCATGGAGAACTTGCCCAGCCCGACCTGGAACTCGGTGTCGAGCTGGTGGGTGCTCAGCCCGGCGGCGATCGCACCGAACTGGGTGCGGGCACCGGTAGCGACCACGACCCCGCGGGCGCTGCCGGCATGCACACGGTGCCCATCAGCGCGCACCTGGACAGCTCAGCCAGCACCGTCCCGGCCGGGACCGGTTCGGTGTTCTTGTCCACCGGCAACGACTCGCCGGTCAGCACCGACTCGTCGCACTCCAGGCCGGTCACAGCGACCAGACGGATGTCAGCCGGGACGATCTCCCCGAGCTGCATCGCGATCACATCGCCGGGAACCAGTGCGGTGACGTCGACCGAGGTCGGCTTCCCGTCACGGATGACGACAGCCTGGTGGCTGATCTGCGAGTGCAGCGCCTCGGCTGCCTTCTCCGCCCGGTGCTCGTTGACGAAACCCAACCCGACCGACAAGGCGACGATCGTCCCGATGATGACCGCGTCACTGCGCTCACCGACAAAGTAGGACGCGACAGCGGCCACGACCAGCAGCCCCAGCCGCGGGGAGCGCAGCTGGCGCGACAGCACCGGTAGCAGCCGGGCCTTGTGCGAAGACACCGCGTTCGCCCCGTAACGCCCCTGCCGGCGGGCGACTTCCCCACCGGACAGCCCCGCGGCGGCGACCCCCATCCGATGCAGCGCCTCAGTCACCGTCAGCGTGGCCGCGGCGCCGATCCCCAGCGCGGAGGCGAGTGACTCCGCTGAGGCGGCGATCGTGTCCTCAGTCGAGTGAACGGCAGAGCTCATACTCGCGGTTTCTCAAGCGACACCGGCTCGCTGCCCAACTCCCCATCCAAGAGCAGCAACCGTCGGCGGTACTGCGCTTCGTCGATGTCACCCCGCGCGTACTGCTGGCGAACTACGGCCTCGGGGCCGGGCGCCGCAGCTGGGGGCGCCTGCCGCGGCGACCTACGAAACAGCGCGACGGCAAGCCAGATCAGGCCGCCCCAGAACAGCACCATCATCAGGCCCATCCCGGCCCAGCCGCCCCAACCGTTCCCCCACCACATCAAGTCCCGGCCACCAACCCTTTCAGCTCTGTCGTCGTGCACCAGGAAAGCTGGTAAGTCCGCGCGAGCACGGCATGTGCCCGGTCGCAGGGCCGGGGCCCTACCGCCGGATGGCGGCCGGTCCCCCGTTGGGTGCCGTAGCTGCGGGCGGCAGCTTGACCACGGGCGCTGCCGGCTGCGCTGCTGCCGCCTCTGCGGCGGCGGCCGGTGACCCCGGCACCGGCGGCGGTAAGGCCCCGACTGCGGCAGCCTCCCGGGTCAGGAAGGAACCCAGCTCGCCGATCGTGCTCATCAACGGTGCCGGGAACACCACCGTCGTGTTCTTGTCGACGCCGATCTCGACAAGGCTCTGCAGGTTGCGCAGCTGCAGCGCCAGCGGGTGAGCCATCATGATGTCCGACGCCGCACCCAGGGCGTCGGCAGCGAGCGACTCCCCCTCAGCGGCGATGATCTTCGCCCGCTTCTCGCGCTCCGCCTCGGCCTGGCGGGCCATCGCCCGCTTCATCGACTCGGGCAGCTGGATGTCCTTGAGCTCGACCAGGGTGACAAGCACCCCCCAGTCGGTGGTCTGCACATCGAGGATCTCGCGGATGTCCAGGTTGATCTTGTCCGTCTCCGACAGCGTCTGGTCCAGCGTGTGCTGGCCAACGACCTTGCGCAACGTGGTCTGCGCGATCTGGTTGATCGCGGCCTCGACGTTCTCGATCGCAACCACCGACTTCACGGCATCCTCGACGCGGAAGTAGGCGACGGCTGACACGTCGACGCTGACGTTGTCCCGGGTGATGATCCCCTGGGACTGGATCGGCATGGTGACGATCCGCAGGCTGACCCGGCGCAGCACGTCGACGAACGGGACGATGAACTTGAGCCCGGCCTCGCGCACGCCGACGACCCGGCCCAGGCGGAACAGCACTCCCCGCTCGTACTGCTTGACGATCCGCAGCGACAGCGACAACACGAACAGCGCCACAACGGCAAGAATGATCACGACGGTAAGAAGAACGGTCATGCGGTGTCCCCACAAAGGAGATCACTGAACGTGGTCCGGCGGCGAGCCCCCTGGCTCCACAGGACGCGGCGTAGGGGCGGCACTCCTGTTTCCGAACTGGCTGACAACTTAGCCGCTCTAAGCATGCGCCGGGCGACGCCGGGTGTCAACGTCAGCGGGGCCCCGGGCTGAGGCGGACAGCTGTCGAACGAGCACTGCCACGCTTCGGGCAACAGTGCCAAGCGGCGGGCTCGTGCGCCAGCCCAGCTGGTGCTATCTGCTTGCTGTGCCGGACGCCGGCCGGTCCCCGGGGCGGGGCACCAGCCGCCGGAGGTGGAGCTGCGACGGTGTCCGTCGGCAGGCGCGACCAGTCGGCCGTGCAGCTGCCAGCCGGAGCCGCTGTGAACCCAGTGCAGAGCTCTTCCTCCGATGGCCGGTCCAGCAGCTGCTGGCGATCAGCCAGCTCACCGGCTGAGGGGCCGTCGAGCGCATACAGCGATCTCAGCCATCCCCGGCGCGGCCGCGTGGACCTCGGAAGCCGCGCTGGGGCCGGGAGGCTCTGCGTTGCCGGCAGCTGCCACCTGCCCGCGCCGGCGCCGACTCCGGCCCATGACGGCCTCTACGGCGAGCACCAGTCCAATGGCCAACAAGACGATCGCTTGAGGGTCCCGCCAGATGAGGCTTTCACGACAGGGTCCAGCGGCGAGCGATCTGGCTCCCCGGTGCGCGGCGTTCTCGGCGGCGTTCCCGTTCCGGGCTGGCTGGGACTCAGCCCCCGACCGTGCCCCGCTCCGGCGGCGACCCCCACCTCAGCAGCCCTCTGGGGGTGGCGCCAATGACGCCAGCAGTACCCGGCCGGCCCCGCCGAGGGTCGTGCCCAGGTCACGAGCCCGGCGCTGCAGCTCCGCGCGTGCCGCCTCGGGCGGCAGCCCCTGCTCGACCAGCACCCCCAACCCCTGGTTGACCTCCCGCAGGTCGGCCAGCGAGGCCGCCAACGACTCCGGCGTCAGGACCGGCGGCATGCTCAGATGGTTGTCCAGTTCGACCGCCGGACTGTGCGGGCCAAGTCGGGCGGTGAGGTCATCAGCCAGCAGCAGGAACGCCCCCGGCTCGGCTGCTCGCACCATGAGCAGGTCGGCCGGCGCTGCGCCGGACAGCGGGACGGCCAGCGAGGCGAGCACCGCGGACGTGTCGGCAGGATGAGCCGCGGCGCTGACGGTCACCTCCATGTTCAAGCGGCCCAGCACGATTGACACCGCGAGCAAGGACGGCACGGCGGCCGCAAGCTCAGCGCTGAGCTTCTTCAGCGGGGCGGCGAGCTGCTCGCCACGCCCAGGACGATCCCCGTCGGGGTAGTCCCGGTAGGGGTCCTCGGCAAGTGCCTGCAGGTGCTGGGCCAAAGACGCCGCGACATCCACGGGCGTTCTCCTGACGACCATGCTGCTCTGGCAGACCCGTCACCCACCCAAAAAGGCGAGAACAAACCGGTGAGGAAAGGGCCGACGGCCCGGGCCTAGAGGCTGCAGGGCAACGCAAGAACGGGGGCGTCTTGCTTCCCCGGCCGCGGTACGTCGCGCAGGCTGCGGATAGCTGCTGATCCGCTCTCGCGACGCTACGCCCCTGCGCCCGCGGCCGCCGTTGCCGGGTAGCCGGACAGCTGCGGGAGCTCACCCCACACGGCGGTCGCCTGCTACCCGCCGCCGGGCCGGCGGGCACGGGCGCTGCGGATCGCCTCATCGACCAGCACCCGGGCGACGCCCGCGACTTTGACGTGCTGGGACTGGCTCATCGCACGCAACCGGTCGAACGCCTCCTCCGGTCCGGCCCCCGTCCGGCTCATGACGATCCCCAAGGCCTGGTCGATGACCGCGCGACTCGTCAGCGCCTGTCCCAGCTGGGCGCTCAGGCGCTGCGAGGACGCCAAGACCTGGGCGTTGTGCACCGACACAGCCGCCGGGCGGGCGAACAGCTTCCCAATCCGGACCGCGTCGGCTCCGAACGCGTGCTTGGCGTGGGCGTAGACGTTCAGCGCCCCCACCACCCGGTCTGGGAGCAGCAGCGGCAGCGACAACACGCTGTGCACCCCCATCCGGCCGACTCGCGGGCCGAATCGCGGCCAGCGCGACTCCCCGCCCAGCGATCCCGACATCTGGGTATGCCCGGACGCGACCGCCAGCAGGCACGGCCCCTCCCCCAGCCCGTACTGCACGTCATCGACCGCATGCACGAACTCTGCGCTGGCCACGACAGTCTGGGCGCGGTCGTCCTCGAGCATCGTCAGCCCGGCGCCGTCCGCCCCTGGGATCGCCTGCACCGCGAACTCGGCGATGTCGGTCAGCGTCTCGCGCAGCGGCCGGTGGTCGGTCAACAGCCCGGACAGTCCCGACAGGCTCGCCGCCAGCTGCCCTTCGTCGTCCACAGCGCCCCCCAACGGCCGTCGGTGCTGTCAAACCCACGGCCGGCACCCCCGAGGTTAGACCAGGCGGCATTGGTATAAGGCCCAGCGTGGATCTCGCCATCGCAGACGGCTAACGCCGTAGTTTCTTGCGTGCCGCGGGCGTCCGGTGCTCACGGTGCGTACCGGTCGGGGTCGGCGTAACGTCACCCGTGCTGAACAGCCAGCCGACCCGGACCGGGACCGCCGCGCACCTCGCCGCACCCACGAGCATCAGCGCTCACCGCCGGGCAGAACCCGCCGAAGGCGGCGCCGTCCACACCGAGACCGGCGCTCGGCAGCTACTACGGCACCCGCGGCGGCAAACCCGCCTACGCCCGGGAGACCAGCGACGGCAACTGGCAGGTCAAGATTCACGACCCGACCAACCGCCTCTCCACCCACGACGGGTGGCTCCTGGTCGGCACCGGCTGGGCGACGCTGCCCGACGCGTGCAGCGCAACCGGACTGTCCTAGACCCGATGACCGCTACGGCCCTTGCCCGGCTCGCTCACCAGCACCGGCTACGACGCCAGCTGCACGTCCAGCGCGCATTGTTCCTGGCCCCGCCAGTGCAGCGGGTCGCCAGCCGGGGTTGGCCGGGCACGCGGAGTCTTCATCCTCAGCAATGGACTGCACGTGGACAAGGAGAACCTCATGGGACCTGTTTTGCTGTGTGACGACGGCTCGGCGGACGCCGCGTCAGCGGTCGTGGCTGCTGCTCGGCTGCTGGAACCGCGCGACGCCGTCGCGCTGCACGTCTGGCAACTACCCAGTGCCGCGATGGGGACCATGGCTGGATTCCAGGTCATCGCCTTGCCGCCGGAGGTGGACGAGCAGGCCGCCACAGCCGCCGAGCGGCTGGCTCAGCAGGCCGCCGACCGGGCGGGGCAAGCCGGCTTCGACGCCCGGCCACTTGCCGTCCGGGCTGTCGGCCCGGCGTGGCAGGTGATCCTGGAGGTGGGCCGGCAGCACGACGCCGCGGTGATCGTCGTCGGTGCCCGCGGGCTGACGGGGCTGAAGCATGTGCTGCTCGGCAGCGTGTCGGAGAAGGTAGCCCGCCACGCCGACCGGCCCGTGCTCATCCTGCACCCCACCACGGGGGACACCGAACTCGAGCCGGAGCAGTCATGACACCGCCTGCCGCCGGTGTTTTGCCTCCCGCGCAGCAGTATCTGCGACGGGCGGTGCAGGCTGCTACCAAGGCGCCGTGGGTGCACAACACCCAGCCCTGGCGCTTTCACATCTCGCCCGGACAGGACCAGGGGTCGGTCGAGCTGTTCGCCGACCGACAACGGTGGCTGCCGGTCCTTGACCCGACGGGGCGACAGCTGGAGTTCAGCTGCGGTGCGGCGCTGCTGATGCTGCGGGTAGCGCTACGAGCCGATGGGTTCGACGCGGCGGTGACCATGCTGCCGGGCCAGGACCCGGACCACCTCGCGAGCGTGCAAGTGCAACCCGGCGCGGACCCGACAGAGCAGGAGCAGGCACTGGCCGGTGCGATCGCGCTGCGCCACAGCCAGCGCTCCCCGTTCAGCTCGCGTGCCGTCGGCGCCGAAGCTCTCGACGAGCTTCGCCGGGCGGCCCAGGCTGAGGGCGCCTGGCTGGCGGTGGTGCACCGCAGAAATGACCAGCTGGCCCTGACCGTCCTGCTCGCCCGTGCCGACAGGGAGGAGACCGACAACGCTGCCTACGGCGAGGAGCTGGCCAGCTGGCTGCGGACCGACCCCGCACCCGACGGGATCCCCGTGCAGGTGCTACCCGCCCGAGCGACCGCGGCCACCACACCCCGTCCACCGCATCCGGCCCCGAGAACCGGATCGAGCGCGAACCGGGCAGGTCCGTCCTGCTCCAGGCCGGTCGCCGGCTGCACTGGAAGGTTGATCGCGTTCCGGGGCGGCATAGCCCACCATCTCCCACCAGGACTAAGCCGGCGCACTCAGTATGCGCCGCGAGGCTGAGGCTGGGCCCGGGGTGCAAGCAGCGCGCGATCGGTGCCGGACGGCGAACGGGAACCACGGCCAAAGGACGCCCGCCGTATGGGTCAAGGCCGCGAGCGTGCGGTGGAGACCTTGGCCCGTCGCCGACTCATTTCGAGCCTCACGGGGCGAGTGCCGGCGGCTGCAGCCGCGCGTGGTGGGCTGTGTCGCCTGAGGGTAGGCGTCCAACGTGTGCCGCATGCTTGCGATCTACGCCGGAACCAGCACCGTCTCAGGCCGCTTCTGGCTGCTGGACGCCCCGGACAACCTCGACATCCAGAGCCGCCGTAACCCCGACGGTGCCGGCATCGGCTGGTTCGACGATGACGGGACACCGCGCCTGGACCGCGCCCCCCTGGCCGCGCTGGACGACCCCGCGTTCGCCCGCGACGCCCGGCAGGTGCGCAGCCGCGCCATGGTCGCCCATGTCCGGCACTCCTCGGGCACACCACGCCAGCTGGAGAACACCATGCCCTTCGAGCGCGCGGGGCGGCTGTTCGCCCACAACGGCGCGCTAGGCGACCTGCCGGCAGTGAAGAGGCTGGCGGGCCGCTGGGGGGACGATCTCGCCGGCGACACCGACTCCGAGCGCTACCTGGCGCTGGTCACCCGCCGGGCCACCGAGACCGGCGACCTAGCGACCGGACTCGCCCGGGCCGCCGGCGAGCTGGCAGCAGCAGTGCCAGTGCTCAGCCTGAACTGCGTCATCGCCACCGTCGATGAGCTGGTCGCCATGCGCTACCCCGACACCGACACCCTGTGGCTGCTTCGCCGGCCGGCTGGACCGGGCCTGCGCGGCACCGGAACAGACGGGCCCATCCGGGTCGCCGGCGACCCGGCCAGCGACGCCCACGTGGTGGTGGCCAGTGAGCCCCTGGACGACGACCCCGGATGGCGACCCCTCGCCCCTGGGGAACTGGTCCACGTCGACGCCGAACTGCACCTCACCAGCATGCAGCCGCTGACCAGCCCGCCAGCCCAACCGCTGACGCTATGACCGTGCCCCGAGCAACCACTAACACGAGTTCTCACGCTCGCGGCGACTTGGCGGGCATCGTCCTGACCAGAGTTGGACAACACGACGCTGAGCTCCTCCCGCCGCGCCGGCCGAACTGTCATAGCCGCGCGAGCCTTCCACGAGGCTGCGGGCGACGACGACCAGCGCCGTCCCCTGGCTAGGTGCGGCTTACGCTGCGCGACCCGGCGTGCTCAAGCAGCCGCCCGGCGAGCCGGCGGGACACCACCGCTTGGGCGACGTCGGCCAGGCGCAGGTTGTCATCCCGGGCGTAGCGCTGGCTGTGTCAACTCGACCTGGCCCCAGGGTGACGGGGCGGCTGGGGATGATCGCAGCTAGTCTCGGAATCCCACTGATCCCCGAGGCCCGGCGCATCGGTGCCCAGGTGACGTGCGCCTCGTCGCCGTCGACGACCCCAACTTCTCCGGCCGTTGAACCGTGCCATCACCAGGCAGGACCCGTCGACCGGGGCCAAGATTGTCGTTCAGGCGCTCCGCGCCGAGGTGTGCCTGCAGTGGTTGACCGGCCCCGTCTTCGGCGGGCCGACCGCTCAGGCCTTCCACGACCGGGTGCACGCCGCCGGTCGGCTGCTGCTGCTCACCGGCGACCTAGCCGCCTACTCCTCGGCCCGCCGCGCCGGGTCGCCTGCCACGTTCAAGCAGCTGTTCCCGGGCGGGTGCTGGGCGGCGTGGGTGCCGCTGTCGGTGCACCTGTATGACGACGGCGCCGGAACCCGCCCGGACTGAGTCCCGACAGGCGTCCCGAGCCGTTCCGTGCGGCCACGATGCTTGTAAACCCAGGACTGTCTACCGGCACCGGAGGGGGTCACGCCGCCGCCGCCGCACCGTCGTGGGCTGGCGGAGGCTGACGTGGTTTGGTTCACGGCCCCGGTGGTCAACACCCGGCGGGCGGCGGCGAAGTCGGCGCGGCCGTCACCCCGGCGGGGATGCGCCGGCCACGCCGGGACGCTGTCGACGGAGTCGAGCACGACCAGCTGGCCCAGACCGGGACGGCGGCTGGCCGCAGTGCGGCGGGGTGCGTGCATCCAAGTGAGCTCGTCGGTCCACCAGGCCCACGCCTCACGCTCGAGGGCGTAGCGCCGGGCCCGGTCAGCCAGCCGACCAGCGACTCCCAGCCGGACACCAGCCGAGTCGCGCCGGTCGGCTCGAACCACGGACCACCCTTTGCAGGTGCGTTGGACCAGGCGTGCGGCTCGAAGTAGCCCGAGTCGAATACCTTGCCGGAACCGCGTCACGTCACCGAGGACGAGCCTCGGGCAGCTGGCGTCGAGGTCGGCGACGAGCTCGATCCCCTTACCTGCAGCAGGCAACGCCAGCAGGCCGAGGGCGCCTTCCACACAATTCCGGAGCTCGAAGGGGTGAGCGTCGAGCTCCAGGCCACCAGACTCGATCTTGGAGAAGTCCAGGATGTCGTTGATCACCACGAGCAGCGCCTCGCCGCTGTCGCTCACCGTGGAGCAGAACTCGCGCTGCGCCGAATCCAGATCGGTGTCGAGCAGGAGGCCGGTCATCCCGATCACAGCCTTTATGGGAATGCGTATCTCGTGGCTCATCGTGGCCAGGAACGCCGACTTGGCTTTGGTGGCAGCGAGCGCGTCATCCCTCGCCTGGGTGACCGCACCGACCGCGGCATCGACCGCTGCCGCCATCTGCGCCAGCGCGGCCGCCCGCGGACCCGGGCGGAGCGGCTGAAGTCACCCATGGCGATGCGCCGGGCAGCGGCGGTGACCAGCGGCACCGGGCCGACGATCGCGCGCGTCACCAGGAGGGCGACCAGGCCGACCAGCAGCGCTCCCACCAGAAAGCCGCGCTGGCCGGTCTCGGCGTCAGTGAGCAGACTCAGCACCCCGTTGACGCGGTCCAGCACCTGCTCGGTGCGCACCACGGCAGCGCAGTTCTGGACCTGGCCGTGAATCTGCCGCTAGTGTCGTGTCGCCAAAGTCTTTAGGCGGTCAGGTGCGGGACAATGTCGTATGCGAGCTGCCCGCTTGGGATTGCTGGACGGGGACCGTGAACGGCTGACGGCTTGGACCCGGTCCTCGAC
>JAABUP010009220.1_pt1 | contig 12221 bp, 11 predicted proteins | sample 5559201 | NCBI WGS metagenome assembly JAABUP01 (sample SAMN10711887, study PRJNA513373) | rock metagenome | isolation source: Antarctica rocks | place: Antarctica | reverse complement strand
CTTGCACTTGTCGGATGCCCCTTCGGACGGTACGGATCAGGCCCTTGACAAGTCCAATCCTCCCGCCTCACAGGGGCATTCGCATGTCACGACCCACCCAACGCGCCCACCAATCGGTGGATCAGGGTTGATGCGGCCCGTGGTCACCTCCTCACGCCAATGCCCGCTATCGAGCACGGACCAGTGGTCGTTCAGCAGCTCATGTTCAAGGTGGTGGTCACCTTGGCGGTCGAGCATCTGGAAAAGCAGGTTCTTGACGAGGTCGGCAGCGTCCAGGCGTACGCCGCGGTGGTTGAGAGCTTCGAAAATGATCTGCGGGTCGTCTTTCGCGTCGAGGAAGATGCTGACCACCTTGATGCGGTTCTCGACAGCGAAGTGGAGGAAGTCGAGCCGGTCGTTCGCAGACGAGGATTCCTTGACCCAATCCCGGACTGCGACTTCGAACCAGAAAGATGCCCGAACGAGCTTGTGGCCTATGTTCGGCGGCGACGACACGTCGTCGGGTTCGCGCACGGCCCATTCGAAGCCGCGCAAGTCGTGGGCAAGCGGTGCGACCTTGAGCTGGTCCTCCGGATGGTCGCTGTCGGCGCTTACACGGTTACGCACCAGGGCCGCGAAGCTGTCGGCGGCATGCAGTGCTCCGAACTCAAGGGACACCCGCCGAGCGGCGGCCAGGAACATCTGGAAGGTCGTCATCCGCTGCTGTCCGTCGATCACCATGGAGGTGGGCGTGCGTCGCGGTATAGGACTGCGATGCTGGGTCACGAGAGCGCCCAGGAAGTACTCCTGAACGTCCTCGTCGTCACCCTCCGCGGACTGTGTCTCCGCGGACTCGGCGGCCTTGCGGATGTCCTCCCACAGGGGGATCCAGTTCTCCTCCTCGTCCCACACGTACGGGCGCTGGAAGATTGGGATCACATAGCGGTGGTCCTTGTTGAAGACTGCTCCGAGCAACTCGTCTCCGGCTCTCATGCGTTGATCATCTCCTTGGCGGCTGACGGCTCTGACGGAGCGCCGCCAAGTCGGCCGGAGAACGCGGCGCCAAGAAGCGATCGCCGCAGGGCTTCGAGGCGCTGCGCGCTTGTCTCGACTTCTCGCCGGAGCAGGACGATGGCGTCGGCAACTTCATTGAATGACTTCAGCGCAGCCACCTGCTCGTCGGTGCTGACGTTCGGGAGCAAGACTCGCTTGAGGGCAGCTTGGGATATGTTGCGCATCGAGTCCTTAGTGCCGGTAGCGAAGGCCGACATCTGGCGTCTTGCAGAAGGCGCCTGCAATGCCCTCCACAACCATTCAGCGTTGACCTCCGAGCGGGGCTTCAGCCGTAAACTCTTGTCGCTCAGAAGCAACTTGGGCCGAACATCTCTGACAAGGACGCTCGCCCCCACGAGCTCCGATGTGTTGGCTCTGCTGACTAGGAGATCCCCTGAGCGAATCTCGAACCGCGGGTCCACTCGCCCCTCGTCAGTGACCGCCTTGTTCTCGGCCGGGTCGAACTGCCCCCAGGTCATTGCGCTTACCTTGATAATCCCCCACTCCCCGTCGCACGCGGGCACGTTGGCCGCGCCGAAGGACTTGCCGGAGGAGATGTCCTCGATGAGGTCAGCCAAGGAAATGTCTGTACCGCCGAACTGCGCATCAAGCGCGCTTCGCTCGAGCGCTACGAGTCGTCGTCGTGAAGCCGCCAGGTAGCCCGACGAGGCGTGGAGTCGGGAGAGATGATCTTCCAGAAGGTTTACGACGCGGCGCTGAACGTCGATGGGCGGCAGCGGGACGGGCACCCGGCGGAGCTGTTGCTGAGGAAGGTGGGCAATGGTCGTGCCCGTTGCTAACTTAGCCAGCTGACCGCTCAGGGCGTGGTGTTCCAGCAGGTACCGCAGATACAACGTGTCGAGCCGGTCGCCAGGGCGGATCCGGTGGAGCGCCTTCTGATACGCGAGATACTCGGCGCGTCCGTGCCAAATCGCGCAGCGCCCGATATCGCCGCCTTCGCATACGAGCAGGTCGCCCGCCTCCACAGCGAATCGCTCGCGCTCATTGTCGTCGAGCTCCATGGTGAGGAGGTCTTCGGTGTCGATGCGCCCCCATTGCACGTTGACGTTGCGCAGGTATGGCACTTGGGCGTGACCCTTACTCTTCGCCTTGTCGAGCATCTTGCCTAGCGCCGTGTGGGCAACATCCCCTAGGCGGACCACAGGCCATGTCACGCGGTGAGCTCCGCATTCAGCTCATCGATGAGCTCGGCCGCGCGGTCACCCAGGTCGCGCAGGGCGCCTTCGGTGCCGCCGCGCTCGTGGAAGGGAGCATCATCGAGATCCTCAGTACGGATGCCGGCAGAGTTCGCGATCACCTCGACCATGTTGTCGAGCCACCAGCGCTCTGCGTCCGTGAACGTCACGCCAGCCAGTTCCTGCTGGGCCAGCCAGGCAGCGTATTTCTCGTTCACACGATCGGCGTACGGGATGAGCTCGTCCTCGACGCCGGTCGTGAAGCGGACCAGAGAGACAAGATCCGTCAGGGTGCGACGGTCCGACTTGTGGGCGGCGAACTGCGGGTCCAGGACGAGGTAGGCGCTCCAGAGGAAGTCGGGCGTCCAGTTGTAGGGCGGCCGGGCGATGCGGTCGGCGAGTTCCTTGATGTCGCTGAACGAGATGCGTCGTTCCTTGGCCTCGCTGAGGAGCTGGATCGCGGTGATCTCGGTGCGGTGATCGTCGAGATAGTCGCGCCAGGACTCGATCACGTAGGTCGCCTTGCTGATGTCGACAACGCCGTACGCGTCGAGCAGAACGTCGGCGGAGACTTCGTCGACCACCCGGTCGTGGGTGCGACGAAGCTCGAGGATCCGAGCGCGCAGATCGGGGTTCGAGGCGAGTGGCCTCACGGCGTTGATGATCAGCTGCTGACGGACAGCGTCGGGGTCCTCGGCACCCTTGAGGGCTTCGGCTTGCCGGTCGGGGTCGACGGCGTCGACGAGATGCCGGACCACGCTCCGCACAGACCCGCCGGCGACGGAGTCGAGCTCGGTGCGCTCCGCCTGCGTCAGCTGATGTTCAAGGGCAGCGAGCCGGGAGGCAAGGGTTGCCGTCTCGTCTTCGGTGATGGTCAGGTTGGCGGCCTTCTCCAGCAGCTTCTGGAGGCTGACCGACTTCTCTCGGTTGAGCGGTGGCTCGACGAAGTCGTGCTCGGTGACCCCGATCGCATCGATGAGCACGAAGCGGGTCTTCTGCTTGGCGTCCGGGGTCACTGCCTGGAAGTCGGCTGAGGGGATGGTGCGGGCACCACGGCCCTTCATCTGCTCGAAGTACTGCGGCGAGCGGACGTCGCGCATGAAGAACACGCACTCCAGCGGCTTCACGTCAGTCCCGGTGGCGATCATGTCGACGGTGACTGCGATGCGGAGAGCCGGGCTGGTGCGGAAGGCGGCGAGCTGCTGGTCGGCGTTGCGGGCGGTGTAAGTGATCTTGGCGGCGAACTCGTTGCCCTTACCGAAGACTTCGCGCACCTGGGTGACGATCTCCTCGGCGTGGGCATCGTCCTTGGCGAAGAAGAGGGTCTTGGGCACGGTCGAGCGTCCCGGGAAGATTTCGATGAAGAGCTTGTCCCGGAAGGTCTCCAGCACGGTGCGGATCTGGTCGGTCGCGGTCACCGCGCGGTCGAGCTGGCCGCTGGTGTACTCGAGGTCCTCGTCCAGAGCCTCGTAGCGTTGGGCACGGGTGCGTCGGTCGACCTTCGGGACGACCGTCCCGGCCTCGATCGTCGAGCCCTGGTCGCTGATCTGGGTCTTGATCCGGTAGATGTCGAAGTCGACGTTGACGTTGTCGGCCACCGACTGCGGGTAGGTGTACTCCGAGACGAGGTTTTGCTTGAAGAACCCGAAGGTCTGCTTGCCGGGGGTCGCGGTGAGGCCGACGACATGCGCATCGAAGTACTCCAGGACTCCGCGCCACTGGCCGTAGATCGAGCGGTGGGCCTCGTCGACGACGATCAGGTCGAACGTCTCCGGTGGAATGTCGGCGTTGTAGGCGACGGTGACGGGGGCGTCGGGCACCCAGCCGTCCAGCTCGGGGTCGTCGCGCTCACCGACCTCCTCGTTGCGCAGCGCCTTGAAGACGCGCTGGATGGTCGAGATCGCAAGGGCAGTCGACTCCGGCATCGGGCCTCGGTTGAGCCGGTTGACGTTGTAGAGCTCGGTGAAGCGGCGGCCGTCGTCGGGGGTGCGGTAGTTCTCGAACTCGGCCATCGTCTGCTTGGCCAGGTTGTTGCGGTCGACGAGGAACAGGATCCGGTCGAATCCGCCGAACTTCAGCAGCCGGTAGGACAGGGTGACCGCTGTGTAGGTCTTGCCGGCGCCGGTCGCCATCTGCACCAAGCTGCGGTCGTAGCGCTGCTCGCGCAGGCTCTGCTCGACGCCGTTGATCGCCTCGATCTGGGCCGGCCGTAGGGGAGTGGTGTCCAGCGGCGGCATCGCGGTGACCCTGCCTCGCCAGGTGGGGTGTTGCTCGTCCTTCCCTCGCAGGGTCTTGGCGAGGGTGGCCGCCTTCGGGAAGTTGAAGATCCGCCGGGCGCGGGGCTCGGGGTCGAAGCCGTTGGTGAAGTGGGTCTCGGTGCCGCTGGCTTCGAAGACGAAGGGAAGCCGGCCGTCCTTGGTCAGCGCCGCGAGCCTCACGTCGGCCGGGAGACCGCCGGCGTACATCGCCGACTGCCACTCGACACCCGACAAGGGGGTGCCCTCCGGCTTGGCCTCGATGACCCCGACGACCCGTTGGTCGAGGTAGAGCAGGTAGTCAGCCCGGCCGTGCCCCGTCGCCATGGTCGCCTCGCGCCTCGCCACGCCCTGGGCAGCGAACAGGTTGAGCGACCCTCTGTCCTGCACCGACCAGCCCGCGCCGATGAGCTGGCGGTCGATGAGCACCCGGGCACGCGCCTCCGCGGCCAGGCGGTTGGCGTCGTCCCCAATTTTCATGATGCTCGTACGTTATGCGCTATGGAGTGGTGTGATGGCACTTCCGGAGACTGACCTGCACCGCATCCGGCGGTGGGCGCGAGAGCGTGTGCCCGAGCACTTGTGGGACGAGGTGAAGGTCGAGGCTGACGTCTCCGACCGACACGTCGACATCGTCGAGGTGCGGCCACCGTGGGACGGTGTCGGCGAGCACACCCGGTTCCCGATCGCGCGGCTGCGCTACACGAAGTCGACCGGCCGATGGGCGATCTACTGGCGCGACCGCAACCTCAAGTTCCACGAGTACAAGCGCAGGCGCCCGACCGGGGACGTCCAAGCCCTCCTCGACCACATCGAGACCAGCGGGGACCCGATCTTCTGGGGCTAGTGATCGGCTCGTTGACTGTCGATATAATGGAGGATAATCTCAGTTATATGAGAACTGAGGCGCCGCTCCTCGCTCCGATCTTCCGGTCGGACGGTCAGGCGCGCCTGCTCTCCACATTGTTGCTCACCGGCGACGAGCTGAGCGTCACCGACCTGGCCAAGCGGGCCGGCCTGGCCTACCCGACCGCGCACCGCGAGGTCGCGCGCCTGATCGACGCCGGCATCCTGAGTGAGAGGCAGGTGGGCCGCACGAGGCTGGTCCGCGCCAACGACGAGAGTCCGCTGGTGGGCCCCTTGCGCGAGATCCTCACGGTCGCGACCGGGCCGCTGCTGATCCTGGTCGAGGAGCTCTCCCGCATCGACGGGATCGAGTCGGTATTCCTCTACGGCTCCTTCGCCGCGCGGATCCTCGGGGACGCCGGTCCAGCACCGCACGACATCGACGTCATGGTGCTTGGTGAGCCCGACGTGGACGCGGTCTACGAGGCGTGCACCCGAGTCGAGGCCGCGGTGCACCGTCCCGTGAACCCGACGATCCTCACTCCTGAGGAGTTCGCCGAGTCATCCGCCTTCTTGGACAACGTACGTGGCGGCCCGGCGGTCGCCGTGGTCGGGGAGCTGCCGTGGCGCTGACCCCGCTCACCCGCGTCCAGCAGGCGACCGTCGTTGCGTTGGTCGAGGCGCGCCGTCTCGATGTCGTGGCCGCAGACCTCGCGCGTGCGACCTCTTTCCTGCGTCAGGCCGAGGAGCGCCTGGACCAACTGCCGCTCCTCTCCAGTGTCGTCGTCAGGTACGGCATCGCCTACGACGCCTGCCACGACACGGGCGAGGCGCTGCTGGCGGCGTACGGCTTCCGCACGACCAACGGGGCCGGCCAGCACGAGGCGCTCGGCCGCTACCTGCGAGCGGTCTTCGACAAGCCTCCGGCAGACAAGGCAGCGCGGGAGTTCGACCGCCTGCGACGCGCCCGCAACCAGGACCGCTACGAGGCCAAGCCGGTGGGGGGAGCAGCGACCAATAAGGCGGAGCAGGTCGCCCGGACGCTCTTCGAAGCCGCCCTCGCCAGAGGCCTCTCGACCTGACCGGCGGTCCGCAAACAGTCCGCAAGAAGTCCGGCCGAGACCGATGATCGCCAACGACGCCCAACAGTCCCGTGAACGCATTTCTCCAGGTCAAACCGTGTTTCCGATGTCAGTCGGCGGTGACCAACAAACACCGAATCCCCACGTGATCGTTCCGCTTCAACGTGTAAAGACGCAGGTCAGACGCTGGTTACGGTCTAGGGCGCGCCAGGACTCGCCGCGACGGCTGATCCCCTCAGGCATCGTCTTGCCGGTTCTGATGCGCGATGAGAGCCATGCCGTTCCTCTCCGAGGTTCGCCACGGTAGCTGCCGCCTCCGACGACCGTCGAGGCCAACTGGTGGCCCGTAGCGGACGGTCACGGTTGCCGGTGGATCTTCGAGAGAAGTGTGTCGGGGTGACCACCGACGACGACCCGGCGGCATTTGGTCCGGACAGCGGGGTCGAGCCCGACGTCCTGGTCCTGCGTCACGGTCATCCCCCGCGGTGTCCGTCCGAGCCCCAGTGGTTGGTCCTCGCAACCTACCCAGCGCGGGCGCGTCGTACCCCCCCTTTTCGGGGGAGCCGTCTACCGGGAAATTGCTGGTGACAGGGGCTGCCTAGCTTTGGCCAGTGAGCACCGCGTCCGGCACCGCGCCCGACACCGCCGACCTGCCCGTCACCGTCTCGATCACCCGCCACGTCGACCCGGGCAGGGTCCACGAGATCTTCGCCGAGTCGACGCGCGGTGGATCGGCTCGCTGAGGATGAGGTCTAACTCGTCGAGCTCGACGGGATTCTCGCCATCAATGCCGGTGTCGGTGGTCCAGAACGCCACCTGGCCCGTCCGTCCGTGGGTCGACAAGCCAGAGATGCTCGTAGTCCGTTTGATCCGCGAGCGCGGTTGCGATCTCGTCAACGTCGAACAGGTCGAGGTCGAGCACCAGCTCAGGGTAGGACCCCAGCCGGCAATCCTGGGAGCAGCAGGGTCTCGATCTTGAGATGCCACCCCGGTTCGGGGAGCAGGCCCTTCGGTCGGCGGGGGTTGCGAATGGCGCCTGGAGTGGACGTTGACGACCGACCAATCACAAGTTAACTTGGCGTCGCGGATGACCCGATCATCGCCCCGTCCGCGCTGAATCACGGGCTGGACGAGGACGAGATCCTCCACGCGTACCGCAACCCGATCAGGGTCTGGGACCTCGGCGACGGATTCACCATGCTGATCGCCGCGAACGCCGCGGCGATCATCCTCGAGGTCGGATCATCCACGGCGAAACAGCGGTCGTCATCGTCCACCCGATGCGGGCCAGGAAGAAGTTCCTGAGGTGATGACTGATGCCACGAAGCGTTGAAGAGATCCTGCAGCACACCGACGAGCTGACTGCACGATTCGAGAACTACGACCCTGACCCCAGCGACGAGCTCGACCCTGCGGCGGTCGCGGCACTGCGTGCTGCGGTCATGGAGCGCTCGGAGGCCGAGCGCCACCTCATCGAGGCCGTGAGGCAGGCCCGCGCCGCCCGGCTGTCGTGGTCGGCAAGAGGCGCCTTGGTCGGGACCAGCGGGGAGGCCGCCCGCCAGCGGTACGCCGACAAGGTCGCCTGACGCGCGACGGTAGGACGCGCCCGTCTGAGTGTGCGAAGCACCGGCCCGGAACGGCCTGGATGCCGCACGAACGGTAGCAAGGTACCAAGCAACCCGCTAATGACGCTAAGATGCACTCGGATTAGTTTGATTGAGCGTCTCATGGGGAGGTTTCTTGTCGCCGTTCGCTGCCCTGGACTCGATCCTCAGGTCTGTGCCCGGGCCGCTCGTGATGCGGCTGAGCAGGATCGACACGGGTCGCGGCCGAGAACAGCTCTACCGCGACCAGCTTCCCCAGCTCCTCACCGAGCTGGCAGCCCGAGCCCGGGTCGCGAGCATCACTGCCTCGTCCGCACTCGAGGGTGTCGTCGTCGCCGACCAAGCGCGGGCCAGGCAGATCATCGAGGGGAAGGCGCCTACACTCCGGAACCGTAGCGAGCAGGAGTTTGCCGGCTATCGCGCAGCCTTGGACTATCTCTTCACCGAGGACTGGCGACCCCTCAATGTCGGCCTCCTGCTGCACCTCCATCGTCTGCTCTGGGCGCAGACCACGACCGACGGGGGGAAGTTCAAGGACGACGACAACCTCGTGGTGGACCGCTCGCCCGACGGCACCACCGAGATTCGTTTCGTCCCCGTTCCTGCCCGGCTCACACCGGAATGCACGAAGGAACTCGTCGACCGATACAACGACGCAGTGAGCCGGGGTGAACACCATCCCGTCCTGCTCATCGGCCTCTTCGTTCTCGACCTGCTCACGATCCACCCGTTCGCGGACGGCAACGGTCGCGTGGTGCGCGCCGTCACCAACGCGCTGCTCGAAGACGCCGGCTACGGGGTGAGCAAGTACGTCTCGCTCGAACAGATCATCGGCAACACGGCCGACGAATACTATGAGGCACTCCTCGCCTCCACTCACGGGTGGCACGAGCAGGCCCACGACCCATGGCCGTGGCTGACGTACTTCGTCTCCACCCTGACGACCGCATACGCCACGTTCGAGAGTCGTGCGTCGTTGGACCGATCGACAGGCACCAAGCAGGATCGGGTCCGCGACTATGTCGTGAACCACGCCTCCGACATCTTCAAGATCAGTGACATCCGCGTCGCTCTGCCCGGCATCAGTGACCCGACCATTCGGCTCGCCCTGGAGGCCCTGAAGCGCGAGGGCAAGGTCGCGGCTGAAGGAACGGGCCGCTCGGCCGTCTGGCGGAAGTCTCGATCCTTGTGAGAGAGCAGCCCTGTCGACGGGGCGCGCGCCACCCGTGTGGGATGTGGCGGTGGAACTCAGGATGGGGAGCCCGCAGGCGCGGGCGACCTTCGCGGCTACTAGAGACTTCCCTGCAGGACCGCTGTCTGGCCAGACTCGGTCCAGGTGCCCGGCGCGCGGCTCTCTTTGCGGCTGCCCACCAGCTGACAGCCAGATCCGACTCGATACCGACGGGCCTACTACCGACGCAAGCGCGCCGAGGGAAAGAAGCCCCTCGAGGCGATCAGGTGCCTCAAGCGCAGAATCTCCGACGCCCTCTATCGCCAACTGCTCGCCGACCACCACCGCGCGGCCGTTGCAGTGGTTGGAGCGGGTCCGGGAGGGCACTGCGGGGCGTCTCAAGAATCCAGCGCGGTCGACCTACCCCCGCACATCGACACTTCGGACCAGCCACTTCTCGGACCCGCAGCACCGACGCTACGCCCGGCCCCGACGACACGGAAGACCCACCACGGCCGCACCCTCGTCAGCGCCACTTGACAACAGAAGGGAGCCGAAAGGACGCACGCGCATGGCTGATCGCGAATCGCGCTGAGGCTGGCACTTGGCCGCGACAGTCCAGCGCTGGCGGTCTCGACTGGCACCTCGAGCCAGTGGCTGACCAGCAGTGGGGCCCGAGGACGAGGGCCCATGGGGAAGCCGCAGGCTCGAGGGGCCGTCGTGCGCTGTCAAACACTGCCGACGGCCAGCCCCCACCGCGTGCTCGGCCCGTGCTCGCCCTCACCCGCGAGGGTGGCCGCCTCCGCCCGAAACCGGCCGGCGGGCCGGGGGAGCCGGGTGACCGGCTCACCCCTCGACGCGACTCTGGGTTCGCCCAGTACTGCGGGCACCAGAGCGCGAGCAGCGGCCCCTTCCGGACGAAACTCGCCGCCTTCCGGGACTGGTCCATGGTGACCACCAAGGACGGGCGCGTCCTGCCCACCGAGCTGGGCAAGACGTGGCTCGCTCGGAGGACCCGATGGCGGACGAGCTGCTTCTCCGCCGTGCCTTCGACGCGTGCAAGATCTTCAAGGGTTTCTACGACGACCAGGCCAAGAACATCCCTCTCAAGCGCGAGGTGCTCGGGCGCGGAGCGGTGTTCGACCTCAAGGTCGCGGCGAAGTCGCAGGAGCGGTTCGTCACGACGCTGGTCGACAGCGCGGCCACGGTGGGGCTCGCGTCCACCGACGCCGAGGCGGCGACCGTCACCTTCACGGCGGGCGCGGCGGGCGCGGCGGGCGCCGACGTGCGTCACGAGCCGGACGCGACGCCTCCCGAGACAGGAGGCACGCAACCCGGCACCTCGGGTGGGACCGGCACGATCCAGGGGCCACCGACCACGTCGAACGCACCTGTGTTGCTGCGCCAGGTGTGGCCCACGGCCACCGGGGAGATCGTCTTGGCGATCCATTCGACTGCATCCCTGTCCGCGTCCGCGTTCGGCTTGGTGGGGCAGGTCGTGCAGGCCGCCGCCGACCTGGCCGACTCCATCGGGCCGGATGCTCCGACCGCTGACGATGCTGCCTGACCGGGGCTGGCAGTCCTACGAGGACGCGCTGTGCCGCGTCGGCGAGCGCCGGCCGGCCGCGAAGGGGGGACGACCCGCTCCGGGCCTTCTTGGTCACGATCGGGCTGCTGAGGGAAGACCGGCAGACGCTGAGCGAGGCCAGGCCAGGCCTACTTCGACGCCAAGCTTATCAAGGGGGACGCGGCCACGTCGGACGCGGCTCTGCGCGGGTGCGTCATGGACTATCCGCCCGCCACCGCGGTGACGCAGTTGCTGGCGGGGGTGCCCAGCGCGGACCGAGGGCGCGTGGAGACGGTTCTGCGCAGCCAGGGCTTCGAGGGGGTGACCGACAGGGCGGTCGGCTCGCTACTCAAACTGATGGACCACGCGGGCCTCGTCGACTACAACTCGCGGACCTCGTCCGTCAGCGTCGTGAACTCGCTCGTCACGGCCGAAGTCGACGCCGTGCCGCCGAGCGTGTACGTCTCGCCGGCCACCCCGTTCGGCAACAAGGTGTGGCTGCGGCGGGTGCTGGCCGAGTGCACGGGCCGCATCGACGGGCTCGACAAGCACTTCATGCCGGTGGCCTTCGAGGCGCTCTGGGAGGCCGTCGACGGGGCCAAGGTCAGCCGGGTCCGAGTGCTGTCGCTGCGGATGGCCGAGCATGATGGCAAGCGCGCCCTGAGGCGGTACCGCGACCTGCGCGGCGAGTTGGCTGGTCGTTCGGTCGACCTGTCGTGGAGGACGATCGACAGCACAAAGATCCGGAACACGCACGACCGGTGGATCAACGGCGCCGATAATCGCTCCGGCCAGGTCCGGGAGAGGCGACGCGTCGACCGGATCTCTGACTGACCATCGTGCGCAGCGAGTGCAGCGCGTCGGACAGAAGCTCCCGTAGGGGTCGGCTCTCGGCTGGCTGGGTCCAACTTTGTATCGCCGTCTGCTGCACGAGCATGCCGGCGCTGGCCGTGAGGAGCGCGCTTTCGGTGTCGAGACCTCGTGCGTGGAGCGCGGCGGCGATGGCGTCGGTGAGCGCGGCCCGCTTGCTGAGCTCGCGCTCGTGCAGCTCTGGGTTGGCGTCGATGATCGCGTGGCGGCGCGTCACCGCGGCGCGGCGTTCCTCGAATATCGTGTCGGCAGCGGCTTGCAGGGCGCGCACGACAGCGTCGAGCGGCGGCAATGTGTCGGCGCAGGCGGCGATTTCGCGGACGATCTCTTGCTGAAGTTCTGAACCCAGGCCGAAGAGCACCTCTCGCTTGTCGGCGAAGTGGTTGAAGAACGTTCGCTGGGTGAGCCCTGCCCGCTGGGCGATCTCGGCGACCGTCGTGCGCTCGAACCCTTGTTCGTCGAAGAGCTCGAAGGCGGCAGCTTGCAGGCGCTCGGCTGCGTCCGGTTCCCATCGCGGCATGCCTCGCAGCGTATCGACTGCACGACGTGCAATCAGCGGTGCTACAGTGATTTCATGAACTGCACTCACTGTCGTTGG
>JAABUP010009217.1_pt1 | contig 12226 bp, 13 predicted proteins | sample 5559201 | NCBI WGS metagenome assembly JAABUP01 (sample SAMN10711887, study PRJNA513373) | rock metagenome | isolation source: Antarctica rocks | place: Antarctica | reverse complement strand
GCTGTTTGGGGTCATCCTGAATGAACCGTGTGGGTCTGTGTGCTTCTGCGACAACAACCGCCTTTCTGCGGCCAGTGACTCTCGCAAAGCAAGGCTTATTCGGTCGAGTGATTGAGGGCCTGGCGACCTGCGTTCTTAGCGATGCTCTGCCGTGCAGCTGCATACGTGCAGGCCGTAATCAAACATTCGACAGTCAAAGACAAGGATGCAAATACGGGCTCGCCACGCTGTTGGTCCTGCTAGTGGAAAGATCGCCCAAAAGATCGTCCAGGCAACCATTTCATCTTCGCGTTTCGGCTCCGAGACCAGTATTTGTCACCAACGTTTGGTCTTGGTGATAGCGTTTTCTGGACACTTTACAACATCAATTTATGGCAATGTCGCAGCACCCATGGATGCTCTGCTCTGCAGAGGTTTCGTCAGCCACCGCAGGTTGTATTGCTGCTACAGGACTATGTCAAGCTGCACAAGCTTGAACAATGCTGACAGAGGTTTCACTGTAATGGGCCATGACGGGTCAGTCCGACTGAAGGTCATGGGTTCCGATTGGCATTGAATGCAGTACCAATATACATGAATCAAAACTGTAGTAGAAAGTCATCAGCACTGAACATCCTGCCAGCAGCACACTCTATAGACTACGATAGTACCCCTCTACTGTGTGAGATACTGAATTCTATATATTACAATGACCCACCAACATATTCTTCCAGAGGCATCCTCTATCTATGCTGACGGTGCTCATGAAATGCAAAGTGCCTATTCTACCGCAGCCAGGCCAGCTCTTTCAAAAACTTCTGATCAGGCACTTGCATCATCTGTGCTACAAACTTGCTGTATGCCATGTCATAGATTGTGCCCAGTTGCGTGCCTTGCAGATCTTGCTGAGTCAGAACTGAGACAGGCAAACTGTTTTGTTCCTGCAGTGCTACACCCGCACAGGCTGGCCGATACATCAGTTGCCGGCCTTCTATCAGTGTACATTGTTTCAGAGCTCCAGCCTGAATGCGGTCTTTAGGATATCTGTAGTTTCCGGACTCTGCTGCGCTGTCAAACATGTCCTAAGCAGCTTGAGCAGGAAGTGGTACAGTTGTATAGTGTGCCTGCCATAACTGCCCAGGCGCTGCAAGGGGGTTCACTTTACCTCCAGATGTGCGATGGAAGAAGGCCACTTGGCCTTGTGGGTTGTGATGCAGAATGCCCACGTGCTCAAGCTTTGAGCCCTGCAACAACAAATTGTCAGCTTCAACAGCCGATCTTTTCCCATCTTTGCAACCTGTTTGCATGAATTTGGTCAGCAACAAGCGAATGCTGCAGAGCCTCAAAGTTTGCAGCCCATGGCAACATGGCCAGACTTTGGAGGTCTCAGACCAGTCTTATGCACAAGATGCCTCCAAGTGATTTCCCTGCTGCTTGGCTAGCAAGTCATACATGTCTGTGCAGATGTCATAGGCGTCAAGCAGCTTGACCTAACATGTTATTACAAGCATGCAGAATGCTCAGAGACAGCGGCCTGACCTCAGCAACATCATGCAAACACAGCCTCACGTACTCTGGCACCTGCAGGTGGGCACCCACACACCACTCAAACATATGCAGCAGTTGCCCTGCCCTGCTATGCATATCAAAGCATGGAGGCAACTAAGGACAGAGAAGCGGCACAAAGCCGTGGCAAAAAGCTGCAATGTGACTGTCTGGCATCACGCTGGCACGTCCCACTGCCTTGGCAAGGGTACTGGTAGCACAGTGCATCACTGATCTGTGCTCTTCATGGCCATACACAGATCTTTGGGTCATGTAGAAAAAAAAAGACTACGCCTTTCGACATCAATTTATGAGAAGCCAAGTATTATACCGGGCTGCCCAGGTGTGGGTCATGTATATGGTGTCTCGGCTGCACACATGGTTCTGATCTGTAGAAGCAATGCAGTCACTTGCAGAATGCATGGCAGCAGCAAACGATATCTGAGCCAGGCTGTTGCATCAGCAGGGTGTTGTACATAAGAGGAGATGCTGCAGCATGCTGATGCAGGGATGACACAGTGAAGATACATAGAACAGAGGCCTCTGGCATAATGGGATCAGCTGTCACTGGCACCCCTTTCAGTCCAGCTCAGGGTGAGATCACCTGATAGTACTCTGTGATCTTGTTAGCCAATGCAAAGGCCAGCAAGAAACTATCCTTGTCACTATTCATCAGCTGTTGGTAGACACCATCGTCCCCATAAGAGTTGATGAACCAAGCCCATTCCACCACATCAGCATGACGCCGCCTGCATTGCATCAAAAGAGTTAACTAGCGAGTGAATCAAAACACTACATTTATTGCTGTCATGGATCTGCAGCGCTCTTATAGAGTAAAAAGAGGAAGAAGAAGAACCTTATGCCTTTCAGTATTGAGGTTTTGATATAAAACAAAGCATGAGATTGAGATATGTTGGGCTTCCCTGTGGGCAGAGCCCATGTATGCATACTACAAGCAAACCTCAAATGCTTCGAAATCACAATTTGGATGCTGGCAGCCCTTGGTGCTTGAAATCAGGAAGGGAATCCCACACATCGATCTTGTCACTGGCTCAGGACTGTATAGAGAACACAAGCATGCACACCTGAGCCTCAAGGTGCCTCCATATGAGAAGGGCATGCTCAATACCATCAGCAGGGCCGAATTGGCAGCGCTTTTAATCACATTGAGGCAGTGCAGACCGGGAGTCAAGGAGCAACAGACTCGAAGTTTTCGGTGCACAAGCTTGGCACGCACCTAAGATCATCGTCATCAACAGTAGTCGACTGCCACAGACCGCTGCTTGAGGCAATCGGACACGAGATTATGCAACGAGCACAAGCAGAGGATGAGACAATCCTGCTCGCAGTGAAATTGCATATAGGCATACATGGCAATAAGATGGCTGGTACGCTTGCAAATGAAGCAGCAGATGAATGCTGCCTGAGCAGACACTTTGACTATGACCTATCTAATGACTTCACACAACCATTTAAGGACAAGTTCTGGTTGCAACAGATCATTCAGGTCCAGACAACAGAAGGGCCAGCATAACTCAGAGCTTGCATAAGAGATTTGGATGAGTCGTTGAGAAAAGCTTTGCATGATGAGCACAAACTAGGCCAGTCCAAGCAAGACTCACTATACTTTCAGCTATGGGACAAGTTGCAGCCATTCAGGGTCAGGCTGCACAATGACGCGCTATAGACCATGCCATCAATCCCAGAAGCACACAAGAGGAACATCTTCAAATATAGGACATGACGTAATATGCATTTCCAACGGTATTAGCAACTTCTGAGCTTGTCTAAGCAGCATCAGCAGCGATGTATGCATGACTTGCCTTGGATAGTATGTGAATACTCTTCAGTGCTGGGCATGCATGCATACATATGTATTGGTAGCAGACCTGCGCAGCATAGTTGTGTCCTTGTACAAGCTTTGCAAGTCCTTGCAGAAATCAAGATGCACTTGACTCTGACAGGAAGCCTTGCCAAAGCCTGCTGTAAAGTGCTGCTGACCATCAAACTCAATGGCAACTCATCGTTTCATGATACGTAGACGTCTGAGCAGGGCGTTTTGACACATGCAGCGCCATGCTTGAGAGCAATCGTCAGCTTCATCAGTAGGGCTGAACTGATGAACCCTAGTGGGAGTATACTGCTCTGTGCGCATTGGCTTAAAACAGATGCTGGTGTTCTTGTACTGTCAAGAAGTTGTCCAGCAACTTTACAGACTTTGACGCAGTATGCAGCAGCTTAACCTCAGCTGACAGCCTACTGTGACGACATTTTGGAGAAAAAGTTGAAGAAGATTTTTGCCCTAGAACTTCGGCGAAATGTATTTGCACAGACCAATATATATATACTAGAGCTGCTGTGCCCAGTTACGGAGACTGAGGTACGGATCGCGTGCGAGCTGACGCTCTGCTGTGCTATGCACGAGCGCAGCTTGCACATCACAGTGAGTCACACACCAGCAGCATCACCATTGCTATCGCGTAGCAAGGCCATACGATTTGTAGCGTTTGGCACGTCGAACGTTGGTAGCAGCGAACAAGGCGGTCAGCACCTCTGTATAACGAAGAGTGTATAACGAAGAGTTTACGCACTATGCCTCCTCAGTCGTATTCGTCAGAGGCTTTGCGCATATTGCGCACCAAGTTCGCTGCTGCCCAAAACTACCCGCTGGACGAGTATGAGGAAATAGCAGAAAGTACTGGTGAAAGCGTGGAACGCGTTAGGGCGTGGTTCAGTAACCGGCGTCAAGCACAGAAAGTAAAAGTCAAAGCGCCATACTGTAAGGCCAAGGCTGAGCCCAGGCCAGCCTTTGGCGTTGGTGATTTGCCCCTGCCGTCACATGGTGCCACCAACAGGAAGCGGCAGCGCCACTCGCAAAGCGCTGAGGCTAGATTTGGCCCAAGGGCCAAGCAACAGCGGCGCGCACCTCAACGGTGGTATCTTGCAAACGGCAGCTTGGACTTAGAGCTGATGCGCAGTTGTGCAAAACAATTGTGCGAGGAGTTGCAAGCCAAAGGCGAGCTGGCAGAAGGCACAGCACCCAGTATTGGCACCATTCATGATAAGTGGCAAGCATTGTGGAAGAGAATGAATGCTGTTGAGCCCATGGGGTACCCAGGAGGCTTTGTCAAATTAATGGCAGCCATTGGCCGACCCACCAGCCAACTGTCTCGGAAAGACGTGGGGAAAGCAGGTCATGTAAACATAGCAGGCGAGGTTGTCAGCGCTACTGAGCTTGCCACTCAAATTCAAGCTTTCCGCAGCAAATATGGGCTTCTGGATCCTGAGCTGGCCACTTGCTTCCCAAGACTAAGCCACACTGAGTACAGCCTCGAAAAACAGGATCGTGGGCTGTACCAAGCAGTACGATCTTTTTGCCAGGCTGCAGATGTGAAGGTGGAGGAATTTGCTAAGGTGATTCAAGTGATGTTCTGCTTTGTTGTCCTTGTTGTGTAGGCTTTTGTCCCCCATGTTCAAGGCAGACAATATTGGAAGCTGCCAGTTCAGGTCTTAGGCCATTTGCCGTGGACGGCAAGTCTACCCACTGCTTCCTTGTTGCGAGTTCTGTTGCCAGCATCTAGCTCATGGCAATGTGGAAATACTGTCAGGTGCTTTTGCAGACACCAGCACTCAGGCTGCAGAGGGCATTAGCATTTTTGAGGGCATGATGAGCTATTTTTCTACAAATTGTGTGATTGACACAACTGTTGTTTTTCTGTAGGACGTCATGAACTTGCAATATCGTGGGTATGCAACAGCTGGTCAGCCCTCTGTGTTAAAGGCCCGGGGGCCCCTGTCATTGCAAGTCATGCGTCCAGATATTGCAGATATGCTCACAGCTGAGCAACCAGTCCCTGGTCTCACATCCCAGAACGTGTCCCCGTTTAGCCATCAGCTGGTCAGGGTCAAGTGCGCAAAAGGTCATGAGGTGGAGCTTTATTTGGGCAACATCTCCAGATACTCAGCAGAGCACCTGAAAGGCAGCCCTCCCTGCAAATATTGCAGCGGCTCTGCTATCTGCGAGGAGAACAGTTTTGCTCTGATGTATCCAGACCTTGCTGAGCATCTATACGATACCACACTCAATGTCGTGCCAGCTACAGATGTCGCAGCCCACTCTGGGGTGAGCATATATGTGACGCGACATCAACTGCGTCACTGGTCATTGCAAAAGGCAACAGCAATTTTGCTTGCTATTGATGTACAAACTATGCATGTCATGACCTTGATGTACAAACTATGCATGTCATGACCATACTCTGGATTTCAGCCTGAAGCAAAGTTGGGTTTGCAAACTTTGTTCACTGTGCACATGCTTTAAGGCCAACAATACCCTGCACGTGTTTTCAGGTCTACACAGCTAACTTCAAGGCTGTGCTTGTGCATATCAGGCATGTCAATGTGCATGTGACACTGCAATCAACTGGCCCTGTGCAACAGTTGCAAACCTAGCAATACAGGCTGCTCCACTTTGGCATCATAGCAATTTCAGTAATAGTGACAGCTTCACATGTTTGGCTGCAGATCCAAGGGCGGTGCTTGTGCATTCATGTTGGAGCATGGCAGTGTGTATCTCATGAACCAAGAAGCTTTCAGAGTCGTTGCTGAGGCAGGCTTGCACATGTGCAGACACGGTTTTTCAAGTGTCCCACCGGACAGCATGAGTCATTCTTGGAGTGTCCAGGAGAGGTTGGGCATGCCAGTATCTCTCATTGTCCCAAGTGCACAGGTGTGCAACTGTATGGTGCATGCAGGCATCACCAACTGCTTTCATTATGACGTTTGTATAATGATACAGTCTTTGATTGTGCAGGTAAGACCATCACAAAGGAGCGCAGCTTGTTAGGACGCTTCCCAGAAGTAGCTGAATGCCTGGATACAAGGTCCTGGGAATGCACAGCTGATCAAGTGAGTTCAGGTCGATGTAGACAAGGAAGACAAAATGCCTGAAGCCAGTTGGAAACATTTCCACCCATTGACACGATGTGCGTGCATGTCTCAGGTGTGGCCAGGGAGTCAGCACAAGCACCCATGGTTGTGCAAGATGTGCAGCACAGTGTATTGGCAAACGCCCTGGACACGCATCATTTGTGAGGATAGCCACACAAAAGGCTGTCCCCAGTGCTTCAAATTTCGCATCCATGAGATGCAAGGCTTCACGCTGAGGTCATGGGACGAGCACACTGGACAAGGTCTTGCACAGGAGTTTGATGATGCAGCCAATGTTCAAGATGGCAAGGTCTTGACAGCTGGTGATGTTGTGCCCTACCATCAAAGCAACAGTGTCTTTGATTGGCAGTGCAGGTATGTTGGTGCTCTGGGCTTTGACATGGCTTTGCCCTTTCTGCTTGGCATCACTGTGACTGTGTGCAAGAATGCACAGGACTTTTGGCAAGTAAAAGCTGGTTCAATGGCATGTAGGCGGTGTGCAAAGAAGTTCAAGCTCACGCTGCGGAAGCGTTGTGTGTTTGGCTTTGGCTGTCCTGCCTGCTTTGCAAGCAAAGGCGAGGCTGAGTTGACACGTGTTCTGGAAGACCTTCAGTCGAGCTTTGAGTTTCAACTGCTTGAGTCTCAACAATCTGTCAGATGTGCTGACATTGGCAGTGACAAGAATCGGGAGCTGAGATATGATCGTGTCATCATGTACATGAAGCGACGAGTTGCCATTGAGTTTGATGGTCAGCAGCACTTTGTAGCAGGCTTTGGCAGGGAATCTTGTCAAAGTCAAGTGCATCTTGATCGCTGCAAGGACAGACAAAGTTTGTACAATGGCACAGCTATGCTACGCATCTGCTACCAAGACATGCTCAACATTGAGGAGTGGGTGCTTCACATACTATCCAAGGCAAGTCATGTGCATGGCTGCTGATGCTGCTTGGACAAACTCAGAAGTTGCTTAACATTATTGGACATGCAGGTCAGAGCAGATGTGGCTGCTTGTGCCAGTGGCAACTCTCGACAGCACATCTATGTCCTGTCCAACCCTGACATGTACCTTAGTGTCTGCCCAAGCCTATACAGCATCATTGGCTACAAGGGTTGTCATGGCAATGCCAGATCTGACCAACTCCCTGCCAACAAAGCTGTTGACATGCCACCAGATGCTGTTGAGGGCATTTCAGCAGATCACGATGCAGAGGACTGCCCAGCATTTCAGCCAGATTTGCAGGCTTTGCTTGTTGAGTCCCCCGAGTGGATTGGCCCTGCAGCTGATTCTTCAAGCACAGAGATTGCATTCTCAGTCAAGGACAGGCCTGTTGCTGCTACGCGCAACAAACACCGTTTGCCGGCCAAGCAGATGACCATGAACTCTTTTCTGCTGAGATCTTAGCATCATGCTGATGTAGTTGCAACATGATGTCTTCATTCCTTGTTCAGCCAATCTGTTCTAGCTAGTGTTTCAGGTTGAGCGTCGTAAACAAGTAGACACAATTGGTAAGGTCTTGTTTGTATGCCATTGATGTGCTTGTATCTGAGTCAAAGTGCTGCAGACTTTCTGGCGTGATTGAGAGTTCAATTTTGTGTTGTGCGATACTGCTCAGCTGCAACATGACGCAGCAATGGGGCCTGTGTTGTACATTCCATAGAACGCCATTGTGTGGACTTGTGTACTACTAGCTGATGTGAGAATGTAGTTTGCATCCTCTTGTGTGTTCAATACATGATGTACGGTTACTGTGTTTCTGCTGACGACACTGTGTAACATCCGAGGGCTCACATTACAACTGCATGAATGTCCTCAGCGTCTGTACACATTCATTGCATATGCCCAGCGCACAACATTCCAGCAGCTGAAGATCAACATTTTGCAAAAGTTTACTCATCATTTCCACGCATCTGTGGCTGTTGTCAATAAGGTCCATAACGTGACGCAAACAAATGGAGTGAATGAATTTTGAACCAATTGTCAGTGTAGGATGCAGTATGCACAACTTGACAGTTTGTGCACCTTGTCAGGTGGCAGATGTCAAACAATCAGTGTCTTTCACACGGCAGGCAGATACACCCTGTGTGCATTGCGTCCAAGCAGCTACTCTAGTGAGCACACAGTGTATCTAGGTTGCACTTGTGAACTCAATTGACCGCATAGTGGTAGCATCCAGTAGCTACTGCACTGTAGTAACGCTCATGACTCTAAGCCGCAACTTTGTATTAAGCTGCAATACACATGCCAAATTTGACACAAGTTTGTTTAAACACAAAGCCTGTACCAATGCGCATGACATCAAGACAAACTAGGACGCTTCTTTGATGCCTCAGAGATGCAGTCACAAGCTGGAAACAGAATTGTACAGGATGGATGCACATGGGGCGTGGTTCACTTCTTGCAGCAGGTGCGTCAACAAGTGTGCAGCAACATAGTGCATGATGGTAAGAGCCTGTGCTCAGAGCCTCTTGAAAGGCTCAACTTTATCCACTTTGCCTTTGTGTTTACTGGGCTTTGTGCCTATAACCATTGCATTGTCATCTGCAGACTTGATTTTCTTCTTGCTGCCCTCGTCTTGTGCTGCACACATTGAATGTCAAATTTGTCCCCTAGCTCATCCCCGCTTTGCTTGACAGCCTTGGCCGCAACATGCTTTACAGCAACATCTTTGGCTGGATGGGTTTCATCCTCAGCAGCAGCATGATCAGCAGCCAAAGTATCATCAGTTGCTTGTGCTTGCAGTGTTTGATCCTTCTGCTGGCGATGAATCTTGCATCCAGCTTGTTATTAACAGGTGGCACCTTGACTTTGACTGCATCTTTTGGCTTTTGGCTGCTCGCCTGCTGCTGCAAGTGCTTTCTGAACAGCTTCTGTCAGGGGGCCTCCAACCTGCAGTCCACACAGTAGTTGTTTGGCAACATACTGCAAAATGTCTGACTTGCCTTCGAGCTGTGGTTGTCAGGCCTAAACTGAACTTGCGACAACATTGTGCCTCAAGAGCAAGACAAGACAAGAAAAGAAAAGACAAGAAAAGAAAAGAAAAGAAAAGAAAAGAAAAGAAAAGAAAAGAAAAGAAAAGAAAAGAAAAGAAAAGAAAAGAAAAGAAAAGAAAAGAAAAGAAAAGAAAAGAAAAGAAAAGAAAAGAAAAAGAAAAAGAAAAAAAGACAAGACAAGACAAGAAAAGACAAGAAAAGAAAAGACAAGAAAACAAAAGAAAAGAAAACTGGATTTGCAACAAAATTGTGCCTCAACAACAGGACTTTGGTGTATGAGTAAGGTATAAACACCAACCCTTTTGCTGTTTCGTCCATATGGATGCACCTAGTATCGTACGTGAGTGTGTGTCAGGGCTCAAATGAAGTTCAAGTGCCTCGAAATCAGTCTCAAGCGCCTCTCACTACATAAGATAGAGCCACTTCCAAAAGCAGATGGGTACTTCTCACAAGCAGTCACAATGGCAACAGCTGCTACACCTGTCAAGATTGCCATCATGAGTATGAGTGTGCACAGTCCAGTCACGCATGGCTCTGCAGCTCATGGAAATGTCTATGCTTTTGCTTCCTCCTGCTGTCTGAGAAACAAGGGAGTGGGGCCTTTGCAACATAATGCACATGAGGGGGTCAGACTGTGCTAGTGCCACTTCCTGCAACGTTACTTGTGCCGATGCATTAGCAAGGAATGCTTTGCAAACACCAGCAAGTTCAGACAACTCAAAGAAGAAGTGCCTGCAACCAACTACATAGAAAGTGGGAATACCTGTTACGTGCTGTTCTTGGCCACCTCACCAGGAGTAGTGCTGATAGCCAGGCAGGCTTGGGACTTGTGTGCATCCCTTGGGACCCAGCTCAACCCTCACTTTCACCCCCTTCTACTCCCTGTTGCAGCCAGACAAAGCCTTTGACAGTCACACAGGCAAACAGCAGGTGTGCATGAGGACCTGACAAAAGCTTTGCTGCCCATCCTGACTGCAACCATAGCAAATGCTATGGTGGAAACCATCTGTCCCTCAGGATGATTAGGTGCCAGCATGTTAAGGCAAGGACAGCGAGTGTCAAGCGTTGTGCGTGTTTCATCTTGCTTTGGTGACCCAGCTTTGCTGCAATGCCAGACCACCTGGAGGTAAGTGAAATTGCCTACAGCTATGACAGGTTGCCTGTTGCAATGATAGCTGCAGCCACAGGTGCATCCATGTGCTACATGATTGCCAGATTGCCCTTCTATATGCATTGGGCGGTCCCTGCTACGCATACCCCCTAAGTAACAGGTTAATGCTTGCTTAGCCTAACTGAGCACTTTGGGATGTCAAGCATGTTTGGGATGTCAAGGATGTTTGGGAAATCAAGGATGTTTGAATTGCTATTTTCCAGGAAATGCATGCTATTTTCCAAGAAATGCATTCAACTGCAGTGCACAATCGTTCTGCAAAGCATGCATCTGTTGCTCAATCTCTCATGTCCTGGTCACACACACGCATGCATGCACGCACGCGTGCATGCCCGCACGCATGCACACGCAGGCAAGCAAGCATGCACGCATGCACGTACAGTTCCCCATGCTTGATGACATACTCTGACAAACCACAGAAAACAACCCAAGGTCAGTGGTCAGCGAGACACACAAATATATCTAAACAGGTCTGAGGTTGCTTTGCGGACCTGTAACAGCACTGATCATACCAGCTTTCCAAGGGTCAGTAGGCAAAGATGGCAACTGCATAGTTGACATGCAGCTTCAGGACTATATCAGGCCATTTGATGCAGACTTCTGCACCATGACAGGGCTGCTTTGCTCCCTATTGGCCACAGCCATTAGTCAAACACTGCAACACTAGCGCTAGCAAACATGCCTACCACATGTTGGCAGGGCATTGCACAATGGTTCTTTGTGGGGAGCGGCAGGCTCACTTAACCACCACCTCCGTGCAGTCGTCTAGCTGGCCTAGCGCTCCGCGGACCGCTGCTGCCTTCTTTGGTAGTCAGAATCACTAATGACTGCTTCTGCTGTGCTGAGCTGCTCTTCAGTAACACCCTGCTCTATATCTATCCACGAGAAGCAGCCCCAGTAGCTGTCCTGTGTTGGAATGACTAATGGCTGCTGCAGCTGGCTGCATCGCAGCTCCATGACTGTGATTGGCTGTTTGGGTTTCCACTTCAGCCTTGTACTCAGGAACTCTTGGGTCCAGACATGATGATCTGACAAAGCTGACAGAACATGAGGGTCAAAAGTGGTCCAGCAGCCTGTCAAGGATGCTACATGCTTTATGGTTATATTTGTTGCTATCTTCTGGTCGAAAGCAAGATCCTGGGGAAACAAGAGGCCAGTGAGATGTACTCCAAAATACTGGATCAGAGTTGACAGCAGCAGAATGTTGCCGCCAATGAAGCTGCAAGTTGAGGTCTGTCATTTGCCAACTTGTTGCAGTTGTGCAGGAGTGATTGGCACCTGTTGATACTTCACATTGGCCACAGGCTTGAGCAGCCTTGTGTTGCTATGGAAGGAGGTTGGGAAAAGCAGAAATGTGCTGGCTGCTGGCCTGAAGGCGGGCTCACGTATGCCTCCCTTACGTAGTATGATCTGTCACAAGGCACCCAAAGGGCAAGTGTCAAGTGGCACGATTCTTGTCAGCCAGGCATACAAGCATCCAGCAGGCAAAGCGAAAGCCAGCTCAGTGCACACCGTTTGATCTCCTTGGCCCAAAGCCGCACAAGTCACGGCCCACTCCTTCAATGCAAGCTGTAACTGCTGTTTGGGGTCATCCTGAATGAACCGTGTGGG
>JAABUP010009215.1_pt1 | contig 12229 bp, 15 predicted proteins | sample 5559201 | NCBI WGS metagenome assembly JAABUP01 (sample SAMN10711887, study PRJNA513373) | rock metagenome | isolation source: Antarctica rocks | place: Antarctica | reverse complement strand
TTTGCAGATGACTTTGCTGTCTTCAATCAAGTTGTTCAACTTCTAAAGTCATGGGCTGCTGTCGGCAGTGCATCTGTCCACTTTGAGAAACTGTGACTGAGAGTTGTCATTGTTAGACGTGGAGATGAAGCCAGCCCCAGTCCCACCTATGATCTTCTCACAATGAAGGATCTTCAGCACGGCCTTCACTGTAGGTCTCTCAAGGAATTCTTCTCTTCAATTAAAGTTCTTCACTTGGCTGCTGAGCAGTTATCTTCACTGACATGTTTTTGACAGCTCAAGAAGCTTCTTTGAAGAGAGGCAGATGAGATGCGCTTGATTTGACATAGTCTCAGCTGTCTTTATTCTGCTGTGCATGTGAGTCAATTTTTTCGCATGGCCGTGGCTCACACTGCAGCGTCTTTAAGTCAGCCTTTTGATTTTGTGCTCACTAGCCGCTGAGGCAACGAAGTTCAGCCAGACTTCATACATCATTTGTCTAGGTTTCTACAAGTCAAAGAGAGCCACCAGACTCCTTGCGATGCACTAATGGCTTTTATTGCGTCAAACATCTTGTTAGACGCGTATTCCCCCAAGATGCACGGTAAGATTCCACTGCACTTGCCGAAAATCAGTGCTAAGTACTTGACCAAATTCGCAGTCTTTAATTCAGAGATTGTCTACGATGTTCAATATCGGCAATTCTGTCTTCAGACCCTCACAGAGATATATAATGATGCGCACCTCATTCAGCAGCAGGATGCTTTCATTTGGAGCCAGCTTGTTACACTCTTCTTTGATATGATTGCATCTGAAAAGTCCACTATACAAATGCACCAGGACAAGGTGAGGTCTCTTGATATCAACTGAACGCTGTTCAAAAGCAACCAAACCTGCTATTACTGTCTTCAACAGACATCTGAACATTCTCTTTCTTATGAACACGTTATTTGTGACGTTTGTGTCCGAAATGTCGGGTACGAGACCTCGACCTTTGATTCTCAATATTGGATTGATGTCTGCCTATTCTGTTGCACAGAAAAGCTCATAGTAGGATTAAGGCCGTTCACTGCCGAATTACAGATTTTAAGCATAAATAACAGAGAAACCCATGAGGTGATCGCTGTAGGGATCATGAACTTGCTTCAAAGCATTTTGAGAAGTGTCTGAAGAATTCAGAACTTGTTTGATATTGCATATGACACCAGCGTTGATACGTCAGATGATGATGATGAGACTTCACTCAGCTGATCTGAAAGTAGGGGGCCTTATTGTGTTGATGCTATTCTTACGGCAGCTGTCAGCCTCTGATTGTGTGAACCTGTTTGATACTCTGGCCAAACGACTATTTTCTTCACTGACAGAACAAATGAGCAATTTCAGTTGTCTTCACTATCTGCTGAGATCTTGGTACCGTGACGGATGTCATGATGTCAATGCTTTGAAGGTTTGACTAAAGGAAAACTTGGGATTGACTACCTGTCTTTTTGGTCATGTTCACTCCCTTATTGCCACTAAAGTTGGCGTCACAGCTGCTACTATTGATAAAGGCTTTTCAGTGCTATTGATGAACTATAATGACTCAGGCAAGTGTGACAAGAACTGTGGTGAGCAAACAAATGTGCTCTTTTCAATACATGCTGAAAGAACAGTTAGGTTACAAGCTCATCCGGCCTGAAGAAAATGAAGCAGAGCCATATACCTGGCAAGTGTAAGTCTATCGTCTAATCACAGCTGCATCAGCTGATGTTCTAGCGGGCGAGCGACTTTGGCCGCACCGGTGTAGGTACTTGTGATTAGTTTCACTGTCATTTGTAACTAATGCGCGACAGCCTTTTCCCATCGGTGTATCTACCTGCAACTGGTCCTGTTCAAGACGGAGGGATGAGCAGACACAATAACCTCATCAAGCTTGCGCTCTGAAAGAGTTTAAGAATGAACCCTTCACTCTCTAAACCTGATGTTGTGGTTTCTGTGAGCACAGGTACCTGAAAGAATTCAGTCTCTTCAAGGTCTACCTCTTTTTGTCATGTGCTGTTTGATGGCTGCATTCCTTGACTGTTGCATGCATATATGTTCTTCTTTGATGAGAAAAGCAACTTTAGAGATGTTGTCAATAATTTAGACAAGGAAAGCTGCAATGATTATAAGCGACTCAACATCTTCCTACCCATAAATGAGCCAGGCATTGACAACATCAGCCAGATGCACAAGCTGCGGGAAAGTGTGCATCAGAATTCGCAGCTGATGGGAAATTGCCAAATGACAGTATATGCTCTGCTCATAACAACATTTTACTTTGAGCTGAACGGCCTCCTGAGGAACCTGTCAGAAGACCGATTCCAGTGCTTTGAAATGATATGTTGCCGCCTTTCAAACAAAGCCATAGTTGAGGTGCTTGAACAAGTCCATCCTTCTCAGCTGACTTTTGTGACAAACACAAGAACACTAGGGTATTACAATGAAAGGCGCAATCTTTGTCCAATGTGTCAGCGATATTGAAAGAACATTGAATTCAGCATTCACAATATGAGTCAGCTGACAAGTATAGGAGTGAGAAGTTCAAAACAGCCACAATGAAAGATTAGCGCATTTTCAAAGACTATGCAGTGGTTCATTGACCGGCAAGGCCTGAACACTTCATTTGAAACAGCTTATCATAAGAACCTGTGAAGTCACTCATGCAAATTGTGCCTGATGAATGGCTCTTACTCTAGTCTGAAGAGACAGGCATCTGCTTGTGAAGGGGGAACCTCATCACACAAAAGACCTTGACTGTCATAGTTTGAAACATTCTGGCTGCATTCCTTGACAACCAAATTTTTTGTGACACTGCAACCTTAGAACATAAGGTAGCATTATTGACAATTTACATCCATAATCAAGCTTGGCGAATAATACTATACAGAGATGGATAATTATACAGATTTCACTGCCTGCTTCTAAGACAGTTGACCTAAGAGATAAAGAATAGATCATTGTAAGAAATGTGAGAAAACCACCTTCAGACTTCATTCTATTAAAAGAGACTCTGCATATGTGCAACACATGATTAAACAAACAAGCTTCAAGTACAGAACAACACACATACAGACAAGAGAGCCAGTCTGATGAAATGTTAGTGTAATCTCTTTTCATGATTGCAGTGAAATCTGGGGTCACAAACTTGCATTGCACAAATACAACAACCCTTATTCAGTGCTTCTTCTTTCTTCATGCTGCTTCAGCACAAATCATGAGGCAGACTGTCTGACCTGATGAGAAGAACAAAGATTGCAAGACTTCAAAGAATTATGCTCAGATCAAGAACAATTGTGACAAGGAATTGAAACTGCATCACTGACTGAGATTAAGTGCTGTGTTTTCACAATATGATGTGAAGTGGCATAAGAGAGAATGCAACAACAGCAATGACAAGTATACCCTGTGCATTTGCGATGTAGGGCTCAATATCCTTTTCAAGCATAGTGTCATTCATTGCTTTGTAGACCACAATTGTGGTTGTGATCATGATCACCACTGTGATGATGCAGCTGAGATTGATGATTTGAGAGACAATAAGGGTTTGCAGCACCCGCCTTAACATCTCATTTGACAATGAAGAGTATTGGGCGAAGAAGACTAAGCCTTTGTTAGTCTTGATGTTCTGAGATGATGATGTTGGCTTTGTAGTTTCATTGTGAGTACAGTTGGACATGTCAGTTGAGAGACTTTATGTATGTCAGTTTGTATGTAACTTGTTTGAAGAGATGATACCGTCCGCTGTTGCTGGATTTCATAGGTAGGTAGTAGGTAGTTATGAAATTATCTATACACCTTGTGTACCCACATGCTAGGGCCTTGGATAGCGCTCACAGGTTCCAGGTAGGACTAGCGTCACTAATGACTGACTGATCAGCGTTACACCAACTTAATTTCAAAATAGACCCAACACCAAAATAATGACTGCCTAGGGTTTTAGTAGAAGCTGATAAGCGCCACCTTATCTCTGTGTATGTTCACACAAGAATAACAATTACCCATCTTTTGAACAGAACTGACATCGGATTTCAAGGCTTTCTGTGCCGCTTACATGTGTCTTGAGTGACTGACGGTTAGATAGCATAAGGCTAGTCACATTGACCATTAGGTCAGTCATCTAAAGTACCTTTACGGAAAAGGTGAACTCTCAATCATTCAAGAATTGGCACCCAACTCTTTATGTACAGCGGCTGAACTTTGACCACAAAAAGCCCACCATTGGCAACAGAAGTCAAGTCCTTTCAGTGACCGGTTTTGCTAGCGTGGTGGCTGAAGTCAGTTGCAGGAGCGCGTGTATGTACAGCGCTTATCGTCGAAGCAAGGCCTCATTCAACTGGGCGAATTTCAGCCTTAGCTTCAACGGGTTGACAGGGACATGATCGGAGTACTCCTCCATCGACAGGATATCAATCAGGTGACTGCCTAGCTCTGCGTCAGATGCAGCACTGGTCGATCGCAACTCCATCATCGATTATAGCACACAACCAGGCACAGCAATCTCAAATCATGACTCTTCACCCCGCTCCTCGTCTTGCAAGAGCAAGTTGGGAGACCACTCACAAACATAAGCGAAGAAATTTCCGCTCAGAGCGCTCTGAGCCAAACTGTTTCACAAGTTCATAGTTTATCTTCACTGATGTTGATTAAGATGTTCAATGAACGTTGAAAAGTGAGTTATGATGTTCAGTGAACATCATAACTATAAGCCAATATGTTCAATGAACCTCTGGATTGACTTGGCAGTGAATGGGTTCAGTGAACGTGTTGAGTTGCAGAAGCGACTCGAGATGGGCAGACACCGCAAAATGAGCCCCGTCACGCTGAATCGACAACCCCGAACCGGACAAACGCAAACGGTAGCACACGAACACTGCCAGAATTGATAGGCAGGTATTCAAGAGGTGGACACAGCCCTAGCAGCCAAGAATACTCGTACCCTTAACATGATGCACTTCAGCAGAAAGAGCCAGACTAGCGCGTGCGAATGGGAATGGCTCGACTAAATGGATACCTTCACCGGGTTAGTGCGCCGAATGCAGCCAAGCAAAGTAGATGGTCAAGCACTTCATATTCGATTTTCACGATGGGATGCATATTGGACACTGATGTTAGCACAAACAGGTGCAAGAGAAGACAATCTCCCCTTCAACCAAGGAGGGAGGGCATCATCCGACATGACGTGGAACCCTAAGCTCGACGTTGGCAAAGCAGCAATCAAATTCACCACATTCATAAGACTCGAACCAGAAATATACAAAGGCAACACCTCAGGCCCTCCTGGGAATATGCAGCAGCAATCCTAGGTGTGCACTCTGTATTCTGTACAGGTGTAGCTGGTTCGAATCCAGTGGGGGGCACCCCTTTTCGACACTGGTGACCAAAGAAATACCAATCTCTAGCTCAACAATTTCAGCCCGCCAAACCCTATACCCTTCATCTCCTCCTGCACATACTCTACCACGCGTCTAAAAGTTCCCTTCCCTCCATCGCAAGCACCACTCTCAAGATGCTGTGCCAGCCCACTCACAGTCGAGAATTGCATAACAGCCTTCTTCTTGCTCCCCTCGCCCATCAAGGCACGCGGGCAATGGAATGATATCTCATCGGGTACTAGTAAGGGCAAGGATATAGGTAAGTGAGCGTGGACGCTTGACGACAGATGTTGCTGAAGTGCGCTATGCTTGAATGTGCGAGTACAGGACGGACGGCAGAGGGGGCATGTTTGATAGCCACTCCGAGTGCGAGGCCGGAGGGTAAGGATGGAGTGGAAGTTCGTGCTAGTTGAGAGAGTGGATATGGGTGTGAGGATCGCGGAGGGTGGATAGGAGTCGAGGAATTCGGTCGAGGTTGGGGTGAGTATCGGACTCCGAATCTGCGATGTCGAAGTCCCAGACTGGTTGTCCTCTACCAGCCACTGTGCCGTGACTCCTCCCGATATTATGATGCGTCCTGTATCATTCGCTGCAATAGCTGCATTTAGTTTCGTCTTCGTCATCCCTGACACACATTTTCCACTCTCTAAATGTTGCAACTGCGCCGACGGACAATTAAACTGCTTCTTGCACTCCGCGTCTGCTACACACTTGATGTCGCTCAGCGGATTATGTCGCACCGACGTCAGATGCCGCCCCAGCGCATCCCGATTCTTGAAAGTCCTTTCGCACTTCTTGCACTTCGTCCGCTGATTGCCCTCCTCTTGTTTTTGTTTCTTCTTCTTTTTGCCCCCCTTCCCCAGTCCGTGTACCTTGCTACAACGAAGATGATCTGCGAGTGCCCCTTCATTTTTGAAATCGCGCTCGCAGTCACAGCACCGGAATTGTGTCGCGGAAGACGGCGTCATTGCTGGGACGGGGGCGTGCGATTGCATGTGTAGTGCGTGTAGCCCTCTCGTAGGAGAGAGGATTTCGCAGTTGTAGCAGTAGGCATGCAGGCTCTCGCGCTGGTGGGCTTCAAGGGATCGTTCCTGTGCGAAGCGCCGCCTGCATTCAGGACAGGAGTATTTGTCGATGGGCGATAGGCGGGCCTCGAGCAGCGCTTCGTGGCTGTCAGAGGGATCGCAGCGGGGGCAGGGACAGTGCTTGGTGGATTTTTGGTGTTGGACCAGAGAGGGCATGGTGGTGGTGGTGGGATGCGATATTAACGTACTAGTCACAGTGAGGTAAAGAGAAGGGGCTACCTCAGGCACTCAGGCCATAGTCCAAGAGGAGTTTAGCCTTAGCGGGAAGAAGTAATTCCGGGCCGAAGATATGATTATATAATCAGATCATGTTAAGTTGCGCACTGCTCTGCGGTTGTTTTGTATGTGTTTCTCATGATTCTAGCAAAATCACCATTTTCTACATGTATGAATAACCACGCCAAAAATCATTACATCTATCCCCAATTTCACTGGGCTGTGTATCAAGGTCTACTATATCTAGAAACCAAGTTGACTTTACCCTCCTATACCCGTGTGCTGTGGAAAACGCTAATATGTGATAAACCAGACCGCGCCAGAATCGTTACCCAGCCACTATTCCAGCCCTCAAGGCCTGAAGTGTCTAGTGGTCAGACTGAGAGCAGCCACAGGCTGACAGCCACAGGCTTGGCAAAGAAGAATGGAGATAATTACATACCAGTAGGTTAAATTACGCTGTAATCATTATGTGGTACGTGCGGGGTCGTGTGTTACAGCCGTGGAAGCTCGTAGTTTAGGGAGTAGCAACAAACCCAACAGCGCTGTCGCCATCACGTTGACCTGCAACATTGACTCCCACCCTTCAACGCCAACGACATAGTCGTTAACAGTAAGAGGTTTCCAGACAGTGAAATCGAGGAAATGTCCGCAGATTGATTAAGAAGTTGCTACTTGCCAATGTCAACAAAAGATACTGTCTACTTATACAATGAAATCCTGAGTGATTCATAGTGGGCTGACCAGCCTAAGAGGCACTCTCGGTACCACTATCCATTCGGCATCAGCATCCATATCCTTCTTTAGCATTGCCTCCATCGATTTCAAGAGTCCGTCTCTGGCTTCGTCGAAAGCTCTGCTGTGATTGAGTCGATACCGATACCCAATCCTCTTTGCCCAATACTGATCCGAACACCCATCTAACGGTCCCAGTACTGACGCTTCTTTGTCGAGCACAGCATCAAGAAGTTGAATTGTGTTCTCGCTCCCGTCCTCGAGGGTATTCAACACACGTAGCAGTGAAGAGACAGTCTGTTCGAAGACGGTTCGTCTGTTGCTGAGAGCTTGACCGTTCAAGATTGCGTCGAAGTCTGCCAAGTAGCTGCCCCAGATAGGATGAGCAGTGTCGGCCTTATTGTAAGGAAGAAGTCGTTCGCGGCACAATAAAGCAGCTAGGCTCAACGCCAGGTCCTCAGGTGTCCCTCGAGACCAAACACTCTCACGCAGTCTGTGATATAGATGCAAGCTCTCTTCCGACCTTATCCAATCACTCAGCACTTCGAGAGTTTGGCCATGGTAAGTAGAGCTCCAAGTTAGAAGCAATAGTATATTGTTCTCTGGTTTCCGAAGAGACGGACATTGACGATAGGTTTGCTCGCTGCTTTCCGTTAGCACTGTCTTTCCAATATCGCAGGGCAGTGACTTACAAGTAAATATTGATTAGATTCGTTTGTCGTGCACCAAACCCGCTCAGTAGCTGCGACGGGAGATTCTAAGTCGTTGTTAGCTTTTGCCAGTCTCGGCCATAAGGGCACTGTACCAAGTGATTGTCTGGATAACCGATAGGGAACGAAGCCATCATGCGTTGACTCCACTCGAGTGTATTTGGAACGCCGGTGTTTGAGGCGCCGGCGAAAAGATTGGACTTCAACAGAGTGTTGTGCATTTCCCTCGGATCGAAATGTTCAAACTGGTTTGAACAGGTAACACCGAAAGGCTCAGCGCAGAAGGATGCATTTTGGCTTGTGGTATAATCGGGGTCAAAGTTGTGCTGTCGACACTCCACCCTACCGCCGGAAAATTCGAGAAGGCTCCGGAACAATGAGATTGTCTGAAGCTCCGCGCGTTCTAGCATCTTGACCGGAGCGTCCGCGGCAACCAATGGCTTGGATAGATCTGTCTGCCTGTCCCGGAATGGTTGGAGCCAACCATTTTGGTCTCGCCGAAGGAGATCAAGGGCAGGAGGGGAATCGAAGTTTTCGAGGAAATTGAGACAAAGGAATGAGAGGTTTTGTGTGAAACGCTTAAGGACCTGAGAATCGGACTTCTAAATATCATTAGCAGGTATGTTGGAGGGTCAATATGGGGATGTCTTACGAGAATGTCCCAAACCAGGATCGCTCGCTCGAGCGCTACCTTGAGACCATCCAATCTGGCCGCATCGCGATAGCAGACCTCAGGTCCAGGGCCCTTCCCCCCGCGGATCGCTTTGACGGCGTTGTGGAGAAAGCCGGTTTGAGCTCTTCTTTTTGCCTCCGGGGTTCCGTCACCCTCAGCTGGCTCGGTCGGGTTGTAGTGAGAGTTCAATCGAAACCCACGACGATCTTTCAAGAAAGCCGAAAGACATGATACAGCAACAACAAGCTCATAAGACCTTTGGTTCTTGCATTCACTGACGTTTAGTACCATATCAACCGTGATACCCAAGTCCGAAAAGTGTCGGCCGAGGTTGAAGTCCTCTGACAGAATCTGATCTGAGGATAAGCAGACAAGGATCCACGGCCCTTTGTTCTGGCTGGGATGTAGTTCTCTGGGTTCAAGCGGAAGCGCGTCAGATGTCTATGAGACAGTATGACCTGTAAGTTACTAAAGTCTCTTGGTCGAATAATAGAGTACATACCTCTGTATCAGCCTCCATCGAGCCACAACTGATTTTGACGTTCTGGAGATCTGGCCAGGCGAGGCTGGGCCCTGACCAAGATAGGGCTGCATTCTCCATGTCATGCGTTTCGGGCGCTAGGCGGATTGGACAAGACGTACTCGGCATAGAAAGAAGGCAACGAGAACGTTAGAAGGCACAGAGGGTGACAGAAGGTAACAGGAACGGCTGGGGGTCTTATATGAGAGGTACGGACCCCGGATCGAGGGTATTCACCTGCAGGCATCGTCATGCTGCAAAGACTCGACAGCTAATTTTCACATCAGGGGGTGGTGAGCTCCACAAACGCCTGGCAGCTACCGTCGCCCGTATGTTTACGTTGGGCTGAGTCAATCACATTAATTGAGGTCGATGCGAGGATCAATCGTGAGCCTACCAATCAAAACGTTCCCACCGTCAAACCCTAGTATGTTGGTAAGCGGAATGCTCCTCTGCTGGAGGCGCTAGGCCCGCAAACCGTTCGCGGCCTGACAAACCGTTTGCGCGACCATTCAGGGTCTACTGCCATTTTGGGAGCTTTCCTCTGCGCTCCACATTCTCGTCATCTATCTTTTCAAAACAGGTACAAGCGAAAGATGGAAGCCATGGCGTTTCGCTATCCTATGCATATAGCTGCGGAGGAAAGTCAGTGGCGAGTAGTCATCCCCACAGACCTTCTATCAGTCTGATCACATCTGGACGCATCGCTTTCCCACTTCGTGGCCGCTGAGCAGCACTGACGTTGGCGACAACGCCGATCCTACAGGAGCCTCTCTCTCTGACACACACTCTCTCTGCTCTCCTACATCCTCATGGGGATACTCCTAAAACCACTTCAGCAGCTCGCCTCGACAGGATGCTGTCTTTGCTCAGATGATCTTATCCAAGATATTTTCAATTCATAGCCTGCCCATTGAACACTTGGACAGACGATACGCTTGGTCCCTGCCGGCTGTGAAGCAGACGGACTTACAATTTTCCGTCACATGAGATGGACGGAATAGACCCAGAAGGAAAACGTCCTGCATCCGACATACCTCAAATGCAGCCACAGCAGCAACTCTATGAAACGTCGTCTCCTCCGTATTCGAACCATGCATTGCCGCGGCCTCCTCCCTTCGATCAAGCTCTGCCCCCATCACAGTATCACGACTACAATGCGATGCAAGTTCCTCCGCCGCCACATGGACCGGGCGGGAGTTACGCACCGTTTCCGGTGACACCCGGGCCAGGCCATCTGGGAAGTGGAGGTCCGTCTGGTGGTTCTTTTAACCGAATGCCCTGTCAGCAAAGGAAAAAGCAGGCCCGGGCGACACAGGTATGACATATATTAGAAGCCGCTCTTTGAGCGAACACTGACGTCCCTTAAGGCTTGCGATGCGTGTCGGAACCGCAAGGCGAAATGCGACGAAGGCAGGCCTTCATGCAGTTTCTGCCGTGAGAACAGCCAGGACTGCGTGTATGGTGAGAGTCAGCCAACAAGGTGAGGCCACTCCGAAACCCTTTCTATCTCAGGCCTCACTGACTCCAAGCCAGGGCAGGTCTTAACGCGCAGATAATAGTTACAACATTGAGAGAATTGCGTGATGCTTTCACCAATTACACGTCAACTTTATCGGCCGATCACAAAAAGCAGTTTGAGGTGATGGATGACTTGAAGTACCGCCTCCAGCAATTACAGATCGGGCAAGTTGGGGGCTCCTATGGCACCAATGTCCCGGACATCCCCGTAGGGGTCCATAAGGGGATTGGAGAATCGAAGCCAACTCGACAAGTGCCTGAATTCGGCGAACAGAGGGCGTCAGCGCCTGAGAGGCAACCCTCAGTACCGGCGGCAACGGCAGCATATCCGTCACAGATGCAAGCTCTTTCGACAGAAGCCGGAGTTGGAGAAATTGGGCTGCAAGTGAGCAGAGATGTTGTTACACTGTCAATACCAACCAAACATACAACAGCAGCTCACAAACTCCTTCGCTGGTCCTCGATACAGAGGCTCATGTCTCCAAATCCAACATTTTCCATCGAAAGCTACATCATGGACCTAGAAGAAGGACGTTGCCTCCTGGATTTGTACGGACAAGGTGGGAAATCAGGTCCGAGAGACAGTTGGCAGCCTCACTTAGCAAGTCCGGCACCCAGCACAACCAGTGTCAACAGCGAAGTGCAGACATTCAGCCCAACCACTCCATTAGAAGATTCTTGGGGCAAACGGTTTGATAGGCTCAACGGTGAGAATATGAAAAGAATGCCCCATGTGGCTTTTGGTGGGCTCGGACCTGATGGGACCTTGCAGATTGATCGCCAGACATGTGATGACCTGCTCAAGAGCTACACGAAAAACATTCATATTCTGCATCCTTTCCTCAACATGGGCCAACTGAAGAACACGAAGGACGAGTTAGCGAGGAGATACAACGCCACTGAGTACCAAGGCACCCTTTCACATCATCATAAGCCCGCAGCACCCCCAACCAAAGCCATCAAACGCAAACACTCAACCAGTACAACGTCAGGTCCGCCTACTAAGTCAAGCTGTGGGTGCAGCTCATCATCGAACAGCATGTTCAGACCTTCGCTGGAGCGATCTGTTAGTACTGCATTGGTTCTATTAGTGTTGGCGTTGGGGAAGATTTGTCAATGGAAGGATCCATTACCTGGGTCAGCGCCGGACAGAACGCAAACTTCACACCAACGAACGCAGCGCTCCCCGACCTTAAACCAATCCTCCAACTACTGGAATATGGCATCAACACCCGACGTAAGCTTTCGATTGGGTCACATAGGCCGTGTGTCATCGAATGAAGGGCTCTCGTCGTTTGAGAAAGGCTCAAAGAACCTAGATGCCATTCCTGGCCTGGCATATTACGCTTATGCAACTAACATCTTGGGCAATCTACATGGCAGCATTGATCTGACTT
>JAABUP010009214.1_pt1 | contig 12229 bp, 10 predicted proteins | sample 5559201 | NCBI WGS metagenome assembly JAABUP01 (sample SAMN10711887, study PRJNA513373) | rock metagenome | isolation source: Antarctica rocks | place: Antarctica | reverse complement strand
CGTGACAGGAGGGCTGATGCGTCCCGCCGTGACTCCACCCTGGCAGGTGACGCCGACACGGGTCGTCGTCTTTCCACAGGGGGAACTTCGTCATGGCGAGCCGGACAAGACTACCGGCGCGCGGCACTCGCCAGGAAATCGTCGGTCGGGTAGAGAACCTGTGGGCTCCGTGCCGTCCGACGCGTGCCCGCCGTCGCAGCTCAGGGTCGGCTCAGGGTCGGCTCAGGGTGGCGCCTCATGGTCAGGACACCCACCGCACCGCGACGCTGGTCACAGCCAGCAGACAGCCCTCGGACCAGATCGAGACGAGCTCACGATGACCAGGACGACCACGATGACGCAGCCGCCCCCAGTGCCTCCGGCCGGCACGCCGACTCCGCCCAAGCGCACTGCCTCGGACACCCCGGGGCAGGTCCTCCTCGACGGGGCACTGATCCTGCCGCGGTCCGTGACCGCCACGCATGCCCTGCTTACCGGGAAGGGGGTGAGCGCCTACCGCCGCACCTTCCCCAGCGCCACGGGCTCCGGCACCAGCTCACCGACCCGGGTGGCCACGCACGTCGTCGCCGGGCTCGTCCTCGGGGTGCTCACCGTCCTCGTCGTCGTCGCCCTCGTCCTCAGCCTGGTCAGGTCGCCGCTGCTCCTCGCCCCGGCCGGAGGGCTCACCCTCGTCAGCCTGACGGCTCTGGGCGCCCTCCACGACTTCATGACCCGCCGGCTCGTCGATACGCCATGACCGAGCTGACGAATGCGCTGCTCTCTCTCGCCACCTCGCCGTGGGCGCTGGTCGTGCTCTTCCTGTGCTGCTACGTCGACTCGATCTTCCCGCCGGTGCCGAGTGAGGCCTTCGTCATCACGATGGGAGCCCTCGGCGTCGCGGGACACGGTCCCTCCCCGGTTGTCGTCGTCCTCGTAGCTGCCCTCGGTGCCTTCCTCGGTGACCGCACGGCATACGCGATCGGCAGGCGTATGCCGGACCGCGGGCCTCCCTTCATCGGCGCGAACCGGGCGGCCCGACTGCAGGCCTGGGCGCGACGGATGCTCGACGAGCGCGGCGCCACGTTCATCCTGTCGGCGAGGTACATCCCGGTCGGGCGGGTGGCGGTCAACGTCACGGCAGGGATGGTGGGCTACCCGGCCCGCCGGTTCACCGCCTTCGCGGCGCTGGCGTCACTGCTCTGGGCGACCTACTCGACCGTCATCGGAGCGAGCGTCGGGGCTGCGCTGCGCGACCAGCCCCTGGTCGCGGTGCTCGTCGGCGTGGTCGGCGGCCTGGTCATCGGCATGGGCGTCGAGGCCGTCCTGCGTCGGCAGGGTTCCGCACCGAAGGACGGTGAGCCGGTGGACCTGGAACCGGTGGGCGACACGGCGGAGAGTCTCAGCCGAACCGCACGATGACGTGGTCGCGAGCCCCCGCCAGCGGGCCCGCGAGCTCGTCGGTGTCCTCCTCGCCCGGGTAGCCGTCGACGTCGTCCGTGTCGGTGGTGTGACCCGTGTCCTTCCCGTCGAGCATGACCCGCGGCTCGTCGACGAGGACCGGGACCCGCAGCCGCGCGACGTACCAGGTGCGGTAGACCAGCCAGGCCACTCCCGTGAGCCGCAGCAGCAGGAAGAGCGCATACCACCCCGGAGGGAGCCCGCGGTCCGGCACCTGGACGCTGGCGAGGTAGAGCCAGACGGCGATGAAGTACATGGCCTCGGTGGCGGCCCAGTAGAGGTGGTCCGTCCAGCGCAGTCCGACCAGCGCGACGAGGGGAACCAGCCACAGGGACGACTGGACCGGGAAGGACGTTCCCGTCACCAGGACGGTCCCGACCATGACGAGCGAGACCTCAGCGACACCCGGTCGGCGCCGTGTCGACAGGGCGAACACCGCTCCCGCGGTGACGGCGGCGAGCCAGCCGAGGGCGCAGAGGGCGATCACCACCCCAGTGGGAAGGGGGTATCCCGCCAGCTGGGGCAGCAGCCACGGCGAGCCGAGGCCGGCACCCGAGGCGTACCAGCCCCGGTAGGAGACGACGGCCGCGGTCGGGTTGAGCACGCCGAAGACGAGCATGACCAGGCCGAAGGTCACCAGGGCGGTGCCGGCGGTTCTGCCCCACGCGACGAGCCGTCCGGCGCGGACGGAGACCAGGAGCAGTGCGATGACGAGAATGACCGGATAGGTGCGGGCCGAGACCGCCAGGCCGAGCAGGGCCCCGGAGAGGACGAGGCGCTCCCTGCTCCAGAAGTACATCGCCGCCGACACGAGCGCCACTCCCAGGATGTCCGGCGCCACGACCAGGGTGAGCACGACGACCGGGGAGAGCGCCACGTGGGCGGCCCGGATCGGGAAGCGGCGCACCGAGGCGGCGGTCCACCACGTCGTCAGCGCCAGCAGAACCGCGGCGAGGAGGGCCCAGAGCGCGAAGTAGAACCGCATCCGGTCGCCGATCGGGGCCGAGGGCACGACCGAGGCGAGGAGGGACATGACGAAGCCAGTCAAGGGCGGCTGGGTGGCCGTCGCTGCACCGGACCCGCCGGTGAGGAACGCGACGACGCCGGCGGTCAGGCCGGCGTCCTTGTACGTCGCGGGCAGGTCGGAGAAGCACGCGTGCCAGAACTGGTCGGGTGTGCTCCACCCGTGGTCAATGCAGTGCGCGCGCTCGACGACGCCGAGCGCAACCGGGACGGCCGAGGCCGCCGCGAGGACGGCGGCGTAGTACCGCCAACCCTTGGCGACGGAGACGGCATACCGGCCGAGGGGTCCGCCGATGACCTGGGAGGCCGAGGCCACCACCGCGTCCTCCCGTGAGGGCACGGCAGCGCGGTCAGCGCGGTCAGCGCTGGTCAATGCTCCTCCACGACATGCCCGAAGCCTACGAGCGCGACCGGGCCGCCTTGCTCAGCGGGGTGCGGGCGCCGGCCCCGTCGTCGTCGTGGTGCCGGCCCGCCCCGGCGTGGGCAGGCCCGGAGGCGGCGCAGTCGTCGCTGCGGTCGTCGTCACCAACGCCGGGGTCGTCCTCGTCGCCGCCGGAGGGCTCGTCGCCGTCACCACGGGTGGGCTTGTCGGTGGGCTTGTCGACGGGCTTGTCGGTGGGCTTGTCGACGGCGTGGTCGGCGGCGGCGCGCTGGTCGTGGTGGTGGTCCGCGGCAAGGTCGTGGTCGGCGGCGGGGTGCTGGTCGTGGTCGTCGGCGGCGTGCTAGTCGTGGTCGTCGGCGGCGTGGCGGTCGTGGTGGTGGTCGGCGGCGCCGTGGTCGTCGTCCGGGAGGGCGCCGGCGTGGTGGTGGAGGTGCTGGGCGGGACGGTGGCGGTCGGGGCGGGTGTGGAGACCTTGTTGTCCCCGATGCCGGCCCGCGGCGGGAAGTCCTGGGCAGGCACACCCTTGAGGGCCGCGGTGATGAAGTCCTTGAAGATCGACAGCGGGATCGAGTTGCCGCTCAGCTCGTCCAGACCGGCAATGTTCTCGAGCGGCTGCGGCTGCCCGCCGACGTCGCGGTACATCCCGACGGACACCGAGAGCTGCGGCACGATCGCGGTGAACCAGACGGACTTGTGCTCCTCGGAGGTCCCCGTCTTGGCCGCGACAGGGCGGCCGATGTCCGCCGCCCGCGCCCCGGTGCCACCCGGCGCGGTGACCTGCTTCATGGCGTCGATGACGTCGGCCGCCACGTCCTTGGAGAAGGCCTGCTGCACCTGCTTCGGGGCCTTGTAGTCGATGTTGACCTGATCCGACGTCACCGCGGCGATGAGGTAGGGAGCGGCCCGCTGCCCCTGCGCGGCGATCGTCGCGTAGGCGCTGGCGACGTCGAGGACACGCGGCGAGGAGGTGCCGAGGACATTGGTCAGGTCGTCACCGAGACCCAGCGTGGCCGCCGGTAGGCCGGCCGCCACCGCGGCGTCGTGGGTCGCCTTGGGGCCGATCCTCTGGTTGAGGCCAACGAACACGGTGTTGATCGACTTGGCCGTGGCCCGGCGCAGGTCGACCATGCCGTAGTCGGTGTTTCCCTCGTTGCTGATCCCACCCGCACGGCCGAGGCCCGACACGGCAAGCGGGCTGTTGCCGTCGAACCGCGTCGTGGTGCTGATCCCCTGCTGCAGGGCGGCGATGAGGGCGAACGGCTTCATCGTCGAGCCGGCCTGCATCTGCGCATCCGTGGCGCTGTTGAACTGGCGGGCCTGGTAGTCGGCGCCGCCGTACATCGCCACGATGGCGCCGTCACCCGGGCGCACCGCTGCGAGCCCGGCATACACGTCCTTGGCATCCTTCGGGAAGTCCTTGTCGATGGCCGCCAGCGCCGCGTCCTGCGCCTGCTTGTTGATCGTCGTCGTGATCCGCAGGCCACCACGGTCGATGTCGTTGTCCGCCAGCTTGAGGTCTGTTCCCAGGTGCTTGCGCACCTCGTTGACGAGGTAGCCGTTGGGCCCGGCGAGCGCCTTGTTGGGCTCCGGGGGGATGGTCGGCGGCAGGTCGGTCATCCTGGCCCGCTCGGCCGGGGCCAGCCAGCCCTGCGAGACCATGCCGTCGAGGACGTAGGTGACGCGGTTCTTGAGGTTTCCCTGCTGTTTGGGGCCGAGCGCCGGGTCGTAGAGCGACGGGGCGTTGATGACCGAGGCCAGGACCGCGCCTTCGGGCACGGTGAGCTGGCTCGGGTCCTTGCCGAAGTAGGCCTGGGACGCCGTCTTGATGCCATAGGCGCCGCGGCCGTAGTAGATCGTGTTCAGGTAGTTCTGCAGGATCTCGGCCTTGGACTGCTGCTGGTCGATCTTGATGGAGATGACGATCTCCTTCCCCTTGCGGGTCAGCGACCGGTCCTGGGTGAGGTAGAAGTTCTTGACGTACTGCTGGGTGATCGTCGAGCCGCCGCTCTGGCTGCCACTCCCTCGCAGCCCCTCCCAGACCGCCCTGGCCAGACCGGTCGGCGACACGCCTCGGTTGGAGTAGAAGCTGCGGTCCTCGGCGGCGAGCACGGCCTTCTGCACCGGGTCGGGCACCTGCGTGAGGTCGACCGACTCCCGGTTGGCGCTGACGTCGCTGATCCGGGCCAGCTCGGTCTTGCCGTCGTCGTAGTAGATGATCGACGCCTGTGCGTCGGCGAGCTGGTTGGGCTTGGGGACCTGGATGGTGGCATAGGCGATGGCGACGCCGACGCACCCCAGCGCGAACAGGCTGAGCAGGGTCACCAGGATCCGCCTGGCCCACGTGCGGCCGCGCGACCCCTTGCTCTGCTTCGTGCCCTCCCCGCGGGCGGACAACTCCCCGTTGGTGCTGGTGCTCACAGATCCACTTCCGTCGACGTCCCGGCCGGGTCCGGCCGCGGCTGTGTGCACGGAGGCACCGAATCAGTATGCGGCGCGGCACGGTCGCAGCCGAAATGCGACGGCGGTGAACCGCGACACGTCACGAGAAGCGCCCCCGTGAAGCTCACGCCGCCCGGCATGCAGCTGTCTGGGGTAGTGTCCGAGCAGACAAAGCCAGAGTATGTCACCTGACTCTTGGAACCTGTTCATCACCCACCGGCATACCTGCACGGTGCAGCCGCAAACCCGCAAGGAGAACCCATGGGATCCGTCCGCGTCGCCATCGTCGGCGTCGGCAACTGCGCCAGCTCGCTGGTGCAGGGTGTCGAGTACTACAAGGACGCGCCGACCGAGGGGGTCGTCCCCGGTCTGATGCACGTCGAGTTCGGGGAGTACCACGTGCGCGACGTCGAGTTCGTCGCGGCGTTCGACGTCGACGCCAAGAAGGTCGGTTTCGACCTGTCCGAGGCGATCACCGCGTCGGAGAACAACACCATCAAGATCGCCGACGTGCCGCCGACGGGTGTCGTCGTCCAGCGAGGCGTGACGAACGACGGGCTCGGGAAGTACTACCGGATGACCATCGAGGAGTCAGACGCCGAGCCGGTGGACATCGTCGCCGCGCTCCGCGAGGCGAAGGCCGACGTCCTCGTGTCCTACCTCCCCGTCGGCTCCGAGGTCGCGGACAAGTACTACGCCCAGTGCGCCATCGACGCGGGTGTCGCCTTCGTCAACGCCCTGCCGGTCTTCATCGCGAGCGACCCGGAGTGGGCGGCGAAGTTCGAGGCAGCCGGCGTGCCGGTCATCGGCGACGACATCAAGAGCCAGGTCGGGGCGACGATCACCCACCGGGTCATGGCCAAGCTGTTCGAGGACCGGGGCGTCGTCCTCGACCGGACCTACCAGCTCAACGTCGGCGGCAACATGGACTTCAAGAACATGCTCGAGCGCGACCGCCTCGAGTCCAAGAAGATCTCCAAGACCCAGGCCGTCACGTCGAACATCGAGCACGACCTCGGCGAGAAGAACGTCCACATCGGCCCGAGCGACTACGTCCAGTGGCTCGACGACCGCAAGTGGGCCTACGTCCGCCTCGAGGGTCGCGCCTTCGGCGATGTGCCGCTCAACCTCGAGTACAAGCTCGAGGTCTGGGACTCCCCCAACTCGGCCGGCATCATCATCGACGCGATCCGCGCGGCGAAGATCGCCAGGGACCGGGGCATCGGCGGCGCCCTGCTGTCCGCCTCGTCCTACCTCATGAAGTCCCCCCCGGAGCAGCGCCCGGACGACCTGGGCCGGGCAAAGCTCGAGGCCTTCATCGCCGGCACCGAGCCGCGCTGACCCCTCCCGCACCAGCGCGTATGCCGTCCGCTCACCGTGAGCGGGCGGCATACCGGCGCCTGGTGGCCGCATCGTCAGGTGTATCCCGTCGTGGCCTCGTCCTCGGCGCGTCCCGCGGGTACGCTCGGCGTACGTGCGCAGCGTCCGGTCAGCGGAGATGCGGGCAGCGCCACTTCTGGAGGTGCTTCATGAGCAGCAGCGACGAGACCGGCCAGGTCACCGGAACGAAGGACAAGGACTACAACATCATCTGGTTCACCGAGGTGTGCCTGAGCAACGTCCTTCGGCTCGAGACCTATGCGGCGGACGCCGAGCGGGATGGGGACACCGACCTCGCCGAGTTCTTCCGCCGGGCCCAGGGCGAGAGCCGCAAGGGCGCCGAGCAGGGAAAGCAGCTCCTCAAGTCGCGACTCACGTAGCCCACACCCCCGGCCGGGGCGCCGGCGGCCGGCCGCCGGCGGCCACCTCGTGCCGAGCGGAACAGGACCGGGGCACCGGTGGTTGACGGGTTCATGAAGATCGACATCTGGTCCGACGTCGTCTGCCCGTTCTGCTACATCGGGAAGCGCCGGCTCGAGGCAGCGCTGGCCGAGTTCCCGCACCGCGACGACGTGGAGGTGGTCTGGCACAGCTTCGAGCTCGACCCCACCGCCGAGGCGGCCGGGGCCGGGTCGCTGCCGGACCGGCTCGCGAAGAAGTACGGCATGTCGCGCGAGCAGGCCGTCGCCAGCCAGCACAGCCTCGCCGCCAACGCCGCCACGGTCGGGCTGGACTTCCAATGGGAGAGGGCCCAGCCGGGCAACACCTTCGACGCCCATCGCCTGATCCACTTCGCCGGCGCGACCGGCCTCGCGGGCGAGGCCAAGGAGCGGCTGCTGCGGGCCTGCTTCACCGAGGGCCGGGCGATCGGCGACCGCGCCACCCTCGTGGAGCTGGCCGGCGAGGTCGGCCTCGACCCGGCGGCCGTCCGGCAGGTCCTCGAGTCCGACGACTACGCCGACGCCGTACGGGCGGACGAGGCGCAGGCCCGCGCCTACGGCATCAACGGCGTCCCCTTCTTCGTCCTCGACGAGAAGTACGGCATCTCCGGAGCCCAGCCCGCCGAGGTCTTCACGCAGGCCCTAGCCCAGGCGTGGACCGAGGCCCACCCGCTCCAGATGGTCCCTGCCGGGAAGGGCGACGCCTGCGAGGGCGACAGCTGCGCCGTCTGATCCGGCCGCGCAGTGCCGACCACGCAGTGCCGACCAGACAGCGTCGACCACGCTGAGCGCTGGCTCTGAGCCCACTCCGCAACACTGACGTATGCCGGATGCCCAGGCGGGCACGGCATACGCGCGTCTCAGCGCGGGACGGCCTGCTCGCCGACCTCGGCCGGGAGATCGCCCTGGACGAACACGACAACGACGGTGACGTTGTCGCGCCCGCCCGCCCGCACAGCCCGGGCGACGAGGGTGTCCGCGACGACCTGGGGGTCGTCGTCCGCGGCGAGGACCTCGGCGATCTCGGGAACGTCCAGCTCGTTCGTCAGCCCGTCGCTGCAGACGAGGAAGCGCTCCCCCGGCTGGGGTCGGAAGACCCAGGTGTCGACCGGCTCGAGGGGATCCCGCCCGAGGCAGCGGGTGACGAGGTTGCGGGCGGGATGGACCTTGGCCTCGTCCTCGGTGATCGCCCCGATGCGCACGAGGTCGGCGACCTCCGAGTGGTCGACGCTGACCTGAGCCAGCTGGCCGTCGACGAGCCGATAGACCCGTGAGTCGCCGATGTTGAAGACGGCCCAGTGCTCGGAGCCCTCGACCATGACCGCGGCCAGGCCCGAGAGGGTCGTCGCCATCCCGGTCTGCTCGGGGTGCTGAGCGGCCGACGTGAGGATGGCCCGGTTGGCCGCCTTGACCTGTTCGACGAGGTCGCGGGGCCGCAGCCCGGATCGCCCCGACAGCTGGCGCAGCGTCTCGACCGCGATCTGGCTCGCCACCTCACCCGCCTGGTGCCCGCCCATCCCGTCGGCCACGACGAAGAGGGTGCCCTCCGCCATGGCGGAGTCCTCGTTGTGCTCGCGGACGCGGCCGACATCGGTGGCCATCGCCGCCACGAGGGTGGGTGTGGTGCTCATGTCGGACCTCCCGAACGGACCGGCTGGCCGCCCCTGACGGTGGCGACGCGAGGTGGTGTGGTGCCGAACCTAGCCCACGTCGCCCTCGCGCGCCGCCCACCAGGCCAGCAGCCGCCCGCGCGCCCGGTCCTTGCCGAGAACCCCCTCGTCCAGACGGAGGGAGAGCAGGTACCGGTACGCCTCACCGACGAGCCGGCCCGGCGGGATGCCCAGCGCCTCACCGATCTCGTTGCCGTCGAGCTCCGGCCGCACCTTGGACAGCTCCTCCTGCTCCTGCAGCCGTGAGATCCGCGCCTCGAGGCCGTCATAGCTGCGCGCCAGCCGCTCGGCCCGGCGGACGTTTCGGGTCGTCGAGTCCGAGCGGGTCAGCAGATGCAGCCGGCTGAGCAGCGGACCCGCATCGGTGATGTAGCGACGCACCGCGGAGTCGGTCCACTCCCCCGTGCCGTAACCGTGGAAGCGCAGGTGCAGCTCGACGAGCCGCGAGACAGCCGTGATCGTGTCCTTGTCGAAGCGCAGTGCCTTGAGGCGCTTGGTGGTCAGCTTTGCCCCGACGACCTCGTGGTGATGGAAGCTGACGCCGCCGCCCTCCTCGAAGCGCCGGGTCGCGGGCTTGCCGATGTCGTGCAGCAGCGCCGCCAGCCGCAGGACGAGGTCCGGCCCCTCGACCGGCTCGGTCGGCCCGACACCCGGGACCGCGCGGGGCCCTTCGAGGGCGATGGCGTGCTCCAGCACGACGAGGGAGTGGTCGTAGACGTCCTTGTGCCGGTGGTGCTCGTCGATCTCGAGCCGCAAAGCGGGCAGCTCCGGCAGGAAGACCTCGGCGACACCCGTGTCGACGAGCAGGGTCAGCCCCGCTCGCGGCGCCGGCGACAGGACGAGCTTGGTCAGCTCGTCCCGGACCCGCTCGGCGGACACCATGGCGAGGGTCTCTGCCCGGTCGGTCATCGCGGCGCGCACCTGCGGCGCCACGTCGAACCCCAGCTGCGCGGCAAGGCGGGCAGCCCGCATCATCCGCAGCGGGTCGTCCGCGAAGGACTCCTCCGGCGCGGCTGGAGTCCGCAGCCGCCGTGCGGCCAGGTCCGCCAACCCGTCGTGCTCGTCGACGAACTCCAGCGACGGCAGCCGGATGGCCATGGCGTTGACGGTGAAGTCGCGGCGCACGAGGTCCTCGGTCAACGACGTCCCGAAGGAGACCTCGGGCTTGCGCGTTGTCCGGTCGTAGGAGTCGGTGCGGTAGGTGGTGATCTCGATGAGGACCGACCCCTTGCGCAGGCCGACCGTCCCGAACGCCCGGCCGATCTCCCAGTGCGCGTCGGACCAGCCGTGGGTCACGGCGAGCACCGCGCCGGGGTCGGCGTCGGTGGTGAAGTCGAGGTCGCTCGACGTCCGCCGCAGGAACGCGTCCCGGACCGGCCCGCCCACGAGCGCCAGGTCGTGCCCCGCCGCTGCAAACCGCTCTCCGAGCTCCTGCAGCAGTGGCAGCACCGGCGCCAGCTGGGCGACAGCGTCCTGCAGCAGGCGCGAGGGGACCGGCGAGCTGGGTCGATCGGGGGTTGGCACGACCGCCAAGCCTACGGCCCGGTATGCCGGGTGCCCGCCACCGCGCCCCGCGCTCCTCCACCACCGTTGCGTCCGAGGGAACGGTGGTCCTGCCCCCCGTTCACTCGGACGTAGGAGGCAGGCGAAGGGGCGCTGGTTACAGTGTCGGAGTGAGTGCAACGACGTCCGGGCAGGCGAACCACGCCCGACGGCTGCCCTCCGTCGAGGAGCGGTCCGCGGGTGGCGTCATCATCGACGTCCACGAGGGTGCGGCCCGGATCGCCGTGATCGCCCGCCGCAACAGGGCCGGGCGGGTCGAGTGGTGCCTTCCCAAGGGACACATCGAGCCCGGCGAGACTCTTCCCGAGACCGCGGAACGCGAGGTGGCTGAGGAGACCGGCATCGTCGGACGGGTCCTCACCGAGCTCGGGATCATCGACTACTGGTTCGCCACGTCGAGCACCCGAGTTCACAAGTTCGTCCACCACTACCTCCTGGAAGCAACGGGGGGTGAGCTGACCATCGACAACGACCCTGACCAGGAGGCGATCGACGTCGCGTGGTTCCCCCTCTCCGAGGTCCAGCGGCACCTCACCTTCCCCAACGAGCGGCGGATCGCTCAGGCCGCCTGGGAGCGGCTGGCAGGCGGCGCGTGAGCCGGCGGCCGGCGGGTCGCCACGGCTGGCCGGCCCGTCTCCTGCTCGCCGGCGCGGCCGCCATCGGACTGGCCCTGCCGGCCACCACCGCCGGCTCGGCGGCCACCGCCCACTCGGCCCCCACCACGACCGGCTCGATCGCCCCGGCCACCCGCTCGACGCCGGCCGCCATTCCCCCCGGCGGCGCGTCGGTCATCTCGGTGACCTCCATCACCCCGACGGTCGCGGTCCCTGGCACGCCGGTGACGATCACGGGGAGGATCACGGCACGTCAACGGGCCCTGACGAGCCCCACGGTCGCCGTCGTCATGGGCCAGTCCCCGATCCGCACCCGCGCCGACGTCCGGGCCTGGGTCGCCGACCCGAGCGACCCGGGCGGCATCCCGCTCGCGAGCAGCCCGATCGCGCAGACCCTGCAACCCGGCGACAGCGTCCCCTTCTCCGTCACTGTGCCGACCGGCAAGGTCTCGATGCCTCGCCAGTGGGGCGTCGTCCCGATCGCGCTCGCGCTCACCGACGCTGACTCGCTGAACCACGAGGTCGTCCGCACCTTCGTCGGCTGGCAGCGCAGCAAGGAGTACCAGCCCCTGTCACTGGCCGTCGTCGCCCCTCTCACCCTCTCGCCCAGCACCGACCTCTTCGCTGCTGACGCCGCGGTCCGCACCGGCGCCTGGAGCAAGGAGACGGCCCCCGGCAGCAGGCTGGACCGGATCATCAGTGGCACCGACTCGACCACCGTCCCGGTCACCTGGGCGATCGACCCGGCCGTCCTCGGTCGTGACCAGCGCACCGCGGCCCAGGTGAGCGCCGACCCCGTCACCCCTCTCGTGGCGCCCCTGGCGAAGCGCATCGCCGAGGCGAGCAGCCGGCATACGGTCTGGGCCCTGCCCTATGGCGATCCAGACCTGGCGGCGACGGTCACCAGCAGCCCAGCCGACCCGACCGTCGAAGCGCTGATCCGGCGCGGTGCGGCCCTCGGCCCCGCCCTCGGCGTCCCCGTCGGCAGCGGCGTCGCCTGGCTCGACGACGGAGGGCTGCAGAAACCGCGGGAGGATGGCCTGCTGACGGCGTTCGGCAGGAGCGCGCTCTCCGCTGCGCTGGTGTCCTCGTCGTCCCTGCCGGCCGAGCCCGGCTTCACCGGCACTGCAGACCGCAGGTCCCCGTCCGGCGTGCCCATCCTCGCGTGGGACGACGCGCTGAGCCGGTTGACCCTGCAGACGATGAGCCCCGGGCAGGCGACGTTGATGACTCAGGAGTTCCTGGCGGAGACGGCGACGATCCTCGCCGAGAGCCCCGGCA
>JAABUP010009213.1_pt1 | contig 12235 bp, 16 predicted proteins | sample 5559201 | NCBI WGS metagenome assembly JAABUP01 (sample SAMN10711887, study PRJNA513373) | rock metagenome | isolation source: Antarctica rocks | place: Antarctica | reverse complement strand
CGGTGGGGGCCGGCCTCCAGCAGGCGGCGCCCGCCACCGCCCGGGGTGGTGCCGCCCGCGCCGGCTGTGAAGCTGGCGGTGAACGACTGCACGTACATCTTACCGGACACCGGCAGGCCCGGCACCTGCGCGACGGGCCACGCAGGGTTGTTTCAAATCCGTCATGGCATGCTTGAGGCCCAAGCCGTCCACTGGAACGGGGGATCAGAGCGTCAAAGTGCCACTGCGACGGCTGCACAGAGCAACACTGCTGAGGGCGACCAGGGTAGCGCAGGGCAGTGGGCCAGGGGGCGCACCATGGTAACACTCTGAGCCTCCGCGACGCACAGGGCCGCCAGGCAGGCCAGCACCACCAGCATCCCGCGGTTCGCCATTGTGCAAGGCCTGCGCGGTGCGGCAAGCGGCTGGTCAGGGGCTGGCGCACCGCGCCGGGCACTCAGACGGTTTGAACACCTGTCAGGACACAAAGGCCCGCCCAGCGCCTGACGCTGTGTCAACCTCCAGGCAGACGCAACCACAGAACAGACAGGCGATCAGGTCAGGCGCCCAGGCAACAAGCCAGCCAGAGCCAACACAAAGTGACATCCCTGCACAGGCACACAGCAGGCAAGGGGCCGCACTTGGTGCAGGGGCAGGTGTGGCGGGAGGTGCGTGCGTGCAGGCCTGCTCTTAACTGCTGGGCGTCAGTTGCTGGAGAAGTTGTGAGCTCTCTGGCCAATTTGAATCCTTATAAGAACGGAGGGCATTAGCCCTAACTCCCTACCCCACCTCCTTGCAAGATCTTGTTGTGGCTGACACACGGGGTCTAACGACCGTGCTCTCATCCTTGCTGCATGCCACCAGGAAGATGGAAGAGCTCATAGCTGACTGGCAATGCTGCGTGACGCGCTCGATCGGGACAGCTTCACCACAGGGGTCAGAGCTTTTTAAACGCTGCAGAGCTGTGGTGTCACCGTGGCGTCCAAGCTGAGGCAGCTCTGGCCATTGGTGTGACTGTAGTATGGCAATGTCCGTGGGTAACAGTGAACCTGCAGCACCCTAGTGGGTCAAGGCGTGAGCAATTTGGGAGGCAGGCCCTACTGCAGAGCTACCCCCGTGGCAGAACAGAATGCTACAGCTTGTAGCCGCCCCAATCGTCATGATGCTGCATGCGGCTTGGGCCTTACACACGCGCAGTGTACGCGTGGTATCAGCAGGCTTCCTTTGTGAGTGTGAGTGCGCCAGGAGTCTCTGCCAGCATGCATGCTGGAGTACTCCCACATGTCTTTTCATTCCTTGAAAGGCAGTGTGAGGGACATGATCATGAGCACGGGTGCAGCACTCTGTGTGAGGATCAGCATACGTACACAATTGAGGTCTTCACCACTCGCCTGGCATGAAGAGGAGCAGGCCTGCGGGGCCGCCCCTTCATGCGATGGAGTGGGTAGCTGTGTGGAAAAGTTGCGCAGTGAATGCAAAGAGCGGATGCTCCGCTGTGTGTTACATACACGGCGTTACATACACGGCCAGTGTGAGGTGCTGGCACAAACACACACATGCCTGTTGGGGAGGCTGCTTCACACCGCATATGTGAAGCAGGCTCACCAACACCCTGCTGACTGAGGCAGGAGGCAGCAACTTTTAATCACATGGAGATGCGCATGAACGGTCCACACAAGCTGTATGCACGCGCAGGTGTCAGTGTAGCCTGGCACCTGTCCGGAATTGACTGTGCATGCATGCTGCACAGTCAGCAAACTCAGCAACCAGGAGGGCGCGCCGCCAATCTGGCGCCAAAGCGCCCCGATCTTCATGCGCGCATATGCATGCATGACCGCCCGCCTTGCTGCAGGAAGCAAAGTAGAACAGCAATGGGCCTAATTTCAACATGGGGCGCACGCACGGCGCCCTGAACTCTCAAATTCTGGCAAGCAGACTTCTCAGCATGACAGGAGGGACTTTGGCAGGACACAAAGGCCCAGCCGCAGCTGTGACTCGCAGCTTGTGATGCACTCACAAGCGCAGCTGTGCCGCACTCACAACAGCCCGGATTAGAGTTTTGACACTGCGGGAGTCTGGTCCAGGGCGAGCCGCGGGGTGTGCCAGGGCGTGCGATGCAGCGCCTAGTTGAGGGTGTCGACCAGGCCCTTGACGGTGGGCAGGCCCGCCTTGTCCGGGTCCACCACGACGGTGGCCGCGTTGGCGAAGAAGAACGCGGGCTGCGGCGCGGGCAGGTTGGTCGCGTACTGCCAGCTAAACTCCAGCGGCGGCAGCGCGTCGCCGGCCAGGTCGAAGGACAGCCGCACGCGCACGACGCCGCCGGTCGCGGCCAGGAAGCCGGTCTTGCTGACGGCAACCGCGCCGCCCAGCGCGACCTCGGCGTTGAAGAAGGTGGCCGGCGGCGCGGCGGGCGGGAGCGTGAAGGCGGCTGCGGTGAGAATTACCGTGTTCGAAGGCGTCGGGGGCAGTTCCAGGATTGCTGATACTCGCCCGGTAATGGGATTCTTCTTCGCGCTGCGCGCGGCGCGCTCTGTGTGAGATAACCAGAATTTTTGGTCATTTAATGGCGGTGATCAATTGGGACTGCGTGCAGGCAGCGCCAGCAGCGCGGGCACAAGGTTCCCAGGCAGGCAGGCGGCAGCACAGGGGCGGGCCGGCAGGGGGCACAGGTGCGGGTGCGGGCCGCGCACGCGTACAGCAGCTCCAGGCCGCCGGTCGGGGCCAGCAGCTTGCGGCCGGTGGTGGGGGCCAGCAGGAGGTTGAGGCCTTTTGTGATGATGGCTGCCTCGGCCTCCGCGGTTGTCAGGTTGGTGACAGAGGACTGCAGCAGCGTGCGGCCGGGGGGAACCGCCAGCAGGCGGCGGCCGCCGCCGCCCGGTGCTGTGCCGCCCGCGCCGGCGGTGAGGCTGGTCGCGACCGATTGCACAAACATCCTGCCCGACACCGGCAGGCCCAGCACCTGCGCGCGGCGCGGCACGCCCGCGTGACACACGGCGAGGCAGCCCGCTGCCCCCCAGCAGGCATGGCGGGCAAGGACGCAGGTTGTCACACAGATCATTTGGACACCCACGGCAACCCCGATCATGTGCTCCGACCAGCTGAGCATCAGGGTGCAGGATCGGTTGCTGAAGCTGTAACAAAGGCTGTGGCGCATAGAGAGCGATTGGGCAGCTGTGGAGCAGGCCGCGGACACTGGAAGTACACAAATGTTGGCATGGCGGGCCAGGCGCCCGGCCACCACAAGACCGCGGTGCACGCTGCTTTCATGCAGCCAAATTCATTTGCGCAACAGGGTCAGCAGCAGGCAAGGCGGCACACGCCGCAGAGTGGGCAGGCGCACCAGCTTGACCTCCGCGGCCTGCACGGCGCACAGCGCTGCCAGGCAGGCCAGCGCCACCAGAACTCTGCAGCTGGCCATTGCCGTGCCTGCCACACAGAAAGGATGCTGATCAGTGCAACGCGGTGCAGCCCTGGCAGGCGAGCAGTCAGCACTCTGCAGCTTTTATTGTGGCCGCCCCACGCATAATTAAGGTTTGTGACACACAGGACGGCCAAAGCAGCGCAGGTGGCAGCTTTGAGTCCAGCAAGGCGCAACATGGCGCAACATGGGCAGGCAGGCGTGGGCAGGCTCAAGCAGGCCATGCACAAGCACCCTGACTCTGTAACATAGTCCCGGGCCGTACTGGGTGCAGCGATGCGCGGCAGGCTTTGCGCTGCGAGCAGGCTAGCTGTAGTACCAGTGCTTGAGGCCGAAGGTGAACGGTGGAGCTGTGCTGCATAGAAATTTGAACTCATAAATGCTGAAAACCTGCTCGGAACCCCCAGCCCAGCATGTGAACAATAAATGGATAAAAGGTGAAGGTGATGTGTACTGTTGTCATGCAGGCCAACAGTTTCTGCTTGTGTCGATGCCAGGCAGTGACGCTCGAAGCAGTGGTGGAGACAGCGCCCGAATCGAAGCCTTGCTGTTACAGTTGGCAGGTGAAGGCGCGTCAAGAGCTACAGACAGCATGTTAGGCACGCCAAAGGTGCCTCACCTCAGGCTGCCTTGTTGAGCAGCCTTGCGGAGGCTGCTTCATACCGCATGCATGAATCAGGCTCTCTGGACACCGCTAAACAAGGCCCGGCTGCAAGCACAGGAAAGCAGATGGAATGCATGGCAGATGCAACCCCGTACGGGTGAGCCCTCCTGACGCCGCGCCTTCCTGCTACAGGATCCATCCAGGGAGGCTAGGCTGATGCCTTAACGAGATCCGACGCAAGCGCACTCAGGGACCAGGCACCCAGCTCTTCATGCGCGCACGCATGAAGAGCAAGCTGCCCTGGTCGTGTGCTCGTGGGATAATCTGACGCGCTCTGCGTATAACGGGCTTGAGTCACGCCCCAGTGGACCCAGAAAAGGAGGCGGGGGCTGCCTGCGCGCTCGCTGGCTGGCGGCTGCCGTGTCGGAGCCCTACAGGCTCATCCTCCACATGCGTGCGCCGCCCAACTGTGCACAGGACACTCACCACAATCTCCCCAACTAAAAAAAACACAACCAAGCACTCCCGAGGCGCTCTAGCCATGCGCATCAGCCGAGTGCGGCTATTAGAGCCTAGACAAGGGTCTCGACCAGGCCCTTGACGGTCGGCAGGCCCGCCTTGTCCGGGTCGACCTCGATGCCGGCCGCGTTGGCGAAGAAGAACGCGGGCTGCGGCGCCGGCAGGTTGGTCGCATACTGCCAGCTGAACTGGAGCGGCGGCAGTGCGTTGCCGGCCAGGTCGAAGGACAGCCGCACGCGCACGACGCCGCCGCTCGCGCCCAGGAAGCCCGTCTTGCTGACGGCCACCGCGCCGCCGAGCGCGACCTCAGCATTGAAGAAGGCGGCCGGCGGCGCGGCGGCGGGGATGGTGGTGGTCGCCGCGGTCAGAATAGCCACGTTCCCAGCGGAATTCGGGATCTCGAGCACCACCGAAGCACGGCTGCCGACGTAGCTCAGCTTTGCCCTGCGCGTGGAATGCAAAGACAGGTTCGAGACATGGTGTGCTGACCTTGCGGGCTTTCCGGGAGTGCGTGACCGCTGTTGGGGTGCAGACACGCCGCGGGCCGTAGCGCGGACAGGTGAGCCTCAGCAGTCCGGACGAGGGGCTGCAGGCGGGGCGCGCACGCGTACAGGATCTCCAGGCCGGTGCCCGGCGTCTGCAGCAGCTTGCGGCCGGTGTTGGAGCTCAGCACGGCGTTGAGGCCAGCGATGACGATGGCGGCCTCGCCCGCGGCGGTGCTCTGATTGGTGGCCGCAGCCTGAAGCAGGCCGCGGCCGGGGCCGGCCTCCAGCAGGCGGCGGCCGCCGCCGCCCGGGGCGGTGCCGCCCGCGCCGGCTGCGAAGCTGGGGGTGACTGTCTGAAGGTACATCCTGCCGGACACCGGCAGGCCCGGCACCTGCGCATGCGCGAGCTGCCTTTTCAACCCAGGTAGCATGCTCCTGACCAGCGGCTGCTGCACTTGTACACCAAGAGCAGCAAGCAGCCACGCTGGAAAGGCCGCAGAGTGCAGCGCGGGCGCTCACCAGGATGACGGAGGTTGCATGCACGGCGCCCAGAGCCGCAAGGCAGGCCAGAAGCACCAGCACCTTGCAGTCAGCCATCCTGTTCATAGGCTCCCTGCAGGGCAAAACAGTCGGTCCGCGCGCAGGCTGGCCAGCAGTCATAGGCAACTCTTGCAGGAGTGTGGCAACGGAGACGTCGTTAAAGTGTTCTCAGGCATGCCGTCTGCAAAACAACGGCACGGTGCACAATGCAGGAGGGTGCTGCCTGGGCTGCAAGCGTTGCAAGAACGCCGCGAGACGTGCCTGCACCTCACTTGGCGTGAGGATGCGGTGGGTATAGCGTACCGCTGCAGTCTGTGTGTGTAGGTGGCCTGCGCTCTTTCAAATCCATAAATCAAAGGCAGGTAAATGGCTGGACCCTATCCTAGGTCACGTGCACCACCACACCACAGGCCCACTCTGCTGCTGCACATTCTGACTGCAGTATGCTTGCTTATATCCAGCACTCGGACACCCAAGAAGCGGCCCGCTGCATCATTCTTGCGTGCCTAGCTTCGATTGAGCTGATCTTCACTACAAAAATCCCTGCTATTGGGCTGCGCTCGTAAACAGCCAGAGCTGGCTGATACACGGTTGTCATCCATTCTTCGTTCATTCATTCATTCATTCAGCCTACCTGTGGCTGCGCTTTATAAAAGTCCACCGCGACGGTGCCATGCCTTCCTAACGCAGAACGCCTCGTGTGCTCAGCACGTGCATCATGCACTGTGCATGCCTTGGCCACTTCATGCATGTCAGTCGAGCACCCAAGTGTCAGCCAGTGATGCCACCCCGTATTGAGGTGTTGGGTACTGGAGAGGCTAGGCTAGGTAGCTCTGAAAATATGAAGATATTACTGTGGGTGCACTTTACAAGCACCTGGACAACGTACGGCTCGAGTGCGCCAGCTCAAACCTCCTTCTTATACACTTCTGATGTGCAATGAAACTATGATACCGGCCATCGACAGCAGTGGACACACTCACACCCCCAGCTCCGGGAGGCAATCCGCGTTGAGCCCCAGCGAGCCAAAGCTGTGCGGCGCCGCGCGCCGTGCCTGCGCACACCCCGCCGCTTCAGGCGCCCGGCTCGGCAGGGATGGTCACGCACACGGCCAGCGACACGGGCTCCTTATTCACATATTACTGCAAGAGCCAGCTGTGCGGCAAACGTAGGGGCTGACCGGCGAACGCACGCTCACCTTGCATGCGGCACACCCTGTTCGGCAGCAGCGCGCGCGCCCGCGCTGAGCGCACGCAGTGACAGGCCCCGCCTTCTAACAGACCATGGTCGTCCCACAACCAGACTTCAAGACATCAACGCGGTCAGCGCGCCTGCTCCAGCTGCTCGGCGTACGTGCACAGCGGCAGCCGCACGCGCAGCGCGCGGGCGGCCGCGTCCAGCTCTGCAGACACGCCTGCGCCCGCGCACCGCACGCCCAGCGCCGCGGCCACCTCGAGCGGCGCGTGCCCGGGCGCGCGTACACGGACGCGCCGCCCGCACACGGCGACCTCGCATGCGCCGGGGCCCGCGGCAGCGGCGGCGGCCCCCAGTCGCACCGTGAGCTGCAGCGCCACTGCCGGCCGCCCCTCATAGGCGAGCTCATAGTCCGGCGGCGGCGCCGGGGCGCCGGGGCGGCCGTGCGGAGGCTCTGCGGCGGCGCCATGCGCCGCGGCCCTTCGGGCTGAGCCAGCAGCCTGGCGCACAACAGCTGCAGCTCGCCAGAGCTGCCACAGCTTATGCACGCAAAATGGAGCGAGAGCTGTGCAGGGGCGGGTGCGTGTGAGGGCATGCTCGCCTCGGGGTATACGGCTGCTCGCGCAGGCGGCGGCCGCTCGTCCGCACGTCCGCCGCCGCCGGCCCCGGTCGCCGCCGCGCCTTGCGTCCCCGCTGCAGGCGCGCTGGCGGCCCCCGCACCAGGCCCCCCCGCGGCGTCCGGCGGCGCCGAGCCTGCGCCTGCAGGCCCTGGCCCGGCACGCGCCGCCGCCGCCGCCGCCGGCCGCCGCGCGCGCAGCGGGAAGGCGGGCGCGGCGCCGGGCGCCTCGGCCAGCTCGGTGACGAGCGGCCGGGCGGCCAGGCGCACGGCCTGCGCCTGCGGCGCGTCGCCCTTGTAGCGCATGCGCGGCAGGCGGTAGCGCCGGTCGAGCACGCGCCCGCTCTTGGAGCCCGCCCAGCCGAGCGCCAGCTCCACCAGGAACAGCTTCAGGGGCCTGGGCGGGTCCGCGAGGCGGGATCAGGACCACGATAGGTACCCTACTCTAGGCGACCCTCACTCAGGGCACCATGCGTCGCAGGTGCTGCCTGACGAGCGCGCGCAGCCGGTGCAGTGCCGGTCAAGCGCAGCAGCCGCTGCCAGGGCCCTCCCGGCCCTGCGCCAGCTTTACAGGACAGCGCAGTGGCCTGGCTGCCGAGGCGGTAAGCTTGTCGGTTGCAGGCCTGCCCGTCAGGCTGACGTTGCAGATGCCGCGGGTGGGCGTGCATTGCAAACAGCTGCACAGGTGAGATTCACTCTGATGCGTGGTGTGCCAACCCAGGCAGGTGCAGGGCCTGTGTCGCTGACACCAGCACAGCAAGTCAAGCTCACCACGCCTCCAAAACAGCTGTCGAAGTGATCATCTGCTTGCACTGTGGCAAGGGTGTGTGTTGCACAGCTGCACAGCTCTACGAAAGGTGTCCAGGCGCACCGCATCATGGCGGCCTGTGCAATGACGTCAGCGTTCAAGACACAGTCATAGACGGTGCATGGCTCCCCCTGCCGGTCTGCGCGCCGGCACAGCGAGTGAGCGCAGAGCCTGACTCACGGGGCCATCCCCACACGGGTATGGCACACCCCACAGGAGTCCACACACAGCAGGCACCTCGTGAACGGCGCCTCGGGACATTACTCGCTGTCAGTCTCAGTCTCGATCAAGCAGTCAAAGCGCGCGGTGTGGGTGTGCTGCACAAGCAAGGTCGTTGGTAAAGCGTGCATGCGCACACGCCAGGACGCTGTGAGGCCCTCTGGCGCACCCGCCTCCAGCCGCGCGGGGCCCATGGCCAGCGGGAAGCGCAGGGCCTCCGCGCTGCCTTCGCCGTCCGCACCGGCCGCAAACTCCGCCAGCGCCTCCTTCACGCTCAGAGGCACCTGCGGGTCGTGGTTTTTTCGACCTGCGACTTGGGCCAGCGCAGTCGCTTTCGAGGACGCGCGGCGTCCCACTGCTGCCCCGCTGCCGTCAGCGCGAACACCGAACGTGAAGGTGCGCTGCCCAACAATACATACGCCACAGAAGTCGGTCACCAGCGTGTGGCGCGCGCCTGCCCGCTCGTCCAGCCGCCCGGCGCGGGGATCTTCGCAGACCCGCACACGTTGATGAAGACCTTGCTGCCCGCGTCATCCGAGGTCTTCACGACAAAGCTGCGCAGTGCCCAGGCTGAGGACTCGTTCACGGAGCATGCACTGCGATGTGCAGAAGGCACTGTGTGGCACACCCGGGCTCTGGTATGACAGTCACGCCCTCCGTGGCGCCGCCCTGGGCCGCTGCATGCCGTGCTACCACCTCTCCTGCCAAGTCCTGCATACACAGACAACAATAGAGTACACAGAGCACAAAACTGCAACCATGCAGTTGCAGCACGTGCCAGGATCGTCTGCGCTTGCATGTACGATTTCTAGCAGGTGCGCGGGCACCTGTGCGGCTGGCTGCAAGTTCGCGTTTGAACTGCCCAGTTCTAGTACCTGGCTTGAGTGCTGCATGCTCGTTTACGGCAATGGCTTGTTTATAGGTGCACTTAATCTTATAGCGCCTGCATCTTGAATCAAATGATCACTGCAGACGCGGACGTATCTCGTCCGGCTGCGCAATACACATGCGCAGGCAATCGGCTTGATAAACCAAATATACGCGTAGAGCGAAAAACAAATTTTTGCAGGCGTTTAGTTTGGCAAACCTACCCATGTCCCAGCAACACGGGGGGCCAAGCAGACATGATAATGTCTTATCGCGAGCTGGGAAGCATGACAGTGACAAAGCTCCCCCACTTGCACGCATGTTGACGCATGTTGACGCATGCGTGCAAGTGACTGTTTGCAAGCAGAGCCCTAAGCTGGCCTGCAGATTGCACCTCACAGACCAGAGCGACAACTGGCAAAAAGAAAAGAGCAGGCCCTACATCCCAGCACTCCCAAGCAAAGCACAGTGTGACTCAAACTCTTTGCTTCAAGCTTCTGTCCTACGGCCTGCAAAGCCATCCACAACTTGGCGCACTGAAAGACTGCTCAAACCCCAGACTGAGGGCACAAGACAGAGCACCCGCCCACAACTGGATGTCAAGAAGCTGCAAAAGTGCTGCTCGTGTCCCGTGCGCAAGCAGCAGGCAGCAGGGATTTAAAACCATAGTGAGGCAGCATGCATTGCCAACAAAATGTGTGGACGGTGATGACCGGCAAGCCCTACCCGGCCAGCACACTCTGCAGACTGCTAGGTCCTTCGTATACAGCATTGAAGCCACCCCCCGTGTACGTGCTTGGACAGCATGCCCAACCAGCTCCGTATTCGACTTCTGTTCAGTTCCCACACCGCAGTATCTACTTTCAGGTTGGGCAGTCCCAACCTTCAGGAAATAGCCACACGCTGTGCAGACACACGGCTAGCATGCTGCAGGAAAGCTGCAGGTCGATCACAGTATTTGCTAAAATCATTTGGTCGCCACCACTCTCACAGCTGACGCTGTGCATGATACTGAACACTTGACTGCTTGCACCTCGCGCGTTGTGACAGCGCGCCAATGCCCGCTGGCAGTACAATCCCTTTATACTGCCAAATACAGCTAAACATGATGAGGGATACCGCTGTTGTTGTGCTGACATCAGTGGGGCCTAGCTAGTGCTGGAAATATCACGCAAAGTTCAGGGCCAGAGCGTAGCTAGTCTGTGTCAGGTGCCGGTGAGCGCGGTGACGGCGGCCTACGCACGACTGCGGCGCACAGGCCTGCGCGAGCGTCCTGCCAGATGCGCACGTCGCACGCGCCCGCGCTGGCCATGAAGGCCGTGAGCGGCGCGCTCCGTGCGGCGTCCAGCACCATGTAGCAGTGCGTCTGCGACGCCGACGGTCGCGTCAGCCAGTCTCTGCGCAGGCGGACGTCTTCCGGCCGTGCACCGCTGCGGCAGACGTACCACCCACTGACTGATCCCACAGCCTGCTCTTATGCCTTTGCCCACCTCTCGCCATGCTCGGTGACAGGCCGCCATATCCAGGGGCGCTGGCGCACTCACCACGTCCCCTTGCACCCACTTAGCAGAGCTCGGACCGCGTGCCAGCACAGCGCTAGTGCTGCATACCTCGAACGTGAGGAGCTCGTTGCGCCCTCCGGGGTCAACGAGGAGACCGGGCTCCACGGCCACGCCTGCAGGAGGCAGCACATGTCTGGGCAGCGCCGGAGGAGGCACCCAAGCACATGCATGCATGTGCACAGCTCCCACGCTGTCCGCGCGAACATGCAGCCAGTCGCCAGCACGGCCTTAGCAGTCTTCGGCGGCCTGCATGCTCGCCTGCATGTCACGCCATGCCTGAGTGTGGGTGCAGGCCCCCACGGGCGCACCGTCGTAGTCGTGCCACCGCAGCTCGACGCATGCGGGGGACTCGTTGACGATGCTCATGCGGCACGCCGCGCTGTCGCGCAGGCTGCGGAAGCAGGGGGCTGGCGCGGGCGCCGCTGTGGCGTGCGCAGGCGCCTCAGGCTCCAGCTGGGGCTCGATCGCGGAGCTGCACGCCGGCAGCCTGTGAGTCAGCGGGGCTGCGCGGCCACCGCGGCATGGTGCCACGGAAAAGAGGAAGCCAGGTACACCGCTGGTCAGCTGCAGTGGCATGTGAGCTGCGCACCGGTGCACATCATGTGGGACACTTCATTTGCAACAAAAGACAGAGAGGGATGCGCAGGAGGAACGAACGGAAGGCATGTTGCGCAGCGCGGTGTGCAGCGTGCTGGGTCAGCCAGGTGCGCACCGGCCCCGGCAGGACTTGATACAGCAGCACAGGGCGGCGCCGCACGCGCACAGGAAGGTCATGACGAGCGCCGCCTGCAGCGCGCCGCCCAGCAGCGCCGGCGGAGCCGGCCCCTTCGGCGCGGCCTCCTCGCCAGCGCCCCTCAGCTGCCGCCTGGCTGCTGGTGCGCGCAGGCTGCGTGCTCCGCGAGCCTGGAGGGCCTGGTCCTGAGCTGCAGAGCATGGGCCGGCCTGCAGTCGGCTGTGCGCTGCAGCTGCAGCCGCTGCACCCGCACCGGCGGCCCGTCTACGAGCTGCTGCGCCTGGAGGCGAGCGACTGGCCTGCAACTCCATCTTCACTCCGACTGGCGCTGGCGCTCCTATACCAGCAGCACGCTCGCTCGCTCCTATTGCAGAATACCGCACGTTGGCGGACACATGAAGGCTGGCAGGCTGCGGCAGCGCTGCGCCGGCACTGTCCGCCCCGTTTGGCAGCCAGGCAGCGCGAGCGCTGCTGCCTGTCCCGCACAAACAGGACAGTGTCAAGCACAGCATTGTGGACCAGGCAGTGCGCGTGGGCAGGTAAGTTCCACACAGCTGCACTCGAATTGCCTGCCGAAAGGCGCGGCAAGCACTTGGCACGATGCACGCCTATGGCAGTGCATAAAGAGCGAGTGCAGTGCTTGCCTGTAGGGATGCTGAGTGCGCTACATGCGCTGCCGAAACAGCAGCAC
>JAABUP010009212.1_pt1 | contig 12238 bp, 15 predicted proteins | sample 5559201 | NCBI WGS metagenome assembly JAABUP01 (sample SAMN10711887, study PRJNA513373) | rock metagenome | isolation source: Antarctica rocks | place: Antarctica | reverse complement strand
CCAATTCGACCTCGCTGTCGCCGTCGTCATGACTAAACGAAAGGCCCCTACGAAGGCTTCTTCTACAAAGAAGAAGACATCCAAAACGACAAAAACAGCCACCCCACAGCCTATTCGAGCACCCCCACAGCGTATTCGAGCCTCATCCACACCTCCTCCTATCCTGGACCTCACGGGCGATGCCCCTATCCAGATCAATGAGGATGATGTCGCTGTCGACAAGGACCCATTGCTGTCCCCACAGTATACTGTGTCCTACACAGTAAAGCTGGATGAGAAGACAGTGGAGAAGGACTCAAAAGTCTATCAAATTGACGGAGGAATAAAGAGCTTTGTGTGAATGATTTGGGACCGTCAACAGGCATTGGCAGTCAAGAAATTCTGTGATAATAAGGGTTATTCCTATCATAGGCATAACGTCAAGGCAACAATCAATTGCTCAGGCTCAAGAAAGGACTCTGAAACCCTTGTGACCCTGAGGGGTGCAAGTGACTGGGTCAGGGTGAAGAATTATATTAAACTGTGAAACAGTTTAAAGAAGAAAGAAATAACAGTCACCATTAAGGTCAATTGAGGTTAAAGAACAATTGAAGACTACACTACTGAGAAGAATGAGAAGAAGAAGAAAGAGAAGAAGAAAAAGAATCAACCTAAGTGTTAAGTATATCTTTATCTTCATTTCTCATTGTTTTCTAGTGTTCTTACTAACAAATATCAGAGAACAGCTACAGTGAAGCATAAAGAGAATGCAGATCAATGTGCAGAAGCTTTAAAAGACATAAGTTATAAGTTACATGTTATTGTTACTCACTATTGATGTGATAACAAGACATGTCTCAACCACAGCTACTACTGTCTGTTTTACAACAGCATTCATAAAGTTCTTAACTTCAATGTTGTTAGTGCATGATTAGTAATTATGTTTAATGATGAAGTAACACTACATGTCTCATTAATAAGCATGAAGACAAGGTCAGCTGATCAGTTAAAGAAAAGAACCTTTATAACCTTTATGCTGTTTATAATTACTTTACCTTCTTCTTTGTCTTTAATGTTTAACATAACTACATTTAATTCTATACAAATTTACACCACACTGTTGTCAGCACTATCATTAACCTTTACTTTCTCACACTTTTTTAATGATCTTAAGACTATTCTAGGTCTTTTAACCTTATTAATTGCAGCATTTCAACATTATTCTTCTTCTTTACAGACTTTACAGTCTTCTTCTTCTTTTTCTTCTTCTTTACAGACTTCACAGTCTTCTTCTTCTTCTTCTTCTTCTTTTTTACAAACTCTGCAGTTTTAGTAAAGAACACATTCTGTCACATCTGTGTTAACTACATTTGCATTACTTCTTCTCAGCAGTTTAATTAACATAAATACTGACTTTAACATGTGGCTGAAGAAGTTCTTTGCTTGATTTATGTAAAAAAACCTTTTATTGAAAGAACAGTTAATAAGTATTTGTGATACTCTTTTAAAAGAGATGTATGATGCACAGAGTATACAATTGACTACTGAGAAGACATAAAGAAAGTTAAATATTTCAATGAACCTTAAATGACAGCTGAAGAAAGCCCTACACTCATATTAAAAGAAAAGAAAACAAGCAATAGTTATAAAAGGTTATTTAAACAGTGAGGTGAAAGCATTGCAAGCATTAAAGACAATGAAGCATTTTAATTAGTTCATTATAATGTTATATCTACTGTATCTATGTACAATTAACAAAGCTGTTATGAAAATGTGTCTCTGCATTGCTCTCAGCATTATATTTCTGTACTGTCATATGAATAAACCCTGAAAATTTACCCTCATACCCCTTCATCAATGTCTTATGTCTTTTTATTCATGTCTTTAGCTCACTAAATGACTTCTTAATAGGGTTATAATCTGATGAGTAGAGAGAAAGGTATGCAAGAACAACACTGGCCTCATAACACATAGCTGTAAGTTTTTATTGACAGGATTAGCAAAGAGACTTATATCAGTATGAAAACCTACCTCTGTCATAGCAGCAGTGAGTCATCTTGAGGCCCTTATCTTTGACAGTTTAGGTATAGTTACTGACCCCCATTGCCATAGGTTCCTTTGAAACCTCTCAATGTGCTTTTGACTATATTCTGTGGTCTGCGCTATAGTCTTAGAAGCCATTCCGCACTGCAGATCCATTTGTATTTGGCTCTTGACAATGTCATCCATTCTACGGGTACACCCCATAGTGGCGACGATGACAACAGCGACAGCGATGTCGAATTGGGGGGTGGTGGGTGGTGGAAAGGTTTTTTCGCAGGTTTCCTATACATTTTGTTAGAAAATTTCGCTAAATGACCTTTGGCGCAGAACTTCTAAAAAGCGCTGTAAGGCTGACAGGGTCCATGTCGGCTTTGCGTCACTAGACGATCCACAACCCTCGACACAGTCTCATGGCAACGAATCTTGAAGCGGCTTGACCGCGATCGCCTCAATCGCGATTCGATATCCTGAACCCTTAGACAACGACTACCCTCCACCAACCCCACCAACGGCCTCCAACGATGTTCGGCGCAATTCTCCCCTCCCGCCCCGTCCTCACCAACCTAACCACCATAACCCCGACCCAATTCGCCCTCACATTCCCCTCCTCCCCTCCGTTCTCACACATCGTCGTCTTCCTACTCCCCGGCAACCTCCTCCCGGCCGCCACCGCCGCCGCAGTCTACATCCAATTCCCCGGCAGCGCAGAATTCAAGCTCCTCGGCGCAATCGGCAACGAGAAACAGAGCGCCATTTTCAAGGTACATAATAGTAGTGTAGGACTCGCGAACGGTGCCGCCGCAGCGATAAGGGGAGGCGCGGACGATGTCGACGTGATGGTCGACGAAACGCCCCCACCAAACGGTATGATACCGGATGCGATGACGGGCGACGTCAACCTGGGCATATCCATCGAGCCGGCCGTTTCAATCCAAGCACAGCTCGCCTCTCTACAAGCCTCTTCACAACCTCCGTTGACATCGACATCGACAGCGCTCGTTAAGAGGCCTCCCTCGACGAAGGTGCTTGCGCAGCGGATCATCAAGAACGCGTTTAATTTCCTGGCTAGTTTTGCGGGAGGGCAGGGGGGCAAGGAGGTCGTGCCGTTGAGGAGTTTTCAGGATTGGTGGGCGAAGTTTGAGAGGAGGATTGAGAATGATCCGGGGTTTTTGGAGAGGGATGAGGATGGGTGAGGGTTGGGAATGGATGTGCGGAGAGACTAGGTCTTGTACTGGATTGCAAAGGGATTGTAACAGTCCGAAGCGCGTCGGTGGCATCCTGGGTTTGCCTGGAGCAAAGACTTGCACATAGGCTTCGAGCTCGCACTCTCGGCGGTGCGGAGCAGGGGTGGATGCATACGGAGGTAAGAAGAGCATCGAAAAGCAGGGTATATCCCATGGTGCTTAAGGATATGTACTGTGTTGTACAAGGTTCTATGTCTATGATGGTCTAAAGCTGCGAGACCGCCACCTATAACCACATTTCCCAACACGTAGGAAGTTCTGTCTTTTCTCTTTGAATCTGATACACCGCACCGTCGTTCAGACAATGCCTCTGGAGCCAGTCCAAATCCCGTCGATTGATACTAATATATCCAGCCGTTCAAAACACGCGCACCGCAGGCAGCCCGGCTCCTCTACTCCTCTCCAAGCTTGCCGTCCATCATGCCTCCATACATTCTTCTGTCCTGCCAGCATCTTTAAACTGCCTTTAACTCTGTACCACTTTGCCTTGGAGCAAGATTAAAGGACCCGGCCGTTAGGCGGTAACCCATATTCGATTTTGGTCATGCTTTCCTCAATCCAATATAGGAGGTCGCGTCAGTCAGCGCACATAGTAGCTCTAGCCCAGGACAGAACGCGTAGAGAACTGTATGTTGTATGCGGATTAGAGGCTTCACTATTTCCACAATTGAGCTATTTCATTGCTGAGTCGGGCTTCTTCCTTGCTCAGCTTTCGGTCATCCATCGGGTTTATCCGATAGATTAAACCCACTGATGAATGATTCATGTGGCCTCAGCAGTCTGCCTCGTCCTGGTCTCTGAGACGGTATGGCGGTGAAGCACAGAAGAGATACCTGTGCGCTTGCATCTCTACTGCGAGCATTTAGGGCCATTGCGGCAATGGCTCTGAGGATTTTACGCTCCTTTAGATCAGGGCTCGTAGGTGATCCGACAACAGAGTCGGGTAGGAGAAAGTGTAAGACTGTGTATGGGGCTTGGTGGGGTCTGGTAGGTCCTGATTGGGATCTGAAGATGTCCGGGAGGAATTATCCTGCAAGCAAAGTCAGTGTGTAGACATATTTTCCATAGTATATTGGCAAAGGCTGCAGGAGAGCGGTGGAAGTCCACTTACCATAGCACTCATGCACCTGGATCAGATAGCGCGGTTATCCTATCTTCATCTTTTCTTCCCAAGCCTGGGTAGTTTAATAGGCAGTATGATTAACAGTAAGATCACCGACGCAACCACCGCAGATGCGAAGGTAATCCGAAGAGCTGCAGAGTATGCGTTAATGACTGAGATGCATTAGCCACCACACGATCAGCTATAGCATTTGGTGCTCCTACCTTGGGCTTGATGCCGAGGATCGAGATCCACAACGGCATGCACAGATTTTCGAACTTGATCGATAATCTCGGCCTTGTGCTTGCCGGTGACCATCTTGTTTAAGTACATGAACAACGCATTCTGCAGGATCAGACTGCTCACGGCAACCCCCATGACAGTCCCAATGCTTCTCCAGAGAACCAAAGTAGTCGTCACCACGGCCTGATCTTCTTGCGAGCTCAACGCCAGGACGCACATGACTGTGCTTGGGAATGCAAAGCCTTGACCGAGGCCAGCTGGCGTGAGGAATATTATAGATAACCAATCCGGAATATCTGGCCATAGAGACGCCATGCATACTGAGCCAATAAGGTATAGCACTGATCCAAGGAAAAGCGTTGGCTTAAGTCTTCGTGTCCAGGTGATGATGAAGCCTGTTGAGACGCCCGAAACCATAATTGCTAAAGAAGGCGCAGCAAGGCGAAAACCTGAATTGGTAGCGGAGTCGAGCTTGACGGCTTGGAAGTAAAGCGGAACATTGAAAATGATGGTATTGCCTGCAATATTGCCAAAGAAGTTTGCGAAGATGAGATTCGCTCGAGGCTGACTAGAAAGGAGCTTCAATGGCATGACTGGTCTCGCTGCTCTGGACTCAACCCTGATTAAGAGGCCTGCGGTAATGCAAAACAGAACGATAGATAGGATGACTATCGGATGACCCCATGATAATACGTTGCCACCTAGATTCAATCCAAGGATGAGAAATGTCACAGAAGTCGTTAAGAGGAACGAGCCAAGTAAATCGAATCCTTTGATGGTCTCCCAGACCCCTTTGTTGGATCTTTTCGCAAGATTCGGCCCAAGAGTACCAGGTGTTGTGATCCATGCCGTGAGGAGACACACTAAAATGTAAGGAACCTGAATGCCGAATGTCCAACGCCAGCCTAGACGGTCACAGAGAAAGCCTCCTAATGCCGCACCTAATGCTGAACCCAAACCAAATGAGAGATTGATGTATGATTGATAGATCCCTCGATGCTCTATCGGTACTAAATCGCTAGTGATGATCATGCCCATTGACATTGTTCCCCCTGCTCCAAGTCCGCACACTGCACGAGCGGCGATGAAGCTACCAATACTTTGAGCCGTAGCACACCAAGCAGTTGTTAGAGCGAACGTGGTTAAGGCGAACAGATAGAGCGGCCTGCGCCCAATGGTGTCAGATACGCGACCGAAAAGAGGCTGAAACGCCGTGGACGTCAGAAGGAAGACGGTAGATAACCATGATGCTGAATTCGACGAGTTGAAGTATGATGTGATGACCGGATGACTAGATGCCATGAGTGTTGAGTCAAAGCATGCTACCTTGGAGTACATCAGCATTGTTCCAGAACGATATAGTGATGCACGTACGAAGTACGCGAAGAGGATACCGCCAAAGACAAGCCAAAATCTTCCTCTACTGACACCCAGGAATTTGGACCCTATTTCAGCAAGATCTGCCTCGTTGACGGCTGGCTTTCCGGACGGATCTTCTTCAAGACCTGGTTCCCGAGTGGTCGGTCCTTGCGAACCTACGGTACCATAGGTTTTCGGTCTTGCTAAGGGCATGGTCTCTTGCGGATTCGGCTCCATTCCCAGCCCATTAGGGTGAGAATTGACTCTGGCTAGATCATATTGTAATTCGTCGTCGTCGATTTCAGACGGAGAGGATTCATATATTGAGTGCTGCCCTCCGCTCGAATTGGGTGACTCATCGTCTGGTGATCGATTGCCAGATGGTGCGTCGTCGAGCAAACGCGTACTCTCATCAAAGGAAACACTGTCTTCAGCCATTGCAAGTGCCTGATCAATCCTCCTATTTTACTCGTTTGAATACTTCCACATTTGAGCTATCCATAGCATTGACGCATTCCCTCGTATTTGGCCAGCGCACAATGTAGAGTACGGAAGTTCTTAGAAAGATGTAGATAGAGTAATCGATAGATAACCAAAAAAGCTATACATCGGCCATTACAATGAAGGAGAACCAACCTCCAGAGTTAAAAGAACCTCCAAGCTACCTGGAGCAACCAGCTTTTTACTAGTCAATGGTGGCTGCTTTGAAATCATAAACTCAAGCGAACGTGCTAAGCTGCGTCATGGATTTTCGACTGCGTCGATGACAAGACAGGAGGCAACCCAGAAAGTATTTCGTGCGAAGAGCCTCCGAGATCTTGTAGCACCGGCTGCGGTATTACACCTTCTCCAAGTGTCTCTGGAGAATACGAGTACATGTAATTCTAGGGCAACAGTGCTTTTTCGGCTTCGACACCCCAGTTTGTGCATATGTTTGTGCATATGTGCCTGACATTGCCGGGACGTATATTTCCCTGGGAAATTGACACCTCTGCGTGTTCCAGCGATGCTACTACTTGCTCCAGGGTTGAATATTTGTGTTTCTGTTTCATAGAACTGCGGTAGAACTGCTTTCGTCGTTGAGCACAAACATGTTGACTGACAACCTGGGGAACGTTACCCACATCGGAGGATCAATTACCCGAAGGACCGTGCGAAAGACAAAATTATTCTGAGGCAAAATCATAAAGCTCAAAACGGTATCTTAGGCATTGAAGCATCTACTGTATATCTACTATCAATCACAGTAATTTAGGGCGTTCTCAGCCCGTTTCCTACTACAAGCCGGAAAGTCATGGGGTGGCGGAGAATTTTGTCTTGCGCCTTCGTACAAGTAATCTAACTGATGTCATAACCAAGTTTCTGCCAAGAGCGGTGAGGAGGATCGACCGCTACATCGAGATAAGCTGGAAATAAACCCCGGATAAGAGATGTACATTCAATCGTATACCTCAACCGAACAACCCATCACCCCCAATCCAGTCCCCACCCACAAATGCGCCCCCCAATCCGCCTCGCCATCCTCGAATGCGACACCCCACTCGACCGCACACGCGCCAAATACGGTGGCTACGGCGGTGTCTTCACCGCGCTCCTCCAAGCTGGCGCCGTAGCTCTCGGTAGATCAGATCTCATCGGTTCGAAAGATGGGCTACAGATAACGAAATGGAATGTCGAGAGGGATCTGGAGAAGTATCCGGATACGGAGGATATAGACGCGATTTTGGTTACGGGGTCACGTAAGTAAGCCCCTTCACTGGGGAATTGCGGGGGGGGAAGAAGCTGAGTCTGGGTGTATGGAATAGGGTATAGTGCATTCGACGACAGTCCCTGGCTAATCCGGCTGGTGGAGTTCGTCGCGAAAGTCCTCGTGCAACCTCACGTCCGAGTCATTGGTGTTTGCTTCGGCCATCAGATAGTCGGACGCGCGATGGGCGTGAAAGTCGCGAGGAGTGACATTGGATGGGAAACGTCCGTGTGTGGAGTGGAACTATCAGAGAAGGGGAAGGAGCTGTTCAAGCAGGAGAAGCTGGTACGATATCCCTGCTTTCAGCGCTGAAGATTCTTGGGATTGGGACTGATAGTATGACAGATCCTGCATCAGATGCACCGAGATATCGTGTACTACTACCCCAAAGGCGTGGAAGAGCTTGGATCCTCGCCGCGGTGTAAAGTGCAGGGGATGTATATTCCCGGGGAAGTCCTTACTGTGCAAGGCCATCCGGAGTTCAATGAAGAGATTGTGAAGGAGCTGCTGGAAACAAGGCATGAACAGGGGATATTCGATGATAAAACGTATGAGGACGCTATGGCGCGGGTTGGCAAGCAACAGGATGGTGTTGTCGTTGCGAAGGCGTTTTTGCGGTTCTTGCTTGACGACGAATAAATGGATAGATCATTTCGGCATAAAGACAGACAAAAGATCGTTTGCAAGAGTATGACCCTAGAGCAATTTGCTTATTGATGTGGTGCGTGAAGTATGTATCAACTAAGACCTCGATTAGCTTCAGTCACGAAAGCTGCCCTGGATGGGTCGCCCCAACGCAGCTACAACGCCCCGCTAAGAACCAAAAAGATAGTCGCGTTGACGCGCTTGTGATTGTCATACATTATAAGTCATTAGATACAGACATTAGCACTTCTTGATTTAGCCGTTCGTTCATGCCACGGACGCCAGCCGGAAGTTTTTAGAGAAGAGGTAAGCGCCGCCGAGGTACGCCATTACCACGTCGCCCATGTAAACTTGAGGATACCTCCCTATGCAATGACCATGATATCGAAAAACCCTCCGAAACGAAAACGTGGTATAGTAAATCAGAAAGTGGAACGTAGATTTTGGAGCATAGATTTGCTCAATTTGTAAAGCCGAGTCCTTTACATTGATCGCAATCAATAGATCGATTAAAAATTGTAGTGATTGTGATGAGGATGTTGATTAGGCGCCACGTAATAGCTTTGATACGGATGTCCCTGATTCGAAAAGTCCGCTGTTGCCAAGGGATTTTCCCCTGGCCGTCGTCGTATAGGAGGAGCAGGCGGCAAGGAGGACCCTTGCTGCTGAAATTGAAAGTTCTGCATCTGCGAGTTCTGAATCAAGGCTGCCGGCATCTGTTGTTGCTGACGAAGCGCTTCCTCGTTCGCCCAACCCCACTTCTCTTTAAGCTCCTTGTTCAGGAATCCGACACGCCAGCCGGTCTCTTTACGGATCTTCTCGAAGATCTGGAGGACTTCCTCTTGTTCGCGGCGGACTACGAGGCATTCGGCCGCAATGGCGAGGGAGCGGAGGGCAACGCTTGCCACACCCCGATCCTTTACATGCGCAACTATACCACATATCTGATGAGCGTGGAATGATTGCATGCTGTGCATTTCTGCGTCCTCAACCGACATAACCGGATTCATCTGTGAAAGCAAGCACATGGCGGTATGATAGAACAGGCGTGCAACAATCGTTGCTCGTTTGATCAACCTAGGCATGTAAGTCCTGTTCTGGCAGTAGAGCGGAGAGGTGACCTACCAGACTTCAGGAAAAGCCGACTTGGAGGTTGTCTGATACGGATGCAGGTACGCCATCGGATGCATCGTCCGCGGTATATTCCGGTTCCATGATTCGCCCAGATCTCTTAACCTCTTCCACTCATTGTAGCGATTCTGGAGCCGGATATGCTCCGCTCCAGCTGACGCCTCTTGAAAGCGTGGTATCGAGGCTCGGAAATTGGCAATCTTCGCGACGATATAAACAATTTTATACGTCCAGATCTCTTCCCTGCCGGATTCAGTCTCCATCACAAAGTCCATGTCGACACCCCAATCATCCGGCTCCCAAGCCACCTGCCAGTTAAAGTGAAGGCAACTCAGCAATTCCATGCCGACATTGAGCCAGAAGCATGCGGCGCCTATGCCAGTAGACCTTGCACTCCATCCACACTCTTTTATAAGAGCACGCGCTCCGGCTATGTGATTCATTCTCTGCAGTGCTCTCTCAGACATGATCTCATATACGTTCAGTATCACAGCGGTCGTTGCACAAATGACCGTATCTCGGTTCGGGTTCTGTAGAGATTTCAGCAGTCCTCTTGTGGCGGTGTCGTAGTAGTGAAGTGCTTTATCCTCGTGGTAAGCAGGATTTACAAGTGTCAAATGCCGGGCGCCGCAGGCGAGAAAAGCGTTGAGGAGCATCGGTTCACCAAGGGAGTGGAATGGCAGCAGTCGAGAAAACTATGAAATCGATCAGCAGCCGCCATCAGTGCTGTAATTGTGACGTGATTACGTGTTTCATTGGATCCATACTGTCCATCCATAAGCCGACTTCTTCCACGAAGACCTGCATAAACAGCACTTCTTCAGGGGAGGTAAGAAAGTCGACTCTCTCATTTGGGGGAGTCAATGTCTGCTCCGGATTGCTGTATGAGGATTGGGGTGGTGGAGGTATGGTTTGATTGGAGTACGACGAATCGGTAGTGGAGTGGGAGTGTTGATGAGGTGTCTCTCGGGAATGATCTGCAATGCTGGCTTGAGATACGTCTGGGTATGACGCCGGTAAATGGATCGGAGGCAATGTTTGATGAGCCATAGTAGGCGCACCAACCATACTGTTCGAATAATCAAAGTTTGGCTCGTTCTTGATCTCAGTCACGTCTTCCTGATCTAGAGTCGCGTACCGACTTAGACCTCCTTTGTACTCGGAAGCTATCTCGCGTGACTCGTCCTGAAAGTTCACCTGCCAATCGTGTGTGGGCGGTATGATCGGAGGTGATTGAACTTGTGTGTCGATGAAGTTCAGTCGCACTCCACGCTTGCAAGTCCTATTCGACTTTCGGCAGTTCTGGCAGTGCGGCAACGCCTCATCACACTTCAAATGTCGCTCTCTGCAAGTCAGACATCCCGTTCGTACTCTCTTCGGCCGACTCACGGCAGCAGTGGCATCGACAGCGATTGCGTTCCCGTTGGCATCTGCGCCAGCCATGGGTGCTGGCTCGACACCTACCCCACCGCGCAGCTGTGACAGTCGGGAGACCCCCTTCACTCTCTTCGCTGGCCTTGGACTTGATCCGGTACAGACAATATCTCTTCGTGTTGATGTATAATCGCCGAGAACAGTCAGGTCAGATAACGTTGATAATGAGTAGGACGGGGACTGATTTTGCTGGGCGTCAAGGTAAGCAAGGTCGAAGATTGGCTGCGAGAGATAGGGTTGTTCAAATGAGGGCGCCACGGTGAAGGAATCGCAGTCCAGAACTGGCTCCGTATACTTCAGTCGCACGACCGCTGAGATGGAGGTGGAGACGGAGGTCTTGACGTCGTTCCTAATGCGCTAATGTGCGCACATGAGTGACGGTAAATTTAGTTTTACGATCGACAAGTACGACAGAGTAGGGATAGCTGATTATTGTATGGCGATTGCTCTCTTTGACGTGCCCTAAGTTCTGTCAAAATTGTGCGAGAGTCGAGATAGAGCGTAATGACAGAAGGTCGTAAGGCGCGATCAACGGATTTTCTAGGATTTGAGTTGCAACTCTTCGAGTCTGCCGTCATGGAACACCAATTGGATCGTGCAGCGATAGCGGCTCTGGCTCCGGGATTGACTTGACTTGACCTGACTTCGTACCTAGGAAGGATGCACGGAAGGGCTTGTGCTTGCTTGTGCTTGCGCTTGTGCTGGGACCCTTTTCTCGGTTGCTTCAAAGCGAAGACAAGACCAGCAATTAAAGCCGAGCTGATATTGTCTGTGGATCCTCTGAAGACAGCCACTTTGTCAGTTGCTCCCTGTGTCGACAAATGATGAATGCAACAGCAGGGTGACAATCAGTACAGGATATCACTGCAAGAAGAAGAAAGACAGCCGTGTCGTTATCGCCGGTTCAATGGTGTAAGAGGCGTCGCTGAATCTAGCTTCGGGATGGAGTGGCTCCGTCCAATAGACTAATGACCGTCAACATCATTCACAGCACTCATTAAATCAGTCTCACAACAACAAGAATAGTTGCATTCTGCGTCGTCATACCTTGTGCGATGAGCATAATCCTGATGGAAGTCGATCTCTATTATTATACTACAACGGGTTTCTGCCAATGTCTGCCTGGTCAAATGAAGTCAGGATACACTAAGAAATTCATATTATTCCATCATCTCTAAAGCTGTCTGGATCGACATACTCTCAAGCGCACAATCGGACCTGCATGAGCCCTAACCCAGACCGAGGAACGGAGATCACAAGGCATAGGCCCGGGCGGACGCCATCCCCAAGCATGAGATTCACTCAGGGTGT
>JAABUP010009211.1_pt1 | contig 12239 bp, 13 predicted proteins | sample 5559201 | NCBI WGS metagenome assembly JAABUP01 (sample SAMN10711887, study PRJNA513373) | rock metagenome | isolation source: Antarctica rocks | place: Antarctica | reverse complement strand
AGCGGTCTGGCTCCCGCGCGCTAAGGGCGTTCTCCAGGGACTGGCACGACTGGACTACCCCCAGAGTTCGACTTTAAGTACTCGACTTTATGCTAGCAGAAGTATTTGCTTGCGAATGACGTATATTGAATGGGTTTTCGCATACATGTTCTCTCCTTTGAATTACACTACTCAGCTCCTTGCGACTGATCCACTTCAAAGCGTTTGCTACATTATAAATTCCATGTTTACCCACCTGTTTTCTCGGCCTACTCAATTTCCCTTAGATGGCCGAGTTCGAGACTTTTCCCATCCTTTGCCAATTCAAACTCCGTATTACGAACGCGGTGGCAAGAAGTCAAGCAAGGTACAAGGATGAAGTTGTCAACCTAACCAGACTCCGATGAAGTTTGCTCGCTCCCAGACTCCTGGGCCTTCGACTTTGTCCTCCCACCCTTTTTCTTATGCTTCTTCTCTTTCTTCTCTTTCTTACGTTTCTTTTTTTCTGCCTTAGCGTCCGAATCCTCACTCGAAGACGAAGTCGAGCTCTCATGTCTCTTCGCTGACCTCGACACTCCCATGTTGTACGACAGAGTTTGAGCTCTGCCATTCATGGGATCATCATCACGCTGCGAATGTCGTTTCGCGATATCTGCCTCCGTCCCACCATGAACCCTGCACAAATAATCATCGAAGTCCTCCGAAGTTTGCGCCACCACTTTGAAGTGTTCCAGAGCCAACACAGGTTTCCCTTGTTTTTCGTTCGCATCGAATTCTGCAAGCGCTATGGCGGTCTGAAAAGCATTCTTGATCTGTCGACCATTCCAGGTCGGTTTGCCGTTCTTGTAGAGTTCTTTGTAATGCTTTCGCGCGTATTCGTATATTTCTTCTCCTTCGACCTCGAGTGCCTTCTTGCCCTTTACCAGTCGCTCCAGGTTCATCTTCCATATCTTTAGGGTTGATCGCTTGTCGAGGGCTGGGTAGTAGAGGCTAACGTGAATTCTCGACTTGAAGGCTTCGTCGAAGTGGCCCACTTTGTTGGTGGTGAGGAACAAGATACCAGAGTAGTACTCCAACACCCGCAGGAATACTGATACGACACTGTTGCGCCTCATGTTCTCTCTATCTCTGGCTTGGAGAAAGACGTCGGCTTCGTCAAGCTATGTGTGAACCACGTTAGCATGCTATTCATTCATGTGATCCTGTTGGGTTGGGTTGAAGCGTTGAGCTCAAGAAAGACTTCCGGACAGAGACAGTAGCGAAGCCAAAGGCATAATGGTAGTAGAACGTCGACTTACAAGAAGCACACAGCCCCATCTATGAGCGAGGCTGAAGTTCTGCTCAAGGTTGTGCTCAACCTCCTTCGCGGTTTCGCCGATATCGCCACACGTAATCGGAAAGAGAGGCCTGTGGGTGTAGTCTGCAACGCATTCTGCCGTGGATGTCTTCCCAACTCCAGGAGCTCCATGGAGCAAGATGATCAGGCCTTTCCCTTTACCACGGACCAGATCAACATGATGTTCCCATTCACACTCACTGCTACTGAAAGATGGCATATTCTGCGGATCGTGCGTCTTGACAAGCGACTCTACGAGTCTTGCCACACCGGGTGGAAGGATAAGAGATTCGAAGCCGTCGCTGTGGCGCTCCAGCGGGCGGATGTTGTTGATATTGAGGAAGTGCCACTTCCGACTGCGTAAGACAAATCCGTAGACTTTGTTCGGTAGGAGCAGCATCATGTTTTCCGTCAGTTCTTCGCTGCTGCTGATTGTCCTCAAGAGCGACCCGTTGGCTCTGATGAATTCCACAGTTCTTTGCCTGTCAACTCTGTGATCATCAAACATGAATCTGTCTTTAAAACAGTCCGTACAGCCAGGAATGCCGCATGCCTCGGTCTGACAATTTCTGAGTCAGTATCTCTCTTCTATATTTGGAATGATGTTGGCCCGGACATGGCGAGGAACTCAAATATGCTCAAAGCCCATGTTCCGACGTCGGTCACAACATCGATCAATAAGAAGACGACTTTCAAAAACGGATACATACCACAATTCTTGCATCGTCTTCAATCCAGGACCTGAGTCCAAATTTTGGGGCATTCTTAGGATGCTTCCGATACGCCAAAGCAAAGTCGATGATGACTTGGCTGTCAATCTAAATAGGGCGTGGGGATTAGCTTGAAGTTCACTTCCTGAATCCTAGCTGGGCAAGCTCACCTGTTCCTGAGGCTCCCCCACGCTGAGGCCGTTGTACTCCCGATGTGGGTAATCATTCGTGTGTGACAATTCTCGAAACGTTTCGCCTCTCGCAAGCATCCTTGCTTTGAATTGGGCGGCGTCTTGGCGGAAACGAAGAGGATACAGTGGTAAGTCAGTGACAATTTTCTCCCCTTCATAGGATACCAGCTGCATCCGCTTCTCGACGGGACCGAATTTCTGCCCATCAAAGTCAAAGTAGAAGACATCGACAGTGAAAACACTCATAGCACTAACAGCCTCTTCCTTGTATACTGATTCAACTAGCTGGTGCGACCCCTCGGTTCGTGCCTGGATCTGCTTTACTGGTCTCCTGCTTGAAAAGAAGTCGCAGGCCGGTAAGATGGATACCTGATACAGTTCAAGGCCCCTTCCACTGGACTCGTCTTCAGCGACGACGAAATCTCCTGCCATGAAAAGATGCCAGAGATCCTGAAAAGCGATGCTTTCGGCCTTTGAGGAGCGCATGAGTTCATGCTTGGCGAAAATCTCTTTCATATCTTCTTTCATGAATTTTGTGAGAATTCGAAGATGTATAATAGCTTCTACTTGAGCTAACAGTTCTTCCGATACCTCGTGCTTGCATTCTTCGTCGTCTGTTCCTGCAGAACATGTGTCATTCGGGGATCTATGTGGAGACCTCTCGTAAGAGTCTCGTCGGCCGCTGCTGCGGCCTGCCTGAAGACGGCTTTGAGGGCTGAAAGTTTCCGCGTCAAACTCAACGAACCCTTTGCACTCCTCTCCAAGACGGCACTGGGTGTTCTGGGCAAAATTGTGCTCTAGCTCCGCAAGGTAGTCTGATATTTGCTCGTGATAAAATAGTAAGACCTTGAAAGGCCGATGGATTATCAGGCGTGATGAGCTGGAGAAGGTTTGCTCCGTTATGGTCTGTAATGCGTTAATGATATGAAACGATCTTATCCTGATACGCTCGATGTTCCAGTAGGGGCTCGGAGGGAGTTTCGTAGAAGCTTTCTGTGGAGCTTCGAATGTGGGCTGAAGAGCAGAAGACTTGCGTCTGCTGTTAGTGTGCGGCTTTTCGAAGAGTACTTCGAGAATGTTCGATGCTTTGGAGGCGTCTTCCAAATATTCCTGCCAGCCCATCCATTGGATTTCTGTACTCAACCCTGTTCGCTCGGACGACTCGTCGCCTTTCTCTGAGCTACCAGGATGCTTAGAAAGCTCGAGATTGTGGAATTGGCTCTCAAGGGAGTTGATGCGGTCGAGGAGTTGAGAGTGAAGTTCAAATGGGTCGTTCCCTGTATCATCATCTTCTCCGTGCGAAGATGAAAAGTTCGAGTTCTTCAGCGTCCGTACAGATGACTGGTCCTCATTCTCGGAGGATGTTTTGAGCCCTTGGAACCGGACAAACGAGCTGCTACGGTGCGATCTGGATGCTCCGATACTAGGAAAGGCATCCTGAGGAGAGAGCGGCGTACGAGGCGTTGAATCGACCCTTTTGCGCTGGGTATGCTTCCCCTCGTCTTCGGACTGACTGCTATCAGAGGACTGGGTAGAAGACATGGTGTCTACCCTGGGGCTCAGACCAAAGCGGGAGAGGACTGGTACATTGAAGAGTTGACGAAGGCTGGTCTGAATGGTGGGCTGCGAGCAGAAGCTCATATAATAATGATTCTGCATAGGCCCTGTGTCTGCCTGTTAGAAACATATATTCGTGGAATTGATAAGAGCGGAACGTCTTCCCCGCACGGAGGGCGTTCTTGGTCTTTCCACATTGGTCTCAATTGGCCCCCACCCACTCGGTAGAATACGGCAAGTTCCTGGCTTGAGGCCAGATGTCATTGGTAGCCTCACATCTACTTGCGAGCATTTAGTTTTGAAAGCGCAAGAGAGCACTTGGTTCATGCACGACAATTCAGGGGACGGCCTACTTTTCGGGTCGAATTGCCCTTTCCAAGGGGCGAGACCGTGGAGAGTAAGGCTGTGATGACTCGTAAGAAGTGAGGCGTTCGAGGTGTGAGTGGGTACTCACCGATCGTCACGTGATTGGAGGATGTAGAAGCGTCATCTGGGTATTAGACTAGCCTGAGGCTACTTGTATAATTTGCAACTATTCCCCGAAAAGGTCTATTCGAGGAAAGGTGCTTCATGTTCGCAATGTTCGAGGAGGCCCGCACAATTATTACCTAAGAGGCTAGCACATGTCATCGCTGGATTTAGCTCCCACCGATTAGCTGCAGCATTAGGGCGGCGAAGCTGCCATCCACAAGAAACAGAATGGAAATACGATACTTATCGAAGATCTCTACGCCTGGTTGGAAGCTCTTGATCGAGGTGTTCATTTGTGCAAGTGAATAAGAACTTCTAGCACCATTCATGGCCATCAACCCATGCTGTGCTTATGAGGGTACAAGGCTGAGAGCAACCAAACGCCGATCTATCTCCGAACTGCGGTTTTGTGGCGCACAGGTAAGGCGTATTCAGGCGTATTCAGGCAAAAGCAAGGCGATTTGCCAACGTAAGAGCGCCCTTATCCCGCGAATGTCTGATAGTACGTTATGAGTATGATCCTCATTGATACCGCAGTCAAGGGCAAGACTCTGTCCACGAAGTTCACTCAAGTATGACTCCAAACACAACAGAGGAATTTCAATCTGAGTCAGATGACTCTCTTTCCGATGAGGCATTTGGCGGGCATCCCATCAAAGACTCTGTAGAGTATACTGAGAACCATGTCACCGAAGACCTTCACCCTGCTTTTGCGGACACCGGAATTAGCTACGATCCGAATAACGATTGCTTCTCTGCCGAATCCGAGGACGTCTATGATGAAGCAGCTCTGTTCGATAGCCAACGAGCCTTTGCAGATGCACTGGAGCAATTTCAACAGGGGGTTAAGCCGAAATACAAATCACAGATCGATCTTCGTACCACTCATACATGGAGTGAGGTGATGAAACAGGCTGATGAAGCCCGCAAAAAGTACACAGGTGTAGGTCAAGAAGGTATTGTAAAGAAGATAAATCACGGGCTGAGGACTTTTCAAACCGCTGCGCCGGCCATCGAAGCGTGGCTGAAACTTCTGCCATCTACCTCGATCTATGGTTCGATTGTTTGCGGCGGCTTGACCATTATATTGGAAGTATGCGTTGGTTGATAGTATCCCGGCAGTAGAAGCTGATCGAAAGCAGGCAGCTGTACATCTCAGAAAGCTGCGAAAGGAGACCTTAGAAGCTCTCGACCAGATGCCTCTTTGCATCGAGAAAGCGGAATTCTTCATGCGAACGTACGGCTATGCGCAAGTCAACCAACAGACTGGCCATCTTTACCTGGCCATTATAGATGCACTTCAGCATATCCTCGAGTGGTACAAACGCGCGGCAGGCAGTTGAGTCTCCCAAAAGCCTTGCAGATTAGAGCATATCCAATTACTAATCTTCATCAGTGAAATATCTTGGGGCTTTCTGCAAAGGCCCTGCGTACGCAGAAATGCTGAAGATAAAGATGAAAAGCGTAGAAAAAGCTTCCCAAGCCATGAATGAGCAAGCCAGTCAGAGAAAACATCTTAGATTGAAGGAGATCAGGAATGTTACCGTTCAAAGTATGGCAACCTCACCTCCGGCTGAAAGTGTGAAGCTGATACCACGTTTAAGCAAAGGACCAAGTGGGCGAACTAAAGATCCTTGCCGTAGAAGCGCGGAACCATCTGTACGCCGTCTTTAGGGATAGCGAAGTATGGCAGGAAGCTCTGCAAAGTATGCGGCCCCGCGTTCTGCGCGTTAAACTTGCAGCTTACCATGACAGGCTGGAGGGAGTCTAGGGTAGCGAAAGAATGTCGTAGAGCAAGCAAAGATCAAGCGATCTTGGACCAGCAAGGCAAGCTAGCCTACTGAAGTTGCCTTTAGGACGCCTTGCTGACGCACAGGCGTTGAAGAGAAGAACACGGCCGCTAGGAAGTCGCTGCTTATGCTCTTTGGCTTCAAAAACGACGATCCATCACGCGATGTAGAGGATGCGCTCGGCCAGCTCACATCAATGGCTCTAGGCGACCAAGACAGGGCAGGCGCATTCATACAGCACAATGCAGTGCAGGACTGGCTCCTGAACCCACATTTCGGAGCGCTGTTGGTCCATGGCAATGGTCGGCGGCACGATCCTATCTCACCAACGTCTGTCGGCTGTGCTTTGCTGATTCACATCTTTTCGAAAAAGCTACGCTTTCCCACACTGTATTGGTTTTGTGGCTTACATATATCTGGACCGAATGGCAGTCCCTTGGGGCTGATGCAAAGCCTCATCTGTCAGCTTCTCTGCTTGTCTTGCTGTGAATGCAGCCTTGATGACCAAAAAGATTTCGATACTCAGGACCTCAACAAGCTTCTGAAACTGTTGAAGAGACTGCTTCGGCGTTCATCCGGTGTACCACCCGTCGTCTGCATTATCGACGGTATCTCGTACTATGAGAGTCGTCACCAAACCGAAGATACTGGGAAAATTGTTCGCAAATTAGCAAAGCTTGCGAAGGCGGATCCGCCAGTATTGATGTTGTTGATTACTAGTCCCACCAGGACGAGCTACATTTACCGCGAACCCAATATAGCAGAGCATGTTGCCATCACCGAGGTTCCAGCACATGTCAGTGGAGCCAAGCAGGGTCTCAATCATCGTGAAGTGGTTTCATCTACTGAACAGAGAGCACGGAAATTATCAGAGAGCTTAGGGGTTGGCGGGATACCTACATAGATTGTACCATATATGATAAGGCGCAATATTATTGCTATGATGTATGTCAACAGTCGCAAGATGAAGTTTTGGCAATTCCGTTTTCGCCAAGACGCTATACTCAATCAGGCCTGAATCCTTGGCATGGTTGTTTTAGACGTACAACTCTTTAATCAGTATAACAAAGCATTATGGCACTTTGACCTAGAACACTCCTCGATCGACTTCTACTATGCATGTCTGGCGCAGCCTTGGAGCCTTAAATTTGCGAGGATGTCCTCTGCCGAAAACCAAGTAGAGTATAAAGTGCCCGCATTAGACGCATCCTCGTGCACATACTAATTGCAGCAATGAGACGAATATTACTGCGCTAGGACTGGACGCATTGCACCAAATCACCCCTTCCGATAGCGATTCAAACCATCAGCACCCTTAGATACCCCAATTTCGATGAAAACATAGAGCAATAGCCCCTCCTGAATTCGTCGAAAACATCAGCGAGGGCGATGGTGAGTATGAACCATACATAGTGACGCACGCTAAAGGGTAACTCCAATGCTGTGATAGGAGAGGTCATAGTAGCTTCTTGCATTTTCTGCAGCTCTTCACGCTAGCGTTTTTCGAAGAGACCAAGACTTCCCGAAACAGTCAGTCCAGGCTCAGACAGAGCGTGAGTACAAGGCTATCAATAGTAGGCATGCATTGGTGCGACACACACGATCTAGCCGGTTGCATCACTCCTTACCGATCTCCTCTAGTTCGGCACGAGTATGCTGCTCATGCATCTGTATCCTTAAAGCGACGCCTGATTTAGCCTCCAGTATCTCGTGGCGTGCTCCTTGGACGAATCAAGCTAGTCGATTCCGAAACGCACATCTTTCGAGCGAATGGAAACCGTGAAGCGAGCATGAGCAACATCTTTGTTATTGATTCAGTCTGTAGCGGCTCTTACTGGGAATCTGTAAGAAAGGATGAATATAGGGGGCTTCTTGAGAGCATACAATTGTCCCAAGGCCAATGAAGCACCGCGAGGAAGCTTTGTAATCAGGCTAGGGCCATGGGCGCTGGCCTGACCGACTACTCTGCCGGACATGCAGGCAATACATCGTTGATAGAAACTTTTGATACAAGGCATCACACCCCGAAATGACCCTCCAAACCCACTCAAATCTCACCCACTTTTCGCCTCCCAAAACCCTACCTTGACACCGTGCGCAGGACAAATCACAATCTCACTCTTCATTCCCAAATCCTGATCTGTCCAATACTTCTCCACTATTTCAAATCTCTGAAAGATTCTCACAATTGTATACGCCATCTCAGTCAGCGCAAATTGCTGCCCGATGCAGATCCTCGGCCCACCATTGAAGGGGATATATTGCCAGGGTTTAGGCGTCCATTTCTCCCACCGCTCGGGGCTATAGGTCAAGACGTGAGCGAAGTCTGCGGAGGGAGGTGGGTAGAGGTCGGCTCGACGTTGCATATACATGGCTGAGTAACCGATTGGGGTGTCTTTGAGGATGCCAATAGGCTGCGTCCCATCTTCACCACCACCTGTGGGTAACGTGGTATCATGCAACGACATTCTCACCTACGATACTGTCAGCTTTCTCCCCAGCAGTAACCCAGACCAGATCACAACTTACATTGAACGGCACACTCGGATACAGCCTCAACGTCTCATTCATACAGTGCTGCAGGTACGGCATATTCTTCAAATCCTCATACGTTGGCGCCTCCATCGGTCCCACCCTCTCCAAAATCTCTCTTCTCAACTTCTGCACAATCTCCGGATGATTCGAAAGTTCCTGGAAAGTGAAAGAAAGCGCTCCAGCAGTCGTATCCCTCCCGGCAAGCAAGACCGCAACGACCTGATCTCTGATGACTTTCCTATCCCGTGTGCCTGTTGCAGCTAGTGCGTGCAAGAAGGATTGGTTCGTCTTCTCCTTCAGATCCGCAATGTTCATCCTCAAGACACTCTCGATGAATGGTTCGACGAAGTCGTTGATAACCTTGAGTCCTGCCCAGAATGTTCCTTTTGGTAGTAATTTGTTGAATGGTCCCGCCCTCGCAATCGTGTTCTGTACCCTCTGCACCTCGGCAAACGCGCTCGCGAACTCTGTATTTGGATCATCCAAACTATCCACGCTCTTTCCGAGCAGGTAATCAGTGGCGCTGTCGAGCGTGAAGCAATAAAAGAGAGCGCAGATATCGACTTCTTCGCCCCGACCCCCGATCTTTGAGAGGAGATGCCGAACGTGCTTTTCGAAGATGTCCAAGTCTGCGACGCGGTTCTTGACGAATTGGGGTCGGATTAGTTGGCGCGAGTTGTGCCATTGGTCGCCATCAGTCGCGAAGATGCTGTCCCCCAAGAAGTGCTTCCAATCCTCGTGAAACGGCTCACCCTTGCCATAGTCCTGGAATTGAGTTGCGAGGATTGCTTTGATGTTCTCTGGATCGGCCGTGAAGATGAATCTTTGCCGCGCTAGCGATACCTCGACGGTTGGTGAGTGCTTGTTAGGCGACCAGGCGAACAACCAGGCCCAGAAGTCGAGATCTTTGTTGCTGGTTGCATTGGAGATGCTGCGTAGTACGACGTCGATGGAGAATGGAAGGCGTGCTTTAACGGATGGAGCGAAGGCGCCGAGACGGCGAATCGCCCGCTTTTCGAGGAGGATGCTGATATTGATGTAGAGGAATGGGAGGAATATGAGGAGGGTAAGAGTAAGGAAAGGATGGGAATAGAGAAGGTCAAGCATGATGACGAGATTTAAGGTATGTATGAAAAGTTTATGAATCTTGTCTAGGAAAGAAACTCATCTTGCAGGAGGGAATGAAACTCGAATAGCCATCAAGGATAATCCGAACTCTACGCCAGCAAAGGCGGAGATGTTTATATCGAAGCCCGTGGTGTTACCCAGAAAGCTACCCCGCTCATGACCCAGACCGAGCCCGGACCAACCGCCGAACGCCTCGGCTCGCTTATACCTGATGCGCTCGAAATTATTTAGACGAGCTTTTTGTTGATGAGGAAGCAGTGAAGACCGCGATGGAGAGATTGAATTTACTATCGGTGTATCAAGCTCCAAAGAGGGAGAAGATCTATGTCGCGTTTGTCGTCATACCATGAATCATTGCCCTCTGAAACGGCTACCCTGCCTTTTTCTCAACCATTATCTTTTCCACGCTATGCTTTAAAACAAACTCCATCATTGGCAACATCTGTGCCGTCCATCTTCAGTATGCCGACATTCTGTTCACGCAAAATATATTCCTCCCAGGATGCAGCAAGCCGCGCCCAAGTTGAACCCAAGTCCATACAGTCTTGATGCTGCAGAGACCTTTGAAATTTTTTGTGGGGTTGAGGATTCGGCAGCCTGGGCAGCTGCTACAGGTGACATTGCAATTCTCTCATTTACTTCTGGAAGCGAAGAAGTTGGTGCAGGAGCCGCAGCAGTGGTGATCAAGAAGCCTTGATCATCGTAATGCTTGACAGCTGTTGCAGTTCCAGCTGCTTCGGTAACAATAATAGGGAAACCTTGTTCGTCGTACGATGTAACGATTTCAGAGCCACCAGCCGCAGGAGAATCCTGCTGCGAGTCCGCCGGCGACGAGGTAGGCGAAACGGGCGGGGATGTGACCTGGAGGCATCACTATTAGCATGATACATTGGGAAAGCAAATTGGTTGGGGCCGCTCACTTACAGGTGCCGCGCTTGGCGGAACGACTTTGCCGGAGCTTGACACAGTCCAACCGGCGGGCAGACCAGGATAAGTCGTCACTGTGGCTTGTGTGCTCGTCTGCATCGTCGTCGGTGCCCATCCTCCTGCGTTGGGTTGAGAGACAGATGACTCCTTTGAGCTATGAGTACCCTGGAATGGCATAGGGCTGTTGGTGGTGCCGGTTGATTCAGGTGAGACATCAGCTTGCACAGCTGCGCCTTTGCCGCTAGCGCCAACTGTACCACCTACAGCAGTAATGGATTGCCAGGTACCTTCTGTGCCCGAGTATTTGTATTGGCTTCCGGTCGAGTAGTCTGTGACGGCAATGGATTTCACCTGCATAGTGTAAGGTCCGGAAGGATAGTCCGTGGTGACGCCCGTTTGGCCAGTTGCCCACTCTGTTGATGGAACATCTTAGCGTTCTGTTTGTCAAAGTTGGAGTTAGGAACCACGACTTACCTCGAGTGCCTACTGGATTCGAGAAATCACCACCAGACCATGATCCGATTTTGATCATCATTGGAGTTTGAGGATATGGATAGCCGTTTGTGACTGAGGGAGTCAATGTTCGAACGGTGGCTCCATTGACCGACCAAACGATCTGATCGGCTGTCCAGTCAATGGCGTATGTGTGGAAGCCATCGTGGTTGCCAGGCGCTGGTGATGATGCCCCTCGGTTGTATGATGTCGTCAACCCTTTGCCAAAAAAGTTGGTCTGTACAGTGTTGCCATCATATCCAAGCCATTCGAAATCTATCTCGTCAAGGTCATCTGATTGTAGTATAGCACTGCTAACGATTCCCACACCCGGAGCAGCCTTCAATACGAATTCGACGTGCCCAAACATGATGTACCATTTAGATGCAATGAGTGGAGCATCTCCGGACTCTGCAACTGTGAAAGAAGCACCGTTCGAATCATATTTAGGTGTGCCTTGGGCAGTGAAAGAATCGGATTGTCCAGCTGTGAAGTCAATTTTGACTGATTTGCCGAGTGCTGTGTCTGGGGGACAGCTACCTGTGGTCATATTAGAACTCAAGCCTGCAAACTTCCTTTCGGGGAGTGGGAACGTACCATCCGTGAGAGGATTGCAATTTGTATACGTTTGAGCAGCCACTAGAGCAACTGCCCAAACGACTGCTACGGCAGCCGTGAGTGACGATTCCGACCTCATGGTTGAAGGTCTGTGAAAGAGTGTGTGATCGGTGAAGATGGGAGAGAACGTTTCTCTGGTCGGGCTCGAGGCCGCTGGTGGAGGGAGGAACCTGCACAATGATGATAGCTAATGATGATGAATGTAGCACTGTACGATTAAGTGGATGTAAGAGTCAATGACCGTGATGTGATGTCAATCTTGGAGAGGAGAGATGCAATTTGGGGAGAATGTTCAGCAAGGAAACTTGGTGGTGTGACTTCCCAAATAATTCTGATAGCTTTCTAGAATCTCAAATTTTGCCTTACCACGGTATTTCAACCAGCCACTTTGTTTTGATCTTGATTTCCGTTAGCAGGTGACGCGTTCAGCAGTGAGGACTTTCAATCTCGTAGTCTGATTAGAGGAATCTGTCAATATGTGGCTGGAAACAATGTCATTCTCGTA
>JAABUP010009209.1_pt1 | contig 12242 bp, 14 predicted proteins | sample 5559201 | NCBI WGS metagenome assembly JAABUP01 (sample SAMN10711887, study PRJNA513373) | rock metagenome | isolation source: Antarctica rocks | place: Antarctica | reverse complement strand
CCGCAGCCTCTTGTGATACTGTGCGATCCTGGTTACACTCAGAGAGGCCTAAACTATCATTCTACATCACATGTGTACATCATGTTATTGGACCCTACGTTACAGATGCAGACACTATCGAGGGGCTCTGAGAACTTCTGCAAAATATAAATTGCGTCTGATTTGCAAGTGGGTCATGGTGTTACCTGGTATGCAGCAGTGTTACCTGGTATGCAGCAGTGTAGGAGAGCAGACCAACAACGCTGACCCAGGTGGCAAAGTCACCCTTCACCAGGGTCTGAGCCCCACTCAAGGCCAGCAAGGACAGGACTAGACCGGCCACCCCTCCCAGTAGCAGTGGCCGCCGCCCCACACTGTCCACTGTCGCTACTGCCACTCCTGCACTGACTCACACACCCTCACACATAATTGCAGACACTCACACACACTCACAGACTCTCAGACACACTCACAGACACTCACACCCACAGTTGCTACTGCCACTCCTGCGCTGACTCCCGTACACTCACACACACTCACAGACACTCACACACATTCAGTAACACTGTAAGAACGGTCACACGTTCTTGCAGTGTTACTTTTAACATGATTGTCGCAGCACAGCACATGAGTGGAGGTTGAGACAGGTGTAAGGGCTGCAAATCTGACAGCAAGATGGTCTGCAAATGCTGCATCTGCAACTTGATGGAGACAGAATCAGCATGATGCACCGACTCAAGATGCCCTATAGCTGAGAGGCAGTACACACCATGCCACAAGGATAGCACTGTTTTGCACAGTCTATCTGTGAGCTGTGACTGCCACACAGGGTTTGTTCCACATTCTCTGTGGCAAAAGGCAGAGCCATCAACGAACCTACGTCACTTCTCGCAGACTCACAGATTGCTGCCTCCATCATAATCTCACAAATCATCGGCTACATGGTGTTATAGTGCCATCTAAGTCAGGACACAGTCCCATGACAAAACCGCCCAATTGATTGGTACTCTACAGTGCCAGAAGCTGACCTGTCATGACTAACTTGAAGAAGCTGACCTGTCATGACTAACTTGAAGAAGCCAAGCACCACGGACACCCTGGTTGCGTCTGAGTCAGAGGCAAAACCGGCATCCTTAAAGATCTTGGCAGCGTAGTACAAGACGCTAGGCTGGCCTGTGATCTGCTGGAAGAGCATCAGGCTGCTTCCTATCAGCAGAGGCTTCACATTGCGCCCACTGAACAAAGCAGCCAGCCCCCCTGAACATACACTTTTTGTCCTTTTTTTGTGTTTAAGTTCGATTTTCAGATTGCATTGACTGAACGAAGCAGCCCGTCCCCTGAACATGCATTTTCCCCATTTTTTTAAGTTCAATTTTCTGACTGAACGAAGCAGCCCGTCCCCTTGAACATGCATACTTGTTGATGAGTTGATTTTCAGGCTGCGCCCAGTGAAGAAAGCAGCCAGTCCCTGCGAAGATGCATACTCGTTCATTAGTTCATCATTGAGTATGTGTATGTCCCTGGGGTCAGGTACGTACAATTCTGAGTAGCTGCCTGTCCGAGACAAGCATATGCACAGCATCTCAGGCAGTGTCGTGTAAGAATCAAAGCTGACAGACTCTGGAAGCATGTGTCAAGCTGGCAGAGTCTGAAAAAATGTGTCAGATTGAGGTGGCGTTTGATCTGCTTGAACACCTGGAAGATGCTCACAAGCAGCAGTAGTTTTGTGGCTGCTGTGCATTCAGCCTTTTGCACTTTGTCGCACGCACAGCAAGCGCTGTCCACACGTTGTCCAAACCCTAAAGCCAGGCTCATGCACTTGTCGGTGTGTAGTGCACTAGGAGGTTTGTTTGGGGTTTCGGATTTAGTGTATGTTTTGAGGGGTACGCAACCACAGATCTGCAGACAGTCATGGTGGCAGCACGGTCTGGCATGAGGAATGCCATAGCTTGTAACAAGTTGTGAACCCGCTTGTTGTTGTCTGAGCCATTGACAAGAGTCCAAAATGAAATCACAATCCTCCTGCAGATGCAACCGAGCCTCCAACAGGCAGGTAGAGGTCTGCAAAACAAGAGAGAGGGAGACCAAATAAGAGAGTACAAGAAGTAACAGCAGCAGCAGCAGCAGCAGAAAGCTTTGGAGAGAAAGAGGAGGTTCAGAACAGGTTCAGAAGAAGGGGTTCACATGCAAAAAGAGGACCACACAGAAGATGAAAATCAACCTGGTGCGGAGGTGGGGCTATCTCGTAGCATGTTGGAGACTTCCTGCTGGACTGCCTGACTGTCTGACCCAGAACTGCCCCAGGCTCTCCTAACAGCCCCTTCAGCCTGACCTCGGGATGCCCCAGACAGCAGCAACCACCTTGGGGACTCTGGCAGCCATGCCTACATCAGCCATGCTTGTGTGGCATGACCATATCATAGCAATGGTCGAAATTTGTGGCATGCTAGGTAGGTGGGAGGCCAGTGGCAACTGGGAGCTGTCAAACACAATAAGCATCGGCTGAACCAGATTGAGTTGGTAGACAATCTGTCTAGGAGCACTCAAGTTGGTAGACATTTCCTGAAGATGCCAATGGCAATGCCTGCAGTACCGTGTTTGGGACGACCCAGGCACCTCCTTACACCCATAAGTCATGCAAGGTCTGTTTTGTGTGGCTCATGAAGCTGCCATACCCCACCTGGGCATTGATCTGTGGATATGCCTTAGATGGATGAAGACGTGCTGGGACAAACAGCAAAGGGCTAATCATCATGCCAGTCTTGCAAGTGCTTACTTGGCACAAGCTTACTTTGTCATGTCTTCAACAATGCGCCTCCATCCAGTTACAACAAAGGCCAGAAACAGTTGAGCAACACAAAGGGCAGCACTGTGGACAGCAGACACATAAGTAAGGAAGGCAGCCGCCACAGCTTGAGGGAGTGTTGCATTGCAGATCAGAGGACCAGCAACGCTGACAAGCTGCAGACAATGCCGACGAACAAACAAAGGAGGCAGAGAAAGAAGAATGTGAGAGGAAGAAGCGGTGCAGAAGAGGAAGAAGGTGTGGAGGAGGGACTGACCATGCCTGCGAAAACGATGAGTGCTGGTGGGAGTGCAGCTCCATACATGTAGCGCCACCCCCCCGTGTCACCCACCCATAGGGCTGAGGCCAGGTAGCCCAGCAGGATGCCCCCCACTATGAAGCCTTCTTTCAGACTGCAACCCACACATGTATCCCCCGGCATCATCACACTCAATCAATCAATCATGTTGTGCTTTTTGCCTTTGGGACTCAATAGGACAGTCAGCAGACAATGCCTGGGGAGGCAAGTAAGTTTTGAAGGCATTCAGAACATCTGCTTCAAAAGTTTGAGCATGTGATGTTTGCGTCAGGACAGCTGAATCCAACGGCAGACAGAATGGCAATTGGCACTAGTTTTCTAGGACATCCAACCTGAATCTTTCTGCTTCGATGCCCTACAAAACGAGTGGCAATCACCGTTTTGTCCAAACCTGAATCCTTCTGCTTAGATTGTACTACGCATGATGTTCCACAGCACTCTGCTTTTGGGGCAATTAGAGACAGATGGTTGCTGGTGTCACAGTACTGCAGCGCGCTTTGCAAGCGAGTAAGACAAGCAGCATCACTGTGATGCGATCAGCTGCAGTCATCTGAGATGCACTCTTTAAGCAAAAGGAAAAGCCCAGCAGCAATCGATGTGGCAAAAACCACAGCAGCCATGCCTTAGGGGCTGTGTGCAAAGGCATGTTTGCAGCAGTTACCTGATGAGCAAGCCACGCACAGACGCTGAAGCGGTCTCAGCAATATAAGCTGGTGCTGCATGCATGGCAAAGCCGATGCCCAGGCCATACATCACGCGCCCAGTCAGCAGCAGTGGGTAGCTGGGTGCGAAGAAGAGCAGAGTGGCTGCTGCACCTACAGCATGCAAATGTGACTTTGTCAGGACCTTGTGCAGCAGCATCATATACACAGTACATGTTACACAGTACATGGTACACAGTACATGGTACACAGTACATGGTACACAATACATGGTACACAGTACATGGTACACAGTACATGGCCTTACAGGGATGCACAAGACAGGCTGCTCTGGAGTGACAAGAGTTGTCCTGCACGTACCTAGCTCATCATGAGCTGGAAAGCGTCTTAAATTATTATTATTATTATTATTAGTACATGGTGTACAATACACATCAGCTCACTGCATAGAATGCACCCGTGTGTTGAGAGGCAGCCTGCTTCAGACGCAGATGTAACAGAGCCCTTGTTCTTCCTCCTCACACAAGCAGTAAGAACATTGTGTGCTGCAGACAGTGTCAAGCAGTACCCAGCTGCATGTTGTATGGCATGTGATGGTACGGTGCCATGGGGGAAGAAGGAGGAGGAGGAGAAGAAGCAGGAGGAGAAGAAGCAGGAGGAGAAGAAGACGAAGAAGAAAATTGCAGGCAGGCTGCTGACACAAGCTGCCTCTAACTCCCTACAGTCGACGTGCTTTCTTTGTGCAAAAAATGACAAATTGCATCCTGTTTGTTGCACCTGATACCTGTTGGCTAAGCCCACGTTTTAATGTTTATTGTTTTGGTATTACTCTGTTTGTTACAGAGCATATATGACATACCGTATAGGCAGGCCGCCAGCATGAGCTCCCTTCTTCTTCCCAGCTTGTCCCCCAGGAAGAAGGCCCCAACAGACCCTGCAAGGGCTCCAAACAGGGAGCTGCTCACCACTAGGCCTGACTTGAAGGGGCTCAGGCTGTACCTGCACTCTCACACACACACACACAGCACGCTCAGTGTCATGCATGCCAAGCCTGTGTTACAATGCAACAGTCCAGCCTTGAGCCAAAAGGTCAGATAAAGGCAATACCAGTGGGGTAACTAAAAGTAAGCTGTCTGGCAGTCAGGACTTGATAGGAGACAGAATGTCTGTATGCAGTGCTGACCAAAATCACAGTATGGTAAAATGAAAGCGCCAAGTGCCTGCTGACAGTGTGCAAGTGCATGCAATGAGCACGCATAACAGCATGCAAGTGTGTTGAGTGTGTAGTTGTGACTGGCGCAAGCTTTTGGGCATGTCTGTGGATAGCTGTCCTAGCCAATATAGTGGTAGGCAATGCAATACTGCAACTGCCACGGACAGTCCGTGAATGGAAGCAGACACAACACGCTCACCAGTCTGTTCCTGAGGTCTGCTGGCTGGTGATAGATACTAATGCCCCGGATGTTGCGCCAATGTCGTACCCAAACAATAGCCCTCCGATAGCTGGGAATAGAAACACAAGAGACGTCATGAGCCAATCCACTTCCCGTGGTGTCAGGGCAGCTGCGGACATGTCTGTTTGTGGTGCTTCCTGCAACAGCAAGAAGACCCCGTGTGTATCACACAGGAAAAGCCACTGTGCTAGATCAGTGCTGCAAAGTTCCCACATTTAAATTGGCTTTAACGTCCATTGTAGGCGCTTGTGCTTCATGGAACTTTAAAGAACTTACAAGCAGACTGTCCCGTTCCTCTGCTCGCACAAGCGTTTCGCGCCGGGCATTGGGACTACCGAGTGGCATGTTGGTAGCGAAGGCGCTTGAACGATGGTAGCTGCGCTGCGCGTGTTTTGCCTCGCTTTTGTAGGAATGAAGAGCGCAAAGCCTGTGTCTACGCCATGAGCCAGTATCTGAGATGAACCTCGCGGGCGTCGCTGATCGAGCTACACTTCCTTGCATGGCCTACGGAACACTGTCTGACACGCCGGAGCACCGCGAACATGAGCTATTCACTAATGCAGAGTTCTATGCATGGATCCAGCACTGGCTTTGACCCCCCTTGCTCGCAGAAGACCAAGATAGCGTCCGTCCACGTCCATTGTGTGGCATGCGAAACGCTCGCAGGACCATTGCGAGCGTTTTGCATGCAGGCAGACGAGCTTGACACAACTTTCAAGCGCAGCCCAGACGTCGTCCGATAAAACAGCACGTCAAAAACTGAGCAGTCGTCAAGGTCCTGGCCGTCCATGGCCCGTCTTGAATTCAGTCTGCAAGCAAGCCGGTGTGCTCGTTCCACTGCCTGCCATCTCTGGCGTATACGTAGTACAGCCCGGACAGGGCTTGATTTACAGTGTCGAAGCCGTGTCTACCGAATTGTTTTGAATTGGTGACGTGAAGATCGGTGTAGGTCGCACCGTTCATTGAGGTTGCACTGACTATGGATCCGAGACAGATGTCACAAGGTATGACTATGTGTTCTTCCCTTTGTACAGCCCGTAATTGCACTTATACGGCGGCATCTTTGCAGAGGAGCGAGAGGCTCATGAAGTGTTTGAGCTTGGGCACTTCCTGCTACAGAGCGGCAGAACAATCAGAAATGCAAAGCTGGCTTTCAAGTGAGCCATCCTGATGCATAGTGCAGACCTACATTTGCAGTCGGTGACCACTTGTGCAGTACATATATCAGTTGCTTGAGAGTTGCTTATGCCCTTATGTCATCTCAACACTTGTACTGTCTGCATATAGGGTCTGGGGTAAGCTAAACAAGAACCAGAGCAATGCCATTTTGTATCCTACCTGGTATTCTGGCAAGCACTGGGACAATGACTGGCTGATAGGGCCTGGCATGGGTCTAGACCCCAGCAAGTACTGCATCATTGTGCCCAACATGTTTGGCAATGGCCTTTCTTCTTCTCCTAGCAACACTCCCCCTCCTGCCAATGCAGCTAGATTCCCAGAGGTAAGCTTGACATCCCATTTGAGGCATTGCTGTAGCCTATACAGTATGATGTATGGCTCCTTGACTATGCGCTTGTCATCATCAAGACATCATGCCTTTGATTGGATGTCACAAGACATCCAGGCTGTGTAGGTAGTCCCAAAGGTGAGAATACAACTTGAGCCATGCAATGTTGACAAACATCGCCCGCCCAACTACAACAGGCTATCAGTGTCCGCCTTGCTCAGTCATTCCAGGCAGCACACTCCCATCAGTGCAAACTGAGAAAGTTCCGCTTGATCAAAGATGACTGTTCTCAGTGCAGATCAGGGTTCAGGATAATGTGAGAGCTCAGCACAGGTTGGTGACTGAAAGGTTTGGCATCAAGAAGTTGGTGCTGGTGATTGGCTGGTCCATGGGGGCAGGTCAAAGCTTCCAGTGGGGTGTCAGGTTATCCTCAAATAAGCACTCACCTTGTTCTTTGGCATGCCAAACTGTGCCAGTCAAACAGACTGTTGTCAAAATGTGTACACACTCTGGACTTGATAGCATGCATACATTGTGCATACCCATTCATACCAACTGCTTGCTGAATCCATTGTGAATGTATGTGTGAAAATTCTGACACAAAGGTGCCTTGAATGTTGATGCGTTTGAACACAGCCAAGTGCAAGCAGCGGTGCTTAGAAGCCAAACATGCAGCTAACCTGTTCTGTTGGAGTTTGGAGGTTATCTCGCATCTGCTATGGCCTGCAGCTATCCAGACATGGTGGGGAGGCTGCTGCCCTTCTGTGGATCTGCCAGAACCAGTGAACATAACAAGGTATGGCCCCTCTCATTTGTAGAATCAAAGTCATACACAGTACTGCATTCAGTCGTCCTGATACATTGAGCATATCAAGGCATGCCCTCTCTTCTTTGGATCGTCAACTTGGCAAAGAGTATTGCATGAACGTCATGATACAGTTGCAAACACCTTGCGCCCATGCCAGTTGCAAGCATGCTGTAACTCATGAGATGCTGCACACAGATGGTGTGCCGTTGCTGAGTCCAAGGCCATGCCTACTACTGGACTTTGGCTCACAGTGAGTTTGTTTTTGGACACAATTGCTGGACAATGTTGTGCTTGTCTTTTTTTCCCTTTCAGTTCTGGCCAATGCCTGCAGTGCCTGCAGACCAATTGTTGCTCTGGCTGGATGTATGCTGTCAACTGTAAACAATTTACAGCACGGCTGAAAGACTATTCTTGTTTCATAAGCAGCTTCCATACCCTGTGCAACCTGAGCATGAACCGTGTGTGCATTTGCAGCACTGTTATTCTGATCAAATGGTGCATGCCATGCTGGATAACTCATTACATTATGCATGCTGGCTCATGGCTGATCTGGTGTGATCATGAGTTGTACAGGTGTTTCTGGATGGATTAGCAGCCACTATGAAAGCAGATGCTGACTTCAAGGGGGGCTGGTATGACCCACAGAAGCCCCCCACCCTAGGGCCAAGGGCATTTGCTCGGGTGTATGCGGGCTGGGGCTTTTCACAGCCCTTCTATTGGGAGCAGGTGACTTGACAGCATTTCCCTGGACTGTTATATTGCTTGTGGCACAAACATGAATTCCCTGCCGGTCTTGTACTTCTTTGTCTTTTTCTATGGCTTTTTTCTCTCTTCACCTTCTGCTTATTCATGCTTTCTCCCTCTACTGCGGAAGGTGATAGGGGTGGGTAGGTTTGTCGACCAGATGTGCATACTGTTTACGCTGTCTGTCTATGCCTTTTGCCGCCTCTTTCATGTTTCTGGCATGGTATGGGGTTTGCTGAATCTTGCCCTGCCCTGCCCTGCCCTGCCCTGCCCTGCCCTGCCCTGCCCTGCCCTGCCCTGCATCACCAGTGTGTCTGCCCTGCCCTGCCCTGCATCACCAGTGTGTCTGCCCTGCCCTGCCCCGCCTGGCCATGATGCAAACACCACAGGATGGGCTTCAGCAGTTTTCGCTGTAGGGGACTACCATGAGACAGTGCAGCATCAGCAGCTGTGCAAAAGGCCATTATCTATGACTTGCTTTGCAGGAGTGGCGCAAATTAGGGTTCACAAGCCTGGAGGACTTCCTAGTAGGTTTCTGGGAAGGGTTGTTCATCTCGCCCAAAGACCCTAATGATCTGCTGGCCATGCTCTGGACATGGCAGGTGATGACCCCTCATGTTTGGTGCACTACACAATATGCTGAAATTGTGTCTGCACATGCCAAATAGCATGTGCATATACAGTCTGGCACTGCAGCTCCCTGTACCATGCTGCTGATTGCTGGGGATTTCATGGGACAATCTGATGCATATGCAACAAGGACACTAGCAAGCAGCCAGACATTGCAAGCTTGAATGTGTGTGTGTTTTTGCAGAACGGTGATGTCGGTGCCACACCAGGATTTGACGGAGATGATGTAAAGGCACTGGCAAGCATCAAGGCAAAGACGCTGGCGATGCCAGCTGAACGAGACTTGTACTTTCCAGTCGCAGATGAGGAGTATGAAGCCAGCAAGATGCCAAATGCAGAGCTGAGGGTGATCCCTGGGATTTGGGGTCACTTTGCTGGCGGTGGCGGTAACCCAGAGGACACCAAGTTTATTGATAATGCAGTGAAGGAGTTGTTGTCGGCACCTGTAACTGACAACAGTAATGACAGCAGCGACATGTCTCACATGCATATAAGTGTTTAAAGAGAATGTATGAAGTGTTGGACTTCTTCCCTGTATCATTTGACTCTTTGTGACGCACTGCGCGGCTTCTATTGATACAGTTGCAAGCACCTAGCTATGTTTGACTTCACCAGGTTGGTTTGAAACAGACTGGTCACTGACAGGCTTTTGATGCACCTGATTTTGAAATTGCCAAGTAAGTGCTGAAGGCACATACAATCTAAATCTCGTCATTTATGTCCATGTATTTGCCCACCCTTACCAGCTCAGATCAATCACTTGAAAATGAGTTAAAGTACCAACTGGCCTGGAACCTGTGAGGCAATTTAGACCACGCGTAAGGTAGCCTCCGGCAAACCCCAGATAAACACTGATAGCTACTGCATCAAGAACAGCTGGGTTGCATGAGACATCCAAACACTCTAGGATCTGCCAGTTTCCAACAAGCATGTCAAGTTTTCCTTGTGTTGACAAATAGCATGCAGATGCCATGATGGTCTTAAGCTAAGGCCACTTTCCTTGAGCTAGCTGTGCAGAACTGAAATTTGAAATGTAGATGCCATTCAAAGACAACAATAACAGCTTAGGCAAGTGTGCTGAGATCAAAGCCAACAAAGCTGTCTCATCAAAATCTACATTGCTATCTAACTCAAGATGCGTCAGGGCAGGCCAACTGCCATCCGCTAGTATTGACATGTTGTGGCCATCCATTCCTGTACGACTGAGGATCAGAGTGCTTAGCGCTGGGAAATATGCTTTGCTGAGCAAGCCAAAAGCTTCTGATACCAGCTGACTTCTAGACAAGTTCATGCATACAATGGTTGGGCCCCACGGTTGAAGGAGCCACGACAGTAATGGCAAATCCACCTCTGAGTCAATCATGGTGAACGTTTTCATTTGCTGCCACCAGTTGACAGTCACACATGTTTTGTTGTCAATACCTACGTCTACAGTGTCTGCTTCCTCAAAACTCAGCACCTGTAGCTTTGGCCAGTCAGCCTTCTCCAGAGACTGGAATATGCCGATGTCAACACCAACGCCAATGCTTAGCAGAGGCCACTGCCTCAAAGCAAGCTGATCTACCATGGCATTAGTCACATAGTTCTGGCTCAGATCTAACTGAGTCAGGCTTGGCAAGCTTGCACATACCAGTTGCCACATGGTGCCAGCGTCTTGGCCTTTCACTATTTGAACATCCTGCATCACGATTGTCTGCAACTCTGGCCAATTGGCCATCCTCCATGATGAAATTGCTTCCCCCGTTACAAAATTGCCATTAATGTCAATATACTGCAGCTGAGACCAGTTCCCTGTGGCTTACATCCAGATGGCAACAGTGCTGAGATCCAGGTAGGGCAATTCCAGCCTGCGCATCTGTGAAAAATTGGCACCAGTGAGCAGTCCCATACTGTTATTGTCGATTGGCTTCAGGACGATGAGACTTTGTAGTCTATACCAGTCTCCTATTATCAGCTGACTGAGACAGCGTGCTACAGACTCTGTATCGTTTGTGCAAAGGGTAAGATTTACGACGTGATGGTGAACAGCTAGCCTGCACTGCTTATTGACTTTCTGTAAAAGCTTAAGGGACGCCACAGGCAGCGGGTTGAGCACTTGAGGAACTTGTCGCAATAGCTCTGGCAAATCTACGGGAGTCTGCTGTTCATGCAAGGCATTTCCAGCTCGGGCCCTTGACCTGGGTAACCTGCACAATGTGGGACAGCTCAGTCTTCTTACAGATTGGCTTCACACCTTGCGCCAAACCATAATCGTTAGCTCTGGGCCACAAGTGCACCGCTTGCTTGATCACGCTGCCTCAGAGTTGCAAGAGCGTTTACCTGCCGCCTCTTTTGTCTCTCATTGCCCCTCCGAAGGCGAGACCCCTTTGGTCCATCGGCCTGCGCCTAGTCGTACAAGATTGAGCTCAAGTCAAGTTTCTTTTAGAATGTCTTGATCCTCTAGACTTTACGACCACGGTCTGCTTGTATATGTGATTAGACTTGTTGGCTGGCTAAAGACGTGGACGTGGACGTCGATGCATTTGTCCCTCAGCAAGACTTCACATCAAATACTGTAAGACATGACTTGCACAGAGTGCAGGGTGGCGACATTCCAGGCTTCTGCTTTCTGCACTGGGCACATACCCTACAATGGGGCCCATAAGTCCTGATCAGCATTGCATTGCTGGAGATGGCATGGTACATTGCCATTCATGATCATGACATCTCAGTGACTCAACATGGTCTTGCATCTTACGTGACCAAGCTTGAAAGCCAAAGCTTTAGACTTCGTTCAAAATTTGGGGTAGCCTTTGCTCAGCAAGAAAGCTGCTGGCGCAGTCAGCAGTCAGCGTCTGCGTCTGCGTCGAAATCAAAGTCAAGGGGCAAGGGGAGGGCCAAACTCTGGCAATTTTTTGGAGCTGGTAAGTAAAGTGCTGGGTTGTGCATATGCAAGTTACTTCACTGACAACAAGGCTTGCTGACTGAACAGGCTCTCCTTGTGTCAAAGGAAAGCTTGTTCAAGCAGCAAGCTTTTGGACCTTCAAACGCTCTTTCTATGCCTGCTGCTTCACTGATAAAACTGGATACTACAAGTCAAAGCTGACTAGTTTTACCGAAGACCCAGGGTGTCATAGGCTATCGTTGTGTATGTCTTTCGCGTGCCGCACAGCTGCCAAGTTGGGGCCTTGCTGTCAGCCTTGTTTCACTGCCACAGACCTATTGCTTTTACCGGCGCCACACATGCGTTTCTGCGCCAGTGAAGCCGTACACAGAAAGGTGTGCTGGTTGACTTGCTGTGTTCGGAAGGACCGCCGCTTAAACACAGACTTGCGCTTCGCATTAGTGTCGGAGCTCGCACATGTTCCTGGTCCG
>JAABUP010009208.1_pt1 | contig 12242 bp, 12 predicted proteins | sample 5559201 | NCBI WGS metagenome assembly JAABUP01 (sample SAMN10711887, study PRJNA513373) | rock metagenome | isolation source: Antarctica rocks | place: Antarctica | reverse complement strand
CATGGGGCAAGCCAGGCTTAGGGAGGCCCTCAACGCAGGAGGCCCTAGTACGCAGAAGGAGAAGGGCCCTCCCGTAGCAGATGGCATCCTGACAGTAACCCCAGACACTGCAGAAGCACTCGAGTGGAAAAGCAGGCGGTCAGCAATAGACAGCGCGGGGACCTCTTCCTCTTACTTAGAAGACGATGAGGGTGCGCCACCTGCCCCCCGTTGCAGTTTTGCACAGTTTTTGTAGGAGCCTCTGCCTGAGTTGAAGCCAGCACTGATCTTCTGCAGAACCTCAGCCTCATGGGCTGTATGGAAAGTTCACTTGGAAGATCGAGAACTTCTCTGAGATTAGCAAGAGGGAGCTTAGGAGCACAGTCTTCGAAGTGGGCAGCTATAAGTGGTAAGCAGCATGTATATAGCGGGAACAGCATGCACTACCGTATATACATGCCATGTACAGTACACTCAGGCATACCTGGCACATGCAGGTACATCTTGGTGTATCCGCAAGGGTGTGATGTGTGCAATCACCTCTCCTTGTTCCTGTGCGTGGCAGACTACGATAAACTGCTGCCAGGTAAACAAGCAGCTTTGGACTAATGTCAACCGCTGCTTTGCTCCTCGTATAGCTGACCTGGTCTGGCTTGATCCACTCACTTGCCATGCAGGCTGGAGCCATTTCGCACAGTTCACAATTGCTGTGGTCAACAAAGACCCAAAGAAGTCCAAATATTCAGGTGTGCACTGCATCATGTGCCTTGCGTTGGACACTGAAGCTTGCATGCACTAAGGCCTCAACTCAGGGTGCACATGCAATGACAGGGGTTAGGATGAGCATGTTGCTGCAGCTTCAAGATGTGTCGCACATTGCAACCCATCTTATGATGGTTGCTTTGTTGTCATGAGCCCCATCACTCGCAAGTTATGCGGCATATATTGTCTCTGTTTCTGCTGTCGCCAGTGACATCATGTTCTGCCAGGCTCACCTGAAGGTGCTGCTGACGTGACATGCTCTGCTCAGAACTATTGGGAGTATAAGCTATCATGCCTTAAGGCCATGCCTGATAGCCCTGTCCGATAACCCTGTCTCATGTTGTTGCTCTCCTTTCTGCAGACACGCTGCACAGGTTCTGCAAGAAGGAGCATGACTGGGGCTGGAAGAAGTTCATGGAGTTGTCCAAAGTGCTGGAAGGCTTCACTGTTGCCAACACCCTTGTCATCAAGGCCCAGGTTCAGGTCATCAGGTATGCCTGCACCGCCTCCACCTCTTCGAGTTGTGAGGTTGAACAAATTGCATGTGTGTATATGTCCCTTGCCTTCCTTGTCTCCCTTGTCAAGTGAGTCTTGGTACAGTCACGTGAGCCAGCCATGCCATCAAAACGTCCTACTAGCAAGCTTGTTCTCCATACAAATGTCTCAGGGCTCTGTGAACCTAGAGCTGACAGCGTCATCATTCAGCATGTCAGGTCATAACAATAGCACAGCAGACCAGCAGCCTTTGCCAGTCAGCAACAGTGTGGTGCACCGGCATATGACTTGCAAGCAGCAATCAGCGTGAACAAAGCAGAATCACAATCCAGTGCTCAGACTAGCACAAAGTTCATGAGTTGTGAATCGGGTCAGAATTCACAGACTGTATCAGCTGCATTGACAGGACAGCCTGACAAGATTGCAGGCTGTCAACACCACCCATATGACGAGCAGCTGGGCAGCAACAGATGTGCCGACTGCAACAACTGCTATCAGCCCTGTGCGGCAACCATTCACAGTGTTCATCACAATTTTGGCACTTGGTGTCATTGTTTGGGTGTCTTGCACTCATGCATTCTGTCGTTGCTAACACTACACAGTCAACACTGCGGCAGCCTTGCTGCTGATGCTGACGCCAGTCAAATCTCAAGACAGGTTACAGACAGCAGCATTGGAAGCTCAGGGTCCTGAAGGGCCGTCAAGCCACCAAGGCAGTGTGCAGTTATTCAAAAGACACCACATCGACTTCTCAGGCAGACTTCTCAGGCATACCTCTTGCAATGTATGATCAGCAATCAAATAGGTTTGTCATCAGTTGAGACTGCATGCTGGGCCTTCAGCATGAATCAGTGACTTTCAGTGTTGGGATTGATCGTCATCTGCAGGGACAGGCCAAGCCTGCCATTCAGATGCCTTGACCCTCAGTACCGGCGGGAGCTGGTGCGCGTGTATCTCACCAATGTGGAGGGAATCTGCCGCCGCTTTGTGGATGAGAAGCGGGAAAGCCTGCTGCGCATGAAGGAGACGACTGCCAGCTTCACGGCGTACTGGGCCAGCCAGACCGCCAATGACAAGAAGGCCCTGGTGCAGCACAAGGGCAGCGACATGCTCAAGGTCAGACCAGCTGTCATGATGACACATTGCTTCAGTGTTAGGGCAACTGACTTGGCATGTCTTGCACCACTCCTGTTGCACAGATGTTTGTGGCTCACCAGAAAGCCTTTCAACAAGCTGTTGCTGAATGATGGACTAAGTTCTCTATGCAAGGCACAGTGTGTAAGTCTGTGTCATCCTCACAGATCATGTAGAGCCAGACAGCAGGCCAGACCCACTGCACACCTCAATGTGCTTACGCAGCACAATACATATTACAGTGGACATGTTTCAAAGTGGGCGAACGTCTTCCCATGTCGCTATTGCCTTTGTACACACAGCAGGTGCTGGCTGTTGCAAACAGTGCTTCCATTGTCATGCGTGTCAATCACATAAGAGCTGTGTAGTACGACTCCAGCAGACATGGTGTAACAGCATATGGACACATGGCACAGGGGCTGGTGAAGCGCTTCTTCAATGAGAAAGAGGTGACCAGCACCCTGGTCATGGATGCCCTGTTCAGTGGCTGCAAACAAGTAGAAGAAGCCAGCAGAGCCGGCATTGGTCCCAAGGTATGCTGTCTCTGGGTCTGCAAATCTGCGCCATATGCGGTGTGTAGATGTCTCAACAGCAAGCAGTGATGGCAACTTTTCATGCCTGACATGTGGTGCAACCATGCATGCTGGCGTGTCAGCTGTTGGCACAACTATCAGCAAGGCAGCGTTGCATGCTGCATTCAAGCTGTTTTGGGCAGCTTGATTGCTCATCCTGTTTGCCTGCATGGCATGTGTGCAGCAACAATAACAGCAGGCACAGCCTCTAGCTCACAGATGCACAACCCCCAGTAGTGTATGCACATGCAGAGTCAAGATCAGACTTCACAGCAGCTTGTGGACATGTGCTACATATTCCTGAACATGCATCCATCGTACTTGCTACCTGCTACCATGCATGAGTGCAAGTACGATGGAAGTTGTGAAGAGCACTCAAATAGCATTTCTTGTGTGCGCAGGGCAAAAGGCGAGTGTTGAGTCCGCCGGTGGTGATCAATGCAGACAAGAACATGTATGCTCTGGGGCAGGATGTGCTAGCAGTGCTTGACAAGGCCTGCCAGGAAACAATCCCCATGCTCAGGTAACGACAGATCTCAATGTCCTGTACATGTCGGCCTGCGGTACAGTCTATGGCATAATGGTATGCTCTCATGTGTATGTATACGAGTTTCCTTTCGAACACATGTGTTTCTGCGTATGCATTTATGCCTGCATCGTGCTTGCACAACTGTATATTGAGAGTGGCAGCTACAGAGGCCATGACATATTTGCCCATACACATGCAGACAGTACTGTTGAGTAGCAGCTTAAAGCCATGATCATGTGAAATGCAGTGTTGGCAGTGCTGCACTAAGAGGCCCGTCAACAATTTGTTGTGTTAGCAACTGTTAGCATTGCAATTCTGTCACACATTTGCCTGTTTCCATGTTGCCCTCTCGCTTGGGTCGCTACAGGGGTTTGCATCTCGAACCAGGCAGAGGGAACACTATCAAAGTGCTAGCACAAGAACCATCAGCATTTGCAGCTTTGTCAAAATAATTGCCTTTTGTATACAGGCCCCATCCTGGGATTTTGTGTACATGGCCCATTTAGGGTTTTGCCACAGGCCTGTACTGCATGGTTGAGCATCTTCACAATTCCACCCAGTCATTGTCTGCTGGCTCATCCTTCATGTATGCAATGGTGTTTATGCAGGGACGAGAAGCCTGCAGATGCCCTGACTGTGCGGCACGGCCCTGAAACAGATGACTACAACCGGGATTTCATTGAGAGGGACGAGAGACGGTTGGCAGACCTTGGCCGCAAGACTGTGGAGATGTATGTCATTGCACACATCATTGCAGACCTGGAGGTAAGATCACAGTCGAGGATTGCCCTTTGGTAGTGGTCTCCTACATGGCATGAGTGCACCAGCTGCATCTTGCCTCAATTCTGTCCAAGGGTGTGTCATGGATGCATATGCTTTCACCAGATGGGCCTTGAGATGTTGCTGACCAGCAGCACTGGTGCATGTGTGCTACACCCAGCATTCTTTGTTAGCACAGCAAGTATGCAGCTCTTGAGCATGTGGCAGAGATGCACGACAGAATGTGCAAGTTTGATACTGCCTGAAATGTCAAAGAGGCTTGTACACAAAAACAGCAACTGTGATGGCTCAACATGGCAATTGCTGAAAGTGTGACAGTCATACTTCAGCACTTGCCGTCTCGGGCTGCTACGCCTCCACGCAGATCAAGAAAGATATCGAGGCGGTCTGTGTTTCCACATGTGAGGGCTGCTTGTTCAGGAGCACCATGTGAAGTTTGAGAAGTACAAGATGCAAGATGCGCTTATACAAGAGGAGGAGGAAGGACAGCGTATGGACAAGAACAAAGCAGCTGCCAAGGCAGCTTCTGAAAAAGAGAAGAAGCAGCGTAAGAAGGTGAGTCACACTGTTATGATCACTGCTGCAATCAGATATTGCTGCTGCAATGGTTTCACAAGCTAGATCATTTTGTTGACATTCTGAGGCACTTTGACCGTGGACTGGACAGCTGCCAGGTGGTATACTGAGTAGTGCTTGGCAGAGCCACTGGTTGGCCCTGCAATTGCATCCTTTGCTTCCTCAGAGCGTTACTTGGAGCATGTGCTTTTGCTCTGGTCATCATCGTGAGGGAAAGTTGGCCCATGTAACTGCTTTGAGGAAAGTTGTTCTGGACAAGCAATGCAAGCAACAGGTCATGATGTTTCTGCTCACTGTTCATCTTGTCTGTTTCTGCTCACTGTGCACCTTGTCTGTTTCACAGGACAAGAGGCAAGCGAGAGTAGAGGCTGAGTCTGCTCGGCGTGAAGCTGAAGAAGCTGAGCGGTCTCGAGCTGAAGAGCTCAAGCGCCAGGAGACTGAGCGAGTGCAGAGTGAGCAGGCATCTGAGCGCAGGTATGCCACCGTCCTGGAGTTTCTATATGCCCCACAAGCTCCCCACACAAAATCTTATGCCCAAACTGTATTCGTAGATGCAAGTGCACATCTTGACAACCGTGCTCAGGAAAGCAGCGCTCCAGCTCAGCTTGTGCCCTTGCAATCAAGTCAAGCAGGTGCTCAGCCCTTGCAACAGAGAAAGGCTGGCACCATCACACAAGCAGCAGCATCCAATGCTCTCTCACTGCAGAGCATGGAATGCAAAGCACAGCCATCACGTGGCAAGTGTGTTGGTGCAGGCAAGTTCAGGAGGCTTTGGAGGCGGCACAGGCGCAGGCTATTGAGGAGGCTGCTGCCTCCAGCACTGCACCTGCAGAGCTGACTGTCGGCAAAGCTATGGAAGCTAGCAAGGAAGCTGCAGCGCAGCTGGCAGCTCAAGGGATCAGTCAGCAGGCTGGATCTGACCCAGCTGATGAGCCCAGCAGGTGATCCTTGTCTTGACATCACTGTATGTCAAACAGCTGTGAGGTGTTTTAGTCTTGATTGACTGCATCACTAATGCGTTGGGCCCGCCATGGGGAACTTCAATGAGGTGCTACCCAGCAATTGACCAAGTTTTAGAATGACCAGCTTATGTTCCCAAGTGTGGTGGCAAATACCCAAAAAGGTCTCTTTTGGAAAACGAAGAAAACTCATGGACAAACGCAAAGCGTGGCGCTTTCGCGTTCCCAGTGTTGATTGGTGTTTTCACAACAGTCGCTTCCTAGGCTTTGATTTAATATGCAACTGTATGGTTTGCATCGAGTAGCATGGCAGTCAAAAGTTTGTCACGTGCTAAGGGCTGGGGCACTGTACAGGCAGAAACATGCAGAGTTGAGCAGCAACTCACTGACCTGTTCATTGCTCATCAACTGCCTGCAATCAAACTTGCGTTTCACGTCAGTGTGCGCAATCTCCTTTGGCTGTCACCATGCAACTGCAGTTCTTTGATCTGCCTGATGAGGTTAGCACTGTTCATGCCTGCTGCAGTAGCACCAGCACAGCCCCCAAGGATGACAGGGGGGGTGCGGCAGGGGGCTCAGGGCGGCAGCCGGCTGATCCGTGTGCCAGTGGCAGCTCATCCTTGACTGACCTGCCACTGGAAGAAGAGTGCAGCGGGACCAGCAGAAGGCTGACTGTGGACAGCGAAGAAGATGGGTTCAGCTTCAATGAGGATGAAACTGAGTCACAAGAGGTGAGGCAACATTGGACTCAGGGTCTTATCAATGGTCAGACCCTGCTTGTCTTACACACATCTTTCTGCACATATGGCAGATGCAACCCTGCTTTGCAGTGTAGTCATGTCTGAGTGACCTTAAAAGGCATCCTCAAGCTTTGTCCAAGGCGCATTATGAGAACAGGTCACACTGCCGTGCCTTTTTTCACATAAATTGCGACATCACAAAAGATTGTAGCAGATGCAGGCACAGGCATTTACTGATTTGCATTTGTCATACCTTACATCTGGCTGTTACAGAAGCATTCCAGCACAATCACATGATCAGAGCTTTGGTGTTGGCACATGTACTTTTTGTGCATCTCCAAGAACCGTTTGCTACATGCAGAAATAACATCAAACACAACTCAGGTCATTTGGCTCCCTTGGTTGCAGGAACTGATACAGAGTCTGCATCTTCACATTGACAGCCTGAAGAACCAGGTGGGCAGCTTGCTGGATGAAGCAGAAGCAAAGGAGCGGCTGGTGGGCGCCATCAACCAGCAGCTGGACATCAGAGACAAGCGCATCCGGGACCTCACCAAGCAGCTGCAAGAGACCGGAGGGCAACTGGCAGAAGCCTCCACTGCTCTTGAAGCCAAAAACGTCTTGCTCAAGGAAAAGGAGAAGGTTCGTTCCTTGCAACTTTCTGAGCTTGCTTTGCCCGCATTCGCAAACTTGGCATGTTTTGTGTGTTTCAGCCCGTATGGCAGCTTCCCAAAAGCGCAGGGTGGGTTTGCATCCCAAAGTGCATGGCATAGCATAGCAGGTCGCCGTGGTAATGCTGTTAAGTCTGTGAGCTGAAACCTGCAGGAGGTTGCTGACAAAGATGCTGAGTTGTCATCAGTAAGGCTGGGGCGCCAGCAGACGCCGCAGCAGCAGTTGCCACAGCAGCAGCAGTTGCAACAGAAGCAGCATAGGGATGGCAGTGTGGCCAGCACTAGTCGCAGGTGATCAAGCATGCTGCTCCACCTCCACACATGCTGAAAACCAGCTTGAGCTTGCATCTGCTGTCTTGAAGTGGTCATAATTGTAAAAATTGTGAGAATGATTGAGTGCTTTGATTGGTTGTGTCATATCTTTCGGATCTTGTGAACATGTCAACCAGCTTGTTGCTAAACAGCTGACACAGCTGTCCGCCCTTATTTCCTTTTTTGTGAAATGGAAAAACATGCAGAAATTTGGAATAGCAGGTGACAGTTGAATGCATGGTGCAGCACTGTTGGTCTGCCTTGTGAGGAGAGCAGCGCAAGGAGCAGCGCCAGCAGTGACTCACATCCCCTCAGCCCCACCAGCAGCATGGACACCCCCACAGACCCCTCCCTGCACCCCTATCACCCTAGCAGTGACTCACATCCCCTCAACCCCCACCATCGCCCTCAAAGCCACTCCTTTCACCACTCAGCCCAAGCGCACACTCTCTCAAGAGACAACAGCAGCGGCACAAGTCACTCTCAGCGCACGGATGGAGTGAGTGAGAATGGTGGTGAGAAGGCAGGGCTTGAGCGTGCAACGGCTTCCGCCCATGAAAGCAGCAGCCATGTGACTGATGACAGAGGCTCAGATAGGGGTTCAGACAGGCATGCAGGCACAGCAGGTCTGAAAGCCACTGGAGTTGTGGGCAGTTCTGGCATCAACCAGAGCCATCAGAGTTCTGTACAGTCCAAGATAGGAGGCCGGTCAGGCACAGGCCCGCAGCCTCAGCAGCCTTCAGCAGCACCACCCAGTGGTGCTTCAGCATCTGGCAAGCCTGACTCTCTGTCTGCTGCGACAGCGGCAGCAGCGGCAGCCTTGAGGCCTGTGAAGCATGGCAATGGCAGGACCCAGAGCAGCAGCATAGCCACAGGCCCAGGCAAGGGCTTAATTGCGGGGCACTCCCAAGCACTTCCAGGGCATCCCCACACTACCTCAGGGCCTCAAGCCGGCATGTCCAATGGCGTCAGCGCCAAGCCCAGTCAGCAGCAGCAGCAGCAGTCTGCCAAGCAGGCCAATGCTCGCACACTGAATGGCAATGCCGCAGCCTTTGTGCCAGCTTCTATCTCTGGAGGCATGCCAAGCATCAGCAGCAGCTTGTCACTCACTTCCACCGGCAGTGGAACCCTGAATGGCCATTCTGGTCATGCGAGTCATACCTCATACCGTAATGCTGCAGCTGGTGTGAGCGCGCCTGCATCAGCTGCCCTTGCTACCACCTCAATGGCCCTGCCCTCGGGTGCTGACAAGGGCTCCTCAAGTCAGTGCAGTTTGTCACCTCGACAGAGCGTAAGCTCTGGGCTGCACATGTCAGAAGGGGCTGCTCCTAGCAGTCCTGGGCCGGCTGTCAGCAGGGGCATGCAAAATGGGGATGGCATCTACTCATCAAGGGGACAGCAGCCGCAACAGTCCCATACTGTCCCCTTCACATCACCAGATGGCTCAAAGGTAAGATTGTGCCTGCTTGCACCCATGCACGCATCCACAGAACAACATCCCAGCAATGACATGTGTGTCATCACACGTGGTTGAGTCAAGGAGTATTTGGTGCTTTTTGTGGATCGATGTCATCATGTGTTGCTTGTCTTCGGGCTTTTGTTGACATATTGCTATTGATGACTGCAGAGTCAAGGTCATGGCCCTATGGCAGACAGCTCCGGCTTGGAAGGCTTTGCCCACATGGGTCTCATAAATGACTTGCTTGCATAAACCCATGCATGATTTGCTGGTTGCTTTTCAATTTTATCCTTCATATGCTTTCAGGCAGATCTTACAAACAGTCCCAGGGCAAGACTGCATGTACCAATTGTGTACAGATTGTTGGCACATATGTAAAACACACTTTCACAAAGACCTTTATTTGATTTGGATGGGTCGACCATACCTCAACAGACCGCACCTGGCATCAGTCATTTGTCCAGACAATGATCATATATCCAACATACTACCCTATAGACTAGCCATGCACTTCGTGCAACCATATAGACTACATACATAAGACAGGCTAAGTCTGCAGGTCATTGCAAGGCAAAACTGTCCGAATGCTGCTGTATCATAGCAGCTCTACTTGTTGCTCCCAGTGGCGTACTGCTGTCTCAATGTTGTCAAGTGCATATCCAGCTGTGACCGGTGCCAACCCCTTCAAAGCCTCAAAGGTAGGCTTGACCACATATGTCAAGAAGGCAAGTTGACTTTTGGGCACTTCAACTTTCTCCCGGTCACATAGAGCTGACACTGACATGCCTCTCTTCCTTTCTGCATCACCCTGCATGCCGCGGAAACAAGTTATGTCATGATGCTTGGTTGTCACTCACCAGTCAGAAGTGCTAGAGAGTGACCTGAATTAGAGCAACTCATTGAGCAAAAAGCCTGCCACAATGCATTGGCCGTCCTTGTGGCCCAAAATTCCATTGGTCAACATGGTCATTTGCACAAATTTGTGCTGCAGGTTGCACCCAAGTTCCCAGCTGCCTAAGCTCATGCACCTTGACAAGGACACATCACTCTCACAATTTACGCGCTAAAAATCACCTGGTTGAAAAACTCAGTGACTACTCGGTGCGTCCACTGCAGCGCCAGGGGCAAGGGCTTGGCAGGGTTGGCAATGTCAGCACAGTGCACACACATGCGCAAAGCCAGGTTGCGCTGATCAGCGCCCCAAGCCTCTATGTCTGGCCCTAGCAGCTTCAAATTGGCAGTAAACGCCTGCAAGCGCCACAAAACGCTGCTACATACGCCAAGGGCGTCCTACTTCATGCCCGCCTATTGCCTTTGTCGTGATGCTGCTGCTGCATGTTTGCATATGCACTGCAAAACGATGTAGCAGGCAGGGCATGTGGTGTGCCAACACCAGTGCATAGCCATGTCGCTATGCCTTGCTTTGCATAACTGACAGGTGCCAGCGCTGTGTGCTGCTGCCGCTGCACAAGGTCTTTCAATTTGCAGTGGCAGCCAACAAGCTTGTGTGTTGTTGGGCGTCCATGAGGCGCTAACAGTATCCCTCGCACGTTTCTGTTTTGTCAAGCTGCAACTGATCAGGCCTACTTGTCTGCAGTGATTCCTGTTGCTTGCATATGCATCATGTGTTTAGCTGTACAAGGCACACCGCCAGACTTGTTGCTGAGACTGCACTGAGAGGCTACACAGTTTTGGTACAAAGCAACTACAATGCTACTGTTGCAGTGTGTGCAGCTGGCTGTGCAATGTCTTGACCACATGCTCATCAGCATGGCAAGATTCTAGCTCTTGCATGCCTTCCTGCCTGTTGAAGAGGCATATAAGCCCAGGACAAGCATCTGTGATTGCAGCAGTGATATACAGAGATGCAGATACTGGTTTTGCACATTGCCTTGCAACGGACCCATGCAGGATGCTTTGTCTATCGGTGCCTGTCAAGAACCACTGCAGACTTGTTGGTGCTTTGCTTGACCCACCCAGCATTGCACTGCAGCAACAGCTTGACAAGCAAAGCAAAACAATGACCAGCTACCGTGGTTATGACAGGATTTGGCAGCAATCCTGCAGCACGGTATCTGAGAGCAAGATTCGCTGGCAAAGGAGAAAGACATAGCAAAAAGTGAGACTGGTCACCTGCAACAGCTCTGAATGACCAGCCATGTCAGTGGCCAGCACAATCTGGATGACAGTGCGTCTGAAGAAGCGGAACTGGTCTGGGGAGAGGTGCTCCCACAGGTCATTGCCCGGCCTGCGCAAGATGAAGGCTGTAGCCAGATGCATGTTCTCATTCACGCTGACGTCATTGTACACCAAGGCAGTCTCGTTCTTGGTGTTGACAAGGAAATCATTGGAGACGCCTGCAGGCAGTATGCTATCATGTCAAAATGTTCACATGTACCATTTATGCCAGCTAGTTGCATGCAGGGCAGCTCCTAGCCATGGCTGAACTGCAGTGAATGAAGTGCAGCTGGCAGATACCTTTGAACAGCTAACAATCATGTCTGCCACAATCACATCATGGATTACCAAGACAATGCATCATGCAGCAACAAACACCTTCAGATAGGGAGCACCTCTGTGGGCCACAGCTGCAATCCAAACAATGAGTGGGATGGCAAGACACAGGAGTAGCACACATGAGGCAGGCACTGACCTGGGTGGCCCACATCATGAATGCATGTGGCAAAGATCATGGCCGCCACCTCCAAGTCAGTCAGCTTTTGCGCAAAGTCATCATTGGCCAAGAAGCAACCTAGTGTCTGTGTCACATCTGCTGCATGTATGTTGTTGTGATAGGGATTGCTATTGTACGCCCGTTCTATATCCTGCACTGGCACCCACTTGGTACATTGCATGGCCGGGAATACAATATCATACGCTTGTCATTCCCAGAGGCATCCATGTCTAGTGAGTGTGACACGCAGTGCATCAATGTAGGTCACAGCCCAAATGCAAGAGTCAGCTACTGCCGTCTACAACAAAAGCATGTCTACACACAGAACCAACATCAAAATTGTCCTTTTGCTGCAATGAAACTGGCAGACCATGAGGATGTCTGCACAGCCAATGGGCTATCTTAAGCAACTCACCCTGACGAACTTTTCCAAGCGGTCATAGGGAATCTTGAGCTTTTCCAGCAAGTCATGGCGCGCAAAAAGTGCAAGGGTGACTGTTTCTAGCGGCTTCCCCTTTGACAGGTTTCCAACTTGGAACACGTCAAACCTGTTCCAGTTGTCTATCTGCAGAGACATGTGCATCACGCTGAGATGCCCTT
>JAABUP010009206.1_pt1 | contig 12243 bp, 12 predicted proteins | sample 5559201 | NCBI WGS metagenome assembly JAABUP01 (sample SAMN10711887, study PRJNA513373) | rock metagenome | isolation source: Antarctica rocks | place: Antarctica | reverse complement strand
ATCTGTATGGAGGAGAGGATGGGGAGCGCTATGCAGCATATTGGCGGAGCGCTGGGTGCATGTCATGAATAAGTAGGAGCAGGCTTTGGGGACGTGATTTCGAATGGTGAACAAAGAACCCTTGTCCTCCACGGCATCAAGTCATTGTATAACTCCGCTAGCGCCATATGGAACGCTTTCTTCACTTCACTGGATCTATTGTTCTGAACACAATGCATTTGACGTACTCATCACTGTGGCTAACATTCTAAGCATGGGTAATAGTTTGTATTGGTTTGGCTACCGAGCTGCTACAACAAGATGGGAATCTGTCCCTTGATGACTTTTGCCAGCAGGTGACTGCCTAATCGCCCAAAGCACGTCTTCGCCTCCAAACCATCCGCCGGGATAACAATTCATGGGCACATGATTGCGTAAAGTTCTCTCCATAGCCGTACAGCAAAGTCTCGCTCCAGACCAGAGTCCGCGGGAAGACTCAACCAGAATGAATGAAATGTCAAGGGATCCTGTCCATTTGCATGGTATCCGGCCGTTCGAGGCTACACGCCCTACTATTGAGCCGTGACCGTCGAGTCATCTTCTATAGTCGGCGTGTGTTTCTGAGACAAAGTATGAATAGTATCGATGGCTTCCGTGGAAGCCTTGACAATGAAACCTCTGCAAGATTACGGTATATTAGCGTTGCTCATGGCGTCACGGAGTATGCGACATACTTGATAAGCTCGAACTCGTGGAGAACTTCACCACCTGCAGCGGCTATAGCACTCTTGTAGTCATTAAGATCGGACTGCGGTGTGTCGCTGGGATACGTTATCAGGACCTGTCGTTGCGGCGCAAGTCCACTGACGCTTATGGCGAAAGCGCCAACCAGAGCACAAAGCCGTGAGAGTTGCATATCGTCTTTAGGTGAGAGACAAGAGGGTGTTGCTCAGGTGTAATTGGAAGGAAACCTATTAAAGGGAAGACCATGTGAAGGCAACCATGTGCCAACACCTTGATGACTAAGCGGTATCCTTGTTCCGGCTTGAGCCTCCCCCATCCCTCTGTCCAGTAACAACTTCACTTCTTCTACAACCATCACTGCACCATCGCCACTCCCTCATTCTCAGATCTATCTACCCTCACGAAAGCGCTCTTACATCGACGTCATACCGTCTACCACTCACCATACACAAACGCTCATTATTTGAAAGGTGGGTCCGCTGGGGATCAACCCGTTGTTGAGGAATAGGTTTAGAAAAAAGGCGTTTGAGGCTGAGGACAGTACACTGGGAGAGTGGAGTGCAGCTTGCGCATGACGGGCATTCTGGCTTGGTATCGAACAATAGCTAGCAGTGACTTCAATAACTTCCGTGACTGTCGTTCAAGAGCATTATTGAGGTCGTGGTCTTCCTATTATCGCAAGGGAAAGCATCCATCAATAGCACAACGTGCCAAAGGGTCCTCACAAATACCTGATTCATCCCACACCAGCGAGGCATTTGTTTCCTTTTCTGTGTCTACTCCTAACTGTACAAGCTTCTCTACCACTGTGACGACATCATCGCCTATCATGTCCGTCGGACTCCCTTCCGATGAAATCGCTGAAGACTACAAGAATTCCCTCGAAGATCTGACCCAGAACTCGAGATTCGAGATCAACAACCTAACCGTCATCGCGAAAGAGAACACAGAGCATGCTATGGCCATATCACGAGTATTAGAGAACCATATCAAGAATGTAAGTAAGGATCAGTATGCATTGTCTTACGAAGCGATGAGTGTTGCGTGTCAATTTTTGTGCTCTTTCCGTTTCGAACTTAGCAGAGAAGCGTACTGATTGTTGCTCAGACGCCCCCAGACCGGAAACTTCCAGCATTGTATGTATTGGACTCCGTGGTAAAAAACGTTGGTACACCGTACACGTTGTTTCTTGGCCGCAATCTGTACAGTATCTTTATGAACGCTTATAGCTTGGTCAACAACCAAGTACGCAAGAAGTTGGATGAGATGCTGAAGACTTGGAAAGAGCCCGTGCCTGGATCGTTGGAATTGAAACCTGTATTCCTTCCTGAAATAACACGACCTATCGAGAATGCGTTGATCAAAGCTCGAACTGCAGCAGTTCAGCAGCAACAGCAGCAGCAGTCCAGGAATCAACAAGAGATGATGCGTGCTCGGCCAATGGCTATCCCAAACCCACAATGGCGCAGCACTCCCACTCCTCCTCAAGCCAACGGGCAATATCATCCGCCTCCTCCACAAGCTTTTGCACCGCAGAATGCTCCGAACACACACTTTCAGGTATGCTACATCTCCTGCCTCTACAGGGTATCTATTGACAAGCAGTCACAGCCACGTCCGCCGTACCCTCCGCAGCCACAGTACTCTCATGCACAGCCCAATCCACAGCATTTCCAACAACCCTATTTACAACCAACATCATACCCACAAACTCCTTTACCTTCTCAAAGCTTCGATCCTTTGAATAGAGACATAGCAGACTTAATCGCAAAATTCCGAAACGAGTTTGGTGCCAATCCTTATGATGACGCTCTCCGGAACCGACTGAAAGCTTTGGTAGACCTTCAGGGCATTATGAGCCGGCAACAATTAGCATCCCAAGAGCTACAGGCTGTAAGGGATCAGGTCGCGCAGCTATCTGCCAGTTCTGCTCGTGCACCAGCTCCCCAGCAATATGTCCCTCCTCCGCAGCACACATATCAGCAGCCTCGACCTTTACATCAACTTCCACCTCAAGTATCGACGCCGCAGACTGGAGACCTGCAAGGTTTGCTGTCGTCGAGAAATTTGGCGGACATTATTGCAAAAGCTCAGAGGACTCCTTCATCAACTCCGGTCTCCCAGGCACCAGTATCACACCCTCAGCAAATGCCGACATCTCGCCCTCCAGGACCTCCCGCACCTGGAAGAGATTTATTGGCAATGCTAAGAGCCAATGGTATGCTGCCCGCCGGTAGTACACCGGTCAATGGCTCGCTCGGATCCGTACTTTCTCCCTCTGGGATCAATACCCCACCAGTACTTCCTACTGGTTTGACACGTCCTGCGTTGTTGAATGATGCCGAGCTTACATCTACGTCTCTAAAAAGGTACGATCCACTACTCCTTAGTCCATTTTGCCTTTTTACTGACAGTTGCTAGACCAAGACCGTATCTCATCTCGACTCTGTACGAAGCCCGCCCCAACCAGTGCTCAACATGTGGTAGACGTTTTCTTGCCACAGTAGAAGGAAAGGAAAAGAAAGCTCGACATCTAGACTGGCACTTCCGGACAAACCAGCGTCTCGCAGACTCTGCTAAGCGTGGCCAGAGCCGGAGTTGGTATGTTGACGAGTTGGTAAGTATCAATCCCGATTACAGATTGTACGCGAGTGGACGCTGACAATGCAATAGGAATGGATCAAGTCGCGTGACAACCCAGAGGATGCCCCCGTCACAGACGCTTCCTCTTCAGCGACTAAAGCTGCTCTTGCAGCCTCTCTAGCCGCCGTAGACCCTAAGAACAAACATATTCCCGTTCCTTCAGATCAAGCGCTAGCTAATCAGCCATGTCCAATTTGCCAAGAGAAATTTGACACGGTGTGGAACGACGAGGCGCAAGACTTCGTATGGGTGGACGCCATGAAGATCGGGAGCCGAGTTTATCATGCCAGCTGCCATGCTGAGGTGAAGAAAGATGGCGGAACTACGCCACTGAGGACGAGCACCCCTGACAGTGTATTGGGCAAACGGAGGGCTGGGGTCAGTACCTAAAAGAAATACAATCAAGAAGGAACCGTGGCTGATTGGTGAAATAGGGTCTTGATCTTAACGCTTCAAATGCAAAGGCTATCAGAGCATGATTCTGACTACGAGAATTGCGTGCACAAGCCACGATCTTTGATTTTGCGTGCATCCCTCTTTGCGACATGCATGCGCGGCGGTCTTCTCATGGCATACCACCCTGCAACCCTATACTTCTCTTTGAAACCAAATGCGGGTTCTTCAAGATACTTTTCAGATCTTAGATCACAGAATCAAACTTCCAATTCTCAATCCAGTCCCGCTTCGATTTGATGTTCAATTCTTTACCCGCGACTCATACCTCCGCCAATACCATTCCCTTTTTTCGACGATTTAGCCTAAAAGGCGGGTTATGTTTGACATCAAGCAACGGCTCCAGAGCGTGACGTATTGGCAGCATACCCCACACCAATCGTTCACCTTCACAATTGAGCGCCCCCCACTCGAACAACAATCCTCTACAGTGAGGTTCATTAATCTACAACATCAACATGTCGTCGCTATATGTTATTCGCTGGGGGATCCTAGGTGCGTCTATATTGCCCTCACCTCCCAAATTGCCGCAAGAATCAAAACACTGCTGACATGACTCCCAGCAACCGGAGGCATTGCCGAAAGTAGCCTCTCCCCATCACTCTCATCCCGCCCTTAGGAACCTAATCACTCTATCCCACACAGAATTTACTAAAGATCTTATGACTGATCCCTCAACCCGAGATGTCTCCGATGTAAAGCATACCGTCACGGCAGCCGCCTCTTCCTCTTCTTCCTTTCGAGCAAAGCAATTCCTCGAAACATGCAAATGTCCCTCCTCCGCAACCGCATACGGATCCTACGAAGAGCTCGTCAAAGACAAAAACGTTGACATCATCTACGTCGCCACGCCACACTCCCACCATTTCCAAAACACTATGCTCTGTCTTTTAAACGGCAAGCACGTGCTGTGCGAGAAGGCGTTTACGGTTAATGCAGCACAAGCGAAGAAGTTGATCGAGACGGCTAAAGAGAAAGGACTGTTTTTGATGGAAGCGGTGTGGACAAGATTCTTCCCGTTGAGTGTTCAAATTAGGAAGATGGTTGAGGATGGGGAATTGGGGGCTGTTCATCGAGTTATTGCCGATTTGAGTTTTGGACAAGATGTTGAGAATACGTGGGGTGCTGATGGGGCAAAGCATAGGATGGTGAATATGGATTTGGCTGGTGGTGCTTTGCTTGATCGTACGTCTCCCCTTCCCTCCTCAATCTACCATGATCAATACAATGACCTAGCACTAACGAATCACCCCTCTAGTCGGCATTTATCCTCTCACCTGGTGTTTCCAAACAATCTACCACACTGTCCCGAAGGACCAGCGCAAAGCCCCCACCATCATCTCCTCCATCGAAAAATACTCTACTGGCGCTGACGAGAAAACATCCATGATCCTTTCCTTCCCCTCCGCGCCTCACGGGAAACACGCCGCCCACGGTATCGCTCTGACGAACTTCAGGGTCGCGACGGATCCAGATGGATACTACACTTCCGGGCCAGCGATCAGGATTCAAGGAACGAAAGGAGAGATTCAGGTGTCAGGGCCGGCATTTAGGCCAGAGCATTATAGGTTTATTCCGGCGGAGGGCGATATTGATGCGCAGCGTGTTAGGCAGGGGAAGAATGGGAAGGTTAGGGAGGTGGATTGTCCTATACCGGGACAGGGTGGGTCGATTCTTTCGCCCAAGTCAAGCACAGAGTACTGATTTCATGATCTTTAGGCATGTTCTGGGAAGCGGATGAGTGTGCAAGGTGCCTGAGCGATGGAAAGCTGGAGAGCACGGGGATGGGATGGGAGGAGAGTTTGGTGATTATGGAGACGATGGACAAGGTGAGGGAACAGGCGGGGTTGAAATACCCTGAGAAGATTGAGACAACGGACTATCCAGTCAAGTTGTAAGACTAGGCAACGTACATAGTCCGAGGGCTTTTGTACCATAGATCTTGAATCAATCCTATTGTACATTGCATGTTGGCGCTGCTGTGAGCGTACCCCTCGCTTCAATGCTCTTCTATGGCAAGTGAACGTGACCCCTCGTCGAATGCTTCGATCACCTCTTTTTGTTCCCCTCCTTCGCCTTTCCCTTCTTCTCCCCCGTCTTTTCCCCCTCATCGCCCTCCTTCACTTCCCCATCAACCCCATTCACTCCATCCGCCCCACTAACTTTCTTACTATCTTTATCCTTGCCATTTTCCTCCTTCTTCGCATCCTTCTCCTCCTGCTGCTGCCGATTCTGAATCTTATTCTCAATCAAATCATGAAACGCCGTAATCGCCCTTATCAAACTACTCAGATAAATAGCCATCAGCTGATCATTCGTCTTCACACTCATCGCCCTCGCTAACTCCGTATTATTCGTCCGCTCGGGCCCATTACCCTCCTTTCCAGTAATCGTCTCTGAAGGCGTAGCTGTGGGATTTGACAAGTTGGGTAGGAGGTTGAAGACGTCTTGGAGGTTTCCGAGGATGGCGTGGTTTACGGGGAGTTCTTTGTCGATGACTTTTTGGAGGTATTGGCCGATGTCACGGAGGCGGAGGTGCAGGCCTTGAAGTGATTGGAGCTGGGAGGTTATCCGGGTGGAGAGAGTGCCGACGGCGACGTCGCGGATGTCGCGTAAGAGGTGCTCGACGCCTATCTCTTCGGCTTCTTCGGCTTCGATGATGGAGGGGGTGTGCATGAAGGTTTTGGTTGTTGTGGTGCCGTCCTAGAAATCGTTCTGTGAGCAGCTGCTCCTAAAGGAGTAAAGGAGTCTCAAGCATAGACATACATCTTTGATTTCTTCAACGGCGAAATAAGCATCTGTAGGCACGCCCACTTCCTTTGGTTGGACATCTATGATAACGAGCAGAGGGTTGGGCGTGTAGCGTTTGAAGAGTTCATTGATCTCGAGATCCGACGCTCGTAGCTTGGGGCCCGAGTGATACCATCCTATCAGCTTTTCCCGGGCGTTGACTTTCTTAAACATGTCGTTCATGCCCTCGACATAGTTGTGGTCCAAGAACCATACTGAAGGGTCTTTCTCATCTTCTTCGAAGGGTACTGAGAGCCGCGGGCATTAGTAAAGAATTTCGGAGCTCATCAGGAGTGTAATTCTATACGTACCAGCAAAACTGTTTGATACCCTCGCATTCTTGCCATCATTCTGCCCTAGTAAGACGCCCACGACTCGCTTTCGTAGACCTTTGCCTGAGCGGCCAAAGTGATCTGCTGCTGAGAGGAGGACGAGAGGAGCGACGGAGACGTTTCGCGAGACCAATGACAAAGCCTCAGCTGTAGTGGCAGGCATAACGGAGGTAGAAGGGGGTTAAGTATAGAGATGGTGCTTGTTGAAGAGTCCAAAGCTTCACTCTCAGTCGCTTGCTATAAATACACGCTAGTACACTTTAGGATGCGCTATAACAAGACTCCTAAAAGGCACGCGGGCAGTTGTCAGCATGTGTTCTTTCTTCTTCACTAACTCAGCTTCTTCGACAGGCGTTTATGCTTAAGTGATTAGACGGAAGTTGGGGTGCAAAAGTTCCGATGCATGACCCTTTGGACAAGATTGAGGTGCTTACATAGGTTTACATAGTTCTAGTGCTAGTATTATGTACATATGCATAATTAGACTCCGCAAAGTAATGGAGGTAGGTCCTTGTCTCGTACCATTTCGCTTGAACGGAAGATCGTTTCAATCTCGACACCTTCCTCACTGACCCCTCGTTCATTTGAGAAACTGTCCTCGGTAGGCCTGATCAATTGCCCTTTCACGGTTGCTTCTCCCACGCTTCAGCTCTATGAATACATTTTGCCTGAATTGAGTCTCGTTTCCAGCTAGATTTGGTCCTCAGTTGTTGGGAGAAGCTGTCCAGAAGGTGCGTCGGCAGACTTCGGCCGAAGAAGGAGTTCAGGATCGGCACATAGCTGCAGATCAAGCCTGTGCTCACTTCGAGAACACTCTGAAGGAGTCAGTATTCCCTGTCTCCATGTTCGGTCTGTTGCCAACAAGCTTACCTCCAAAAAAAGGTGTTGGCGGCCAACCACGTCCGATTTGTGGTGGTAGGATCGCGAACAGCGCAGACGTAGCGCACGATGGCTATGGCCCGATTGCTTCGCATCAAGTAATTCGCGCTTCCCATAGCTCACGTACACCAGATGAGCACATACATAGATCCCGCCATGAACACAAGAGATATGCCAAGCTTTTGTTTGAGAGAAAGCTGAAGCCGCCAGACCATCGGCAGTGGCAGGACAAACATGGTTAGATCGGTGATGAAGTTCAGAGAGCCATATACGTAATCAGCTTTTATAACATTGATGCAATGGCCAGGTTCATCAGGCTTCCAGTACTTGGCTACTGGCGTGCATCCAAAAATGGGCCTCGTGGGGTTGCTGAATAGGTATGCGAAGACGATGAACATGAACCGCCCAGGTGCAATATCTTCAACGAGGTGATAGCGCTCCAAATGTTGTACCGATGTGATGAGAGCCGCCACTAGACTTTACCAGCATGTAGAAAACCCAAGCTTACGAAGGAAGCTAAGCCCAATCATCGCCGCCCATGGAACGATTGACGAAGATTCGCGTCCAGATTCGAACTGCCACGAAGAGACTATACAAGCAATCATTATACCATGAGCACGGCTGGGAACATCAATAGGTATTTTGCCTGCCATTTTGATTATTAGAGGATGCCTCCGAAAGCTTGGACCGGCAATATTGACAAGGCCGAAGTATGAATTGCATCGAGGGAATAAGGTTTTATCTTGTCCATGGAAACGAGAGGTAAGGCTGCGACCAACCACATTCTCGGACAATGCATAATCACAAACAAACGGAAGGAAAGAAGATGGTCAGATATTGTTCCTTTGCTAGGACCGCTCGCTTCATCCGCGTTGACCGAGTTCTCTATCAATTGTGCCTGGTGGTGAGGACCATCGCAACACAGTTGGTCGAGCTCTAGGAAGTGAGGTAACAGCACGGCGAGCATCATGACTAAAGCAGCGAAATTGGTAATGCTGACGCTCCATGGCATCGTTTTCATTGCTCACTACAGTAAGCTGGTGAAACGAATGCGAAAGCAAAGAGGACAGTGCCACGGCTTCTGAATTCGGCCTGCTGACGGCTTGTTCTGACAGCGATGAGATGATCAGGCTCAAGACAGCCACCGAAAGAAAAAATGGTGGAAGATTGTGAGGGTTACGGACTAGGCTCGTTTCGGCGGTCGGGTGCAATCCATGGAAGACAAAACGACGACCTCTCAGAGCTCTTTGCGAGTAACCATGACTTTACCTCATCTCCTGTGAAGTCTGTACTTGCGCGATTAGAGACCAGCCTCCGTAAGAGCTCGGGTACTCTCCAGAGAGAGTAGGCCATTGGTAGAATGGGAATGCTAGAACTAGCGTCATTCTACGCTATCGTCGATACAAACCGTTTCTTCTCAGAGGTGCTCTGAGGAGCATCTTTGGACAGTCTGCAAGTCTTCATTCGAGACCAATCTCTCTACCTTTGTTCTTTGATCGCTATTGGCTAATGGCACGCCTTTCGCTTTCATTATACACAATATGCCTTGTACGTGGACAACGCATTGGAGAGACCGTTTCAGGACAATGGCACGCCTTTTTCTTTCATTTAAGGTATAATCTCCATTGTATGTTGATACGGCGGAAGAGAGACAAAGGATAATGCAAGCCATTATGAGAGGGGTCCATAACGGCATACAAATACCCATCCATGGTCGCATATCATCTTTCCATTCCATCCTCACCATACACATCCATTCAGTGGTGAACATCCCATCGCAACCCAAAGCCAAAATACATACCACCCTACGTATTACCCTGAAACCCAACATGTCTTATCATACGAGCGAAATACATGCCACCATAAGTACTACCCTGAAAACCAACGTGTCTTACCAAACGGGTGGTATACATACCACCACTAATACTACCCTGAAAACCAACATGTCTTACCGAACGAGTGGTATACAAAACACCACAAGTACCACCCTGGAAACCCACATGCCTTACCAAACGAGAGCACTCTCTGACGCGTCCCATTACGGTAATTCGGATGTTCCTGCCGGCGAGAGATCTCAGAGGTATGTCGAAGCCGATTACTCTACTTCTAACAGATACAGAGATCACTACCCACGCGACATCCCGAGAAAACTTACTTCTCATGAGAGCGATAGAAGCTATATCTCGCGCAGCAATCACGGTGACAATGATTCTTATAATGATTCTCGAGACTATCCGTCCCGAAATGATCGTAAGGAACCTCAATCTCGCGACGAGTATTACATCGTTCGAAGGTACTACTATCCTGCTTCTAACAACGACGAGCAGTACCAGTCTGCTCAATCTGGTACGTCCAATCCTACTCCGGGCACTAAAACTCGGAATGAGCGTGACGTTGAAGCGCTTCCATCGAGCCTGCAGACTTTAGCTAGAGAAGTTGATGCAGAGTTCAGTCGCCTTGAGAGAGTAGCTGAATCTCTTGAGAGGAAGAAGGCACGCCGTGAACACGATGTCAATCAACACGAGGAGGTCAAGCGATCAATCGCGCATGAATGGAAAAATAACCTTCGGCGTCATGACGAAATCTGCCAGGAGAAAACCAGGATAGAGCGTTCGCACTCATCCGTAGCCCGCTCTTCACAAAGCGCACACACGGCCGGAAATCGCTCAAGCCATGGCCGGACCCATGTCAGCCAATATGATAACTCCGATTCTGACGCAGAATCAGTGCACACGATTCGTCCCTCGGATGACTATCGTACATTCCAGGAACTTTTAAATTACGGACGTCAAGTACCCGAGGATTCGAAGACGACGACTAAGAGACGCCAAGCTTCAGCCAAGGACGAGCGTACACATCAGAGCTATACACATCAGAGCTATGCACATAACGACAAGTCAAGGATAAAGACTGAGCCCACACGTCAGAGCTCCACCCATGATAACAAGTCAAGGGCGAATACTGAGCGCACCCGTCAGAGTTCCACTCATGATGACAGGTCAAGGGTAGATGCTGAGCGCAAACGCCAAAGTTCCACCTACGATGATAAGTCAAGGGCAAAGTCTGAGCGAGGGCACAGTGGAAAACCCTCAGAAAAAACGAGACATTCTGAAAAGCCTGATCACAATCGCGATGAGAAATCCAAGAGCAAGAAAGACTGGCGGCAGTCGGCCAAAGACAAGCCCGGTCGCGAATCGACATTACCAGATATCATTGAGGAGGTAAATATACCAGACCATTATGGAACTCTCGGCATTTCTTCCCAAGCTTCCGCAGCTGAGATTAAGAAAGCCGTAAGGGAGAAGCGTTTTCAAACGCATCCCGACAAGGTCAAGAAGTCAGGGATGTCTTCCAGGGAGCTTCAGGAAATCGATGAGCGTGCTGCTCGGGTGGGCCAAGCTGCCGATGTGTTGACAGATCCAGAGCAGAAAAAGGCGTATGACAGGGCTTGGGACAGCAGGCGTTGATCATAGGTGAGTCGGCTTGCGAATCTCAGCCTATCTCTTCAAGCGCATTGGTAGCGGCTGTGCCTTGCGAAAGGGAAGAATTGAGCCTGTTGGAGGAAAATGAATCTGCCTTTGAGCCGGTTTGTGTTTCTTGTTGATGTTGCAAACTACGGAGAATAGACTTAAAGTCCATGTCATTCCAGATACTCCAAAGCGTAATGGACAGGACTTCTATTTCGTAAATCTCTTGCTTTTTTTGTTTGTACCTCTTACTTCTTCTATTGGCTCTGACGTCTCGCCCTTGTAGTATATAGTCCAGAGCGTAACGTGCACACGTATTATACCATAAGGCTAGCGAGACACCAAAGTAAGGCGAACCCGCCTGAGGTACGACCCAGCATCAGTCTCCCATCGTGATTGTGCTTATGGAGCCTGGTATCAGTACTAGCGAGGTTTTCCTGAGTGAAATTAGGTGTGTCTTTAGGCAGCAGTCATGGCTTATGTCATCGATATCGATATGTGTTGTACAGTTTCCAAAGGCCGGCGGAGTCTTTCCGCAGCCGGCCACAAATTCTTGCAACAAAACTATCTAGTACACTATCCAAGACTCTACCGGCATCTCCTCCGGAAGCATACACCTACCTATCACAGAGCTCTCAACATTGATAAAATGCCTAGCCAACCTTACAGCCTACGCGACCGAGCCACTCTCGTCAAGCGTGAAAGGACCGATAGAGACACTCCAGATCGCCAACAACCCACAAAGCAGCACAAGCGCCGGACACTGAAGACCAGAGGCTGCCATTTTGTCTGGGCAAGCGACGACAGTGTCACCGACTCCGACGAAGATGTCATACCACCTCCACCAAAGCGAAGAAGGATGACCAAGCCTATCAACACCGATCGCGCATCTAACGCCCGAGGCAGGGTCCACTTTAAGCAAGAGGATAGCGACGACGAGAGCAGCAGCAGCGAGG
>JAABUP010009205.1_pt1 | contig 12243 bp, 10 predicted proteins | sample 5559201 | NCBI WGS metagenome assembly JAABUP01 (sample SAMN10711887, study PRJNA513373) | rock metagenome | isolation source: Antarctica rocks | place: Antarctica | reverse complement strand
CAAAGTCAAAGTCAAAGTCAAAGTCAAAGTCAAAGTCAAAGTCAAAGTCAAAGTCAAAGTCAAAGTCAAAGTCAAAGTCAAAGTCAAAGTCAAAGTCAAAGTCAAAGTCAAAGTCAAGGGGCAAGGGAAGGGCCAGACTCTGGCAATTTTTTTTGCACGATCTGTGCACAGGTAAGTTTAGTGTGCTGTAAGCCACTGCAAGTTGTTGCTCTGAAAACAAAGGTGTACTGCCTGTACAGCCTCACCCTCTGTCAGAGGAGAGGCTGTCCAGGCAGCAGGCTTTTGCTGCTTCTTGTGCAACGCTTCCTGCTTGCAGCTCGCTACTTTGCTGCAAAATCTGGATACTACGTTTCACAGCTGTGCTGTTTTGCCACAAACCTTGGGCCTTCCAGGGTATCCTTCCCTGTACCGTTCGAGCCCAGCACAACTCACAAGTGTAGCCTGTGCTTTCACCTCTATTTCACTGTGACAGTAGCTCTGGCTTTGGCAATACTTAAACAGCGCTGTGATCGCTTTGCGAGGCGGTCACTCCCCACACGCATCGTTACATAGGTCGTACACCTGTCCTGAGTCGCAGCATCGAATAGCTCGGCAGCTGTGTGCTCTACGATAGTCTAAAACAGACGTGCTTCGTACTCTGGACACCACTTTTGACGAAAGCTGTACACCTCGTTAGTGCACCTCTTGAAAAGCAGGCAACCGTTTATGCCATTCCCATGCAATGCTGATTCACAGTATATGCTGCTTGCCCCATATGTACATGCTTGCCCCAACGTTCTGGTCCACCACTGTAGCTAGACGCTTCGAGTATGACTTGAGCATGTTGCAGCCGGCATGATCGTCAGCTACCGTGATCGTCTGGTATCACTCAGTCTGCCATATGGTGGTCTTCACCACTAAAAATCATCCTATAGGTGGTCAAGCAGCTGCTGTCGTCCAGGTGGTTGAGAGAAGAAGGAAGACGGGCCGGCTCCTGACTACGTTTTGGCTACAGATCGCGCACATGCATTGGATATGGCTTTGCACTGCAAGAGAGCAAGGTGAGCAATATGTGCATTGGGCCTGCTGCTATGGACTGTGAGCATGCAAGTCCTCGAACCACGTCTGTGCATTGCAGGAGATCAAGGAATATTTTGTGCATGACCTGCTGCTTCCCAATGTGGGCTGGCACTCTGCAGCATGTCGCCATCAATTCTCAGTGCAACTTTGGCGGTGCAGCTCATGATGCCCTTTGGCCGTCAGATCTCTCGACCCACAACAGAGTCTGATAGACCTGAGAACGCTGCTTGACATCTGCTGCCAGGTGAGCAGTAGGCACTACACTACATTTGTGCATGCAGTCTTTTGAAATTGCCTGACTGTTCTAATTGTAGCAGGTGCCTGGAGGGATCAAGCTCTTAAGGTGCTTCTCAACAGTAGCTACTGTATTGATTTGGACTTGCTTGGCTTGCGAAGGCCATGCCTGCAGCTGGCAATGCTTGCATCTGGCTCCTCCTGAGCCATGCATGGCTTTGCTCCCCAGCATGCATGGCAGCTTGCTCTGAGTGACGCCTTATGCATTTCCCAATGTCTGAGACACTCATACAGCTGTCGTTGAATTGCCTCCTGTCAGCTGGAAGGGGACAATTGTATACTGCATAGTGCTATACAGTCTGCAGCGCAGACAGTGACAGTATACTGCATGCAGTGCATGTATGGGCCCCCGAGCCCATTTGGGCCAGAGCACTCCTGTCACTTAGGGTAGCTGCAGCTTCCCCATATGTGAGTGAGCATGAGGCAACGACGCAGGCAAACAATTGGCCAGTGCAAGTAAAAAGTGGTAGAGCAAGTGCGTGCTCAAATATGCTTTATGGGAATGCCAAAGTTACATTGCAAGGACTATTATTTGCAGGTAACATCAGCTGCATCTAGCCGAATTGCTCACAATGCATCATGCAGCAGCGCCTGCTGAGATTACAAGCCACCAGTTGCAGTGCCTCAGTACCCAAGCAGCTATGAGCAACAAAAAGAAGCTGACACAGATTATGAGACACCAGGAAGAAGAGCATTTCATGTAGGTATATCATTCGTAGGTACACTAGTGCAGAGTAAGTGGACAACAGGATCTATAGATTAGCTAGCCAACACAGCAGCAAGGCCCTCTCCTGAGGAGTGCAGGCATATCATGCTGGTATGGAACATGCAGGCAGCTGCACCAGCATTTGATGGTATTGTCAAGGTTGTCCTCTTGCACCATGCCATTGCATTTGTTTCCTGTCATTGCATTGCCAGAGAATGTGTTTCCTGAGACTGTGCTACCAGTTGTGCATTTGCCACCGTTGCAGAAAAGCCAGATTGCAACGCCTGCATTGTGAAAAAAATATAGTGAAAGTGTTGCCTGAAATGCTGAGGCCCGAGGTTGCTCCTATTTTGTTTTGTGTCTTCAATCCAGGTACACCATCCAAGCTGTTCTGAATGATATTGCCAGAGACCGAGAGTCCTGTAGGCAAATGATCTCATGTTTGGTCACTAGTGTTCACAAGGATGATCATGAACTGAGACACCAATGTGTACATATGTGCACACGTGCACCTACCAGTAGCGAAATCAATCCCTATATTACCGACACCTCCAGAAGCGGCATTGCCTGTCAAGGTGTTTCCCGCAATCTGCAAGCAGCAGAGTTTCATGTTTTGCCACCACCAACTGCAGGGCAGCAGAGTTGATCCTTGTGTCATGCCGTCAATTGCAGATAGGTGGAAAGTCGCGAGTCTGACCCTGGGGGCCTGCGTTGAATGCTTCTTGAGGGAGAAAGAGATATTACAAGGCAAAACGCTATACCTGAAGTCAATCGTTCCTGCACGGCTGTGCCGAGAATTTGGGACGAATCCTGTGGTCGGGGATTTCGGGGGAGGGGGAGGGAGGGAGTGCACACAGAGTAGCAGAGCACAGTGACACTTTCTTAAGTCAGACTATGTGAACATTACGCCATCAAACAAACTGACCTGGTCATGCACAATTGTTATGAGCCAAATGTGACACCTCTTTGTGATTCAATGTTTCCAACGTGCATGCGAGACCCCTAGATGCCTTCCAGCATAGTTTGCACTGATACTTTCGTATATACACACTGATCCCAACGGTTTAATGAGTTTTAACTTTGTTGACAAGTGCAGTTTCGGGAACTGGTCATCGGGTTCATACCACTAAGGAAATGTGACATCATACATCTGCATTCGGCCTCAACTCCCCAAGGACGTGCCCCAGGGCACTAAGTACTTAGAGACACACAAGGGCGGACGGGCGGGACAACTTTTATCTGGTAGAGAACGCCCCTGTTACCAGGTGAGCTTGCTTGGCTAGCACACAACGAACTGAAAGGCCGCTGGCTGCACGGCAAGCTAGTATAACAGTTGCCCTGACCTGAGTCTCACATGCATATCACATGACAGGCCATGTGCACTCCTGTTAGGTCCTGGTACATTTAAGCAATGGGTGAAGGAGCATCTAATGCGCAACGTGGGGTTTTGTTCTACGACAGATATATAATGTACGTATGTAGTGAAATGTACACAGATGATGCTACATACAGATATGTACACAAACAACCTATAAAGAACAGGCTTGAGGCCAATTTTAGCCCTAGTACAAAAGAAGAACTGGCAGTTGCGCGTATGTGTAAACTTGCAGCTATTATACCTAAATCATAAATTGGGTTTTTGCTTCATCTCTCACTGTTATACCTGTATATACACTGTGTGGTCGACGCCATGGTTAATGGCATGTCAGGCAGAAAGGTGCTGGCAACACAGCACTGCATGTTGCCAGCATAATGACCTGTACATGTGTCAGTGCAGAGTGTTGCTGACATGCTTGCTTCAGAAAATTGAAGTACTTCAGTGGTCGCATCCGGTTTAACAGAGCACATCTGCTGTTGCCAACCCACACTGCACCTGAGCTCAATACACTGCTTTCACACATGTACATGCTTTACAAAACTGAGTTGCCTTGCCATGCATGCACAACAGGTTGTAGGGCTGCATCACCAAGCAGCTTCATACAATAGAGATACTCCAAGTGAAGGGTCCCAGACCATCAGTGGGCCCATCCCCGCTGATGTTGAAGATGGCTGCAGTCTGTATGTCACAGAAGTCAGGAGGGTTCTCAGGGAAAGCTGAGGTGTTCAAGGGGCACCTCTCACCAGGTGGACACATACCGCACAGGGCACAACTATCAGCTGAGGCGCGTGCTGATACATCAGATGTGTATTGATAATCCAGAGTAGAAATGTTGAAGTTGACAGGAGCAGTAGTCAAGTCCACAGCAAGGAAGTGACCACCGGCAAAGCCTTGAAAAATCCAGACGTTGGGATATGCCTACACAAAAGTTAGAACGTTGCGCAGCAATAATTTGTTAGAGCATTGCCTTTCTTGTACCCTACAGCTCATGCAAGCTGTCACCATGAGCATTTTAGTATGCAGTTGTGGTACGCCTTGCATGTGCGTCTGCTGACTCTTGCCTGTCCAATCCTCACCAATGTACACATACCAAAACCAGATCTATGTACAGGTGTTGCATGAGGCCACTTGCTCAACAAAGACAACTAGTACAAATACGTATCTCTTGACCTCAGATTTATAACAGGAGTTAGACATACGCACATCAAGAGTGACTATTGTGCTGTAATTATGCAACTCAGCACATGAGGATGAGTAAGTTCAATCAGGATGAACAATCATGCTTGCTATGCGTCTTGACACTTCAGGCCGATCACAGACTTGCTATTTGGCTTGACAACTCCAAGAAATGACATGGCAGCGGGAACCACACCCATTTTGGGATCCCATGATTGCAAGCTTACCGGAGCAGTATCATTTGGTGGAGCAGCCAGGGTTGGATCAGCAAGAGTTGCAGCTGTATACATCAAAGCATCAATCCTTGTCTCTGCTGGTTTGGGAAAATTAGGTGAATCCGCTGCAAGGGTCATTTGGTTTAGCCTTCCAGCTTCCGTTGTGTTGCTGATGTCCCAGGTAAACTGCAGATGCAACAAATTTTTATGCACCTTGCATGGCTCAAAATGCACATTCAGCAGGGTTACATCATGTGATGTGATGTCAAAAGTAAAGCAGCTGTAGTTTGTCCACAATGCTGGTGCTTAGGGCTGAAATGCAGTACGACCCAAGTCAAGACCATGATGTGCTGCAACTGGACATGTAAAACTTGAGGACTGCATGCCCTAGAGGCTAACGCTTCCAATCAAGTACTCAACAACGCGTACAGCACTGTATGCATTGCCCTCAACTCTGGCTACACAGGCTCACCTTACCTCAAATTGGTCCGTCATTGCAAGTGTGGCCTTCGCCCCTCCATCTGCAGGTAACACATCTGTGTAATATAGAACTCAAGTATGTCCGGCTGATTTGGTGCTCATGAGTTGGTGATGATCAGACTCACTTCAACATGAGGCTAGGGTGTGAATCACGACCAGGCATCAAGTTGTGGTAGCCTATTAGAAGCCCCAATTTCATGATATGATATTGTTGAAACAGTCACACCAGCTGTGAGGATTTAGAGGCAGGCCAAAACTGCAGGCTTCAGCCAGCTTTGTGCCTTTTGGCTCAGTGGATGCCACAAAAGGCCACTTTGTGGGTGTCTGCTGCTTAGTGAAGCAAACAGCACATGTCATGAAGGCTTCAGACTTCTTGTGCTATGCCTTACAGTTGCATAAAATGCATGGGCTATGGGCTTGATGAACTTATACGTGTACAAGTGTTCTAGAGGCAATATGGCACCCTTCATGTAAGTGCTTTGTGTACGTACTCACTTGATGCCGATTGGTTGTAGGCCACAACTCCGTCCACAGCAATGACCAACATGTCATCCTCTGGTGTGTCAATGGGTCCAGTAGCACACTGTAAGCCAGGATTGCTCTGGGCAGCCCGGTATAATACTTGGCTTCTCATTAAATTGACGCCAAAAGGCGTAGTCTTTTCTTTTCTTTTCTTTTCTAAGCCAGGATTGCTTCAGTACGATATTTATACCTGCTTTGGCTTGTGTCCTTGCTTCAGCACATGAATACATGCCACATGCAGATGAAGGCATGATGGTCAAGTCACATGATTCTGACACTCAATCTGCATGTGTGAAATTCAGCAAAGTTGGCGCATATGTGCATGCATCCAAGGACACGGTAAGCTCAGGCACCCAATGCAACGCACACAATATGAGAGCTCATGGTGTACAGTAATTGAGGTTTCAAAATCCCGCAAGCATGCCTTTTGGGTGGCAGTCAGACAGACAAGCCAAAGTCTCAACTCACATGGCACGCACTGAATCCTGGTGCAATGCACAGTGTGTATAGCCTAACAGCCTGTCAGGGCAGAAAATTTTGTGTTGCACTCCAAAACATTGGTTCGACAACATTGCTGTGACTATGAATGTGTCATTCCCCATGATCATCAGCTATCAAACCTATCTATGCTGAAAGGTGGAGATGTGATGTACTGGCCAGTACATACACAACATGAGAATGTGCCAAGAAGCTCGCACCAGTTGTTCGGCTGCAACCGGGTTGGCAAAGGCACCAAGGTTGTCTGCTTGAAGGTAGATGTATTCGCCTATAGGCAACACTGCCAACTGCATGGCAACGTTCTGGGTTCATAAGGACACACTGACAACATACACCCATACATAGTCAGAACCCAAGCTGATACAGCTCGGAAAGCTGGCTACAAATTGATCCCATGCTGTGCTACTTACGACAGGCTGCATAGACTTCCCAACACTCGCGCGAGTGTTCTAGCTAAGTAGTCTGGCAACAGTACAGATAGAAGATGGCTGAAGGGTGACAAAGGGCTTTATGTGCAGAAAAGACAGGCTTGATTCAGCATTGCAACTTGTACGCAAGCCTCATGCAACCAGACTAAGGAGTGTTGGGCTCCAGGAGCCATACCTGAAAAATAGCAGAATCAACAGTGCAATTGGCATAGGAAGGGCGATAACCCCCAAACCATATCCCCTCTGTGCCTTGCCCAACAAGGCATGCTCCCGTGTCATTCACAAATGGGCTGTCAGTGACCTGAAGGTTGAACTGCTAGTCATCAATATCGATGACCTTGTCAAAAGCACTGCAAATTGCTTTTCAAGCTTGACAAACTAGTTTAGGCAGTTGCACAGTATTGTCATCAATTGTAACAATACTGTCTTAGGTAAAGAGATTTCAATACTCACTTCAGGACCACTTTATTGCAGTCATGCAAACTGATGTATGTATCGATGTTCTGAGTCTGTGCAAACACCACTGACACTGTGCTGAACTGCATTGCTTGAACATTTGTGAGCAGTTGTGAGAGTGTTGTGAGAGGATCTTGGGCAGCTAGACAAGCCACGACTGCCAGATGCCTGAAAGATCGAGGCTTACGGCATAGACTACGGAGAAGAAGTTGAAGTATCGCTCCACAACATCATTCCATGTAAAGTTAGCACTGGCTGTCTGCACCACACTGGTTGACCCTGCGAAGGTCGTCACTAGTGCCAGGTCAAAGCAGTATGCGGGTACAGGGAAACAATTTTTTGAGTAGCTTCGACGTGCAGAGATAGATTAAAGGACACAATGTGTCGGAGCGCGAAGTGCTGCGTTATCAACTTGAAATTGCTTTCAAACTCATTCCGCCATAACCTAACCTCACCAGGGGTGATGACCCAGCTGGGAAAATCTGCCCTGCGTGACACAATGCGCTTGAGTCACAGCACACATGTTGGCGCTCTCCTGATGACCAATACAGACAGTCATTGAAAGGTCTCGCGGATAATTTAAAAACACGCGGCGTGATCACACGGATAAAAAGCAGGTACCGACGGCCGTCTCGTATGTTTGACGTCAACGACTATGTGTTCGCAACAGCACTTTCAGCTGCCTTTACCTCACATCACAAGCAAGGAAATGCAGTACACATATGGCAACTGCAAGCGCCGTGTATCGCATCGCTGCGTCCGGCTGTAGAATTCAAGAACAGCAAAATAGCAAAACAGCGCGCTTGCTTGTGACTCAGAGCAATCAAGTTTGTTCTGCAATACGACAAGTGCAAAAGTGCAGTTCAGCACGTCACGCGGTGAATGGGGCCTGTTGCATGTCCAAGTCCGGGCTCAGAGCTGACTGCAGGTAGACCTTCAGGGCAAGCTTCCGTGTCTACTACATGGCACGTGATGATGACATGCGAATATGCCAAAGCATCTTTCCATAGACCCCTGAGTAGTAGACACATGCTGCATGAGTAATGCGGGAAACCATACTACGGTGCTGTCAGTGGAGAGAGTTCTTCGTCTTCAGCGGATCCTGTTTGTCAGTAACCTGGTCAAAAACACCTTGGTCGAAAACACCAGACTACGCGGACGACGCATGTATCATGATCATGTCTAACGAGTGTGAAACAAATTTGTAGACAATCATACCATTGTAAGATCCTTCTGGGTTGTATATATAGAGGATGGCTGTGAAGAGGTTGCAGAAAATATTCTCTTCATTAATTGAACGGGTGTGCACATCACGTGATACTTGTCTCAGAGGTCTATACGGTAGGTGGAGTCACAAAGTTTGCTTCACATGTTCCCAACATGCATGTCATATGAATTAATCATGTACAAGCTGCTGACAGCAATTTCTAGGCCTAGGCCAAACAAGGGTGAAATATTTGTACACATGCTATTCAAAAGTTGGGCTTCGTCCCGAGCTGGGCCCACCAAAGACCCCGTGGCCACTCCTTGGCCTAACTTGTTTTCGTTCTGCACATACAGTACTGCCTCGAATATTAGTCGTTTACTTTATTTAACTCATATTTGCACGACCCCGATTAACAAACATATAAAGTATGATTACCGTCCACAACTCCCATAAAAAAATAGGAAATAATGCAACAAAAGGCGAAAAGCAGTGCTCTGCGATCTGTCGATGTGCATCGTGTCAACACAGTCATCATGCGTTGTTGAGTGAGATGCAATGCAAGCTGATCAGAGCTCATGATCAGAGCTCATGAGTGAATTCGAACATTGCTTGATTCCAAGGAATGCCTCCGTTCATATGTGTTGTAGACAGCAAATATGCAGTTTTCCGCGACCGCACTCAGCAGCCGATTCGAATTAGGATCATTTAAAGTAAGTATAATCGGTACAGGTGCTGAATAGTCTGGGCCTTGATGCGTGCGCTCTAACCGAAGTTCTCACAGGACTCACTTGTCTGCAGACAGCTGGCACAAGATTTACGATCGTACGAACTGGTACGAACTCGTACGAAACGAACTGGTCAACCGAGATTACTAATGTGACTTCTGACAGAATTGCCCGCCTGCAAACATCTGAGCGAAAGCATCATTATCACGCTAGCGTGTAAGAGTAGTCAACTAGTCTCGAAAAGCAAGCAAATGTTGCAACGATCAGACGTTGTGACAATCTATGAGGTTCCCGTTTCACTGAACAGATCCTTGTTTGTTGCAAGTCCCAGAAACGGGTACCGCTTGGCGTTCAGTCATTCTCCCATGAATACTTCAGTAAGCGCCAAGCGGTATGAAAGCACAATTCTTGCTTCACATATGTGCCGCGACCGGATGGAAGCCATACTGCCAAGGTTGCAAAGATCAGCAGCAAGGTCAAGTGACCCAGGAAAAGCTTGCGCTACCTTGCCTGGTGCTCAACATCCTCCTGAAGATTTTAGCAAGGGCACCTCAGCAAAAGTGCGCGCAAACAGTGAATGGCCCGAATTCGTATTTTGCACCATATCTCTAGGCAGGAGAGCTTCCTGACAGCACTGTTATGCCTCTTTTCCAAGAAGTCTGGAAGATTGTTGGACATGATTTGAAAGCAACAAGTTTCACTGCAAAAGTTGATCAGGTTGCTGAAACAATTTTTGCAGCATACTCATACCAAGGAAAAGCCACAGGTTCTAGGGTGTCAGAAGCAGCTCTAAGTAATTACATTATAATGTTGATGGGCAGCTTGGTAGGTTGTTTGTCTGCACTGTCATCTTGTGCAAAGGCTTCTCTATACCAGCAGCACAGATGCCTGTAAGTAAATTCCTCACGTCATTGTGGTTCCTGTGTTCAAAATAGCTGCAAATTTTATCGTTAAGACCTTCAGCGTCAATTCAGCTGCTGCATAGCCAGAATTAACGGTCCCACATTGTGCATGACATGTTTTAAAATGCATAGTGCAGCATGCGCAGTGAGCATGCATGATGGCTGTCCACTGCAGATTGACATCAACTATGCCTTGGTAGCCAGCCCAGAACAGCTTGCCGGCAAAGCTGCCTGTGACAGGCTGTACCTCAACTACAACAGTGTGGATGTTACTATAGACAACAACGCATGACATTCAGACTTGGGCTCAGTGGCTCCAACCAACCATAATCAGCTGGCCAACAGTTTGACTGGGGAGGGTTTTACAGTGGTGCACACATCCCAGTCTGCCTTGTATGCCTCATGTTCAAGTCTCATCCTCACACTGCATGTACGTGCATTCATATTTGTATCAAAGGCAAAACAAAGCACACCCAAGCACCCCGGCCATCACAATTATAGATAGAGGACCCCCACCTGTTGCACGCCGAATTATCAATCAAGATATGCTTGCTGTAGGTGCTGCAAATATTGGGAGAGTCCAAGTGGTCAGGCTGCAAGACCTATCTTTGAGGAACAACTTCAGCTCATGTTGAGCACGGACCCATCATGATTGCTGCACACGGCTCTGCAGCATCAATGATGGTGTTTCTGCCACCACAAGCAGTTGTGGTGGAAGTGAAGGCCTACAAACATGGACTCACACAAGACTTCACACATGGTCATTGCAACTTGGCACGAGCAACAGACACTTCTTTGCTTGTGTGGCATAACAGACAGCTGGAGCATACACATAGCTGGGAGGGCGCAGGTGCCGATGATCCGTTTTACAAGAACCAGCATAACTATTTTCCAGATGCAGACATTGATCTCATCCTGCGCAGTGCGCTGCAGACCTGGCAAACACCTGTCTCAATTAGAAACTTCAACCATGTTTGGTTTTTGAACTCTGCAGAGCCTTTGAGTTGAGCCTGCATGGCTGCTGTGCCTTGCTTTTTGTGTGAATAGCCAGCCCTGATGTATGAGTGACAGTCAGTAGCTTGTTTGACATTCTTTTGTGAGGAGCAGGAATCTATGGTTGCTTGGTCTGTGTTTCCTTGATATGCTTGTTGTGGCTAATGACACTGCACGATGTTAAATGTTTGTATAGGTATGAGACAGTTTGAGCTGTATAGACTGTTCTAGCGTGTGTGCGCTGTAGAATCAGTGTCAGCATGTTTGGACAAACCACACATGTGCAAAGATGCAGGGTGTTGTTCTTGGTGAATTACTGTTCTTGACTGATCTACCTTCCGAAGTTCTGAAGTTCATGACGCTCACTTGTGGGGCTGCTTGTATGAGAGTCAGCAACAGTCACTGTCAATATTCTCAGCTGGTCCTACTTCCTCCCCTTGCTTGTTGCTTTATGCATGTTATGTATACGTGCATGCTAGCTATGTATATTATAATGTGTTGGGCAATAATAGCCCCAACAAAGAGACCACTGGGCCATACTGTGTGCCACTCTGTTACCGACCTCTTGCTGCTCAGCCTCTTGCCACGTTGTACAACATCAACCCTCAGTAACTGTGTGTGCAGTGAGCTTGCTTGTGGAGATGGCATTTGCATGTGCCATCCACGTGGCCATGTAGGGCACCCTTGTTTTACGAGCAAGGGTTCACCGGAGCCACGCGTGGACCCGTACGGGTACTTGAGCTAGTCCACGCCACCGGTCATCTGATGACTAAATTTCGGTCACGAGAAGTCCGCCTGCAAACACCCGAGCGAGAGCAACCACAAGCCAGCATATTAGCGAACTCAAGTAGTTGTGAGAAGAAGCAAACAGTGCAACGCGCACACATCGTGCCTATCTTCAAGGTGCCTGTTGTACTGATTTTAGCCTTCTTCGTGCGTGATCTTTGTAAGCCCAAAGGTGGGTACTGCGTGACATTCAGTCTTGCGCCCATGAGTATCGAGTATCTCATCGGACGCGAGGTATTATGAAAGGCACCATTTTGAAGTCGCAGCTGTTCCGCCACCCAGCGCAAGTCATACTGCCAAACTTCTGGAGATTAATAACAAGGTCAAATGACCCAGGAAAAGCTTGTGCTACCTTGCCTGATGCTCAACATGCTCTTGAAGATGTTGACAAGCGCACCTCAGCCAACGTGGGCGCAAA
>JAABUP010009204.1_pt1 | contig 12243 bp, 10 predicted proteins | sample 5559201 | NCBI WGS metagenome assembly JAABUP01 (sample SAMN10711887, study PRJNA513373) | rock metagenome | isolation source: Antarctica rocks | place: Antarctica | reverse complement strand
CCGGCCGGTTGCGGGAGAAGAATGTGTTCTCGGCAAGGGCGGCCATGCTCACCGGGGCCGTGTTCACCGCTATCGGTTTCCTGACCATCGCAAACACCGGAAATATCCCGGTGGTGCTACTCGGCTATTCAGTGGTGGGTGGCATCGGCGCCGGGTTGGTGTATGCGACCTGCATCAACATGGTCGGCAAGTGGTTCCCGGAGAAGAAGGGGGCGCGCACCGGCTTCGTAAATGGCGGCTTTGCTTACGGGGCCGTGCCGTTCATCTACATCTTCAGCTACTTCTTTACTCCGAAGACGTTCACGCCCGTGCTGACCGCGATCGCGGTGTACATGTTCGTCGTGCTGTTTGCGTGCGCGATCTTCTTCAAGGATCCCCCCAAGGATTGGTGGCCCGCGGAAGTGGACCCCCGGGAATGGAAGGCAGACAGCAAGACCAAGGCGAGTCGGAGCATACGCAAGAATCCACCTGCAGTTGGGCAGTTCGGGCCGCTCGACGCGATCAAGACTGGGATGTTGCCGCTGTTGTGGATCGGCTTCTTCCTGATCGCCTCCATCGGGCTGTTTGGAATCTCCTACCAGATCCCGTACGCCAAAAGTCTGGGATTCTCAACTCTTATCGCCGCGACTTCTGGTGGCGTCTTGTCGGTTGTCAACGGTATCGGCCGTGCCGCCGTGGGCTGGTTCTCGGACCTGGTCGGACGCAAGGCAGCGCTATTCTATGTGATGGTCATCGAGGGACTGGCGCAGTTCGGCCTGATCTTGTCCGGCAACGCGCATCAGCAGTTTCTGTTCCTGCTGTTCGCGGTCGTGGCCGGATTTGGCGGCGGCGCATTCTTTCCGCTGTATGCGTCGTTGGTGCCCGACTATTTCGGCGAGAATAACAACGCGTCGAACTATGGTCTTGTCTACAGCGCTAAGCTCGCATCGGCAATCGTGGGCATCGGACTTGGTGCCAGCCTGATTGGCGGCCTCGGATACACCAAGACATACATTGTCGGAGGTTTGCTAGCTTTCGTGGCCGCAGGAGTGGTATTGACCTACCGCCAACCCGGCCGCAAGCACACCCACCTCATTTCTGACGCGGTGGACGACGTACCCGCTGTGGTGGAGACCAGGTCGCCTTCGTCGGCCGGTGGAAAGCAGCAATATGCCACTGGCCGTCGGGGACTGGGCGAAACCCCCTAGCGATCGCTCCGAACGCGGTGATCGCCCGCCCAGACCGTTGGTCTGGGCGGGCGGACGGATCACTCGGGTGTTGGGTGCCACATCGCCCTGGTTCGCTCGGTATGCCGACGCATGACGGCGGACGCCTGGTCTCCGTCGCCGGCGGTGATCGCGCGAATAAACTCGGCATGCTCGTCCCAGGCTTCCTGGCCTCGTGCCTTGGCCAACGGCGCGTAGTACCAGCGGACCCGGCGTGCGACCAACGCACTGAGTTCGGCGAGCACAGAGTTTCCCGCCATCGACATCACGTAAGCGTGCAGATCGACGTTGGCAGCAACCAGCGCATCGTCGTCGGCGCGTGCCAATGCGTCGGGGCCAGCCCGCCACAGTTCCCACAGCTGCTGCACGTGACGCTCGGTCACGGCGCCCGCAGCGAGCCGAGCCGACTCGGCCTCCAGCAGGGTGCGCACCGCTAACAGCTTGTCGGCCTCGTGCTCGGTGGGCTGATGCACAAAGGCACCCAGGCCCGGTCGCAAATCGACCCAACCCTCGGACTGCAACCGCTGCAACGCCTCTCGGACGGGCTGCCGACTGATCCCCAGCTGCGCCGCCAGCTCATTCTCGACGAGATGCTCCCCGGGAAGCAGCGAACGATTGATGATCATCTCGGCCAACGATTCGTAGACCGCCTGACGAAGGGGCGCCGGCCGGACGAGCGGTGCCGGCGCCGAACGGACACGGGTGGTTCGGCCAGGACCGTCGACGCCATCTACCGAAGTGCTCATCTTGCCGACTACCTCCCGAATCGATGAAACATCTGAACCACACTGGCATATGGTATGCGAAATCCTAGGCGCACGCTGTCCATCATGGAATGGTTGTGACGTAGCTGACGGCTTCCACTGCCGCGTGCTGCATACTGCATACTGCTGCAGTTGGGTGGTCCGACTGAGTTGGAGGCGATCTGATGCGAGTCGCGGTGCTTGGAGCCGGTGCGATCGGCGCGTACGTGGGTGCCGCCCTGAGCCGTGCCGGGGTCGATGTACACCTCATTGCGCGCGGACCACAGTTGGCGGCCCTGCGCGAGCGCGGCGTTCAGGTGCTCAGCGAAAGAGGTGACTTCGCGGCGCATCCGCACGCCACCGACGATCCTCGGGAGATCGGTGAAGTCGACTACGTGTTCCTGGGTCTGAAGGCGCACTCGTACGCCAAGGCCGGCGCTCTGATGCCCCCGCTGCTGGGCCCGGCGACGGCGATCGTCGCGGCGCAAAACGGCATCCCCTGGTGGTACTTCCACAAGCTCGCCGGCCCCTACGAAGGTCGTCGGATCGAGACCGTGGATCCAGGCGGCGCGACGTCGGCTGTCATGCCGCGGGAACGGGCGATCGGCTGTGTGGCCTATCCGGCGACGATCGTGGAGTCACCGGGGGTCATTCGTCATCTGGAAGGCACCAGGTTCTCCATCGGCGAGCCCGACGGGACCTCATCGACGCGATGCATTGGATTCAGTGACGCCATGGTGGCCGGCGGACTGAAGTGCCCCGTGGAGCCGCGTTTACGCGATGACATCTGGATTAAGCTGATGGGGAACGCGGCGCTGAACCCCATCAGTGCCCTCACCCGAGCGACGATGGTCGAGATCTGCCAGTACGGCAACACGCGACGCGTGGTCGAGTTGATGATGGCGGAGACGCTGGATGTCGCCGCCCGGCTAGGCAGTCGTCCGGAGATCTCGATCGCCAAGCGGATCGACGGGGCCGAGCGCGTCGGCCACCACAAAACTTCCATGCTGCAGGACCTCGAGGCAGGAAGGGAATTGGAACTCGACGCCATCCTGGGCTCTGTTGTCGAGCTGGCTGACATTACTTGCGCCGACGCGCCAACATTGCGTACTGTATACGCTGCGACGCATCTCCTGGCTCAGTCGGTCGCGCGGTCGGCGTCGGCCGTCGCCCCATCCGTTGCGTGAGCCCCGTACGTCCCATCATCTTGACGCGCTTGGATCGTGACGTCCTTGCTGGTCACTCGTCTAAGGAGACCCACCATGAAGCGAAAGAACAGCGAGCCGTACGTACGAATCACGCAACCATTGGTGCGCGAGGCTGGCGCGCTCCGCCCCGCAAGCTGGGACGAGGCATTGGACAGGGCCGCGGCCGGCTTCCGCCGGAACATTGATGCCGGTGGTCCCGATGCATTCGGCATGTTCTCCTGCTCGCGCGCGACCAACGAGATGAACTATGTAGCCCAGAAATTCGCCCGAGTGGTCGTCGGGACCAACAGTATCGACTCCTGCAACCGCACTTGACACGCTCCCAGCGTCGCCGGTCTGGCGGCAGCGTTCGGTGCCGGGGGCGGCACCTCCTCCTACGCGGAGGCCGAAGATGCAGACCTGATCGTCTTGTGGGGCTCGAACAGCCGTGAGACCCACCCGATCTTCTTCCACCATGTGCTGAAGGCGATTCGTAAGGGAGCCAAACTCTACGTCGTCGACCCCAGGCGCACGAGTTCGGCGAAGTGGGCCGACGGCTGGCTGCCGCTGAACGTGGGGACCGACATTCCCCTCGCCATGGGAATCGCTCGCGAGATCATTGCCGCGGGCCTGGTCAACAATGCGTTCGTGGACCGAGCGACCGTGGGGTATGCCGACCTCGCCGCAGCGGTCGAGCCATGGACACTTGAGGCAACCGCCGACGAGACAGGCGTCCCAGCCGCGCTCATCCGCGAGCTTGCGCACGCCTATGCCAAAGCTGGCCGTGCACAGTTGTGTTGGACGCTGGGCATCACCGAGCACCACAACGGCACCGACAACGTCAAGGCTCTGATCAACCTCGCGCTGCTCACCGGGCATGTCGGTCGATACGGCTCGGGTCTGAGCCCGCTGCGGGGCCAGAACAACGTCCAGGGCGGCGGGGACATGGGCGCGATTCCCAACCGACTGCCGGGATTCCAGGACATCCTCGATCCCGACCTCAGAGGAAAGTTCGAGCGGGCCTGGCAGACGACGATCCAGCCGCATTACGGCTACACCCTCACCCAGATGCTCGAGGCCATGGACCGCGGCGAGATGACCACGGTCTATGCAATCGGCGAGAACCCGGTGCAGTCCGAGGCCGATGCTCAACACACGATTGACCGATTGTCCGGATTGGATCATCTCGTAGTCCAGGACATCTTCTTGACCAAGACGGCCCAACTCGCGGACGTCGTGTTGCCTGCTAGCGCCGCGTGGTGTGAGACCGAAGGCACCGTGACCAATAGCGAACGGCGAGTCCAGCGCGTCCGTAAGGCGCTCCAGGCGCCAGCGGGTGCCCGCGACGACATCGAGATCCTGTGCGAGCTGGCAGGCCGGATGGGCCACGACTGGCACTACGACAGCGCGGAACAGGTGTGGGATGAACTGCGCACGTTGTCCCCGGTGCATGCCGGGATGAGCTACCGGCGGTTGGAGCAGGAGGGCGGACTGCAGTGGCCGTGCGCCAGTGAGGACAGCACCGAGCCCTCGTACTTGCACGGCAGGTTGTGGGCCGACGACCCGGCGCAGCGGGGCGCACCGGCACCGTTCTCCGTCGTCGCACACCGCCTCCCCGTTGACAAACTCGACACACAGTACCCGCTACGCCTGACCACTGGGCGACGATTGGACTCCTACAACACCGGTGTCCAGTCCGGCGGCTATAACAGCCCGCTGCGGCGCGGCGAGACGCTGGATCTAGCTCCCGAGGACGCCCGAAGTGCCGGAATCGCCGACGGTGAGCCGGTCCGGGTCACCTCGCGGCGCGGATCGGTCATCGCGCCAGCCCGGGTCGACCCGGCGATGCGACCGGGCTTGGTGTTCATGACGATGCACTTCCCCGACGAAGTCGACGTCAACCTGTTGACCATCGAGGCGACCTGCCCGATCGCGGGCACAGCCGAGTACAAGGCTTCAGCGGTGCGCGTGGACAAGATCGACACACCGATCGATCCGGCCGCACTGCAGGTGATGGCAGATGACCAACCGGCCGCCGTCCTCACCGGGTGATCCTGCCCATCGGCTGCTGGTCCAACACACTATCGAAGGTCGTCCACTGTGGATCTGCACTTCCTCGATGCCACACCCTCAGAACTCGAGAAGGCCGCGGTCGATGAGTTGCTCGGACCGCCGACCTCGGGGTGGGCTGGCGGTGACCGTCACGCCGACGATTGGCTGATGACCCGCGGCGGTCACGGAGCGCGAGGCGAGCGCGACAAGCTGCTGCCCGCGCTGCACGCCGTCAACGACCGGATCGGCTGGATCTCGCAGGGCGCGCTGAACTACATCTGCCAACGCCTGACCGTCCCGCCCGCCGACGCCTACGGTGTCGCCACCTTCTATGCGCTGTTCTCCATGCGGCCCCGGCCACGGCGGGTCCTGCACGTGTGCACCGACATCGTGTGTCTGGCCGCAGGGTCTAGCAAGGTGCAGGCCGAGATGACGAGCAAGCTGGGCGCATCCGGCACGGGCACCACGGATGTGGTGTGGCAGCAAAGCCCGTGCCTCGGGCTCTGCGAGCGAGCCCCGGCCGCCTTGCTCCTGGAGGCGGGAAACCCGGCACGTGCGCACGCCCTCGGGCCGGTGTCCGGCGAACGGGCGCTGTCGGCTGCCCACGCGCCGATCGTCGAGCTAGCCAGCGAACCCGACGTGGCCCACGCCGTGCCCCAAGCTGGTGACCCGAACCTGGTGCTGCTGCGGCGAATCGGCGTTTCCGATCCCACCAGTCTCAGCGACTACCGCGGCCACGGCGGTTACGAGGCGCTGCGACGAGCGTTCGAACTGGGACCGGCCGGGGTGATCCGTGAAGTTCTCGACTCCAGGCTGGTAGGCCGTGGGGGGGCGGCCTTCCCCACTGCGCGCAAATGGGACGCCGTCGCCCGCCAGCCCGATGACCCGCATTACCTGGTGTGCAACGCCGACGAGAGCGAGCCGGGCACCTTCAAGGACCGCGTGCTGATGGAGGGTGACCCGTTCTCCTTGATCGAGGCGATGACGGTTGCCGCGTACGCCACCGGCTGCTCGTCTGGGTATGTCTATCTCCGCGGTGAGTACCCGCTCGCGCAGCAACGGCTCTCCCACGCCATCGCCCAAGCGCGCAACCGCGGACTACTCGGTGGGGACATCATGGGCCGGGGTTTTGCCTTCGACATCGAGATCCGCCGCGGTGCGGGCGCCTACATCTGCGGTGAGGAGACGGCGATCTTCGGGTCCATCGAGGGTTACCGCGGTGAACCCAGAAGCAAGCCACCGTTTCCGGTCGACAAGGGCCTGTTCGGCAAACCGACGGTGGTCAACAACGTCGAAACGCTGGTGAACGTGTTGCCCATCCTTATTGGCGGCGGCGATGCGTACGCCGCGGTCGGCACCGACACCTCGACTGGGACCAAGCTGTATTGCGTATCCGGTGCCGTCGCCCGCCCGGGGATCTACGAGCTGGCGTTCGGCGCCTCGCTGAGTGAGCTGATGGCTTTGGCCGGTTCGGCCGAGGACAAGACGATCACGTCGGTGCTCCTGGGCGGTGCGGCAGGCAGCTTTCTGACGCCCGAGGAGCTGGACGTGCCTCTGACCTTCGAGGACACCCGAGCCGCCGGCACCACGATCGGCTCGGGTGTGGTGTTCGTTCTGGACGACAGCGTCGACCTCGGGTCGATCCTGTTGCGGATCGCCGGCTTCTTCCGCGACGAGTCCTGTGGGCAATGCGTGCCCTGTCGCGTCGGCACCGTCCGGCAAGAGGAGGCCCTGGCCCGGTTGACCCGCGGGCGGCCGCTGGGAAGCAACGCCGAGGAGCTTGCCCTGCTGCGAGAGGTGGGCCAAGCCATGCGAGACGCCTCCATCTGCGGGCTGGGGCAGACCGCGTGGAATGCCGTGGAGTCCGCCATCCAACGACTTGACGCATTCAAGGAGGCAACACCGTCATGACCGATGTATCACTGGGGATACCCCGTCGGCTGGTCGAGTTCACCCTCGACGGGGAACAGGTCCGAGCGCCGGAGGGCTCGACCATCTTGGATGCGTGCACCCAGGTCGGCACGCACATCCCGACCCTATGCTGGGGGGACACCCTCAGCCCGGTCAATGCGTGTCGGGTGTGCATGGTCGAGGTCGAGGGATCGCGCACCCTTGTTCCGTCTTGCTCCCGAGCGGTCGATCCCGGCATGGTCGTCACCACGAACGGTGAGCGGGCCAGGCACAGTCGCAAGCTCGTGTTGGAGTTGTTGGCGTCCTCAGTCGACCTGTCGACCACACCGCACGTGTCGGACTGGATCCAGGAGTACGGCGCACAGCCCGCTCGCTTCGGGCCGCCGGCCGATGCTGCGACCAATGCCATGCGCGACGGGGCGCTTGCCGGTGAGCACCACGTACCCGACGGATCGGTAGCCGCGACCGTGGCGCAACCGACCAGGATCGACAACGACCTGTATGTGCGTGACTACGGCAAGTGCATCTTGTGCTACAAGTGCGTCGATGCGTGCGGTGAGCAATGGCAGAACTCCTTCGCCATCACCGTGGCGGGCCGTGGATTCGACGCCCGTATCTCCACCGAGTTCGCCGTACCGCTGCCCGAGTCGGCCTGCGTGTACTGCGGCAACTGCGTCGAGGTCTGTCCGACCGGCGCGCTCAGCACCAAGCCGGAGTTCGACCTGCGCGCCCAGGACAACTGGGACGAGGGGGCACAGACAACGACGACGACCGTGTGCAGCTTCTGCGGTGTGGGGTGCAACCTCAAATTGCACGTGCAGGACAACAAGATCTTCAAGGTCACCTCGCCGCATGACCACAGCGTCACGCACGGGAACCTCTGCATTAAGGGGCGCTTCGGCTACCAGAGTGTGCAGAGCAGGCAACCGGTAACCGATCAGGCCAGCCCGGCCGAATAGCGCCATCGAGACATCGCCGGCCCGCGCTGCCACGATGGGCCCCTCCGCCAGCCTTGCCTGCCGCCAGCCACTCGTATATTGTATGCCGTAGCCGGTATGGGATCGCTCAGTGGTACGCCCCGTACCTGAGCCGGGCCGCACCGAGGGGAGATTGCCGTGAACTCGCAAGTCCAGAAGTCGGCTCCTGTCGAGGAGATCGCACAGGAGCTGGTGGCCTCGGCTCGTGCCCTGGAGTGCCCGGGCGGCGACCCGCCTGACCTTCACAGCCTGCGTGAGGCGGTGTACCAACTTCAGCGCATCGTGGATCGGATGGCCCGGCAGTCGCCGCGCGAACCCGCTCGCGCACCTTCGTCGTCCCGACTGGACTACTTCATCGTGCCCGATGTCGAGTACGGCTACGACTTCTGGCGAGACGCAGACGATGAAGGAATTTGCGGGCACCGGCCCGCTCAGTGACCGTGCACGGCACGAGTCACGCCGCGCGGGTGGGCCGATTCCACCGGGGAGCCCGCGCTCGCGTAGCAGCCACGAACCAGATCGCTGGAGAAATGAGTCGCTCGTGCCCCTGCCTTACGACATCAACTTGTCGATCCTCTTCACCGAGTTGCCGCTGCTCGAACGTCCTGACGCCGCCAGCCGCGCGGGGTTTGACGCTGTCGAGTTCTGGTGGCCGTTCCCGGTCGCTGTCCCCTCCGACGTCGAGGTGGACAACTTCGTTTCCGCTGTAACAGATTCCGGTGTGCAACTGGTCGGGCTAAACTTCTTCGCCGGTGACATGGCCGGCGGTGACCGCGGAGTGACCTCTTGGCCGGCCCGGTCGGCCGAGTTCCGCGACAACGTCGACGTCGCGGTCGGCATCGGCGCACGGCTGGGCTGCCGCGCGTTCAACGCTCTATACGGACGACGCATCGTCGGCACGGATCCTGCCGAGCAGGACGACCTTGCGGTGAGCAACCTCGCCATCGCGGGCAAGGCGGCTGGCGAGATCGACGGGCATGTGTTGATCGAGCCGGTCAGCGGTGCAGCCGGCTACCCGTTGCTCACCGCGAAGGACGCGGTCGGGGTGATCGACCGGGTCTTCGCAGAGACGAGGGTGGACAACCTGCGGCTGCTCTGCGACCTATACCACCTGAGTGTTAACGGTGACGATCTCGACCAGGTCATCACCATGTACGCCGATCGGATCGGGCACGTGCAGATCGCCGACGCACCGGGACGGCACGAGCCCGGTACCGGTGAACTGGAGTTGGAGCGCTACCTCAGCCTGCTCGACGCCGGCGGCTACCGCGGGTGGGTCGGTCTCGAGTACAAGCCCGAGACCAGCACCGAACAGTCCCTGCACTGGTTGCCCCGCGGGCGCCGCCGATCGCGGACGTGACGCGCACCCCAACCGATTTGTCACACACCAGCTTCAGCAAGGAGAACCGGCGCATGGCTTCGATCGGATTTATCGGGTTAGGCATCATGGGCGGCCCGATGGCCGCCAACCTTCTCAAGGCGGGCCATGACGTCATCGGTTACGACCTGTCCACCGCGGCCATAGACCAGCTCAAGGCCGACGGCGGTCGTCCCGCGGACAGCTTGGCTCACGCGGTCCGCGACGTGGACATCGTCATCACGATGGTGCCCGACAGCCCCGAGGTGAAGGCGGCAGCACTGGGTGAGGACGGCATCTACGCCAACGGCAGGTCCGGTTCACTGCACCTCGACTGCTCCTCAATCAGCCCTGACGCGGCCAGAGAGGTGGCGGCCGCCGGGGCACAGCGTGGGTTCCGGGTGGTCGACGCACCGGTGAGTGGCGGCCAGGTCGGAGCGGTGGAGGCAACGCTGTCGATCATGGTCGGCGGCGCCGAGGCAGACGTCGCGCAGGCATGGCCCATTCTGGAGGCCGTCGGCAAGACGGTGGTCCACGTGGGTCCTTCCGGCGCGGGCCAGACCGTCAAGGCAGCGAATCAGCTGATCGTCGCGGGCACGATCGAGCTGGTTGCCGAAGCCATTGTGTTGCTCGAGGCCTACGGAGTGGACACCGAAGCCGCTGTCAAGGTGCTCGCCGGCGGTCTAGCCGGCAACGCGATCCTCGAACGCAAGGCGGCTGGGATGCTCGCTCGTGACTTCACACCGGGATTCCGGATCGACCTGCATCACAAGGACATGGGCATCGTGACGGCAGCAGCTCGCGAAGCCGGGGTGGTCATCCCGTTGGGAGCCCTCACCGCCCAGCTGGTCGCCTCGCTGCGCGCCCAAGGTCACGGCGGCTTGGACCACAGCGCACTGCTGCTGCTGGTCGAACAACTCTCCGGCCGGTCCGAGCCCACCCCGGCCGAGGGGGTCTAGCGATATGGCTCGTATGCGCGCGGTCGACGCAGCCGTTGCGATCCTGGAGCGTGAGGGCGTCACCCACGTCTTCGGGCTGCCCGGTGCCGCGATCAACCCGTTCTACTCGGCGATGGGCAAAAGCGGGCGACTGCAGCACGTGCTGGCCCGCCACGTCGAGGGTGCCTCGCACATGGCTGAGGGATTCACCCGGACCAAAGCTGGGAATATCGGGGTCTGCGTGGGCACCTCGGGCCCCGCGGGCACCGACATGATCACCGGCTTGTACTCGGCGTGGGCGGATTCCATCCCCATCCTGTGCATCACCGGACAGGCGCCGGTGGCCAAGTTGCACAAGGAGGACTTCCAGGCCGTGGACATCGCCTCGATCGCTAAGCCGGTGACCAAGCTGGCGGTGACGGTGCTGGAGGCCGCGCAGGTGCCCGGCGCAGTTCAGCAGGCGTTCCACCTGATGCGTTCGGGCCGACCCGGGCCGGTGTTGCTCGATCTGCCCGTCGACGTGCAAATGACCGAGATCGACTTCGACGTCGATGCCTACGAGCCGCTACCGGTGCACACCCCTGCGGCCACCCGCGGGCAGGTCGAGAAGGCGCTGGACATGCTCGTCGCCGCCGAGCGTCCACTGATCGTCGCCGGCGGTGGAGTCATCAATGCAGACGCGAGCGAGCTGCTCGTCAAGGTCGCAGAGCTGCTGGATGTGCCGGTCATCCCCACCCTCATGGGTTGGGGCACAATTCCGGATGATCATCGGCTGATGGCCGGCATGGCCGGCATCCAGACCGCACACCGCTACGGCAACGCCACCATGCTGGCTTCGGACTTCGTACTCGGCATCGGCAACCGCTGGGCCAACCGCCACACCGGCGGCCTCGACACCTACCGCCGGGACCGCACGTTCGTGCACGTCGATGTCGAACCCACCCAGATCGGCCGCATCTTCCCGCCCGACTATTCCATCGTCTCCGATGCCAAGGCCGCCTTGCAGCAGCTACTCGCCGTCGCCACCGAACGCCGAGCAGCTGGCACCCTGCCCGATCGCAGCCAGTGGGTAGCGGAATGCGTGGAACGCAAACGAACGATGCACCGCCGAAGCGATTTCGACGAGATCCCGATCAAGCCGCAACGGGTGTACCAGGAGATGAACGACGCCTTCGGCCCGGAGACCCGCTATGTCAGCACGATCGGGCTGTCCCAGATCGCCGGCGCCCAGTTCTTGCACGTCTATCGGCCCCGGCACTGGATCAACGCGGGCCAGGCCGGTCCGTTGGGCTGGACGCTGCCTGCAGCGTTAGGGGTGTGTGCAGCCGACCCCGAGGCCAGCGTCGTTGCGCTATCGGGCGACTACGACTTTCAGTTCATGATCGAAGAGCTGGCGGTGGGGGCGCAGTTCAACCTGCCCTACATCCATGTCGTGGTGAACAACTCCTACCTCGGCCTGATTCGGCAGGCTCAGCGCGGCTTCGACATGGACTACTGCGTACAGCTCGCCTTCGACAACGTGAACTCCCCTGAGCTGGACAAATACGGGGTTGACCACGTCAAGGTATCCGAAGGTCTGGGCTGCAAGGCGTTGCGCGTGCGCGACCCTGAGCAGATCGGGACAGCGTTCGCGGAGGCCAAGGCCCTCATCGCCCAGTACCGGGTCCCCGTCGTTGTGGAGATCATCCTGGAGCGCATCACCAATATCTCCATGGGCACCGAGCTGGACAACGTGAAGGAGTTCGAAGACATCCTCGACATCACCGCCGACCCTGAGCCCGTGCGGCGGTGATTCTTCCGCCAGCCCCCGTCAGGTTGAGGGAATAGTGAGCCACATCGCCGACTACTCGGGCACTGGCGCTGGAAAGCGGAG
>JAABUP010009203.1_pt1 | contig 12244 bp, 8 predicted proteins | sample 5559201 | NCBI WGS metagenome assembly JAABUP01 (sample SAMN10711887, study PRJNA513373) | rock metagenome | isolation source: Antarctica rocks | place: Antarctica | reverse complement strand
TACAACGCTGAGGACCGCATGCGTTCTCCTAAAACGATGGCCTCAATCGTCCTCTCCCGACTTGATCTTACGTCTGCCAGACCGAAGTTCTCAACAACTTTTGCAAAACTTCCTGCCACCTCTTCTCCGAGCGTCGATCCATCGAGGTTTGTAAATTCGTACCGTTGCAAGACGTCGGCGATCTTCATGAAAATGGTGAAGATTGTGGATTGTCTGTGTGTGGCTACCAGAGGCTGACCTGAAAGAAAAGCGAAGACGTTTCGTATAGTGAGAAAAGTTTCAATGTCTTCCTCGATGGGTTTTGCAGTAGCGCTAGAGAGATCTACTTGTAATGGCAGTGTAAGACAGAGATGGACGTCCTTTTTGGCCGTGATATCATCAAAGAAATCACTGATCGAGCGAGATCCTTTCGAGCTACCTATGGCCGGAGATCCCGGGCGCGACGGAGGAGGTGAGGAAGGGCCATTCACTGTAAGATGTTGAGCGCGATCCACGGATGGGCCGTGCTGTAAGACGCTCGACTCTCGTGAGACTGTAGTGTGCGTTGACCCATGAGCCGCAAGTGTTAAATTTTTGGATGATGAGAATAGCGAAGAGTCGACTTTAAAGGATGGACCACGGCCATGTTCTCGCCCGTGGAGGTATACCAGGGCGTCACTATTTTCGTCCCAAAGCTCCGAGACCTGCATTAACGGTCAGCGTTGCGCTCATGGTGGACGGATAGGTATAGGGACCTTCTGGAAATCCGTCAAAGCAGCAACATCGTATGGTCGTTTTTCCTGAGGAGTTACAATCCAAGCCTGCCATGTATGCTCAGGCCCGGGCTCCTGTTCTTGCACTTCTACCTTTGACCTCCCTGGTAGCCAACTCCGCCTTCTGCGAAGGTTTTGATCTTTCGTGGGAGTCTGAGGGCGAGATTTTATAGGTGATCCGGGACGAGAGGGTGGTCTTGAACCCGGACGACTACCAGCGCTACTCAAGGGAGCGCTTTCTCCGCTGACAGGCCGGGTTCCGCCATGTGATCCTGGTTGTACGGGAAGTTTGAGGAGTGGAGCATTTGGGTTTGCAGGATCGAAAGTGCCGTGTGCGCTCTGAGGCCTGCTGCTAATACTTGCGGCCCGACTGCCATTGGGTGACGTGGTATCGATGGGAATGGGTGAAAGCAAGTGAGGAGATTGTAGTATAGGGTGGTCATCGTCGATTGGAGGGAGGAGAGGCGATTTGAGGGGTGGCGGAAATCCGGAAGATTGATTGCTGTGAAGGTCCTGCAAGTTATTCGTAGGTCGTGGTTCGGCTTTTGAATTGGCTGTGAGTTTCGCGAAGGCGCTTTGCTCTGCAGACGGCCGCGTGGGGTGAATAGAGGAGGAACCCCGAGAGCTATTGCTGCTCTGGGTCTTGTCGGAGTTGCTGCTCCCAATGGAGAGGATCGAGGAAATACGCCTGGCCATTTCTCAGGTGCTATATACCAAAGGAAGAGAGATGGGACTGGACCGGAGCTTGACGACGTCGAGGCTTCAGCAGCAGGCCAAGACCGGGTATATATGGCCCAAGGATCTCCAGAGCCAACTGCGCGCAGCACAGGTAAGGCGGTAGCTGGAGATTTGGGCAGGCTTGAAGGATTCTCGGCACGCGTGGAGCGTCAGGATTGGCCTGTCTTCTGCAAGGGAAGCCGTCCTGACCCAGGCTCCGCCATGGAGGCGTCTAAGAATAACGATGCTACCTCCGACCTGCGGTGGGGAAAAAAAGAAAAACGCAAGCCAGTTGTGACGAATAATTCTAGTTCTAGTACAGAGTGACATGGGCAAGGGCTGCAGAAGCTGCATCCGCCATGTGCGCTGCCAGGGCCGCAGGGCTGCAGACAAGGCCCTGAATTCGTCTGCTGATTCTACATCGGGACTAGTCTATCTTGGCGCATCCTTCGCGGCGTTTCCATACTTTATGCTTGACTGCTTGAGAGCGAACAACTCCTGCCCGCTGAACATTCCTCGATTACTACGTGTCCTCACTCAATACCCACTGCTGAATCCAGATGGCTGTTCATTCAGCCGAGTATGCAGGTGCTGACAAAGGGATTTCTGATTTGCACTGGTTGTACTGTAACTGTACGACTTTTGTTTGGCTTTCAGCCTTACTCCAAGCCGTCTTTGCTGTTCACTAATCTCGCTCCTCGGTCTCAATTTGCCATGAATTGAGGAAGCAAGGACTCAGGCCTTCATCTCGCAGGACTTGTAATGAGATTCCGACCGAGATTTGACCATCCAAAGGTTCCTGGAAAATTTATTATGCCGCGGCCACTGCTTCAATTTGGGTGGTGTCCTCGGCTGAGTCTTTTGAATCAATCGCATGCAAAAGACGGGGGATCTTGCAGGTAGATTCCAAATTCTATGATCTAAGAACCACGCAGTATTGATAGGAATGTACGGCGGAATATTTGGCATGCAAAATTCCATTAAACCTTCCAAGCAGCTTCCTTCCCAAATCCTCTAGGGCTGAATGATTACACTAAGGCGGCAATTCGTGTACGAATCATGATGGACGGCGCACGATTGAGCACAATGCATTTCTGTCCCTCTCAAAGTGTGCATTCAGAAACCAGTGCTTATCTCTTGATGCCCCGCGAGTATTCACTGGTATCAGTATGCTCCACATGAGCTTCGGTGTTTTTGCTCGCGAGATGATGCAGCATCGGGACATCAGACATGTGATGCATCGTAAGTATGGACATACACCTGGCTGCTATGAGTTCAGCAGATCCGGGTGAAATGTGGGATGAGTTAGTCAGCTAAATCCACCCAATCCAAACTTCATGTCTCCCTTGTGCTCTTGTAAAGACCTCATGAGGATGACTGTGGGCGGGGAACGCCGCTAGAGCAAACTCACAGTCAGGAGGCACTTCTTCAGAAAGAGCTAGATACTTCAACAGCGATACAGCATCGCTCAGAGGAGTAAGCCTTGAGAAACATACGACATGCATGACCCAAGCTGGGACAGGACTCGATATTGAACCTTGCTGGGCTGCATTTCGCTTTTCTGTTCTTAAGAAGATCAAGGTCCCCACTTAGATCCATGCTTACAGAACTTTCCAATTTGTGCTAAGTACATCAAAGGGTAATCAGCTCTTTAAAATTTTCGCATCCATGAACCTGACCAGCTTGATCATATGAATTATCGACGAATCTAGCGTGCATGATCTGTAAACGCCTGGACCCAGAGGACACATAATGCTAAGACATGACCAGGCAGGGACGAACATGGCGCCCTCTCAAGTTTCTGCCAAATACATAAAGAACCCTTCGCCCACGATCATTGTGAGGCTCTTCCACAGATCTCGTCGAATCAATTCGCAAAAATCTACAGCTTACATCAGCTGGGCGCCCTCTTTCCCACAGCCTTGCAGCTCTAGCGTTACATTGCCAACGCACAAACGCTTTCAACCTCAAGATCGCCCTTTGCTCCAGCCTGTCAGAACATCTCGATCTCCAAGGACGGAACAGCAGAATGGCCGACGAACTGCTTGATTCGACCCAGGTCGACGGTACTGGTTCCCGTTGGTACGACTGGGCCAATTACGAAGCGGGCCTCAATCCGGAGCCCTCTGCATTCGATTATGGAGGGTCATGGGCGACAGAGGTTGGCTGCCTTGTTTTTTTTTTGACACCAAGATCAGGGCTCCATAAATCGCAATGTAAATGAGACCAATGACGCTACTAGTCTCAATTCGCTTTCGTCTCCGACATACAGCCTGCCAGATTGGAATAGTCAACAGCGATTGCTTCGATCAGACCTTTCGGGTCAGTCATTTACCACACAGCATTTATCTGAAATTCGCAACGATCCAGAGGGTATCTATTCAACTGAGCCCCTCTTCCAAACGCCATACGTCCAAGCTGCAGGATATGAATATATCCCTCCCAACCCACCGCAAGCCCAGAGTCCAATTAGTAGTCACGACATGAAGGGAGCTACATCTTGCAGTCCAGATCACAATTGCACCTGCATTTCTTGTCTCCATCTCGCCTCACACCCAACTGACACGACTAGACTTTCAGATGGTCAAGTTAGTATTGTTTGCAAACTACCAGGCTGCAACCATGTTGAAGGGCGAGTTCGTACAAGTTTATTGTACGCAAATTCTGGTACAATAATTTTAGATGGTTATTACGAGGGTTTTTCTCATTACCGTGACGATATTGACATGATCAACCACGAACGCAATCATTTCAAAAGAGCCGGAATTTATCGCTGCCTAGAGCCGGGTTGTGGAAAAACCACCAAGAAATTTGCAGACCTCAAACGCCATTATCGTGTCGCGCATTGCACAAACGCAATCAAGTACCCGTGTCCCACTTTTGGTTGCAAATACAGTGGAAACAATGGCTTTCTACGTGAGGATAAGCTGAAAAGCCACTACCGTAACGTGCACAAGGAGAAGGCTGCACCCAGCAAGTCTTTGCAAGACATCTACCCGAAGAAGGACAGCGCTCAGGCTGGTAACTTGATGACCGTGAAAGACGCTTGAGATTCTGAACAGAGAGGGGGGCCTGAAGGATTGATGCTCGCTGTGGAAGCGATGAGGATGGGAGGATTCGAGATGGGATTCAGGCTTTCAACAAGTCTGTGCCCGAATGCTTAGATAGTTACCCGTGAGACTTCCAACAAGTCTGTTCTGTTCAATGAAACAATGCGTTGCCTATATGTGTTGAGTCGATTGTTCTGCCCGAAAGTCCCTTTTGTTCCCTTCTAATGATGCAAGAAAAGAATGCGACTTGGAAGAGAGATACAGCTTGTCTAGCGAAATTCTTAATTTCAACCTCTGCGGTGGATTACATGCTTCTCTATCCACTTGCACAGACAGTGTTCTTTTTTCTTGAAGTGTAACATGATTTTGAAACGCTGCTAGCCTGCACTCAAGAAACCTTCACAGGCATTCAACGTTAAGGTAAGGACATGCCTTACATTTTCCTAGCGACCTCATCTGATCATAGGTGTCTCAAGATCTCATTCAACCAACAGACCAAGCAGTGACCAGGGAATTTTCTGCTAGAACGCCCCCTGTCTCGACCGTTTTTTGACCAGACTCGATCCACTTCCATGGGCCATGGGTCCAGCAGGATAATTGAAGCCGAGAGCAATCAATTTGTCCTGCCCTTCTCAGACTTGACGCACACGTCATGTTGCAGAGAGCAAAGATATAAGACACGATGCAGTGACTTTACCCCTGAGATTAAAATGCCTCAGAGCGACCGGCCTGAAGTTCCTCCGTAATTCAGCCACAGAATGGCAACCACTTTCAAATTCGGAAGCGATTGACGTGGACATAAGTGGTGTCCTTATTCCCATGCTTTAACCCTCAATACTTTGCTGGGAGTCTTGGTCTATGCCGTTGCTGCAATACTTGCCATTATTATGGCCTGCAAAGCAATAATGCCTAGGACTATTTCCAAAGAGTCGGTCCTATTCCGGCTATTACGCCGCAGCCATATCTTAGCATGTCCTAGGCCATCAATGTGGGCCGACAGCTATGATGTTTAGCTTTCTATTGAAAAGATATAAGAGATCTAGGAGCTCTCATGAACATGTCCCCATAATGATGAGTGGTGGTCGTATCAAAAGGTAAGGAAAGATAAGAATAGAACATCCGGACTATAAGAGTGGACTGACTCGCTTGAAGCGATATTCTATCTCCCTTTGTTCCCAGCGATGAAGGGAGGAAGACGCAGAAGAAAGTTTGGGGAGAGATCGTGGTGAAGATTGAGAAGATTCAGACTGGATTATTGGCTGAGGGGGGACTGGAGGCTTAGATGTGTGTCTTAGTCAGTGATGTAAAGACAATGTGGAAGGAATCAGACAGAAGCCATTTGATCTTATGAGTAATGCATCCGGGCCACAGTCGCCGTTGAAACATCTCCAGTGATGAATTTTGGCATCCTCAGCTCATAACCTAAAGCAGAAAGTCTGGGTAGTATCGAAACGTGTAGGACTGAAAAAAGCCAAGAACACGAAGCACTCAGAAATAAAGGGCATCTTCCTCTCTGCCTTACAGTCACTGATATTGCACAATGTCACCACTATGCATTATGATACCCGGCGGCTCTAACAAAGAATCAGGACGTAGCCGTCACAGCCGTATCGCCCATGAATCTCGCAATCTCTGCCAAAATCCACTCGCTCAACTGTCTCGGCTGGCTCAAAAAAGGACTATGACTCGTGATAAACTCCCCAACATTCCAATCGACGGCACTTCGCTGAATCATGTAGTCCTGCCCGCCTAACGGTAAAGCTTTATCGAGCAAAGTCTTTACGTACGATCGGCGCCCGTTGTAGACTGGATTCGCCCACGCTGGGTACCCGGTCATTGATTCGAAGGATTTTCGGGACTGGCTTTCGAGTTCTGATATGGCAAGGTCGGCGATTACCGAGGGGACATCGTTGTAGAAGATTTCTTTTGCGTTGGAGATGCCGAGCTGGCCGTCGTCCTGTTCGTTGCACGAAGTCATTATCTCAGCCAATGTTCGGGCGACAGAGCACACATGTGACCCAGAGAAAGATAAAGGCTTACATATTGAATCACCCATGGTTGGAACTTGTCTCCAGGAAGCATGGTGCGCAGCGTCTGGCCTGCCCGAGTGACAAAGCCGCATATCATGATCATACCAATGATCCCGCCCGGCTTGCCTATCTTGCGCCGCTCGCTGACACTCAGCCCATCGGCAGCCATGGAGCCGGGGCAGCCACCGTAGGAATGCATGATAAGCACCATCTCTTCTCCATTGTCAATCTGTGGGAGCAGGACGTTCGACCGGATGAAGGCTGCGTCGGTGGTGATGGATTGGGACTTGGGGATATTGGAGTCGCAGCTTGGGAGTCGTTGCGTTACGACGCTGTGACCGCCTTGGGAGATCCGGTGGGTAAGCTCTAAGTAGTGGATCGGTGAGTGCCATGCGTCGGGTATGAGGGCGACTGTGGGTCGAGTGGTCGCGTTCAGTAGGACAGAGCATACCACGAGAGAATTAATGAGCAGTGAAGCTGTGAATACTCGCAGCAGAAGGCCTGGAGTGGTAGTAGCTAGGACATGCCGCATGTCGATTGTGCTGTGGCGATCTGCTCCGATATGCAGCTCACATACCTATACCAAGCCCAAATGAGAACGAAGAATGTGGATGATATTTCTGGCGTCGTTCAAACGAGCGCCTCTATGTTGCGGCGCTTGAACATCGATCATTCGGCATGAGGGGTCATGATCTCGCGAAGATAGACCTGGTCGCAGGGCATGGCATAAGCGATTTTGCATGCTACTGGTGTCTGTGGATTTGTGCGTAGAATTATGCGGATATCGCAAGATGAGGAGGCGCGTCTGAAGCTTAGAGCGCTTCCCAGCAGGCTGCATCATCCGGGAGTCAGAGGACCCTTATATCAAGGCTGAATAGGGACGTTTCAAATAACATTTTGCTGTAAAGCTTTTACGAAAAACGAGAAGATGAACAACATGAAACCAAACCTTAATGTCTATGGCATATTTTAAACTTAAAATAGCATCAATAGAATACTCACAGCAAGGCAACTGTGGAATGTACGTAGAGAGGATCCGTGCGGCTGCGTACTGACATTGCTTGAGCTTCGGATATTGTCACAATAATGTGTAAGAACCTTGGGTTTGGAGTAGAGTAATGAGAGTAAACATCTAATCATGTTACCACATTTTTCCTCCGCAATTCGACATCAATCGTAAGGAAGATTCCCGTCCGGATAGCTGGCCACGACTTCCTGCGGAGTGAGCTGCTTAATATACGCAAAAGCTAGAGTGCCCTTTAGGATAATGATTCAGCTTGAGCTGCCCATTTCGTTGAAAGATGTCGTTCAAGACATCACAACGTCAGAAGCAAAGAATTTGAGAATCACTGGTCATTCAGACCAAAATTTGTACTGTGACACCATGAACCAGGTGAGCCATTCGGATGTATCATGATTCCAGGATGCGATTTTCCCTTGAGCTTCACCGCCAATAGCTAGGCTTATGGTGGAGCTCGTCTATGGAATATGGAGTCTTGCGATTCAAAGCTAGATCCCTTGATTGAACGGATCCTGTTCACTGTTGGCGGTCAACGAAAGCTGTCTGTATCCCATGGGAAGGATGACAAATTAGAGAAGGTTTGGAGGATCGAAGGATTTTACCCTTGTAAGATTCCATGAAGGCCTGGAACTAAGCTAACCTGAAATCCCACAACAACGAGCGACAGGGCCGGCATGGCAGGGGTCATGTTTTGTCGTTCATGATATGGGTCATCTACTCTCCTTTCCTTTTATTAGGTGGTCTTTTACCTTCTTTCGCTCGCCGGAATGCTCTGTAGATAGGTCTGCTTTTGTTTCTTTTAACCATCAGCGACCTGTTTGTCTGGAGAATCTTCCAATAGGGCTCGAAAATGTCAACTAGCAAGCCGACGTTTGTGCTTGTCCCAGGCGCCTGGCACCAGTCGCTGATGTATTCTGCCTTTCTCACCCGCGTTCATAGACAGGGTTACCCAGCAATCATCACCGTCTCTCCTAGTATCATGGCCACGGATCCCTCGAATGCAGACTGCCAAAAGGATAGCGACTCTATTCGGCAGCAGATACTGCCACTTATCGAAGATAATGGTCAAGACATTGTCATGCTGTGCCATTCTTATGAAGGGATACCCGGCGGAGGCGCAGCGCACGGTTTGAGTAAGAGCTCCCGGCGCAAAGAAGGCAAGAAGGGTGGCGTCATTGGATTAGTATACATGACGAGCTTCGTCGTAGCGGAAGGGGAGAGTCTTTTGAGCTCGCTGGGAGGCAAACATGCACCTTTTATGATACTGAATCAGGCAAGGGTGTTTCACTTTCTGCATCAAAGTTCCATCCAACTTTAAGGGTCGATTAAGCTGATGATGTTTTCGCAAAGCCCTCCCAAGGCTTATGCACGACTGCGGACCCGCCAGGAACATTCTTCGGGGATGTCGATCCAAAGGTGGCAGCCAACATGGCAAGTTCTCTGCTTCCGCACGCCTTGAAGGCCTTTGACTCGCCAGCTCCCCCACCGGCATGGGCTCAGCCAGAGTTTGCTGGCAGGCAGACTCGCATTCTTGAAATGCAGGCTGGACCGGGCAATCCCGACCTTCGTGCAGGACATCTTCACAGGAAAGAGCGGAGTAGAGTGGAAAGTGAGGGACATGGAGACATCGCACAGTCCATGGTTGAGTAGACCTGAGGAGACCGTGAAGATCTTGACGCAATGGGCGGATGAATTTCAGGCCATGGGTTAGAAAAGGGAGACCGTATGCGGTCCGTCGCGGTTGGCGTTGAAAAGATGAGGTTGGCACGTTGCTACGTATCCAATGAGTGCGGTGACTTTCAACTGAAACGCTCCTTTGGCATCATGTATGCAGATTATGCAGATGATGATGCAAATTTCATCTTGCGAGAGTCAAAGCCATACAAATCCCAATCTTCTATTCTTGGCCTGGAAGGAGGCCTAGCGCGGGACAGATGAACTAATCACGACCCGTAAGAGCCAGGCTAAATCCAAACAGGCTAGCTCTATACCAGTCCTTGGCGCCAGAGAACAAGCACTCGCAGCCATTCAATCTTCATCCTCTTCGTCTCACACTTCTTCCAGAATGCCAGGGGACAATCTGATTCATTCGCCTTGGCGCCTTGACTGCTGTTTCGAAATGCGCATGACCATCATATGATGTCTGAAGACCTCGAATGCCGGCATAATGCCTACCACTCGTGGGTTTGGGCGCTAACAAGAGCTTGCGTAGTCAAGACAGTGCAGTGGACGACGCTGGGGTAAACTTCATGCATTCCACTATTCCCCTTCTCCTAGTAGATCATCTCCTGTCTTCTCATCAGGCTCTCAAACTTGTGAGACCTTTCACTCAACTTCTCTCTTTTCCTATCATCCCTCGCTGCTAATGTGACGACGATACTTATGACCGCAACATCTGAATACTTGAGACAGACGCGAAATCAATACAGCCATAACGTACATGACCTTCACGCAATAATAGATCACCTGGGACTCGTCACGTCGTTTCAGAATAACTCAGGCAATCTTCTCGGCCGGACGGTGGCAACGGTCACCAAAACAATGCGAAGAAAGGCTTTCATGGTACGACTTCACGGCCAACAATAGGATCAATCTCCGCGGTTCTCCCAGCGACCATTGTTCCTACAACACCGTTCGCTTTCAATCCTATTGTTTTTCTCTTTCGACAAAGCTGGCCTTTCTTTTATCCCTCTACATTCTTTAATAGCTTTGTCACTGCTGCTGGGCAGTCTATAAGTCAATCCACCTCAGCCTATCCTTGAAAGTTTGCTTCTACGGATTCGAGTCCTTTCCTCGCCAACACTTTCATTTCCATTGCCACAGACTCTTGCTCAACAGCGCTATCGACGCGTGCAGGCCACCGATCGTTATGAATCCGACTAATATCATACACAACACATTATCAGCATTCTCACAACAACCACATGCGGCTACCAACAGCGCAATCATCAAGAATGTATCACTTCCTGAAACGGCTGCAAAGGAAGCCTCCCCTTATACCCATGGGCTCACCGGAGTAGACTTACCGATGGATAATATGCTGACCTACACTCTGTGGATATGCATATCGATATTGCTCGCCATTATACTGATTGTGCGGTTTGGGCAGATGGCAAACGCACATCTCCGGCACCTTGTCAATCTCAATGCTGGAGCAGTGCAGCAGTCATACTGGTCGAAAGATAGGACAGCCATATGGCCCAAGATCAAAAAGCAGCTTTTATACGCGCCTTTGTGGAACAAGAGACACAACAGGGAAATACAGCTTTCAAGAGCTATGAATGTGGGAACTCTACCTTCAAGGCTTCATACGGTGATATTACTCTCGTACCTTCTGAGCAATATCGTCTACTGCCTCTGGCTTGACTACAATCAGCCTAAGCCTAAGATTCAGGCGGAATTGCGCGGAAGAACAGGTCATCTTGCTATCGTCAACATGCTTCCTCTAGTTGTCCTTGCTGGCAGAAACAGTCCCTTGATACCTATGCTACGGGTCAGCTTCGACACATACAGCCTGTTTCACCGATGGATCGGCAGGGTCGTAGCCGCGCAAGCTCTCGCTCACACCCTAGCCTGGGCAACGAATGAGCACACTGCTAAGGGTTGGAAGGGCATTAGCGAAGGCTTTCATAATAGTCCTTTTCTTGCATACGGGCTGCTTGGGACTGTCGCCTTCCTCGCTATCATGATTCAGGCATCATCAATCATCCGGCACGCCTGGTATGAGACCTTCTTGCATATCCACCAGCTCCTCGCTATTGCGACAATCGTTGCCATCAAGGTACATTGCCGGCTTGCGGTACTTCCGGGGGAGGGCTACATTGACTGGGTGATTGCGCTGTGGGTTCTCGAACGCTCCGCCAGAATCTTCCGCATCATCTATCGAAACATCTCTCTTCGCCGGATCACCAAAGTGACGATCGAAGCCATCGAAGGTCAAGATATCGATGCATGCCGTGTCACTATCAATATGCCTCGGCCTTGGCGATACCAGCCTGGTTCTCATCTTTACATCTACCTTCCCACGGTCTCTTTCTGGATGAACCATCCTTTCTCTATTGCTTGGTCCGAAACTAGCGACGCCTATTCCCTAGATTCGTCAAGTGAGAAACTTTCAGAGAGGGGATCTTCCGCCATCGATGTCTCTGGCCATCAAAACACGACCATGTCTCTTGTCATTGCCAAGCGTACGGGTATGACACAGACACTTTTCAATAAAGCAAAAGCCGCCCCCAACGGTACCTTGACCACATATGGCATGGTAGAAGGTCCTTATGGAGGACTTGACAGTCTGCACTCCTACGGCACGGTTGTGCTCTTCGCTGCTGGGGTGGGCATAACCCATCAACTTGGCCACGTCCGTGATCTGTTGGAAGGCCATGCCAATGGCTCCGTTGCCACGCGGAAGATCGTTCTCGTTTGGTCGGTCAAAAACACAGAAACCCTCGAGTGGGTACGACCCTGGATGGACCACATCTTACAGATGGGCAATCGAACACAAGTGCTCAAGGTGCTTCTGTTCGTCACCAAACCTAGGACACCCCGAGAGGTGATTTCAAGAAGCGAGACGGTGCAGATGTTCCCTGGACGCTGCAACCCGAGTCTCGTCTTGGGCAAGGAAGTCATGACAAGATGCGGGGCAACGGGTGTCACAGTCTGTGGTCCCGGCGCCTT
>JAABUP010009202.1_pt1 | contig 12252 bp, 11 predicted proteins | sample 5559201 | NCBI WGS metagenome assembly JAABUP01 (sample SAMN10711887, study PRJNA513373) | rock metagenome | isolation source: Antarctica rocks | place: Antarctica | reverse complement strand
TCAGCCCAGTGATCTGTCGGCGTGGTTAGGGCTTGCCCCAGTCCTTGGCGACGACCTGCATCCGCTCCCACGGGAATCCGGCCAACTGCGTGTACGAGGGTTTCGAGTTCAGGTCAAGCAAGCTGACCCACGGATCCACCCCACCGTTAGCCGCCGCTGTCGCCGCGCCGCTCTCGGTGATGACCGCCACCGCGCCGGCTCTGTCGGAGACCACGAACCCGTAGGTCTGAGCTGCCTTGGCAACCATCCGGCCCAACGGGGTCAGCGGGAGACTGTCGACATTAACCCGAGCGTCGAGCCGAAGCCGGCTCCCCTCCAACAGACTCGACGGGTCGTCACTCCACCCGTCGCTGCGTTGGGCCGGCCAGCTATAGGCGCTCAAGCTGCGAACATCCGGCACCGCTAGGTAAAGAGCATGATCGATGTAACCCCGCTTCATATCAGCCAGCGAGATCATCCCTCCCGCCATCGAAATCCCGGTCGCTGACGCGCCCAAACCACCGGGAAAGTAGCCAGGCGACGTCGACACAGAGTCCAACCGACCACCAAAGCACGCTGTCCACCCCAAGGAGGTGCGCTGAGCCCGCCAGAACTCCCACAGCGTGTCGCTCGCCGGGTCGTAGACCGACAAGTTCTGATCGCTTCCCGCTGCCGCCACCGCACCGCCCGGGATCGGCACATCAGCGAACGCTCGGGCGAGCTGCGGGTCGAACCACCCCTTGTTCTGGCAGTCGTCGAACCGCACCGTGCTGCGCGGCGTGCCCGGCGCGGCGGTATAGAAACCGACGTTGTAGTCGTGGACATTCAACGCCGCGACCCCGTTGTACCGGCCCGTCACGCTCCGCGTCAGGTGCGAGACCAACGCCGGCGAGTCAGCAGAAAGCGGAGCACCCCTTAGATCCGCATAGAAGAAACTACCCGGCGAAAACCGAAGCTGACGCGTTGCGCTTGGTGGCTGGGGAGATCTCCGCCACGTCCTCAGGGCTGTGGACGGAGTTGGCAGGGTGACGGACGGGGAGAAGACGCTGTGACCTGCGCGGGTGATCGTCGAAACGCGGGTGGTCGTCGAAACGCGCGGCGCGATGATGCGCTCCACGCTCGGAGTGCCACTGACCTCGCGCACGGACGAGAAGACCGCCTCTGGGCTGCGCTGGTCAGCCGCTCGTTCGGCGACTGGGCTGGCGACCGCGCCCGTACCGCCGCTGACCAGGGCGACGAGCAGAGAGGCACTGACGGTGATGAGGAGGCGCCCACGTGATAGCCGTCGCGTTGGGAGGCTTCCGATTTTGCCGTGTCTCGCTCGGCGGTCAGGCGCTTGATCCGACGAGCGATGAGCGACACGCCCGACCTGCTGGCTCGAGCGGTCACCCGCGGGAACGAGGGAGTGTTCACTCGCGGAAACTGGGGATGGTGGGGAATCTGACACGAGTGCCTCGCCTGTCGTTGGGTCCTCAGGTGGAGCAACCACGCCTGTGGAGCTCGGGACGAGCCGGACGGGAAACGACGGCTCAGCGTGAGCGTATGGGGACTTCGGGGGCAAATGCGTCATGCGTTCGTCCGTCTTTGGTATCCTAACGTGCGATACATCCCAAATGCGTGAATTGTCTCGTCGTCGGACTGTCTGGTGCCGCGAGGTTGTCGAGCCCCGCACCTTCCGGCCTCCACGGCGCCGACGCCCCCGACGCTCTTGGACACCGCCGCGGCGGGCATCGCTGATTACCCGAACTTCAGCCGTGGTCGTCCGTTAGAGTGAGCCCGAAACTCAGCGCACGCACCGGGGGCGGGGGGTCAGTTCGTCAACTCGGGAGATCATCGATTCGCATGGCTGGGACCTCAGCAGCACCGCCACGAGTCCTCGTGGACGGCGTGGGATTTGACCCGCTGACCACGACACAGGTCACCGATCGAGTCGCAACTGCGTTGGCGGCGGGACTTGGCGGTGTCATCATCACGGCGAATGTCGACATTCTCCGTCAGCTGCGGCGACCGGACCTACGATATCTGGCCAGTTTGGCTGCGCTGGTGGTGGCCGACGGCGCCCCGGTTACCTGGGCGGCAAGGCTTCGTGGGGATGTGCTTCCGGAGCGCGTCACCGGGGCCCAGCTCGTCTGGCGCCTCGCGGAGGCTGCCAAGCGTGACGACCGCAGCATCTTCTTGCTCGGCGCGGGCGCCGGCGTAGCAGAGCGCGCCGCGGTCAGTTTTACGGCCAGGTATGCCGGCCTCAGGGTGGTCGGCGTTCACTCACCGCCCCAGCGATTCGAGGGCCTTGCCGGAGAGTTCGAGAAGATCGACCGGATTCTCACTGAGCTCGAGCCGGACATCGTCTTTGTCAGCTTGGGCTTCCCTCGCCAGGAGATACTGGCCGTTCAACTCTCCCGCAACCATCCAAGACTATGGTTTCTGTGCTGCGGAGGCGCCATGGATATGGCTGCGGGAGACGTGCCGCGGGCGCACCCGTTCCTCCAGCGCATCGGGGCTGAGTGGTTGCATCGTCTCGCCCACGAACCACGGCGGTTGGCTCGGCGCTACATCGTCGACGACCTTCCCTACACCACCGGGTTGCTGATCCGCTCTTGGCTGGACCGGCTCCGCCCCACCACTCGGAAGAGTTCTCGAACGTGAGGAAATCCAACACTGGCTTGGCGTACCTGGTGAGCCAATATCCGGGGGTGTCACACATCTTCATCGAGCGCGAGGTCTTGGCCCTTCGGGCGCTCGGGCTGGACGTCGAGACGTTCTCCGTGCGCCGATGCCCTCCCGGGCAGCTGCGTACCGACACCATGCGCGCCGAGGCTGCCCGGACGACCTCGATCCTTGGCGGATCACCCATCCGGCTATCAATGCTTCTGCTCAAGGTCGGGGTCCGCCACCTGCTCCCCGTGCTCAAAACGGCTCGAGCCACCGCCAAGCTTGGGGAGCCGGTCCTGCGGTCAAGGCTCTGGCAGTTGTTCTACCTGGCGGAGGCCATGGCCCTGGTGCAGCACTGCCGGGCCAGGGGAATCAGGCACATCCATGTCCACTTTGCCAATAATGGCGCCGACATCGCCCGACTGGCGGTCCTTCTGGGCAATCACATCGACGGTAGGGACGCGGGTTGGCGCTGGTCCTTCACCATGCACGGTTCCAATGAGTTCGAAGCGGTCGATCGGTTCGACCTCGGAGCCAAGGTGCGCTCGGCGAGCGGTGTCGTTTGCGTCAGCGACTTCACCAGGAGTCAACTCATGCGACTGGTGGACTTCGAACACTGGGGGAAGCTGACCAAGGTCCACATGACCGTGGACGAGGACGTCTATCAGCCCCCGCGTGACCGACGGCGCGACCGGGACGGTCCGTTTCGGATTCTCATGGTGGGTCGGCTCGTGCCCGAGAAGGCTCCGCTGATCCTGATCCAGGCGGTCGACCAACTCGTCCGCAGCGGCGTCCGTGTGGACCTTCGTTTCGTCGGGTCGGGGATGCTCGAGGAGCGGCTCAGGATGGAAGTGAGGGACCGAGGTCTGGATCAGTACGTGACGTGGCTCGGTTCGCTCGGCCAGCACCAGATTCCTGCCTGGTACCAGTGGGCCGACGTCTTTTGCCTCCCGAGTTTCCAAGAGGGCCTTCCCGTCGTCCTCATGGAGGCGATGGCCACGGAGCTGCCCGTCGTGACGACCCGCATTGCCGCGATCGGTGAGCTCGTGGAGGACGGTATCTCCGGTGAGGTCGTCTCGGCCGGACGCTCCGATCTCATCGCCGAGGCACTCGCCCGTCTGGCCGGTGACCCGCAGCGACGCCTCGAGCAGGGCCGTCGCGGTCGGGAGATGGTCCTGCGGGAGTTCACCACCGATCGAGCGGCCACAGAGATGTGTCACTTCTTCGAGCGGCTCACCGCCCGAGGTTGACGGTTCTTGGGCGGTGTCGGCCTGGAGCTCTTTGCGGTCTCGGCATGGGCAGGCGCGCTTCGGGCGATGGTGGCTTGGTTGGGGATTCTCACGGTGAGCAGCCTCACCCGACGCTATGCTGCAGGTGACCCGGCAATGAGCAAGCCGCGCCCTGCTCGCCAGCGTGGGAGGGACGATCGAGGAGTGTGGGCATGAGGCCGTGTATCGGCGTCGACAACATCCTGGTCAAGGACGTGGCCCGGAGCCTCACGCTTTTCGGTGACCGTTACCTGGCGCGAGCCTACACGCAGGGGGAGCAGATGGCGGCCCAACATATGGCCCCTAGCGGACGGGCCGCGTACTTCGCCGGGCGATTCGCCGCCAAGGAGGCCGTCTATAAGGCGATCCGCTTCCCGCGGTCGCAGACAATGGCATGGACCGACATCGAGGTACGTAGATCGTCGCTGGGGTGGCCAGAGGTCTCATTCCATCGTGGCGTGCGTGCGTGGGCGAACGAGGTGGGCATCGATCTCGTAGAGGTCTCCATCTCTCATGAAGGACCGAACGCGATCGCTGTGGCGTTGGCACACCGCATCTCGTGAGGCGACATTCCTAACACGTGAATGAACCACGGCCATCACGACAACGACTAAGAACATGACAGGGCGGGAATGAACGACCAAAAGATTCGGCAGGTGCTCAGCGCACACGGGAAGCTGTCCGGGGATGCGCACACCATGGCGTCGTCCGACGATCTCTATGAGGCGGGGATGACGTCTCATGCCAGCGTGAACGTCATGCTGGGCATCGAGGACGCCTTCGACCTCGAGTTCCCGGATGAGATGCTCAGGCGGACGACCTTCCAGTCCATCGACGCGATCAGCGCTGCGGTGGAGAGCCTCTTGCAGCAAAGCGCCTGATGGATGCCGACCTGCGAGCAAGGGCCGTTGCGGCTGCGGCCGTGGCCGCTGAGCACGCGGACAAGGTTGATCGTGACGCTCGCTTTCCGCGGGAAGCCCTCGATTCGATCCGGGCCCAGGGACTGCTCCGGCTCCTCATCTGCCGTGAGGAGGGTGGTGAAGGCCGGACGGCGGGCGATGTGGGTCGGGTGACCGAGATTCTCAGCCGGGCATGCGCCAACACGGGAATGATCTTCGCGATGCACCAGATCCAGCTCTCGGCACTCGTGCGCCACGCCGACCACGACTCGTTCGCCAGGCGCCGGGAAGTGATCGCGAAACGGCAGCTCCTGCTGGCCTCTGCCACGACCGAGATCGGCATTGGTGGAGACGTGCGTCGCTCGAGCTGCGCGGTCGAGCCCGATGAACATGGGCACTTCATCCTGAAGAAGAACGCGCCCGTCATCTCTTACGGTGAGTATGCGGATGCCATTCTGGTGACCGCACGGAAGGATCCGGACGCGGCGCCGAACGACCAGGTTCTCGTCTACGTCACTCCTCCCGGCCTCACCCTCGAACCGAGCAGTGAGTGGAACACGATGGGTTTTCGGGGAACCTGCTCCCCTGGCTACCTCCTCACGGCCGAGGGGTCGACGGACGCCGTGCTGCCGATTCCCTTCGCCGACATCTCGTCTCAGACCATGCTGCCCACCTCCCACATGTTCTGGTCATCGGTCTGGCTCGGCATTGCCAGCGACGCGGTCGCCAAGGCACGCACCTTCGTTCAGGCCGCAGCGCGCAGGTCACCCGGCGTGACTCCCCCTGGGGCACTTCGCCTGGCCGAGCTGCAGATCGCTCTTCAGACGTTCGCCTCATCGGTTCATGACGCGACCAACCGCTATGACGTGCTTGCGCCCGGCGACTCTGAGCTCGACTCGGTCAACTTCGCCGTGGCCATGAACGGCCTCAAGGTCTCCTCCTCAACAGCGGTCGTCGACATCGTTGGCAGGGCTCTGGTCATCGTCGGCATCGCCGGTTACCGAGAGGACACTCCGCTGCGGATGGGCCGCAACCTGCGCGATGCGTATGGCGCCGCCTTGATGGTCAACAACGATCGCATTCTCGGGCACACCGCCTCGCTCGAGCTGATCAATCGGAAGGCGGACGTGTGAGCAGCCGCGCCGGGGCCGAAGCGCGCACGGACTTTACCCAACAGCTCGTCGAGGCTGGGCACCAGATCCCCTTGGGAAGTCCTGGTGTCGTTGGGAGGAGCGCGGTCTTCGAGGACGTCGTCGCGGGACTCAGCCGTGCCCTGAGACAGCGGCTGGAGGCGGATCAAACCGTCGAGCGGATGAGCTTTCCCCCGGTGGTGCCACAGATCATCTTCGAGAAGACGGACTACGTGACGTCGTTCCCTCAGCTGATTGGTTCGGTCCGGGTCTTCAACGGCGATAACGCAGCGCACGGGCAGATTCTGAGGGCACGTCGAGCCGGGCAGGACTGGACCGCACAGTTGGGATCGTCCGATTTGATGATGCTCTCGGCTGCCTGCCATCCGCTCTACGCCCTCGTGTCGGGGCAGCTGCCGCACCCACGTCGGTTCGATGTGATCGGCCACTGTTTTCGTCACGAACCGTCCGACGACCCGTCACGCATGGTGTGTTTCCGAATGCACGAGCAGGTATATGTCGGTAGCGCGGATGGCGCGCTGCGGCACCGGGACCGGTGGCTGGCGGAAGGCCTCGACCTGCTGGAGTCCATGGGGCTCCGGGTGCGGGTTGACGTGGCCAACGACCCGTTCTTCGGTCGCGCAGGGAAAATTCTCTCGACAGGTCAGCGAGATGATGCGCTGAAGTACGAGATCCTCCACGACATCTTCGATGACGGACCCACCGCCATTGCCTCGGGCAACGCCCACCAGTCGCACTTCGGCGAGATCTTCGACATCGAGCTTGCAGACGGAACGCCGGCCCACAGCTCGTGTTTCGGGCTTGGTCTCGAGCGGACGACCCTCTCCTTGTTCCGAGAGCACGGCACCGACCCCTCGCGGTGGCCCTCCTCGGCCAGGTCCATCTTGGAGATGTGACGTGTCTTTGGGGGGAGAGTGGACCTGACCTTGAGGTTCAAAGCGGGAATCGCACCTTATCAACCGCATCCACTGCACGGCCCCACAGCGGTGTGGACGGAGACCAACTGTGCGATCGACGCGTGGGTGGAACTGGTGCACCGCCTGGGCTTCGCGCCAGAGCCAGCCGGGGCTTGCGCCCTGAGTGCCGACGTCTGCGGGGACCAATGGGTGATGATCAAGTACCCGGCGGAGAACCTGAGAGTTCTCTACGGACTTGACGTCGTGGAGCTCAACCCCTGGAAGTCGACGCTGGAACACGTCTGCGACCACCTACGCATGGGAAACCTGATGACGGTGGAGGTCGACTCGTGGTGGCTCCCCGACACCACGGGTACCGCCTATCACCGCGACCACGTCAAGACCGCCATCATCCCATTGCGCGCCGACCCGCAGCATCGCCGGTTGACCTATCTGCACAACGCGGGGCAGTTCGACCTCGAAGGTCGGGACTTCGAAGGAGTCTTCGCCACGGAACCGGGACTCAGCCTGGTGCCCTTTCCGTATATCGAGCTCATCCGAGCGGTCGAGTCTGTCGGGCCTGAGGAACTGCGACGGAGGGCACGGGAGCTGGTGGCGACTCATCTGAGCCGTCGACCCCGCGACAACCCGGTCCACCGACTCCGGCCCCTCATCGAGGATGCCGTCACCGCCCTCCCCGACCAGACCCCGGAGTACTTCCACGCCTTCGCGTTCGCGACCTTGCGTCAGCTTGGCGCCACCGCGCAGCTAGCCGCCGGATGTCTGCGCTGGATTGAGCCGGACGACGACGAGCTCGCCACCGCGGCAAAGGGTTTCGAGAGTGTCTCGGTTGCCGCAAAGAGCCTGCAGTTCGTTTTGGCGCGCGCATCACGGGGGCGACAGGTCGCCCTCGGGGCCGCCCTCGATGCTGTTGCTGACACCTGGCAGGACGCCATGGACGGAGTCGTCCGTTGGGACGGGCGGTGCTGAGCGATGACCGATCTGCTCGAGAACGCGATCTGGGATATCCGCGGCACCCCGCCGGGTGAGTTCTTCTCACCAGTACACCTCCCGCGCTCACCCGGCATACCGTGCGTCGTTCCGGGGACCGCCGCCGCGGCGATGAGAGAAGCTGTCGGCGTGGAGGCGGCGCTGGCCATCGACTACGACGGCTTGGACTGGTGGTTCCGCACCACCGTCTACACCCACGAGTCAGGCCTCCACCAGATGGCCTTCGGGGGCGTGGCCACGCATTGGACGGCGTGGTGGGACCACGACGTGGTCGCGGAGGGGACATCGATGTTCCGCGGCGTCAAGGCGTTGGTGAACCTCGAGCCCGGGAGTCACGAGCTCGTGATCCGGTGCGCAGCACTGACGTCCGTGTCCACCCCACGTCGTCCGCGGGCGCCGTGGCGCAGCAACCTCATCAGCTCCTCGGCGATGCGATGGCACCGGACGGCAGCCCTGGGGCGCATCCCTTGGTATGGTTCCGCGCCGGCTGTGGGTCCCTGGCGTCCGATCACCCTTTGCCCGCAGCCGCCGTTGGAGGTATGCCGAGTGGAGACGTCCTTGTCGGGGAACAAGGGGATCGTCCTGGTTGAGTTGAGGTCCTCCACGGGGGTCCCTGTCAACGCGGATCTGACGATCGGTGACCTGCAAAGGCGGGTGACGGTTGACGAGCCCTGCCAGGTGGAACTCGAGATCGACGATGTGAAGCGATGGTGGCCGCACACGCACGGTGAGCCCCACTGCTATCGCTTGTCGGTTAGCGCTGACGGAACAGACGTCCCGATCCTGGAGCGCCTGCTGGGATTTCGTACCGTGGAAGCCGACCGGCGAAACGACGCATTCGAGCTCCGGGTGAACGGCATACCTCTGTTCGCCAGAGGTGCGTGCTGGATGCCGGTCGACCCGCTGACCTTCCTCGGTCCGGTCGGGGTGGTCGCGTCGGCTATGGAGTCGATGAAGGAGTCGGGAGCAAACCTGCTGCGCGTCACAGGGACGACGACGTGGCAGGACGACGCCTTTCATTCGCTGTGCACGACGCTCGGTCTGATGGTGTGGCAGGACTGCATGCTCCACACGCTCGCGCCTCCAGAGGACGAGGACTGGCTCGCCGATCTGGCCACGGAGGTGGAGGAGAACCTCGCTCCGCTACAAGGGCGCCCTCACCTCGTCGTGGTCAGCGGCGGAAGCGAGACCGAACAACAACCGACGCTCTGGGGGCTGGCCGCAGCAGACCGACACATCACTGCTCTCGAGGTGACGATCCCAGACGTGGTGCGGCGGATCTTGCCCGACGCCGTCTACCTGACGTCGTCGCCGTCGGGCGGCTACCGACCAACATCGGTCGGTCAGGGGGTGAGCCACTATTTCGGCGTCGGCGCCTACCAGCGCCCTCTCGCGGACGCCCGGTTGGCCGGGGTCAGGTTTGCGGCCGAGTGCCTGGCCTTCGGTGTTCCACCCGAGCGCCCCCTGGTCAGAACCGTCTTCGCTCGGGGCACCACACGCGAAGACCAGGCATGGCGCCGGGGGACCGCGAAGGATCCCAAGGCCGACTGGGACTTCGAGAAGACGACGAGTCACTACGTGCAGGCCCTGTTCGGCGTCGATGTCAACGACGTTCGAGTCCACGAGCCCGAACGCGGTCTGGATCTGATCCGAGCAGCCGCGGTCCACGTCATGGAGAGCACCATGGGTGAGTGGCGCCGCCCGAGATCGTCCTGCGCGGGAGCCATCGTCCTCAGCGCTCGTGACCTGACCCCCGGGGCAGGATGGGGGTTGCTCGACAGCACGGGCACACCCAAAGCATCGTGGTTCGGCCTGCACCGGGCCTGGGCGCCGCGCACCGTGCTGATGACGGACGAAGGTCTCGACGGAGTCGCGATCCACCTCGTCAACGACCGCCCACAGGCCTGGGACTGCAACCTCGAGGTCACCGTCCTTCCCTCGGCGCCGGGAGGGGGCGAGAGCGCGAGAGCGACCTTGAGCGTCGAGCCTTGCGGCGCGAGGACCGTCTGGGCTGAGGACCTCCTCGACGGGTTCCGGGACCTCACCTGGTCGTGGCGCTTCGGCCCGCGGATGTACGGCACCCTCACCGTGACGGTGCGCGACGGGGCCAGGCAACCGCTGACCCGCACCATGTTGCTCGGCTCGCTCGTTCCACCGCAGCTGATGGATGGGGAGCTGGTGGCTCGTCGAGGACGGGACGAATCGGGGTGGTTCGTGGACCTGCAGTCGTCCAGGACGGCGAGCTTTGTCGTCCTCGAGTGCTCCGAAGGCGCTGTTCCTGCGGACAACTGGTTCCACCTCGGCGCGGGACTGGAGCGGCGAGTTCGCCTCAGCCAAGGAACGGACGAGCCCCTCTCTGGGTCCGTGCGGGCGTTGAACGCCGATGAGGTAGCGATCCGCGATTGACGTCGGTCCCGCTCACGGGCGCGGCGGAGGTGCTTCAGGGCTTAATCTGACTCTTGGCGACGCCGATGCGCAGACATGGATGGGCACATGAGAGTTCTGGTCACAGGAGGCGCAGGCTTCCTTGGATCGCACACCGTCATCCAGCTCGTGGCAGGAGGCCATGAGCCCGTTGTCGTGGACAACTTCTCCAACGCCAAGCGCGGAGTCATCAACCGGCTGGAGCAAATTATCGGGGGCGCGATACGGCTGCACTCGGTCGACCTCAGGGACGAAGACAAGGTGAACGCCGTGTTCAGCGCTGAGCAGATCGACGCGGTGATTCACTTTGCCGGGCTCAAGGCGGTGGGAGAGAGCGTCCAACGGCCGCTGAAGTACTACCGCAACAACCTCGAATCGACGTTCGCGCTGATTGGCGCCATGCACCACCATGGGGTGCGGAAGCTGGTCTTCTCGTCCTCGGCGACGGTCTATGGTCCTGACGCGCGGGTGCCGCTTGTCGAAGGCTTACCCACTTCGGCGACAAATCCCTACGGCTGGACCAAGGTGATGATCGAGCAAGTGCTGCACGACATCACGGCTGTGGACCGGACGTGGCGGGTCGCCGTGCTGAGGTATTTCAACCCTGTTGGCGCGCACCCGTCAGGTCTGATCGGTGAGGACCCGAAGGACGCTCCCAGCAACCTCATGCCCTTTATCGCCCAGGTCGCGGCCGGTCGTCGGAGACAGTTGCATGTCTATGGCATCGACTACGACACGCCCGACGGTAGCGGAGTGCGTGACTACATCCACGTCGAGGACCTGGCTGCCGGTCACCTCGCCGCCCTTGCGGCGGTGGACGAAGGTGACTGGCCGATGCGGGTGTGGAACCTCGGCACCGGGGTCGGAACCAGCGTCTTGGAGCTCGTCCATGCTTTCGAGGCGGTCATCGCCCGGCCGTTGCCGTATGTGGTCGTCGCTCGACGACCAGGTGACGTGGCACGGTCGTACGCGGACCCAGCGAAGGCTCGCATCGAGCTGGGGTGGCGGGCCACGAGGTCGATTCATCAGATGTGCGCAGACACCTGGCGGTGGCAGCAGCAGAACCCCTCGGGATATGAGGACGACTGAGCTCGCCTGCCTCAGTCCCAGTAGTCGTCCCAGCCCCAGAAGGTGGGAGAAGGAGCGGACAGCCGGGGCTCGGGCTCGTCGATGCCGAACCTGCCACGGTAGAAGATCATCGGTCGCCCGCTGGAGCCCGTCTCCAGTCCGAGGACCCGGCCGACCACGACGTCGTGATCGCCTACCTCATGGACGTCCTCGATGTCTGCGTGGACCCGCATCAGGACGCCCGGCAGCACCGGGGTGTCAAAGCGCGACAGTCGCCAGTCCAGACCTTCGAAGCGATCGCCGTGGCTCGAGCCAAAGCGGGCACACAGCACGTCCTGTCCCTCGTGGAGAACATTGACGCAGAAACGTCCCGCCTGCCTGATTCTCGGCCACGCGCGCCCTCGGTGATCAGCGCAAAACAGCACGAGGGCGGGATCCAGGGAGACAGACACGAAGGACTGACAGGCGAACCCGACGGGCGAGCCCATCTCGAGTCCGGTCACCACGGTAACGCCCGTGGCGAAACGGCCCATGGCGTCACGAAGGTTGGCGAGCGTCGACTGCGTTTCGACCAGGTCTGGCTGCGCGTCCATACCGTCCCAAAGACTTCCGAGGCCATGTGTCTGAGTCGACAGGCGAGCTGCGTCACCGGCGTGACACCATCATGCTCCTTCGTCACGTCGTCGGCGAGCCGACGGCCTACCCCATCCCGAACCGCGGTGACGGTCTGCCGTTGTGGTCACGGCATCGGCTGCCTCAGCCGCCCGTCCCGTCCTTTAGTGGCTCTTCACAGACGAGGGTGTAGGTGGGGTCTGAAGCCGCCGCTCTCGAGGAGGGATCGGGCGATGTAGTTGGTGAGGTTACGGAACCCAAGGGCGGAGCCACGCAGGTGCTCAAGCCGTCCGTT
>JAABUP010009201.1_pt1 | contig 12253 bp, 13 predicted proteins | sample 5559201 | NCBI WGS metagenome assembly JAABUP01 (sample SAMN10711887, study PRJNA513373) | rock metagenome | isolation source: Antarctica rocks | place: Antarctica | reverse complement strand
ATATGGTCGCTGACACGAACGCCGGCCGGAAGGCCGGCAGGAACACCCGCCATCACTGTCCACCCCAGAAAACCTAACCAGCAATATGGGGACTCCAAACACTTAAATGAACCGTATTGCGGCTAGGGCGCCGCCTCCACCTTGCCCGCCTCGCGCCGCCTTGGCGCACCACAGATCGTTTGTTAGTTGGCAATAACAACATTCCGAACGTTCAAGAGCCTCTTGCCGCCTTGCGCCTGAGGTTGGAAGAACCCATAAATAGAATATTATATGCTACCAAGAACGTGATAGCACTGCGTTCGACGCTGGAACGTGTGTCAGGGGAATTGTGGTGAAGCGCGTCGTCAAACTGAAGCGGCCACGCTTGGATGGGTTCAGCCTACCTGCCGGGCCGCCGGCGCCATGAAGGGGGGGCCGCAGCCGATCGTGCTCCGCGGATGGCCGGCGGCTGCGAAGCCTGAGCCGGACCCCTCCCGCGACCGGTTCCGGCACAACCTCGCCCGCGTCATGGCGGAGCGGAAGATCACCCAGGCCAGCCTGGCGCGGACGATGGACGTGTCCCGCGTGGCCGTGCATGCCTGGATTTGGGGCACGTGCTTTCCAGAGACCGCACGGCTGGTCAAGCTGGCCCAGGCGTTGAACGTGCCGATCAGCGCATTGATGGAGGGCGAGTACACCAGCGCGGTGCCCTCCAACGAAGAGTTCCTGTTGCTCGAAGCGTTCCGGAAATTGCCGAACACCGCCAAGTTGACCCTGCTTGCCGACGCCTACGAACTCACGGCCAAGGCCAGGGTCGGCAAGCCGCGGACCAAGGGCCTGGCCTGACCGCCCCTATGCGGCTCCCCATCACTGCGACCCTCCTTGATGCAGCCCCCTTAATGCAACTCCAGGGCGATCTCCCGGAATAGCCGCGCCGGCAGGCCGCTACCTGAAACGGCCCGCATCGGCCGGCCGTCGTCATTGCCCAGCCACACGCCGATGATCGTCCCACCGGCAGCGCCCCCGCCGACTGAACCCCCGCCAACTGAACCAATGAACCAAGCGTCGCGGTAGTCCTGCGTCGTCCCCGTCTTGCCGGCCACGAACCGCCCCGGCACCGCAGCCGCCCGGCCGCTGCCGCGGGACACCACGGCCGCCATCATGCGGACCATCATCGCCGCCAGGTCCGGATCGACCACGCGCCCCTGCGACGGCCGCGGCACCGGCACGGTCCGCCGGTCGGCCTCGACCGTGTCGATCGCCTGCGCCACGACGCCGCGCCCGCCGTTGAACAGCGTGGCGTAGGCCACCGACAGCTCCAGCAGGCCGACCTCCCCGGTGCCCAGCGCCAGGGACAAGTCATCAGGCAGGCCGTCCACGATGCCGAGCCGCCGCGCCACCGCGGCCACCGCGCGCGGGCCGCCAGCCTGCTGCATGAGCCGCACGGACGCCGTGTTCAACGACTGCGCCAGCGCCTCCTCCAATGTCACGGTGCCGTGGAACGCGCCGTCGAAGTTCTGCGGCGCCCAGCCGCCGATGCGCAGCGGCGCGTCGAGCACCGTGTCGTCCGGGCGCAGCCCGTGCTCCAGGGCCGCGAGCCACACGATGGGCTTGAAGGCCGAACCAGGCTGGCGCCGGGCGGCGATGGCGCGGTTGTAGGGGCTGGTGCGCCAGTCCCGCCCGCCGACCATCGCGCGCACGGCCCCGGTCGCGGCGTCCAGCGCCACCACGGCCCCCTGCCCCACGCCCGCCGCCGCGCCGGGACCGTCCAGCAGCGCAGCCAGCCGGGCCTCGGCCGCCGCCTGCAGCCGGGTGTCGAGCGTCGTGTGCAGCACGGCGTCGGCGCCGGGGGAAATCAGCGCCTGCGACGCCTCCGCGGCCCAGTCGGCGAACCACCCGGCGGCGGACGGACGGCTGGGAAAGACGATGCGTGCGGCGGCTGCGTCGGCCTCAGCCTTCGAGATGATGCCGGTGTCGGCCATGGCGGCCAGCACCTCGCGTCCCCGCCGCGCCGCGGCGGCCGGGTCGGTGCGCGGGTTCAGGCGGGACGGCGCCCGTGGTACCCCCGCCAGCACCGCGCACTGCCACAGGTTCAGCTTGCGGGCGGAGGTGCCGAAATACATCCGCGCCGCCGCGTCGACCCCCCAGGCGCCCGATCCGAGGTAGACCCGGTTCAGCCATATCTCAAGGATCTCGGTCTTGGAGAAGCTGTGCTCCAGCCAGAGCGTCAGCATGAGCTCCTGCACCTTGCGGTGGAACGTGCGGGCGTTGGTCAGGAACAGGTTCTTCGCCACCTGCTGCGTGAGGGTGGACCCGCCCTGCACCAGCCGCCCGGCGCGCAGGTTGACGAAGGCGGCGCGGGCGATGCCGATCAGGTCGAGGCCGGGATGGTGGTAGAACCTGCGGTCCTCGACCGCGACCGCCGCGGCGGGCAGGAAACGCGGCATGTCGCCCAGGCGCAGCGGGTCGCCGACCACGTCGCCAAAGGTCGCGAAGGTGCGCCCGGCGCGGTCCTGCAACGTGAGGCCGGGCCGCCGGGCGGCATCGAGCGCGGTTTCCGGGCGCGGCAGGTCGCGGCCGAACCACAGCAGCACCAAGGCGACCGCCAGCACGCCCCAAACAGCCGCGATCATGCTGTAGCGCAGCAGCAGCCAGGCCAGCCGGCGCCTGTGGGCCAGCGGCGAGGGCGCAGGCGCCACGGACGGCGGCCTGACCGGCGTCACGGGTGGCCGCTTGACGGGAGGCACGGGCGGCTTGGTTGTTTTGAGCGGCGTCTGCATCGGCGCACGGGCCATGGTTCAGCGCCGGCCGGTCCAGGTCGCGCCGCTCATCGCCGCGGCGCTAATTGTAGCACTGGATGGAAACGGTCGAAGGGTTGGCGATGTCGCCGATCTCGAACGCGCGCTTGTCGGCGCCGGTGCTGCCGGCGGTGCGGGGCTGCACGCCGTTGGCCCGCAGGAACGCCAGCGCCTCGGTCCCCTTCACGGCGAAGTTCACGTTCTGCGGGATGTCGCCGCCGGTCATCTGGGCGACCTGGACGGCGTTCAGCTTGGACACCACCACGCCGATGACGTTGGCCTGGCTGTCCAGCAGCGGGCCGCCGGAGTTGCCGGGCTGCACCGGGGTGCTGATCTGGAAGTTGGCCGGGTTGTCGCGCAGCCCGGCCAGGGCGTTGATGTCCCCCGTCGTGAGCGTCGGCCCGGACGACAGCAGGCCGGAGAGCGGGAAACCGTAGGTCACGACGCTCTCCCCCCGGCGCACCGCGGGGCCGTCGCGGAACGGCAGGGCCGGGCCGACCTCGGGCGGCACGGCGATGAGCGCCAGGTCGCGGCGCCGGTCGGCCGCGGCCACACGGCCGGGCAGGCGTGCGCCGGCGGCGTTGCGCAGGACCAGGCGGCTGCACTCGGCGGCGACGTGGTTGTTGGTCAGTACCCGGCCCTCCGCGACCACGAAGCCGGTGCCGCTTGAGGACGGGCGTTCGCCGACGGAAGGCAGGCCGCCCTCGCCCCGTAGCGCCGGCCCCGGCCGCACGGGGCCGTCCATGTCCGGCTCGCCCAGCGGCGGCGGCTTGCCGGGAAGCCCGGCCTCGGTCGGCTGGGTCCGTCGATATGGCCCTGGACCTGGCATGGTGTTCGGGGCGCCCAGGGGTGGCGGCTTCTGCGCTGCTGCCGGCACGGCCGCGAGCAGGCCGCATGCCAGGCTGGACGCCAGCAGCCCGGCCTTGCTTGGTGCAGCCGCGCATCGCAGGATCGGGGGGACAGTGGAGGCCGGCATGAAAGGGTTGTTCCTAGACGCGAGCGAGGACCTGGCGGACGTGTTCCGCGCCATGAGCCGGGACACCGACCCGCCGGTCGACGTGAACATACAAGCACAAGTGGCGCCCGGCGAGTTGCCCGCAATGCTCGCCGGATACGACTTCGCACTGAACGACCACACCTTCATGCCGACCGAGGCGATACGGGGCTGCGCCGGGCTGCGCCATGTGGTCTTCCTTGGCACCGGCGCCCGCAGCTACATGAACCCGGAGGAGCTCGCGGCGCTCGGCATCACCGTCCACACCATCAAGGGCTACGGCGACACGGCGGTCGCCGAGCACGCGGTCGCCTTGATGTGGGCGGCGGCCCGCGGCATCGCGCGGATGGATGCGGGCATGCGGGCCGGGCAGTGGCTGCGGACCGAGGCGGTGCAGTTGACCGGCAAGACCATCGGACTCGTCGGCTATGGCGGCATCGGCGCCGAGGTCGCGCGCATCGCCCGCGGCGGCGGCATGCGGGTGCTGGCCTGGAACCGCACGCCGCGCGTGGCCGAGGGCGTCGAGTTCGTGCTGCTCGACCGGCTTTTGGCCGAGAGCCATGTGGTGTCGCTGCACCTGCTGCTGACGGACGAGACGCGGGGGTTCCTCGACGCGACCCGGCTGGCGGCGATGCGCCCCGGCGCCATCCTGGTCAACACCGCCCGCGGCGCCATCGTGGACACGCCGGCGCTGGTGGCGGCGTTGCGGGAGCGTCGTGTCGGCCATGCGGCGCTGGACGTGTTCGACCACGAGCCGCTGCCGCCGGGCGACGTGCTGGCCACCTTGGAGAACGTGACGCTCACCGCCCACAGCGCGTTCCGCACGCCCGAGGCCAGCGAGACGCTGATCCGCCGCGCACAAGACATCGCTTGCGAGGTGGCGAAGGCCGGGGCGGCAGGGGTGTAGCGCCGCATCTTGGCGCCTCCGCCATTGGCTGTGCTATGCTGCCGCGGTGTGTGGGCGTGGCGGAATGGTAGACGCTGCAGACTTTTGATTGGAGTGCCCGTGGGGAAACCTGCGGCGTAGAACCGCCCAAATTCGGGGAACGCTAACGGCCGGCCGGCCCAAGCCAATCCCGAGCCAAGCCCTGACGCCGCGGAGAGTGGGTTCGGGGAAGGTGTAGAGACTAGACGGGTGGCGCCTACCGCCTTCGGGCCACGGCGAAGGGATAGTCCAGACCACGAACGCCGATCCCTGACGACCGGGGCGGCGGCGGCGAAAGCCGAAGTGGGATGAAAATCTGAGTCCCGTAAGGGAGTGCGGGTTCGAGTCCCGCCGTCCGCACCATCATCATGTCAACTGCCCCATGCGATGAGCGGCTTCGCCGGCCCTTCCGACGCCAGGTTGCGGCTGCTCGGCAGACCGCGGAAAGAACCATGACCCGGCAGGGCGGCACTCCCGTGCAAGGGCAGAGGTCCCGACCTGATCGAGCCTGGCGCTGTCCTATGGCCTATGCGAGTACCTGCGGACACTGGCAGAAATCCGCGCCGCCGGGTGGTTGCCGTCCCGCTGCATCCCGCATGGCGCCACCAGATGTCGCTCAACATCGCCGCCGGGCTTGGCCTGGGCGGCAACGAGAGCTATCCGGACCTGTTCCAGCCCTATGGCGGCTTCCCCGACAGCGTGCGGGTCGAGGCCGGGCACATCACGATGCCGGAGCTGCCGGGCATCGGCTTCGAGGGCAAGTCGGACCTGATCCGCGTTATGCGGCAGCTCGCGGAGTAGCCTCGATGCGCGTCACGGACCCGTAGGCGACGCTGGCCTGGATGGCGTCGAGGATCGGCACGCCGAGCGCCACGTGCAGCAGGCAGCGGATCGGCCCGGCGTGGGTGACGACCAGGGTGGTGTCGGCCGAGCTGGCGATGCCGGTCCAGGCGCGGCGGACCCGGCGCAGCACGTCCGCCACCGCCTCGCCGCCGCCGGGCTGGTAGCGCAGCGGGTCGGCGGCCCAGGCGTCGATCTCGGCGCGCGGGATCGCGGCCCAGGGTTGGCCCTCCCAGGCGCCGAAATCCATCTCCGCCAGGCGGTCGTCCGTGTGCAGCGGGGCGCCGGTTTGCGCGGCGACTGCGCGGGCGACGTCCTGGGCGCGGGAGAGCGGGCTGGTGACGATGCGCTCGACCGGGTCGCGGGCGGCGGCGATCAGCGCTGCTGCCCCGGTCGCCGCGGGTTCGGCCAGCGCCACGTCGAGCCGGCCGTAGCAGACGCGGCTGCCGACGCGCGGGCGCGGGTGCCGGGCCGCGAGGATCAGGCCGCGCGCCACAGCGCCACGAGCAGGACGGCAAGCTCCGTCACCTGTTGGACCGCGCCGAGGCCGTCGCCGGTGTAGCCGCCCAGCCGGCGGCGGAACCAACGCGCCATGCCCCAGGCCAGCCCGGCCGCGAGCAGCAGCGCTGGAACTGCCCGGCCGCCGAGCAACAGCAGGGGCGCGGCTCCGCAGACGCCGGCCACGGCCAGCTCCGCGGTGCCGACGCCACCCGCAACCGGCCCCGCCTTGCCGTTCGGGCGCGCATAGGGTAGGCCAGCAATGACGCAGACCACCATGAGGCGGCTGGCCGCATGGCCGGCAACAAGCGCCACGCCGGCATGGGGCAGGGCCGAAAGCGCCACGGTCTTCAAGCCCAAAGCCAGCGCCAGCCCTGCGGCCCCGTAAGTGCCGAGCCGGCTGTCCCGCATGATACGCAGCGCGACGTCCCTGGTCGTGCCGCCGAACAGGCCGTCGAGCGTGTCGGCCAGCCCGTCCTCATGCAGCGCGCCGGTCAGCAGCAGGGTGCCCATGACCGACAACAGCGCCGCCGCCGGCCGCGGCAGCCCAAGGCTAGCGGCCATGAACGCGGCGGCGCCAACCAGCCCGACGCCGATGCCGACCAACGGAAGGTAGCGCATGGCGCGGTCCAGTTGGCCCGGCCCATGCCCGACCCAGCCCGGTACCGGCAGCCGCGTCAGGAACTGCACGGCCGTCAGCAGCAGCCGCCACTCCCTTGGGATCACGTGACGTCCCGGAGATCCGCCATGTCGGACAGCACCGCCGCCGCCGCGCGCAGCAGCGGCAGCGCCAGGGCCGCGCCGGACCCCTCCCCCAGCCGCATCCCGAGGTCGAGCAGCGGCTTGGCGCCTAGATGGGCCAGCATGGCGTCGTGCCCCGGCTCGGCGGAGCGGTGGGCGAACACGCAGGCGGCGAGGCACTCCGGCCGCAGGGCGTGCGCCACGATGGCGGCGGCGGTCACGATCACGCCGTCGACCACGACGCAGACCCGGCGTTCGGCCGCGCGCAGGATCGCGCCGGCCAGCATCGCGATCTCGAACCCGCCATACTCTATTAGTGCATCGACCGGGGTCAGCGTGGCCGGCGTGCGGGCCATGCCCTGGGCGACAACCGCCCGCTTGCGCGCCAGCCCGGCGTCGTCGAGCCCTGCGCCGCGGCCGACCATGCCCTCCAGCGCCAGCCCCGCGACCTTGTGCGCCAGCAAGGCGGCGCTCGCGGTGTTGCCGATCCCCATCTCTCCAAGGGCCAGCACAGTACAGCCCCCGTCTGCGAGGCCGTCCACGACGGAGGCGGCCTGCCGCAGGCAAGCCTCGGCCTCGGCCGGCGTCATGGCGGGGCCATGCGCCCAATCCTGCGTGCCCCAGCCGATCTTGGCCGCGACCAGGCCGGGATGCGCCGGCAGCCCGGCCGCCACGCCGGCGTCCACCACCAGGACGCGCGCCCCCGCCTGCCGTGCGAACAGGTTCACCGCGGCGCGGCCGGCCAGGTAGGTCCGCACCATGGCCGCGGTGACGGCGGACGGGTAGGCGGACACGCCGGATGCCACCGCGCCATGGTCGCCCGCGAACACCAGCAGCACTGGGTCGGCGACGTGCGGGCGCAGCGTGCCCTGGATCAGGCCAAGCTGGACCGCCAGCTCCTCGATCCGCCCCAGCGAGCCGAGCGGCTTGGCCTTTTCGTCCAGCGCACGGCGCAGCTCGTCGCCCAGGGTCATTGCGCGATCGTCGTCATTGCGCGCTCATCGGCCGAACAGGCGTTGCCAAAATCCGGTCTCCTCCTTGCGGCCATGAGTCACGTGCGGACGCCGGGCCGGCGGGCGCAGGGCGCTGCTGATCATGTGCCGCGCGGGGTCGGCGGCGGCGATCCGCCCGCGCTGGAACGCCAGGATCGCGGCGCTGTTCTCGTCGAGCGCCGCGGAGTCCAGGCTGTCGGCACGGGCGGCAGCGGCGTCGTAGTCCCCTGCCCGGCGCAGCATGTCGACCAGCCGCAACGCTTCTTCGGGGCCGTCAGGCGCCCCGAACAGCGCCACCGCCCGGCGGCGCAGCTCCGCCGCACCCTTGCTGGCTTCCGCACCAGCGTCTCCGCTTGCATCATCGAGCGCCCATGCGGCGTGCAGCGTCGCCTCGGCCGCGGCGGCGGGATCGCCGGTTTGTTCAGAGATCATGGCCCAGCGCAGGAACGGCATGGCCGGACCCCGAGTGCGCAGCGCACGGTAGGAGTCGGAGCGCACGACCATATCCGCGCCAGCGGGCAGCCCCGCGAGGTCCGGGCCGGACGCGCCGCAGCGCCGGCAGGTCGCGACCCACTGCGGCAGAGTGGACCGCGCGGGCTCGCCGGGCCGGTGGTCGAGGTCAGGGGCGAGTTCGGCCGTGGGCGCGCGGAACGGCGGACGCGCCGGTGCGCCGCATACGCTGCAGGCGGGGTGGCTCACCGGACCTGGCTCACCGGGCCTGCAAACCGGCGCGCAGCCGGCGCATGGTGCGCTCGATCCGCTCCGGGGCCTGGGCGAAGCAAAGGCGCAAGTAGCCCTCGCCCGCGTCGCCGAACGCGTTGCCGGGCGCCAGCGCCACGCCGTGGTCCCGCACGAGCGACAACGCCAGCGCCAGGCTGTCTTGCAGCCCGTCGACGCCGATGAACGCATAAAAGGCCCCATCCGGCGCCGCGAGCCGGATGCCGTTCAGGCCCGCCAACCCCTCCAGCGCCAGTTGCCGCCCGCGTGCGCAGTGCGCCCGGAATTCGCCGACGAAGCTTTCGTCCGCCAACGCAGCGACGGCGCCGGCCTGGATGAAGGGCGCGGCCCCGCTGTGCGTCACCTCCACGATCTCGGCCACTTGGTCCCGCGCGCCGATGGGCAGCACCATCCAGCCCAGCCGCCAGCCGGTCATCGCGTAGGTCTTGCTGAAGCTGTTGCACACCATGACCCAGTCGGACGGCTCGGCCATGTCGAGCAGCGAGGGCGCGGCGCCGGAGCCGTCGTAGACCAAGCGGGAATAAACCTCGTCCGAGACCAGCCAAACGCCGTGCGCGCGGCACAGCTCCAGGATGGCCGCAAGCTCGGCGCGGGTCGCGGTCCAGCCGGTCGGGTTGTTGGGCGAGTTCAACACCATCGCACGCGCGCCCGGCAGCTTGGCCGCGAGCCGGTCCATGTCCAGGCGGAATCGCCCATCCGGCAGCGCGTCGAGCGGCAGGGCGTCGACGCTGGCGCCGCGCAGCAGGGCGGCGTTCGCCGGGTTGGGCCAGGCCGGGGTGTGCAGCACGACGCGGTCGCCGGCGCGCACCACGGCCGCGAGCGCCACGTTCACCGCCGTCATGCCGGACGCCGTTACCTGGATGCGGTCCTCCGTGACGGGCAGGGCGTGCAGCCGGGTCAGCATGTCGGCCAGGGCGTGCCGCAGCGCCAACACGCCGCGGACGTCGGAATAGAGCGTGTCGCCCCGCGCCAGGGCTGCGCGGGCGGCGGCGATCGCGCCCGTTGGGCCGGGCCAGTCGCTCTCGCCGAAGCAGAGGAACTCGGTGTCGGGCCGGGCATAGGCGGCGCGGGCGACGGCCACGATGCGCGACGGCTGGAGGGTGACGATATCCATGCCGCGTTCCTAGGCGATTGCCGGGGCGGCGGCTAGGCGCGCTCAGGCCATCCCCGCTTGGGCCATCCCCCGCTTAGGCCATTAGTGTGCGGAGCTTGGCGGCGATGTCGTCCGGCGCGGTCTCGTGGGTGAAGTTGGCGACGAAGCGGCCACGCGGGTCCATGACATAGATAACACTGCTGTGGTCCATGTCGTATTCGCCGCCGTCCTTGGGGTGCTTGGCGTAGTAGACCCGGTACTCCTTCGCCACCGCCGCGATCTGCTCGGGCGTGCCGCTCAGCCCGGTGATGGGGGCGTTGAAGGCGGTGACGTAGTCCTGCATGACGGCCGGGGTGTCGCGTTCGGGGTCAATGGTGATGAACAGCAGGGCCACCTTGCGCTTTTGCTCTGCGCTCAGCGTGTCGAGGGCGTTCGCCATGTCCTGTAGCGCGGTCGGGCAGGCGTCGGGGCAGCGGGTGTAGCCGAAGTACACCAGCATCCAGCGGCCCCGGAAATCCGCGTCGGAGACCTCCCGGCCGTCAGCCGTGCGCAGGCGGAAGGGTCCGCCGATTGGCACCGGCCCGTCCTCGTCGCGGTGCAGCGTCATCCAGCCCGCCGCGCCCACGAGCCCGGCCGCGAGCACCCCCGCCGGCGCCAATAGCAACAGCTTGCGGCGGTCGATCAATGCATGTGCTCCATGGGCATGTGCTCCATCGCCGGACCCTGGGCGCCGATCGGGGCGACCTTTACCTCCAGGCCCATTGGCGGTGCATGCTGGAAACGAAGTTGGAGGGCGAACACCTGCCCGGCCACCAGAGGCTTTTGTAGGTCCATGAGCATGATATGGTAGCCGCCGGGGGCCAGCGCCACCGGCTTCCCAGCCGGCAGCGCAATGCCGTCTTTCTGTTCGCGCATGCGCATCACTCCGCCGTCCATGGTCATCTCGTGCACCTCGGCCCGGCCAGCGATGGGGCTACTGGCTCCCATCAGCCGGTCATCGATGAGACTGGTCAGGGTCACGTATACGCCGCCTACCTTCTGCTGCGGCGCTGTAGCGCGTGCCCATGGCTGCTCTGCATGGATGCCCGGTGCTTGACCCTGGGCATGTGTGGAAACCAGGAGCCCGGCCGCAAGTAGCAATCGGCGCATAGTAAGAATTCCTTCTGTAATCAAGCACGCCTGCGGCCTCGCATCGGCCTTTATGTATCGCCACGCCCAATGCTAAACGCTCAAGCGGACAATCATGGTTCGTTCCCGGCGAATGACTAGCGTAAGATGGGATGTAATAGGGTCACGAGAACGACGGCTTAGTAAATTTGGTGCTCGTTGAACCAGCGAGGGGTACGGGCGGCAGCCTCAGACTTGGGATAGAGACTATGCAGAGCCTTCCACGCTGCATGCGAAACTCTGCCGAGTGGTCCGGCGCGACGACACCCATACCGAGTGGAGCGGACAGCTAGGGCCAGCGTCTCTGGAAGCCCGCGGTCCAAGCCGAGCCAACGGGTGAACCAAAACGACTCCTGCGCCCAAGCTACAGCCTCCTGGCTCAGGCGCGCGGGGCCGCTTGGCGCCTGCGACAAACGTGTCAACTCCGGCAGGTCTGCCTCCTTGAACAAGGGATGCCAAGCTAGCCAGTCATGCGCGAGGGCATTGAGCGTGTCCAGCGATGGATCTGCGTCACCCGTCGTCACCACCAGGCTTTTCATGTTGGTCGGCTCGGCTCGAAACAAACTGGAAAGCGGCGCGGCGAACGTCTGCGCAAAGAAATCTCGTTGAGCACGCACCGGGTCGATCGGACACCACCAGTTACCGTCGCTTAAGTTAGAAACGTCGACGTAAGACAGAGTTTTTCCCGCGTCACGTTCGCTGTTAATAGGTCCCGGACGAGACCATAGCAGGCGAGGTGAGAGACCCGGAAAACGAAGAAGCATGTGCGTGATGCGATGCCTTCGTGTCCATGGCGTCCAGGCACGCTCGACATCGTTGAGATCGGCTTCAAGCTCCGGGAGAGTCGCACGGATTTCAGGAAACAGCGCACGAAAGTCGGCGTCTCGACCGAGTATGTAGAAGCGCAGCCAAGCAGCCGACAGCATGGCCCTGCGTATCCTAAGCGAGAGACCTGGTTTACGCGACAGTTCAACGAGGCGATCGGCCGACAGCAGATCAAGCCCGCTCGCTAATGCCCGGTCGTAGAACCAGTCAGGCGAGGGCGCAGCAGACAGCGCTTCGTCCCATGTCAGTGCTAGCGCTACCCCGAAAGACGTCAGTGAAGCTGGAAACAATGGTGCTTGATTTAACGTTGCAGACCACCGCCGCGCACCTGCCAGATCGCGCTTTGCCAGCAGAAATCGTGTGCCGCCGTCTGCTATTAAACGTAACGGTAGATTAAGGCCAAAGACGCCGTGCGGCATCTGTCGTGCTACTGCAAGGCCATCGTCCTCCCGGCCGGCCATGAGCAGGATGCGAGCTTCATGGGCCATTATCCAGTATGCAAGCGTGAAGCGTTCCGCCTCGGCGATAGGGGCCGTTTTAGCCGCCATTATTCATGAGCCTGAAGCCGCTCCCGGCTGAGACGAGTGTTTCTCGCGTGATAGTTGTAGAGACATGCGGGTACGCGGCCACCTCGGGGGTGGTTTGGGGACGGCTTGATACGGC
>JAABUP010009200.1_pt1 | contig 12253 bp, 16 predicted proteins | sample 5559201 | NCBI WGS metagenome assembly JAABUP01 (sample SAMN10711887, study PRJNA513373) | rock metagenome | isolation source: Antarctica rocks | place: Antarctica | reverse complement strand
CGCGCCGGCGACTGCTGCAGGCTGCCCGCAGGCGACGGCTGCCGCTGCGCCGTCGGGCGCACGGGCGAGCGCATGCGCGCCGGCAGCTGCTCGCCCGCCGGCAGCGCGCTCGGCGCGGCCGGCTGGCGCACGGGCGAGCGCAGGCGCGGCACGGCCAGCTCGTCCGCTTGCGCCGGCTGGACCGGCGGCAGCTGGCGCACCGGCGAGGGCGGGCGCGCCGGCGCCGGCTGGGCAGGCGGCAGCTGGCGCACCGGCGAGGGCGGGCGCGCCGGCGGCGGCGGGACCGGCGGCCGCTGGTGCGCGGGCGAGTGCAGGCGCGCGGGCGACGGCGGGTGCATCGGCGGCAGCGCCGCGGCCTCCTCGGCCGCGGCCGCCAGCGCTGGCACTGCACGCAGCGCATGTGTGCTTGTGACTGCCAAACTCGAGCGGAGTCGGCAGGAGTCATCGCACGTCAGGACGCTGTGCATCACAGCTCAGCCGCGGGCGCGCATGGCATGGGCGTGCCACGCCCGCACCCATGCGCTGCGGCGCGGGCGCCGGCTGGCGGGGCGGCAGCTCCAGCACGGCGCGACCGGCGTCCGGCGCGGCGTCCGGCGCGACCTTCCGCGTGGGCACCAGGCGGCGGCTGGGCGATGGCTGCGCCGGCGACAGCCGCCGCGGGGACTGCCACACGTCCGGCTTGGCGCCGCCCGGCCCGGAGCCGTCCTTGTCCCTGCCGGGGCAGCGCACTTGGCGGGCGCCGCCGGACAAGGCGCCGCCTCGGGCGGAAAAGGCAGCAGGCGGGCGCGAGCCGGCAATGCAGTGGCGGGCTTGGTGCATGGTGTCCCACCCGCACCAGGCACCATCGGCATGTGTAGAGGAATGTGCTGGCTTGCTGCCGCCTGCCCCGCCGTCCACCTAGGGTCACTGGGCGCACGCCGCACATCCCACCTCCGCTTGCGACGCATGGCCCACCTGGCGGCCTGGCCAGCGGGCACGTGCGAGGGCCAGGGCAGGCGCACTTCACTGCCTGGCTGGCATGATGGTCCGCCCTCGCCCGCTGCGCAGCCCGCTGCGCGCTCGACTGCTGGCTGGCCTCCACCGCCCGGCGCCGGCGGCGGGCGCAGATGCAGCAGGCGAGCAGCGCCTGCCGGCAGCAGCAAACCATCAGCACCCAGCCATAGCATGCACGTCAGCCAGGGGCGGTTTGAGCAGCCTGTCCGCGCAACAAGCAATGAGAAAGCCGCCGCGGATATTTCTGGGCACCTCCATGCAGATCAAGCACGGATTTTTCACTAGAGACTGTTGGTCGCTGGTGCAAGACCGATGCTGCTCCCCAGGGTGACACCACTGCCGGGCACACACCATTCCGCACTGGCGGCGGTGCCGAGCACCCCTCGCAGGGCGCAGCGACCTCTGGCGGGGCGCGGCATACCGCCAGGGCGAGCGCGGCGGCGCCCGCGGCTATGCCAGCAATGGCGGCGACCGGCAGGCCCGGGCCGCCGCCGGCCGCCGAGCCGGCGGTGGAGACCGCCATGGACGGGAAGCCGTCGGCGGGGAAGGACGCCGGGTCGACCGGCGCGCCCAGCGACGAGGACAGCAGCGAGACGGCCGTCACCGACCGGTTGCGCTGCACCAGCGCCGCCTGCGCGGCGGCGGAAGCGACGTGGGGCGTTTCGCTGCGTTCAAGGGCCACGGGGGATCCATGCACCAGCATCGCCCGGCAGTGCGAGGCGCCTGCACGGCAATTGCTGGCTGGGAAGGCACCACTGCTGCACATGGTGGATCCGGACCTGGCAAAACACATATGCACCCTAACCCTAACCCTATCATATAGCCGCGCCAAGCCTGCGCGGTGCGCGCACCAGCAGCTGCCCGTCGCCGACCACGTTCTGGAGCTGGCGCTGCGCGACGGCGGCCACCTCCGCGCTCGACGCGCGCAGCTGCAGGCCGACGTCCGCCGTCTGCGCGGTGCCGGCCAGCAGCGCGCGCGCAAGCCGGCCGGCCGAGGCCAGGGTCGGTGGCCCTGCCAGGGTTTCAAATGTCCCGGCCTCGCGTGCCTCGCCGGCGGCGCCGGCCACGAGCAGCGCGCGGCGGCGGCCGCGGCGGCGCTGCTGCGCGACGCCCGGCACGGCGGACAGCACATCCACGCCGGCCGCGGGCACGCTGGTCACCAGCTGCGCGAGCGCGGCGGCCAGCGCGGCGCGCGCCGGCGCGTCAAAGGGCCAGACGCTGCTGCCGGACATGCGCAGCGTGGCCGCCACCGCGGTCGGCTCGCTCGAGCCCACGGGGGCCGGCGCAGGCGTCGGCGCCTGCGCGGCATACCCCGTTCAGGGCAGGATCGCTGAGAGCCATGGGGTTTGCCATGTGAGACGCTCGGGCTACAGAGGTGGCCATTGAGGCAGCTTGCGACTGGCACCTTCTGAGCAATGTGTTGGACCGAGCCAGTGGCTGGGGGCGGCAGGGCAGGGTGCATGCCGGCCCGGGCGCAGGCGCGGCGACTTGCGGCGCGGGTGTCGGCGGGGGCGTTGCGGGCGGCGGCGCGGGCGTAGCGGGCGGCGGGGCGGTGGTGGCGGGCGGCGGGGCAGGCGTGGCGGGCGGCGGCGCGGGCGTGGCGGGCGGCGGCGGCCCGGCGAGCCAGTCCGGCAGCTGCGGGGGCTGCGGCGGCTGCGGCGGCTGCGGCGGGTGCCCCCCCCCGCCGCCAGACCCCTGCGGCGGCGCGGGGCTCCCGGCAGGCGGAGCAGCGCTGGGCGGCGGGCCGCCTGCGGGGGCGGCGCCCCTGCCCTCGCCCTGGCTCGCGCCCGGGTCGGCGCCCACTGCGACCACGCCGCGCGGCAGGTACTGCACGACCGGCCCGTTCGTCTGGCCGTCCGGCCCCGTATTGCCCTGGTTGCCTGGCCCTGCCCAGCGGCAGGTCGCTCACGGGCTGTGCAGCGCTCTACAGAACGAGCTGCAAGCAGTAGTCACAGTCCCAGAAGCGCACCCAGGCAGCCAGGCCGCTCGAGTGTCTGCGCCCTGCTATGCGCAGAGCGCATTGAGAGGGCAGGCGAGGATCCTAGCAGCACGCAGACCGCGCGCGCCACACGGGCTGCGCCAACAGCATTGTGCAGGCAACCAGGGCACCAAGCAGCTGCCCAGGCTCGGCTGTGGGGCCCGCGCGTGGCGCACCCTGGGCGGTAGCATTGCCCGCGGCAAGGAGCGCGACGAGCACCGCGCTGAGCCAGCGCGTGCTGCGCCGCCGTCCCAGCACCATGGCGGGCCTGCACGACGCAGCGGCGTTCACATGGACCCCCTTTTCAGGCTGTAGCTAGGCGCATGGTGTTATGTTCTTTGGCGCAACCAGGTGCAGCTGCTGCCGCGCCCCCGTCGCGCTGGCTGACCCGCATGAGCGGTCGCACGCACGCCTCGGCAGCGGCTGCAGGTGAGGGTTGTGGAGGGCATGTGTTGTGACGCGGGCCTGTGCCTCGCGGTGGCTGGGCAGCAGCAAACCAGGGAGCAGAGCGGACAAGCGCATGGCCGCTGTGTGCAGCCGCCGCAGCGGGGGAACGGCGTGCACACACCGAGGTGCGTCACCTGCGCGCGCGCTCTCTACATGTCCGCCGCGTTGAGCTTAGGGTAGCGCTGAGCAGACCTGTGGTAAGGAGACAGCGCTCTGTACGGTCGGCGCACGGCAGCTTGAGAGCTAGTAGGCCCTACCTAGCTCCCCTGAGGGGAACGGGCGACGCACTGCGTGATTTTAAACCGGCCTAAGTAGACTCCTGGTGACACAGCGCACCAGACTGAAGTCCAAGCAGCCAAAAAAAGGAGAGAGGAGCCTCATAGCGCCTTCGAGTGCATGACTTGAGACAGCTCTGCCAATGGCACTGAATGTCGGGCTGCCCATTGGCTGCCTGGCTGCAACTCCGGGAACAGACGGCGACCAGCTACTGGCCGCAGGCCTGACTCAGTTTGTGGGCCGGTACTGGACAGGCGAGGTGGTTTTGCTGAGCGCTGCCGCCGGCAGCACGGCGCTCGTCACGTTGGGCAAGTCCAGCCTGCGCGCCGGAGTTGCGGGGCTCGACTGGCTACCCGTCCAAACCGGCACAGGCAAGGGCTAGCAAGCCCGTGAGCACTACTGTTACACTGCTGACCATCGGACTGTACTGGAGTGTGGACGATAAGCCGCTCTGCGGGGCACTCTGGTGTTCATCGTGCGCTTGCCTGCCCCCGTATCCAAGGCAAGGTGGGAACTCAAGAGTCAAGTGGGGCCTTGTGAGTGTCAATGCACGCTGCGCCTCTGCGCAGAGAGCCGATTCCTGGTGAGCGGTAGCGATGACGGGCGGCTGGACCTCTGGGAGTTCTCAGCCACAGAGGACGCCGCGCTGGCCAATCTGCACAGCGCCGTCGCGCACGACGACATCATCACTGACGTCGCCACCGGCCGTGAGGCGCCTACTGTCGCCAGCAGCTCGCGCGACTGCAGGCACCGGCCCCGCCCACCCCAGCTCCACCCCCGGCCCTTCAACAGCCTCTGCGCCAAGCGCCTGGTTGACCTGCGTGCTCGTGGGCGCCCGTCCGCCTGCCTGCCTGCTGTGCCGCGTCGCAGACCCCCGGAGCTCCCAGTCTGGACACACAGGCAGTAGTGGCCCCTGGGGCATGCACCACACAGGCATGCGCCTGCCGCACTGACCGCCTGGTGGCCCCGGCCGCAGCGTGCGCACCTGGAGCTGCACCTCCGCGGACGTGCAGTGCACGGCGCAGCTGACGGGGCACGACCAGGCCGTGCACTGCGTGGCCTGGGGCGCGGAGCCCAGCTCGCTGCTCTCCGGCTCGCAGGCGCGCCTTTGGGCCGACGCCCGTGCCGGCCGGGCTCCGGCGGGCTGCCTGAGCGCCGCGCCTGCGGCCGGGTCGCTGCCAACAGGCGGGGCGCGGTGCGAAGCCTGGCGGGCGGCGTGAGCTGCGGTGGGGGGTTGCCGCGCAGGATGGGACGGCGCGCGTGTGGGATACGCGCGCGGGCGCCTGCTCCGCCACGCTGGCGGCCGGCTGCGCGGTACATGCGATGGCTGCCTGCCCGGACAGCTCCACACATGTGCGCAGTCGCCCCCCGACCCTTCAAAGTGCTCGTAAGCGCGACGCGTGAACGGCGACCGCAGCCAGGTTCTCATGCGGCCCTGCACGTCGAGCGCAGTGCGTGCGATGCACGTACTGTCAGAGGGCTGTGTGCTCGGTTGCAGCTCGAGAGCAATGCATGCTGGCGTGTGGACCACAGACTTCATTGTCGCTGATTGGCCTGCAGCAGGCGCTCATGTGCATGCAGCAGGACCTAGCTCCACATGCCACTGTGTTCGCGAGGAGCCATTCGGCAAAAAGCCTTCAGGCATCACAATCCAGAACCGCCGTGTGTGCTCTGCTCATCTCTGCTGCCCTGTGCACACAACTCCGGTGTTCGCACATTTGCGCCATCGAGAGCGCGCGCGTCGCCAGGCAGCGCACGGCGGGCGCAGCATGCGGTGAGATGGCTCGGACCAGCGCGCAGGCCGTGCTCGGCGATGCGCGCGGGCGGGTGCACGAGTTTGACCTGCGGCGGCCGGGGAGCGCGGTGTCGCTGGCACAGCATCAGGCGCACGCCGACTGCGTTCGCAGGCTCGCGTTCGCGCCCGACACTGGTGTGCCCTCACAGCCCCGTGCCGGCCTGGCAACCTGCGCGCGCGCTGTGGCCCTGCCAAAGCGCCGCCAGCCTGGTCAGGCTGTTTCAGTGGCGGGCGCGGGCAGGGTCGCCCAAACGCTCTCCTTCACACAGCTTGGCGAATGCATCCGACTGGCCTTAGCTGCAGAGCAGAGCAGACATGCTCACGGCATTACTTGAGAACAAGCGCCGCCGCTGGTCCGTCGCAGGCGCATCGGCGACGGCGCTGGCGTCCGCGGGCGACGACGGCGCGGTGCAGCTGTGCGCCCGTTCGGGCAAGCCGGCGCGCGGTTGGGAGCTGCGCACAAGCGTGCGGCCGGCCGGCGGCGCCTACGCACACGGCCTCGCATGGGGCGCCGCGGAGGGCGGCGTGGCGCCGCTGTTCGTGGGCGCCTGGGACGGCGAGCTGGCCTGCAGTCTGATCGACCTGGCCGCGCTGGGAGGCTGACCCCGCGCTAGCGCGGCGCGCGCGTGATGGCGTTGGGTGCTGCGCTCTGTGGGAGGGCCTCAGCGCTGGCGGCGCGATGCAGCTTGGCTGGACCCTACTGCGCGGCCGGCGCATGGCCTTGTTTGAGGCCTGCGCTTGGACTCTGTCTCACCTGCGTGCAAGTCCTGCATGCTACGTCGGGACGAGTGGAAATAAAGGGGTTCGCAGGCACCAAGTTGCCCCACGGACAGCAGTCCAGTCCTTGCACAATGGTTATGAACAGACGTAATGGTATTGCGACAGTAGCTATGTCGGCCAGCAGGTCAGAGCCGACCAGGAGCTCGGCACGGACGCATGCGGAGCTCGCGCGGCCTCAACACCGCTTCCAGGCGCAGGGGCCCACCGCCGCCGCCGCGGAGCCGGGCGCCGCACGCCAGCGCGGCCGCGCCCATAGCAGCGGGTGGTCGCTGCCAAACACGCGGCGCAGGCCGGCGGCCAGGGCGCCGCGCTGACGCGGGACGTCCGCGCCAGCCTGCAGCGAGTCCAGGTACGTCTGTCCACGCGCGAGCAGGCGCACCTGCGGCCCCGGTGCGAATGCCTAATCGGCCGCCGCACGAGAGCGCAGCAAGCCCATCGCATGGACGGGTGCTGCCATGATCATGCTACCGAAGCCACTATCTTCAGCGCTGGCACAAAAATGCCTGGGGCGCAGCAGGCATGCCACGCCCCGTGCTCGTTGCGAAGCAGGCGCGCCTGCAGGCCAAGCAGCGCGCCGGTGCCGGTGGCAATTGCGACCGACAGGGACACCACGTAGAGCGTGGCGGCCAGCCACGGCGGGACCAGCAGCAGCACGCGCGGCATCGTGGCCAGGATGCCCAGCACGCCGTGCCGCTCGTAGCCCGGCATGAGCGCCGCCAGGTAGTACCGGATGACCTGGCGCAGCGGCGCACGGGTGTGAGGATGGGCTGTAGGCAGCGTCGCGGCACAGCGGGGGGCATGCGCGCTGCTCGCCGCGGCGCCAGTGTCTGTGTGAGCGCTGCTGCCGCAGGCCAACAAACCCTGCATGGTAGCTGTCGCTTGCAGCAGCAGACAGATGTATCAACTTTTGTGCGCCCTGCGCGTCCACACAGTGCCGTTGCACCCGGGCTGCATATTGGGCATGAGTTGCAACACTGACAGGCACGTCTCAGGCGTAGTGGGCAGCCACCTCATGCCTGCGACCGACGAGCAGGGCGAGGCAGCACGCGGCCGCGTACAGGCACCCCGCGAGCGTGCCGGCCAGCAGCAGCAGGAACGGGCGGTGATTGCGCCGGCCGACGCACGTGCCGAGGAAGAGGCAGTGGTGGTCCATGTCCATGATGCACTGGTTGCACACGCTGCATATTGGCAGAGCGGTCACTTGCACACGCTGCAGGTCGGCAGAGCGATCAGCTGTGCACTGCCTCTGAGCGGGCACGGCTCTGGCCAACGGAGTGACTGGCTGCGTCACCGGCCGGGGGCAGAGCACTGCACTAGGTGACCACCCAGGCCGTCTACAAGCCAACTTCGCACTTCATCCAAGTCCTGCGTCCCACCACTGCCAGACGGCAGCGCGGAGGCGCAGGCGGCTTGCTGCTGTGCGCGGCGCTGTCGTATCTGCAGCGCTGAGGACAGCGAGCCGCGCCTGCAGTGATGCGCCTCCAGCGGCTTGAGGTACCTGCGGCCAGCGCAGCGGGAACGTGGACGGGGCAGCACGCACACGCTGGGTGCAGCTGCGCAAACCTGCGCTGGGAGCGCAGTATTGAGAGACAAGCGAGGCGTGCGCACCGGCAGCGCTGGCAGAACGTCGCGCCATCAAAGGCGCCGTGCGGCGCGTCGCCGGGCAGGCCAGTGATGAAACTTTGCGGCGTGCCTGCCGGGCGCGCAGTGCCGGTGAGCAGTTGGGCGTTTCTGCAGCGCGGTCAACGCACACGTGCGACGAGGCAGGGCAGGCGCGCACCGGGGGAGTGCAGCACCGCCGCCGCAAAGTTGAACAGAATTAGAGCGAAAAACCCCGCGCCCGCCGCGCGGCCCAGGAACAGCGGCACCCCAGCCAGCAGCTCCGGCAGCACCAGGAACACGCCCAGCGCAAAGGCGCTCCCCAGGAGGACCACCAAGAGCGCGGGAAGCAGGTACCGCCCCAGCGCGCTCAGCCTGGCGCAGGCCTGGCTGCCTCAGCAGCCTGGCACATGCACGGCAACTGCGAGGCAGCTGGGCAGGTGTCTGAGAACAACAGTGAGCTTGACGTCACTGCAAGCAGCGCATGGCGGGCAGTCACCTCAACTTCCGCTCTGGTCGCTGGTGCTCCCAGCCGTCCGCGCCGTTTGTGCACTCGCTGTTCAGCGCTCCGCACCAGCCGCACTGCCGGCACCGCACTGCGCGTCAGCGGCTTTTCGGGGGGTGCGAATGCACAAGGCGTTCATGGGTTGGAGCACTGCGCACGCCTTGAACACAGGAGCCGGCTTGCCGTCCAGGTGCGGCACCGACACGCAGGCCCAGCACGCCCAGCAGGTGGTTCTTACATCTTGCACCATACACATACCACGGTATATAAACCCGAAGCCTGCCACTGCCGAGTGCCAGCAGCCACAGCTAGTGGACAATGCTGGACGACGATAAGCTGCCTAGCAGGGAGGTGCGCAATAAAAGCTCACCAACAACGGGCCAGCATAATTGTGTAAGCCGTGCCTTGGCCTGCAAAAGCACACTGCGGCACCATGGTTGTGCAGGCTTTGTCAGTGTTCATAGAACACAGTGCGCAGGCTGCAGCAGAGGGCTGAGGCACGGACTGCCATGTATGGTGAGAGCCAGCGGCGCTGACAAGCAGAGCCCGCAGACCGAGAGCTTTGCGCGCTGGAACACCCACTTTTCTACCTGCGTGAGTGTGGAGCTGTTTGGAACGCCGCTGCGGCTGAGCCAGGACCCGCAGAGCCTGCACCTGGGCACCACAGTCTGGGACGCGTCCATAGTGGTGGCCAAATGGCTCGAGCGCAACGCCAGGTGGGTGTGCTGTGAAGCAAGTGTGGAAAGACTGCACAACTCGTGTTCCAGCCGCTCAAGTGGGTCGTTGGCGTTGTGTTGAGCGCGCAGGAAGGGGGAGATGTCTCGAGAGAAGCTGCGAAACAAGCGCGTCATAGAGCTCGGCGCAGGTGCTCGTGCGTGTTTGGCCTGTGCAAGGTCCTGGTCGAGGTCAGGCCGCTGCGTGCGGCCATAAGTTTGGTCGCGACACAGACGGCGGGCACTGGGGAGCGCCAGGCATGGGCCTGGGCGGGCTTGCGTGCGCGATGCTGGGCGCGGCGGTGGTGCTGACCGACACTGCAGAGGTGCTGCCGCTGCTGACGCGCAACTACGAGGCCAACCTCTCGCCAGCGGCGCTGCGCGGCGCCGGCAGCGACCTGGCCGGCGCCGTGGGCCTTGTAGAGGTGCGGTGGTCCTACTTCGTGCCTTGCCAGGCACAACCTGAACCTTCGCAGGGCTGCTTGCAGCATGCTGCGTGGCGTTGCTTGTAACGAGCCTCAGACTTGCTTGGCAAAGCAGACGTGGGGGCTGACTGCCTCAGGAGCTCCGGTTGCTTGATGGAATTTGTATCAGAAGAGTCTTAGAGCGACCCACATGCATACTGCAGAAGCACGCATTGCACAATCGCGAGGCTTGCCTGGGTTCCTGCCTGGGGAGCTCACAATGGGCTGCCAGGGCTGTCAGGCCTGACACTGAGGAGGCCACAGCAGACTCTGGTGATTGCCAGCGGTCCCCGCTGTGCTGCAGGTGTGCAGCTGTCCATGCGCGTGAACACCTCGGGTGCTAGGCGGCGGGCTGAGGTGTGGTGGGTGGGGCGCGCAGGTGCGCGAGCTTGACTGGCTGCAGCCACAGCAGGTGCAGCCCTGCCCTGGTTCTGCAGCCTCGGACGCTGAGAGCAGCACATGTGCTTTCTGCTCTAGCCAAGATGCGCTCACATGCGTGTATAGGGTGCGGTTGCATGGCCCCTGAGCGCGGATCGCACCACCTGTCGCCGCACCAGTTCACTGCGGGCACACTGCAGTCTGTATGCCCTCTCAAACTTGTGGCATCGATGATGGGCTGCGCACGAGGCCCTGCTGCTGGCAGACCTTGCGGGAAGACCCAAGCAGCCTATGGCAGCCCAGAGCCAAGGCAGGCGCCGTGCCACAATGGCTGCATCAGACAGCAGCAGCGGCGCGCAGGTGGAGGCGGCAGGCGGGCCGTACGACTTCATCCTGGCGGCTGACTGCGTGTGCGCGCCCGCCTCGCCTTCCTCGAAGCACCTCTGCTTGAAACGTCCGTGCATGTTGCCAGCCTCTTTGCCCGCCCCTGCCGGGCAGTGTGCTTGCCGACTGCAGCGGCCATCGTCACAAGCCATGTGTGCTGGCAAAGAGCGTGCCCGTGTAGGCTTCCCGGTGCACACCTTGACGTGCGATCAGACTGTGGGGACTGTGAGCCATCGCAGCTGCAGCAGACTCTCACAGCCTGGATGCAGTGATGAGCAGGTGTGAAGTGGCATGCAGGTATAACGAGGCGCTCGTGGACGACCTGCTGCGCGTTGTGCTGGCCCTCTCGGCGAAACGCACGGTCGTCGTCATCGCCAACGAGCTGCGCTCGGTGCGCGGCGCTGCAGCCAGTACCAAGAAGGCGCCTGTACCTTTAGGACAGCAGGAGTACCAGCAGAGGCATGCTTGCATGCTTCGTCGCAGTCGCAGGCCTGTCAGCCAACACAGGGGTTGAGGCGGTTGCTGTGTTCTTGGTATCCAGTCCAGCTGAAATTTGATTCCAGCACGGCACGGCGCATGGGGAGACATGTTAACCAAAGCGACTGGGAAGTGCCGCTGTGGCTGCGGCAGGAGGCGGTGCACGAGCGCTTCCGGGCCGCCTTTGAGCGCCACTTCCTATTCAAGCGCGTCCCGCACGCCCGGATGGACGCCGTGCACCAGCACGCGCTGATCGACATCCTGCTGCTGCGGCGCCGCAGCACGCCGGTGGTGGGGTAGGTGCAGGTCTGGCATAGTGCGATTAGGTCAGTGTGCAGTGATACCGCATTGCTTTGTTGGATTGCTTGTTTTAGCAAGTACGGGTGAGCCCGTGAGCATGTCGCTGCTGGGACAGGCGCACAGATTCACAAATTTGGGTAAAGTTCTGTCGTTGTACTGGTCTGGCTACTGGCAGTCTACTGAACGGCTACTGGAGAGAAACTGCTCTGCAGGCTCCAGGTGTCTGTGAATGCATGGGTATCAGTGCTGCTGCAATGTTGTGACTTTATCATTGCAGTGCAACAAACCCAGGCCACGGACCTGTGACACAACCGTGCATACGTGCATGCATGTGCGTCTACTTGAAGGCCTACAACATGTGCTATGCAACGTCATAACTGATTCGTCTCTTATTGCAGTCTCAGCACGCAGTACAAAGTCCACAGAGCCTGACCCCAGCGCAACTCGCGCTTCGTGCATGCCTGTTGGTGGTGTGACACTTCACAAAAAAATGAGGGACGCAACTTGCCTTATCTCAACCCCACAACAACCATAACAATCGTCTCCCTACGTGAATATCACTACCGCATCTGCGCTGCAAGAGCGACACTTGGAGGCCTGCTAGTAGCATTGATCGCTCGTGCGCCACAGAGCATAGAAGCTGCTGTAAGCGTATAATATAAAGGGCCGCTCGCCAGCCATAGTAAGCGTGCATCGCCGAAGCCCCATGCAGCGCTTCCAACGCGTCAGAAGCAGCCATCGAGGCCGCATACAGCGTAGTCCGCGTCCGCGCCGGTGATGGGGACCGCCCATTGCCCTGCCCAACAACCATCTGTCAGTGTATTCAAAGGTCCCACACGCTGACCGCTGCATGTGACCAGGCAGGACTGACTGCCACACGGGCCCGACAAGCTGCGACAGCATGACGGCTGCCTGCGGCACAAAGCGCAGAACGGATCCCCCGGCAGTGTCATGCCTGTCTCCCGCTCGGCCTCGGAGCTGCCTCGGCGCAGGGAGAGCAGGCAGGCCGAGGCATATACGATGCACCACCAAGGGGTGCAAAGCAGGCGGCGCGGCGCGGGCCCGGTCGGGATGCAGGCCCGGCGCGGTGCAGGCCCAGTGCAAAGCAGGCGGCGCGGTGCAGGCGGCGCGGGGCAGGCGTGGCCCCCCAGCAGGCGCGCACCC
>JAABUP010009198.1_pt1 | contig 12254 bp, 16 predicted proteins | sample 5559201 | NCBI WGS metagenome assembly JAABUP01 (sample SAMN10711887, study PRJNA513373) | rock metagenome | isolation source: Antarctica rocks | place: Antarctica | reverse complement strand
ACTCTCCTTGACACCAATCGGCATGTTGCCGACCGAGGCAAGAAAGCTGCACAACGGCATGGCGATGACCCTTAAGAGTCAATTATGGCTCAAAACATTGCAAGAAGAAACGAATCCTCAAACTATTCGTGCATGGCCTTCTAGAGGCTCGAATACCGAGGGATCAGTGGGTACAATTCCCTTCACGATGCCCGACTTCCAAGGAAAATGGGAATGCAGTGATTGAGGAAGCGAAAGCAGAGGATAGAATGCTGGGGTATCCGCAGCTATATAAACCCTTGGAAGCAGTATCCCTTTCCTTGTGTACGGGAGGTACACGCTAAGCACTAGCTTCTCCGCAGCGATCTTACTCATCTGATTAGTCCACTCTACTCTTAGCAGATTTCTGAATTATCTGCAGATCATAGCTCGGACGAATTGAATCTCCAAGATGACCTCTGATGCGCTAGTACTTAGCGTGTACCTCCCGTACACAAGGAAAGGGATAAGCTACGAATTTTGATCCCTGCAAGCCGTTGCATTCTGTCATTCAAATCGACGACATCCTTGGTGGCAAAGGCGTAGAACTAGGGCTCCAATTTCACAAAACTAGCGAGCCTTGGCTCCTTGGCCCTTCAGCTTTGCCAAGCCCGAGGGTGGCTCAACCCACGTTGAATCATTTCAACATTCTGATTTACTCGGGCTTTTACCAACGACATTGGGCCCTCCAAATTCTTGAAAATTTCTGAGGCAATCTTGGACTTCTTGATAGATCTGGTGAAACTTGGAATCAATTTGGAAGCAATTGGTTGGAATTGTTCTACTGTGCCGACATCGAGGTCTTTTACTCAACAGGCTACGACTTTTTCGACCTACCCCTCGTACCCTCGGCCGTACTCTATAATCGCCTACCTCGATTGTCCTCACCCACCACACACCTATCACGTACTTCAGTGACTGCGATCGCAGATACCACGCCGTCAGGGTTCCTGTTACCACAGTACTATAACGTCACTTTCGCGTGAAGGCCATTGATTGGCATATCAATTCGAGAAACGACAGACCCCCACTTTTCAGCGCTCGATTGTGAAGGAAGCCAGCCAAAGCTCGCTCTTCACATTCTAGCTATTGATTGTCACCGTCGTACTCGTCCAGTCTCATCCTCCTGGCTCCAGCTGCCTCAACGATTTGCAAGACCACTGCGCCATATTCCATCGCAAATTCAATAATAACAGCCACAGCACCAGCGAGACCCATGGACCCCGATGACGAGACTTCCCTGTCAGCTCATACCTACTTCGGGGAGCCCAGAATCTTCGATATAGACATAAGTCAAGGGATGGAAGAGAGTGGGTATCCGTTCGACCTGGCGATGTTTGATACAACATCATCCGCTGCCTACCAGTCAGCACAGAAATATGACGGCAAGCACGTAGACCCCGCAGATCTATGGGTGTCATCCACACAATCTCCAGCATCATTGCCAGACTCCGCTTCCTCTGGCTCCTCCAACAACCAACATCATCGAAAACCTTCGTCCAACTCGTCTCGATTAGGCGTATTGAATAGAAATGAAGATCCCGGAACATTAGATGACGCGCCCGCTTCTGATTGCATACCCATCGGTGCATCTCCCACCGAAGCTCGAATGAGCGACAGCCAGGTTCCTCTCGGCGAGTTCGAAAGCACGAACATTGCAATGGAGCATAGTTTCGACTTTGACAGTGCCGCCAGCAGTCCAACATCAAGGCTAGATATGCTGCCCTCTTCGTCTTTGGTGCCCAGATCGATGTATCAACGACCAAACTGTATGGCGAGTTCTCGGAATGGGATAGCTTCTGGTCCTGGAAATCCTGAAGTAAGCAACCTTGCTTGAGTAACATGAAAATCACAGCCATATTTCGTTGATTTTTTGAACAGATTGGCTAACTTTCTCAATTGATAGGGCCCTCACGAAATGTTTCATGCTTCGCCAGGGACGATGGGTAAGGCAGGATGGCCCCAGAACCCAGCGCTTGTTCAGCAACCACCATTTGATCTCTCTGGAACCCTCACCAACGGCATTATGCTAGGTGGACTGCCCCAAGAACACAATTGGCCACCGTGCACAACATCTGGAAATTTTGCTTCATTGGGCCCTGCATCAGCAGAGCTACCTCACCAACATTCAACCGCTATGCCCTTCACCTCCACTAAACCCACGCTTCATCCAAAGTATCGTTACGAGCTTGACATAGACCCACTCCCTCCAAAGTCGCGTGTTGAAACTCAAATTCCCGTAAAATTGACTTTACGCCATATGCCAGGAAGCATATCCAGAATACATCTGCAAACGATGACTGTTTCCAAAACGAAACACTGGGCTAAGCCGGTCTTGACAAGAACACCTCCAGACATGCTAGAGCTCTACGCTATGCTGTTTTGTACCAGTGCAATGCAGGATCAAGAGAAGCAGAGACAGGCTTTTGCTCGAGCCGCTAAGCTTCAGCCCATCCCCACCAACGGGGTCTCCCATTCATCGTCCAGTGACCCTAGCCTTTTGGACAAAAGGGATCAAAAGCCAGTTGATGGTGCTCCAGTGCAAATTTGTGGTAACTGCATTGAAAGAGAAAGGAAAAGAGCGGGGAGGAAGAAGACGAAGGATCCCGACGAAGATCTGCTATGGGCGAAGGACGAGGCTAAACGAATCATCGTATTCAACAGCCCAGAGGTCAGAGAGTTACAACGCCTGACTTTACCCGGAATTGGGGACAGCACTCGCAGCAATGGCAACATTGGTGAAACAGTGATCCAAGAGAACACACTAGAGGTGGACCTCCCCATGCGGATTGCATGTTATTGTAGACACCAGGACGAAAAGCTTGGCTTTCAGTGCGTACATAATTTCCTCCATCCACTGAGCATCTGGCTAATTTGTGTTCCCAGGGTCATTTTTACTCTACGAGACCACCAAGATAACGTAGTTGCGCAAGAAATTACAAATTCAATAATCATAACGGATGACCACAAGACTCACCCGGCTCCTGGGCCAACGTATCCTCAGGGTGGCGCCTTCCCACCTGGGGTTGTAGTTCATGGTGCCGGACTAAGTTCGCAACTACCTGTTAGGAACCCAAGATCGGCATTACCTCGAAATGCTTTTTCAACAACAGACCTCCAAGGAATACAACAACAACTTCAATACCAACAGCATCTCCAATACCAGCAGATAAGCCCATTTGCCATACCGCAGAATCCATCACATACTACATCAGCTACTTTGACATCCAAGACCCTCTCCCGTCAGAATTCTCAATCCGCGTTCCCGGGCCAACAGTCCAAGAGGAGGAAAGCTAACTGTTCTGGAAGGATATCCAGCGGCTTGGTTATGACAACAATGCCTTCTCAGCAAGGTACAAACCCAGAAACACCAGCAAATCTAGATATGGAAAACCTGCAAGGTTCACAGAGCGTGTCCTCTTCTCCCGGTACCTTGTCACAATCCAGCTCGCCAAGTCCCACATCTGGACCCCAGAGCAACGGTCTGAATCCCCTACCTCCTGCTAATGGGAGGGTCCAAACCCAAGGATTGCCACAGAGCAACGGTCTGAATCCCCTTCATTCTACTAATGGGATGGCCCAAACCCAAGGATTGCCACGGAACAACGGTCTGAATCCCCTTCATTCTGCTAATGGGATGGCCCAAACCCAAGCGCCTCCCGTAATCCACAGGGTTACACCTACAGAAGGCTCGAAATCCGGAGGCCTTGAGGTCACCTGCTTAGGACGCGGTTTACGTCAGGGCTTGGAAGTCATGTTCGGGGATGCACCGGCAACCTCAACAACTTGCTGGGGTGATGCTGCAATAAGTTGCGTAGTACCTCCAGCATTACAAACTGGCATTGTTTTTGTCACTCTCAGACAGAACGGCTCGCATGGTGTGGTCCCCCCACCAGATCCTCCGGCAACCTTCAGGTATATTGATGATGATGATCAAAGGCTGATTGATCTTGCATTGACTGTTGTCGATCGGAAATGGGGCGGAAGTGCCACAAATCGAACTGACTCCGCGCGAAACATCCTCCGTCTCCTCGAGCCACGCACGGGGACCTCAAGCCAGGGGGGTAACCAAGAACGATATGCACCTGGTTCTAACTCGGTAATGGCTACAGTGATGGATCTGGAGACGGCGATGCTTAGCTGTCTGAATGCTGTGGATCTGGATGACAGTCCTTTTCAAGCAAGCTTCAATGCTCAAGGAAATAATGGACAAAGCATGCTGCACTTTAGTGCTTCACTTGGTTACTACCGCCTGACTGCAGGGTTACTCGCACGAGGAGCCAACCCAGATATCCGAGACAACAACGGATTGTCGCCAATGCACCTGGCCTCTCTCCGTGGCCACCAACAAATCATACGCAAATTACGATCTGCTGGAGCCGATCCAACCCTGCGGAGCCTGAATGGGTTCACCCCCGCTGACATGACGACATCGCACCAAATTCGTGATGCGTGTATCACACTTGATTACCATACTCGGGCTAGGAGTGCTGTAGCGACTCCGGCTTCACACTTGAGCCGAGCGAACAGCGTGATGTCTTCAAAGTCTTCTCATGGAACTCACGCAAGGGTTTCATCCAATACTCTCACGAACGGCTTTGGAGCCGGAGATCTAAGTGACGAAGCGTTTGCAGGAGCCTACCAGAGTCAATCTATGACGCCTGCTCAGATCTTTTCTCGTTCCAGGCGTAACAGCATGGTCACTGGACCGGAGTACCTCGACCAAGAATCTCGGGACAACGTCACCCCCAATGCTGCAATATCCGCTTGGAAGGACCATTTTTCAGCACAATTCCAGCAAATTCAGCAAAGTGTACATAGAACTCTACCTGCTCTACAAATACCTACCATCCCCGACTGCCAAACATATCCGGTGGTCAGGCGGATTAGCTCATTAGTTCCTCAACGGAACTCACGACATGACACATCCAATGGTAGCTCTAAGCTGGCTAAAGAGGTTGACTATCGCTGGTGGGAGCTGTTTTCAGGAGCAGCCCCGTCACCTCCAGCATATGAAGAGATCTTCCCGAATAACGCCCAACGGGACATGAGTGACAAAAAGGCGGCTATCTTACGTACCGCTGGAGATGCCTTCATGGACTTGAAGAACGAAGCCAGACTCGACCATGAAGAGAGCTCTGCTTCCATCATGGAAACTGTCAACCTTGGCAGTTGCAACCTGACGAAGCAGCAACGAGAGCAACTCAGAGCTGCTCACGCCATGAAAGTGAAGAAATTGAAGAGTGATCGGAATTTGTTTTTCATTTGGGTACGTAGACTCCATCATCTTCCTCTGCTCCCTCTTCCTCTGCTGACCACCATCCAGATCCCTCTGTTAGTCCTCGTCCTCGTAGCGATGCTCAAGGATCGCGCACCCAGGGTATTTTATGTCGCTTATCATGCGGCTCAATACGCCCGTGAGCGCTTCCAGGATCGTGAGGTTGAGGCGGTGTAAATTAAAGGGGGAGTGATGATGAGCTATGACAACTATCCCAACGCAGCGTAGGTGTTGGAGGCGTATACGGTATTATTTTTCAGTATGGTTTGGGTAAGGCAGTAATGGGTGGTAATGGGCGGGTCAGTTTGGGGTGTCCTGTATAAATTGTCGGCGATTGATTATGCCTCGCATGCGAGCGCGTCCGTTCCTTGGCTTGGGCCGCTACTGGTCCATTCTACTTCTCTCTTGTTTTATTCTCTTCTTCCTGCAGGATTATTCGATAGAGGATTGTAATAGTGCCACGCCTGGCGAAGTATCGAGATTATTCGTTGATCACCGAGATCCTTACCGTCTTGAGCTTTCATCTGCTGTGACGTGACGAAGCACACTCCAAACCGATACGAACACCTATGTAGTCTACTCCCAGTCCGAAGACAGCCATTTGAACATCGGGCCCCGTATTGCGTGGCAGAAAGAACTCTTTGATTGCCATACGTCAGCTGAAGACCATCCGTCCATCCATCCCCGTCAGCCTCGTCACCATCACCGCCTGCAGTACTCAACTCCACGCAACGAAACCCTGACCCCAAACCAGCCACCACCTCGCACGCGACGCATCACCATCAAAAAATCCAGCAGCCCCCCTTCCGCCGCGCCAGTATCATTGGTCCCCCCCGTCTCAGAAAAACCCCGCGTGCCGTGTAGCGAATCAGGGAGCGCGGTCTAGCGAGAATGTGCCTGGCGGGGGATGGGATCGTGATGGCCGTTTGTTTTGGGGGGGAGGTGAGATGGGGACGCCTTGCTGGGGCTGGGGATGGGGCTGATGGGGTAGGGCTGTTTGTGATGGGAAGGGTTATTTGTATGTCTTGGTTTAAGAAGCTGAGGGTCTCCATGGTGGAGGAGATTTACTTTATGTGGGAGGTTTTCGGTGTGTCTTATGTCTGTGGATCAAGGCAGCTCATTGGATTCGCGGCAGTAAGATAGGTATTTGTTATGCTTTTTGGAGATGGGGTTGATTGTGCCCGTTGATCGTAATGTCTCACTGTCGTTATTGCTATCTTTATGATTCGAAATACTTACAATGTTTTGATAGTCTACGCGTATGACCCAAGCAAGGCGGCGCCCATCGTCTTTTGTGTTTTGTTTGCGCTGTCGGCGAGCGTTCATGTCTTTCAGATCTGGTAGGGGCACCCTGTTTGCATTCCCACCCTGCTGTCGTTTTCATGGTGAGGAAGAAAGTTTCATAAATGACTGATGTTGTTGCTCTCTGTAGGAGATACAAATGCTGGAAGATCACAGGTCCGCTGCCATGGGGTGGGATTCTGTATATTGCTGGCTTCATCATGCGAGAGATCTCGGTGCGCAACGAACGCAATCTGGGAATCTTCATAGCGGCTCAGGTCTTGCTGCTCGCGGCTCCGTACGTCGGCCTATCTCTTCATCCCTTCTCTCTTGAAAGAAATCTCAAGAAAAGCACCTACCGACTGACGACTAACCCCAGACCGGTCTACTCCCTCACGAACTACATGCTCCTCGGCCGCACCCTCTACTACGTCCCTTACCTCTCGATGATCCATCCCGGCCGTGTGATCAGCACCTTTGTCGGTCTGGACGGTGTTGTCGAAGCCCTGACGGGCAACGGGGCGGCGAAGATAGCCAATTTCCTCCAACAGCCAGGAGCAAAAGAAGATTGGCAATGGATTGATCCGGGCGTCGCTGCGGCTGCAGATCGTCCTGTTCGCAGTGTTCATTAGCTTGGAGGTCATCTTTCACATGCGCCTGGTTTAAAGCGAAGATGATGACTGCTAAGCTGCGCACCGTCGTCACCTTGCTGTATGCCAGCTCAGCGCTCATCCTGATCAGAAATATCTACCGGTGCATCGAAGTCTGGCAAGGGTATACGGGTTACTTGCAGAAACACGAAGCGTTCTTCTACGTCTTCGATGCGGGATTGATGCTTGTCAACAGCATCATGCTGAACGTTTGGCACCCGGCCAGATACCTCCCGAGCAGCAGCAAGGTGTATCTGGCGCGAGATGGAGGGACGGAGGTGGAGGGACCGGGATGGGTGGATGCGAGGCCGTGGTGGGCTTCGGCGCTGGATCCGTTTGACCTGGCGGGCTTGATCAAGGGGAAGGATAAGAAGACGGCGTTTTGGGAGAATGAGGAGACGAGGGCAGAGGTGGTGGGGCCGAATAAGAGTAGTGGTGCGTGAACGCTGCTCAGAGTCGTGTTCTTCATGTGGGGGGGAGGCAGCGTTATTGTTTTAGCTCGGCGAAGATGGTGTCTCTTGTCGTTCGGATTCCCCATTCAGGTGTAACAATGATGACGGGCGTGAGTTCCGTCCAATGATAAGATGATCGATGGATCAATAGTTTGAAAATTCACTAGGCTGCATGTCTTGGCCGATTGTGAATAACAATGAGGTATTAGTGAGATGGAGAATCGGGGAGATAAGAGGGATGCTTGGTGCAAGAGGGGCCACAGGACAGGTTAAGGTAGAATTAAGGTACATGTATCCACCACTTATCTGGCCCCCAACCTGCCCTCCATGGCAGAGGGGCAGGTCGGTGCGACGAGCGCGATCATCGGAGCCAGGCAGCTCGGGCCCCTTCCCAAATCATGCGGGCTTCCTGCAGACCCATGCACATGCACGCACAACGCTCAACGGCGTCGAGTGCTGCAGGAGGCGGCTTGAGGATGGGAGATTGAGTGGTGCGAGACGATGCATCATTCATGACACGCTCCTCTCGCGGATGGGAAGATGTACCAATGCTGGCATTAAGGTTTGCGGGCGTGTTGGCATCGCTGCCGACCGAATGGGAGGGATGGGGGGCAGCGGGCAGGTGCAGAGGACAGGTGTAGCGTGTCAGCAGCAGATGTTTCGAGTCTTTCGAGTCTTTCGAGTCCTTCGAGTCCATTGTTGATTGATGATTGAAGGGAACATGGATGTTATTGTGCCAGCCAACTCAGCGACATCATGATCATTCTCCGAACGAGGAGTCCTCCCTCCTTCCCCACCAGTTTGCGAGCGACACGACTGCCTCGCTGAGAGATCCAGAGACTGACACCGCTGACTGCGGATGCATTCCGGATCCCCAAATTGTGGCATCACTCGCCCTTGCCCTTGCCCTTGCCCTTTGTCTGGTCTGTGGACTTTTCCTTTGTCTTCACTTTCTCTGTTCTCTTGCGATGTGAATGACCATCGTTCACTTCCAGTCGGAGCGAGATCGGCATCCCGTGTGATGGGCGCAGTGGAGGCAGACCGATTGCCCGGTCAGTCTCCCCTTCCGGGTCATCACTGGCATCAGTCCATCTACAACGACAATCATTGCGAATCCGCTTGTTGACCGTACCACCATCTGTGAGTACGCATCTCACCTATGTTTCCCCTTCGCCGTCGCTTTGTCCATTGTCCATTTGTCAAACATGTGGAGCGCACCCACACCCCCCCGGCTGGTGGCTTGTGCGCTACCGACGGGGGGCACCCTCCCATTGGCCTTCCCTCCCTTCGGGTCCACTGGGGTTGGTCATTGGCGGTCCAAGGCGCGGGTGAGGCTGGCCCGATAAGCCTCATCCTGGCTACCCTCTCTGACGTTGGTCGCGGCTGGGATGCGGAAAGGGTCCAGGTCACTCTGAGAGACTAAACCCAGTGCCAGTGCGCTCTAAGAGCCTCGGGCCAACTCCGTTGCCGGCACCCCCCTGCCTTCGACTGTCCCAATTGACCGACTCGTCAATGGCGCCGTCGCTGCTGCCCACACTGCTACTTTTGCTTTCTCCGCCCCTCGCTGATTGGCAGAGGGGGGCTCAGGTCGCGACTTCCTCTCCTCGACGCACCTGCAACGATTGGCACCCTAACCAATGCTGATCGCTCTTCAGCTGCCCCCCAATTCCATTCTCATCTCTCTCTCTCCTCTTCATCTTCCACCCCCTCGCTGTGTCTCGCGAGAAGACACGCTGACTTCATCTCCCTCGCCATGGCCGACTTGTAGAGGTCATCCTCTCCCTCACCCTCACCTGGCTGTCATCGAAACCCCTCTTCCATTAAGGTTCGCGGATAGAGGAAAAAGGCCGCCGAGTCGTCACCAGCGCCCACCGCCCGTAGCCCACAGCCAACGCTCCCACGAGATCCTCGACCGCGAATCCACCGCTGGAGTCACGTTCAACGCTTCGCCTGTGTTTCGCGCGACTTTCTCTCTCTTGCACCGTGCGGTGGCTGCATCTCGCTGCAGCCTTCGCCTGGAAATTCCAACGTAAGCAGGGTCCCTCTGTCACCTTTTCTCTCGGGTCTCCCGTCAAGCGACCCAGGAGAGGCTGCGTCTCACCCGTCAGCAATTCCAATCGCCGCAGTGCTGACCTCTACCCAGTCGCCGCGGTCATCTCGCTCCTCGCTCCTCGCTCCCTACGCTGCGACTCCTCCGGTCGCTGTAGCTTCTCCAGGCACAAAGAAATACCACCCGGTCTGCGACAGTGAATCCATTGGGAACGACAATCTTCAGGCGTGAGCGCCAAGACAACCGCAATCATGTCCTCGACCGTGATCGAGGTATCCAATGAGACGGAAAACTCGATCAGCCGGACGACTGCAGACGGCCGTCATTTGACCTACGAATTGAAGGTGATCCAGCAGCCTGAACGGGCGAGGGCTTGCGGATCCGGTGCCAAATGTATCACCGCCTCGTCGCTCCTACATGGCTCCGAATGGGTGCTGACAGGTGTACAGCTTCCGCAGACCGACGCCCGGTCGATCCGCCTCCAGTGGTCGAGTTGAAAATCTTTGAGGGAGAGGGCGGGGCGAAAACAGACATCACCTTTTCCCACAATGCCAACTTCTTCCTCTTCACTACACTGGAGAATGCCCGTCCCATGGCCAAGGGCCGGATGCCGGCTGCAGCACCAACCTTCCCGGTCCTCACAGGGTCGCCGGTCGCTGGCATGGCATACCTCGATCGACCCACGCCGGCCGGATACTTCATCTTCCCCGATCTGTCCGTACGTCATGAAGGACTGTACCGACTGAGCTTCAGCCTCTTCGAAGAACTCAAGGAGAGCAAGGACGCAGACGCGGAGCCACCAGAGGGAAGCCCCCCGAAGCGGGACAAGCTATTGAGCAGCAACCCAATGGCGCCTCAAGCCCACGTGCACTTCCGTCTGGAAGTCAAGTCGAAGCCCTTTGCCGTCTTCAGTGCGAAGAAGTTTCCCGGCCTTTCGGAGAGCACACCGCTGAGCCGGACCGTCGCTGAGCAAGGATGTCGAGTCCGCATTCGTCGTGATGTTCGGATGAGACGGAGAGAAAAGCCCACGGAGGGCTATCAGGGTGAATATGAGGACGAACATTACCCTCGCTCCGATCGATATGGTACTCCTCATCAGGCACCGGACAGACCACGCTCCATCAGCAATGGCAGCATCGATGCCCACACCCCGTACAGCGCCGGCCGGCGATCATCTGCGCAAGATTACTTTCAGCAACCGGGTAGTAGCTACACACCCGCAAGCTATCAGCCCCCTACTCCACCTCCTCCGATCCAGTCGGCCAACTCCTACGGCCCACACCTCAGCTTTGGAGGTTCGGTCTCAACGCCTACCTTTCCACCTCCTCAACTGCAGCAGCATCAATCATCGCAGAACTACGCCCAGAATAGCAACAGCTACCAGTATCCTCCCAGCATCCACTCGCGACAGATGTCCGCTCCACAGAGTTATGGCTTCCACCAACCGCAACAGCAACAGCCGCAGCAGACACCGAGCTACACCAATCAATACAATTATGTCCAGCCTCAAGTCTTTGCCGATCATCTAGATTACCAACCCATCCTCGAGCACAGACGTGTTGCTGCAATGATATCTGCCCCTCAAACCCACTCGTTGGGCATGTCACAACCCCTGAGCAGTTATGTACAGAATAACTCTGCTCTTCAGCAGTCGTATTACTCTTCACAACCACAGGCTGGCTCCTCACGGACGACGACACCCATCGATTCCACCAGTCATGGCCCGCCCCAGCTACCTCCCCTTCGGACTGATGGCTTTACGAAACCTGGGACCCTCGAGCCGAAGTATGATCTCAAGTCTCCAAGCAGCATGATGACGAGACCTATCATGCCCTCCCCGCCATACACAAGTGGTTTCTATGATCCTTACTCGTCGACCATACATTCTGGTAACCCCATATCTACTCCCATGCACACTCCCCTTTCTGGGCGCAACACCAAGCGCGACTTTGGTACCGTCTTTGATACCTCGCACATGAATCAGCCCGTGCATAATGGCATGCGTCCAGATACGGTCAATCTTGGACGAGACCGTCCTATGATCGAATCGGACACGGGTGAGATCGAGGACATCTATGATGACATGGATGACTTTAGGTCAAAGAGATTGGTCTACAAACGCGCGGATGGGTCTCAGCAAACGAAGAAGTGTCCCAGCCCAGTCGATATACACGGGTAAGCACCACTGTTGATCTTTAATAACAAACGCATTTGTTGACTCTGGTGTATAGTAATAGCTACCGCCGTCGCCGGTGATTCATTCGTCCTCTTGACCAATGCAGTCCTCATTAGGACTTTATTTTCCCAGTACTTTCCCTAGTTGATTCCTACCCATCCTGCGGCAACGCACACCATAACCCAGCGTATCATTCCTAAAACCACCTGCTACATAGCTTTCTCAACGGGGTCTTTAGCCCTTTGCGGGCGGCACGGTTCCCACTCGCTCCTTCTTTGCAGCGATGTAAAAGCATCTGTCGATTTCCGCTCGCATCGCTCCTGCTGGGCTTCTTGTCTGTGGGCGGTTG